>Ga0308160_10001813_pt1 | contig 28129 bp, 29 predicted proteins | sample PhyFR1_FD_201036 | JGI IMG/M metagenome (GOLD analysis project Ga0308160, IMG submission 201036) | Phyllosphere microbial communities from UC Gill Tract Community Farm, Albany, California, United States - DLSLF.R1 | ecosystem: Host-associated > Plants > Phyllosphere > Unclassified | place: USA... | reverse complement strand
TCTGGCGCCTGGCGGCCGCCGTGGGAGCCGAGCGCGTCGCGGTGCTTCCCGAAGGCGGCCCGTGGCTGGCCGAGTACCTCAGCCGTTCCGGGAGCGAAGAACCGGGCGGTCACGTCCTCGGCGTCGTGGGCGGCTGCGGCGGGGCGGGGGCGACCACGACGGCGGTCTGGCTGGCCCAGGAGGCCGCCCGCCAGGGCGTCCGGGTCCTGCTGGTCGATGGCGATCCCTGGGGCGGTGGCTTGGAGCTGGCGCTGGCCGCCGAGGAGGAGCCCGGCCTCCGCTGGCCCGACCTCACGGATGCCAGCGGGAGTATCGACCCGGCCACGCTGCACAGCGCCTTGCCGGTCATTGGGGGTTTCTCCTTCCTGTCGTGGCCCGGGAACCGGCGACCGGGCCCGGCGCTCGGTCCTGCCGCGGCGGCAGTGGTGCTGGACGCGGCCCGGCGCGGCTATGAGTTCGTGGTGGTGGATACCGGCCGCGGACGGGAGGCGCTTCGGGCGTTTGGTTGGGAGTGCGACAGGCTATTCGTCGTCCTTCCCGCCCAGCTGCGCGCCGCCGTGGCCGCGGCTCGGCTCGTTCCGGAGCTCCCGCCGGTGGAGACCTCCTTGGTGGTTCGCAGCCGTCCCGACGTCGCCGTCGACGAGCAGCTGTTGGCGGAATGCGTCGGGCTGCCGGTAGCGGGCGTGCTGCCCGAAATCCGCGGGACCGCCGCCGCCACCGAGCTCGGCCGCCTGTTGGAGACAGGGAACCGGCGCAGCGTGCAGCGGTTTGCCGCGGCGGCCCTGGATGTTGCGAGCGCGGCGGTCCCGTGAGCGCCCACGTTGCGGCCGGTCCGGTGGACGCGCCAAGCCCTGGGCGGCGGGGGCAGCGGGAGTTCAGCCCCGGCCCCGATGCCGGGCTCCTCGATGCGGTCCGGACCTCGGTCCTGGCCGACGCCGGACCGGTCACCGCCTCCCGGGTGGCGGCCGCCGTTCAGGCAAGTGGACGGATGCTGGGCACCGCCGGCTCGCTCGCCGCCGTGGAGACCATCAGCGCGGAGCTGACCGGGCTCGGCCCGCTGCAGCCGCTGGTGAGGGACCCGCTGGTGACCGACATCTTCGTCAACGGGCCGGCCTCCGTCTGGTTGGACCGCGGCCGGGGCCTGGAACGCGCACCGGTGGCCTTCACTGGCGAGGCACAGGTCCGTGCGCTGGCGGCTCGGCTGGTGGCTGTCGGCGGCCGACGGCTCGATGACAGTTCCCCGTGCGTCGACGTACGCCTGGAGGGTGGATTCCGGGTGCACGCGGTGTTGCCGCCCATTTCCACCGCCGGAACGCTGCTCAGTGTGCGGATCCGGCGCGCGGCTGTCTTTTCCCTCGACGAACTGGGGCGGGCCGGCATGTTCGGGCCGCTGCTGCGGACCGTGCTGGAGCGGATCGTGGAGCGGCGGCTCAGCTTCCTGATCAGCGGCGCTACCGGCTCCGGCAAAACGACGTTGCTGGCCACTCTGCTGGGGCTCTGCAGTCCCCGGGAGCGGCTGGTCCTCATTGAGGACGCTGCGGAACTCAACCCGGTGCATCCGCACGTCGTGTGTCTTGAGTCGCGGCACACCAACATCGAGGGTGGCGGTGCCGTGGACCTGGGCGAACTGGTCCGGCAGGCGCTGCGGATGAGGCCCGACCGGCTCATCGTCGGAGAGTGCCGCGGGGCGGAGGTCCGGGAGTTGCTCACGGCCATGAACACCGGCCACACGGGAGCCGGCGGCACCATCCACGCGAATACCGCCGCTGCCGTGCCGGCCCGGCTGACGGCGCTCGGGGCGCTCGCCGGACTGGGCCCTGACGCCGTCCGCCTGCAGGCCGCCAGCGCCCTCGACGCGGTGGTGCACCTGGACCGGACCCGTCACGGACGGCAGGTGGCGTCGGTGGGGCTGATGCGGGACGACGGTTCCGGACTTGTGGTGGCCACCGCCCTCGAATCGGCCGACGGCACCGTGCGCGCCGGCCCTGCCTGGCCGGCGCTGTCCGCCCGGCTCGGGCTGCCGGTCACCGCGGTCACCGGCCCCTGGCCGTTGGGGGCTATGGGTGCTGAGGCGCCGGGCCAGGGGTTCTTCCTTGCGGGACGGCAGCCGTGACCGTGCTGCTGGGTGTGGCCCTGGCGTTAGCAGTCGGGGTCCTGAGTGGTTCCGTCCGCCCGTCCCGGCGGCGGATGCGTGCGGCGCTCGCCGATCCATCGGCGCTGCCGGTACCGGGGCAGCGACCGGCTGCGCCCGGTGCAGATAGTGGCCCGGTCCGGAACGCCCGTCGGCTCCTTCATCGGCGGCGTGACGCCGGTGCCGAGGAGGCCTGCATGACGGTCCTGGTGCAACAACTGTCCGCCCTGCTCAAGGGCGGGCGGTCCGTCGGCCGTGTCTGGGACGAACTCTGGCTGCTGCACGGGGAACGGTATGGCGTCGTCGGCTCGGGCGCAGACCACGGGCCCGTCCCGACGGCCCCTCCTCCAGGCCCCGCACCCGGCCGCTGGCTGCGGTCGCGGACCGGAGGCCGCCCGGGGGTGCCCGCGCTGAGCGCCGGATCGATGGAGCTTCTGTCCGCAGCCCGGGCCGCGGCCGGCCAAGGGGCTCCCGTTGGCGGGGCCATCCGCCGTCGGCTGGCCCGCGACGAGGGAACCGCGGCGGGCCACCGACAAACGGCGGGACAGGCTGCGGAGCGAGGCGTCTGGCTGGAACTGGCCGCCTGCTTCGACATTGCCGAGGCCAGCGGATGCCCCCTGGCGGACATCCTGACCCGCTACGCCGCCCACCTCGAAGCCGGCGACGACGCTGCCGGCGCCCGGCGGACCGCTTTGGCCGGTCCCAAAGCAACCGCTGCCATCCTGACGTGGCTGCCGTTAGCGGGCCTCGCGCTCGCCGTGCTGCTCGGCGTGGACGCGGCAGGGATATTGCTCGGAACGCCGCTTGGGCTGGCCTGCCTGGCGGCCGGTGTGGGCCTCGCAACAGCCGGGAAGGTCTGGTCGGGCCGACTGGTCCGCTCCGCCGAGGGGCGCCCTTGGTGACCGAGCTCGCCGGGAGCCTCGGCGTAGCCCTGCTGCTCGCCGTGGCCGCCATGGTCCTGCTCCTGGACCGGGCGATGCTGCCGCGACGGTGGCTCTCCCAGGCGCGGCACGAAGCCGTGGAAGATCCGCTGTCCGGTCGTAATCCTGGCGGCGGCCAGCCTCCGGAACCGACGGGCGGCTTGCGGAATCCCGCCATGATGATGGAGCTGATGGGGGCCATGCTCGACGCCGGGGCCGGTCTCGGCCGGTCCTTGGAGCTTCTGGCCGGCCGAGCCGACCCTGAGTTACGCGCCCATCTGCGGCCGGTGGCTGCCGCCCTGGCCCTCGGCTCCGACTGGGATACGGCCTGGCGGGGCGCGTCGGGGATTCCGGCGGAGCTTGAGGCCCTGCGGGAGGCGTTGAGGTTTGCGGCAGTCACCGGGGCGCCGTCGTCGGCCATGCTGTACGCGCAGGCGGCCCGGATGCGGCGACAGCAGTTCAGGGCCGCGGAGCGCCGCGCAGCCGCCCTCGGCGTGCGGTTGGTGGTGCCGCTGGGTCTGTGCTCCCTCCCGGCCTTCGTCTGCCTGGGCATCGTTCCGGTACTGCTGGCCATGCTTCCCTCAGGGTCCCTGAATTAGGCACCGGGCGACAGTTCCTCCACAGCCTGAGTTATCCACTTGGCCGCATGCCGATCTGTCGAGGGGTCACCGCGGCGGGGAGATTGGAAGAAGCCGGCCGGCGCGCCGGACAACCCGAGAGGACTATCCATGAGCTTTCATCCACAGATCCCCGCCGCCCCGGAGGATGCCTCCGCTGATGCAGCGTCGGCCGAGGTCCGGGAAATCTATCCCGGCGCCCGGCAGGCCCCTCCCGTCCGGAGCGTCTCGCGTCGCCGCAGCCGGAGAAGCTCCTGGCGCGGTTCGGAGGCGGGAATGGCGACGATGATTGTTCTTGCAAATGACGTGTCTGGACCCCCTGTGTCTCAATAAAGCGTCGGCGGCATGTGGCGAGCTGAGCCGTAGTGCTCAGGTTTGCGATCAGCGGGCGTGTGGTGGTTGAGACACAGGGGGCTTGCTTTAAAGCATCTGGCGTGTCAGAGCGGACCGATCAGGAGGTGAAGGGCGACACGGATCATGTCGCGGGCCATCTGATCCGACGACAGGTACGCCGATGCGGTGGACCAGAGGGCCCCCACGAACTGGACCGGGCGTGAAGTGTTCCGGTCATCGGGATGTGGCCCTTGCGGGTTCATTTTGTTGAGGACGAAGAGCAGAACGTTGAAGAAAAGGCCTCGGCACCATGTGTCTAGAGAAGCGAGAGCGCGGGCCCGGAGGCTGGCGGGTGAAGTCTTCATGCCCCCCTGTGTGCGGCGCTCTGGGCATCAGCGCAGCTTCTTGGGCAGATCTCACGGAAACAAAGCGGAGGAAGGGCGTCAGCCAACCCATGACGCAGAATCATTGGGCAAAACGGAGCGGGGACAACAGGGACGACCTGGTCGAGAGTGTCGGGGCGACAAAATAGGGTCAGCCCTTGTGGAGTGGGTTCGAGGCCGCAGTGGAGATCTGAACGCTTTGGCCGAGAACCCTCTTGATGCTGCCCGCTCTTGCAGAAAACTGCAGTAGACAAGTTACTGCAGTTTGCATTAGGTTTATTGCAGTAGGTCGGCAACAGCGAGGGAGATAGTTGTGAAACTAGGGGACGTCGGACTTGTGCTTTCCGGATTATCGCCCCGTGGAGGGCTTCAAGCGTCTGAAAACGGTTCGCTCGCTATCCAACTAGGAGACATCAGTGCCAACGGGGAGATTGACCTGCGATCTCTGGTGCGGATTGCTGACAACGGGGTTGCGTCTAAGCACTTTGTGGGCCAAGGGGACGTCTTATTTCGTTCGAGAGGTATGCACACCATTGCAGTCGCCGTGGGCGCGGTGTTTAAGGAACCAGCAATAGCGGTAATGCCTTTGTTTATCATTCGGCCGAACCCAGACATCGTGGACTCTAAATATTTGGAGTGGTTCTTGAATCAGCCCGCTGCCCAGCGACATTTTGATCAAGGCGCTGCAGGGACGAGCCTGAGGATGATTCGAAAGGATGTCTTAGAAAGCGTCAATTTGGATTTGCCCCCCCTTAGTGTCCAGCGGGTGATTGCGGAACTTGCTGATCTCGCCAGCCGAGAGAGGGCTTTGTCACATCTTCTCGCCGACCGAAGGCATGAGCGGTTGGCCCTAGGGTTAGCCGAGCTTTCCCGCGAAACTTCTCTTCCACCTAAAGATGGGATCAAACGATGACCGATCGAGTAACTCAACACCGAATAAACCAAGCGGCCTGGGCCGCATGCGACACCTTCCGAGGGGTTGTCGATGCCGCTCAGTACAAGGACTACGTGTTGGTGATGTTGTTCCTGAAATACATCACGGACATCTGGGTCGATCACAAGAATCAGTATGAGAAGCAATTCGCGGGGGATTCGCTAAGGATCGGTCGCCGACTCGAGCGCGAGCGGTTCCCTTTGCCAGAGGGGGCAGGCTTCTATGACCTATACAAGCAACGTGAAGCGGCAAATATCGGTGAGCTCATCAACGAATCCTTGGAAGCGATCGAAAACGCCAACCGGGACAAGCTTCAGGGAGTTTTCCGCAATATCGATTTCAACTCGGAAGCCAACCTAGGCAAGGCCAAAGACCGGAACCGCCGATTGAAGAATCTGTTGGAGGACTTCGCCAAGCCGGACCTTGATCTGCGCCCGTCCCGGGTCAGCGATGACATCATCGGCGAGACCTACATCTACCTCATCTCGCGGTTTGCTTCTGATGCGGGCAAGAAAGCGGGGGAGTTCTACACTCCAGCGCAGGTATCTGGGCTCTTGGCGAAGCTGGCCAAGCCCAAGGCTGGCGACGAAATTTTCGATCCTGCTTGTGGATCGGGATCATTGCTCATCCATGCTGCGGAGCAGGTGGGATCTCACGATTATGCCTTGTTCGGACAAGAAGTGAACGGTTCGACATGGGCTCTGGCCCGCATGAACATGTTTATGCACGCGAACGACTCCGCCCGCATCGAATGGTGTGACACACTCACCAACCCCACGCTACTCGAGCACGATCAGCTCAAGCGTTTCGATGTCGTCGTGGCCAACCCGCCGTTTTCCCTTGACAAGTGGGGAGCAGACGAAGCCCAGGAGGACAAATACCACCGCTTCTGGCGGGGCGTACCGCCAAAGAGCAAGGGCGATTACGCGTTCATCACCCACATGATCGAGACCGCAAAGAGGATGACCGGAAGGGTGGCTGTCATTGTGCCCCACGGTGTGTTGTTCCGCGGGGGCGCAGAAGCACGCATTCGAGAAGCTCTTATCAAAGAGAATCTGCTCGACGCGGTCATCGGACTCCCCGCGAACCTCTTCACCACCACCACAATCCCGGTCGCGATTCTCGTCTTCGACCGTTCCCGTGAGACCGGCGGGGAGAACGAGGCGAGGAAGGACGTGCTGTTTATTGATGCGAGTCGCGAGTTTACCCAGGCCAAGTCGCAGTGCCTTCTCGAGCCGGAACAGCTGGACAAGATCGTCGACATCTTTGACAGCCGCACTGAGGTGACGAAGTACTCCCACGTCGCGACTCTTGAGGAGATCGCCAGCAACGACTACAACCTCAACATTGCCCGTTACGTCGACACCTTTGAACCCGAGGAACGGGTCGACGTAGCCGAAGTTCAGCGCCAGATCGAAAAACTTGAGTCTGAATTGACCGAGGTCAGGGCCCGCATGCGCGCTCATTTGAAGGAGCTGGGGCTCAATGATTGATCAGCTGGAGGCATTCAAAGCAGCACAAGACTCGGAGGTGGATGCGTGACTCTCAGAAGCGGCTGGACGCGCGGGCCGCTTGCCGACGTAATCGATTCAATTCAGGCCGGCCACAGCGCCTCTGGCGAGGCGCGACAGATAGGCCCATCAGAGGTGGGCGTACTGACGACCAGCGCTGTTCTCAGTGGTGTGTTCGATCCCAGCCAGCACAAGGCGGTGGCACCGCACGATCGTCCGCGGCTCAAAGCCCCCGTCACTGCCCAAACAATCGTTTTTTGCCGCAAGAACTCAGAAGAAGTAATTGGCGGCAGCGCCTTCGTGGAGGAAGACGCACCGAACCTTTTTCTGTCGGACCTGCTTTGGTCGATTACAGCAAAGGGCGACGCCGACCCTCGTTGGCTGGCCTATGTGCTTCAACATCCAGACGTGCGTGCCCGGATTCGCACGGTAGCCACGGGTACCCAAGTCACCATGAAGAACATCTCTCGGGACAGGCTCTTGGGAATTGAAATTGCTATTCCTCCGCTTGCTGAACAACGCAAGATCGCCGACATCTTGCGCACATGGGACCAGGCTATCGAGACACTGGGCAATCTTCGCAAGGAACTGCTGCAGCTCCGGAAGTGGTTGCGGAACAACATCCTTACGGGCCGAGTCCGAGTACCGGGTTTTTCCGAAGACTGGATCACTGGACCGCTGTCTGATGTTCTCCACGAGCATGGTGCCACAAGTACAGGCAAAGAAGAGGTCTACTCAGTGTCTGTGCACAAGGGGCTCGTGAACCAGATCGAGCATTTGGGCCGTTCATACGCGGGCAAGAATACCGACAGCTACGGAGTTGTTCGACCAGGTGACATCGTGTACACGAAAAGCCCCACGGGGGACTTTCCGCTCGGCATTGTTAAGCAAAGCAATGTTGATGCGGACGTCATCGTTTCTCCGCTGTATGCCGTCTTCTCACCGGAGACCGTGGCGCTCGGTTCGCTCCTGGATGCCTATTTCGAGTCGCCGACAACGACCGGAAATTACCTGCAGCCCTTGGTGCAGAAGGGGGCCAAGAACACGATTGCCATAACCAACCGCCGTTTCCTCGAAGGCAGGCTCTCCCTGCCTCGCAACGAGGCGGAACAACGGGCCATCGCCTCGATCCTAAAGTCTTCGGCCGAGGAAATTCGTGGACTTTCACTTCAGATTGAAAGTCTCCGCCTTCAGAAGCGGGGCCTCATGCAAAACCTGATGAACGGCAACGTCAGCGACGAACGAGAGAAGAGGAACGGCCATGCCTGAGCAGTGCTTCAACCCTGCCGAGAAGTTCCAGTCACAAGTCCCGGCTCTTCAGATGCTCGTCGGATTAGGATTTCAGCCACTCTCGCAGGGCGAAGCGGTTCTACTTCGCGGCGGAGGGCGCCGAAATGTACTTTTGACAGATGTCCTCGCTGAGCAACTCTTGAAACTCAATTCCTACAAGTTTCGAGGTAAGGACTATGCGTTTGATCTCGCCGACGCGCACGAAGCCATTCGGCGTCTCGAGCCAACCCCCGACCGGATTACCGGCCTTCAATCCACGAACCAGCAGGTTTATGATGCACTTTTGCTCGGGACCACGATCAGCAAGACGATTGATGGTGACACCAAGAGCTATTCGTTCCGATACGTCGACTGGTCAGAGCCAAGTAACAACGTATTCCATGTGACCGCCGAATACAGCGTGGAGCGAACTGGGACCACAGACACGAAGCGATGCGATGTTGTGGGCTTCGTCAACGGTATTCCCTTCGTCATTATCGAAAACAAGAGGCCCACGGAGTCCGTGAAGAAGGCCGGCAGCCAGCTGATCGGATATCAGGATGCCGACAACATCCCACATCTGTTCCATTTCTCGCAGTTGCTTCTATCCATGAATCGACGCGAGGCGCGTTACGCCACTGTAGGCACCCCTCGAAAATTTTGGCATACATGGCGTGACGAGGAGGACGCCGAAGCTGACGTCGAAGCGGCGGCTAACCGCTCATTGAATGATTCTGATAAAGCGGCTCTGTTCACCGGGGATCTCGCCAAGGCACTGGACTACTTCGACGCCCTGGCCGCCGCTGGACCGCGCGCTGTCAGCGACCAAGATCGTCTCATCTACGCCCTTTGCCGTCCCGAGCGCTTGTTGGACATGGTGCGACGCTTCACGGTGTTCGACGGAGGAACCCGCAAAATAGCACGCCACCAACAGTATTTCGGGGTGCGCAGAATCGTGGATCGAGTTGCGACACCAGGTCCGGATGGGAACCGCCGTGGCGGGGTGGTTTGGCATACCCAAGGTTCCGGAAAGTCACTGACCATGCTCATGTTGGGAAAGGCACTAGCTCTCGACAAGCGCATTCTGAACCCCCGCATCCTTATCGTTACTGACCGGGATGATCTGGACAAACAGATCGCCGGGACATTCCGGGCTTGCGACCTGACACCTGTGCGGGCCGTCAGTGGCAGCCACCTTGAGAGCCTACTCGTCAACCGCACACCGTTGGTCACGACAATCATCAACAAATTTGAAGGCGTCGCACGCAGAGGCCAGTTGCGTGATGCAGACCCTGCGCTGTTCGTACTAGTAGACGAGAGCCATCGGAGTCAGTCCGGTCGCTACGGCGGCCATGGCCAGTTCGCCCGCTCGATGCGTCAGACGCTGCCTCGTGCATGTTACCTGGGGTTTACGGGTACGCCGCTCCTAGGCCGCGAGAAGAACACAGTGGACGCCTTCGGTGGGGTCATTCACAGCTACACAATCGACGAAGCCATAACTGACGGTGCTGTCCTCCCGCTCTTGTACGAAGGGCGCATCGTCGATCAACAGCTACCGGATACAGCCATTGACCGTTGGTTCGAAAAAATAAGTGATGGGCTGACCCCCGAACAAAAGATGGATCTAAAGCGCAAGTTCTCAAGGGGCGACGCACTTGCGCGGGCTTCCCAAGTCGTACGGGCCAAGGCATTCGATATTTCCGAGCACTTTCGGCGGCACTGGCAAGGGACAGGCTTCAAAGCCCAACTGGTTGCTCCCTCGAAGGCTGCCGCCATCCAGTTCAAGGAAGTTCTCGACGAGATAGGCCACGTTGCCAGCGAAGTGATCATCTCAGCCCCAAATGACAACGAAGGCCACGAGGAGGTCGACGGCGACTCTCACGACCTGGTTCTGCGATTCTGGGATGACCAGATGCGCAAATACGGGGGAGAAGCCCAATACAACCGCCAAATAGTCGGTGCGTTTCAGGGCCCAGATGGCCCGGAGATACTGATTGTCGTATCGAAGCTACTGACCGGTTTTGATGCACCACGCAACACAGTCCTATATATCTGCAAGTCGCTCAAGGAACATACGTTGCTTCAGGCAGTCGCTCGGGTGAATCGCTTGTTCGAAGACGGTGGGACCGAGAAGGAATTCGGCTTCATCGTCGACTATGAGGGCCTGCTCGGGGAACTGGACCGATCATTAACGGCGTACTCCGCACTGAGCGGTTACGACAGCGATGATCTTAAAGGGGCTGTCTACGACATCCGAGAGCAGATTCGATTGCTTCCGCATCGGTGGGAAGAAACCTGGGACGTCTTCAAGGCGCTGCCGAACAAGCTAGACATGGAGTCGTTGGAGCAGTACCTGGCGGAAGAAGACATTCGGTTCGACTTTTACGCCCGGCTTTCAACTTTTGCGAAATGCCTTCACATTGCACTTTCGAGCGACAAGCTGGCAGACGTCATCGATCAAAAAGATGTTGACCAGTACGTGTCGGATTGGAAGCGGTTTAGCGAACTCAGACGCGCGGTTCGGCTGCGGTACCAAGAAACCGTTGACCTCCGGGACTACGAGCCGCGAATCCAGAAGCTACTGGATGACCATGTTGCTGCTATGCCGGCGGAAGTCGTCATAGAGCTGATCAACATCAACGACCCTGACTCGCTGCGCAAGGTCGTCGAAGAGACGGAAGTCTCTCCGGCTTCGAAAGCTGACCGCATTGCAAGTGCCACGAAGAAGACGATCGTCGAACGGATGGACGAAGACCCGGCCCTCTACAGCCAGTTTTCCCGAATGCTCCAAGACACCATCGACGGGTACCGAGCGCGCAGACTTGCCGAGAAGGACTATTTGCTACGAGTGTTGGATCTCGCTGGGCAGGTAAGAGACCGTCGCCGGGTCAGCGAAATCCCAGTGTCAATCAAAGGTGACGACAATGCCGCAGCCGTCTACGGTGCGATCGGCGGTCTACTTACACGCTCGGGGAACGGTCAGGCAAGTATTGACGACGACGAACGCGCCGAGGTTGCCCGGGACTTCACTGACATCATTCGCGAGCATCTAATCGTGGGCATTTGGTCCAACGCAACGGCAAGGAACACTCTGCTAAATGCGCTTGATGACTACTGCTGGGACGAGCTCGAGGCGAAGCGCAAGATAGACCTCCACGCGCAGTTGATTGATGAGCTTCAGTCGCGGCTCCTGTCCATAGCGAGGGCTAGATTTCCACGGTGAAAACGATGTTGTGCGACGTGGAGTACGGGAGCCGTGTGATTGAATTCGTCCTGGAACGACGAGTTCGCTCAACTCTTGAAATAAGCGTTCTGCCAGACGGAAGTGTCCGCGTCGTTGCTCCCAGCGATGCAACCGTCGAGCGTGTTAGAGAGAAGGTGCGCAATCGGGGCCAATGGATTCTGTCGAAGCAGCGCTATTTTGCGCAATTCCTGCCCCGCACCCCCCAGCGGTGCTATGTGCCGGGCGAGACCCACTTGTACCTCGGGCGCCAGTTCCGGCTGAAAGTGCAGCCGGGGTCTCTGCAAAAGGTTAGGTTAAGACGGGGATTCATTGAGGTTGAGGGTGTGGATTTCCATGACGCTCGAACTATCGAGCGCCTTGTTAGGGCTTGGTACCTGGCCCGGGCCAGGGACCAGTTCCACCGGCGGCTGTTGATGTGCCGACGGCAATTCCATGATCCGGAAGGGTTCACGCCAACCGAAATTCGAATCCAGCGGATGAGCACGCGGTGGGGCTCGATGTCCCCGAACGGAAGATTGCTGCTCAACCCCGATCTAGTCAGGGCCCCCGTCGACGCGATTGACTACGTGATCACCCACGAGCTCTGCCACCTAGCGGTCAAGAACCACGGCCCCGACTTTTACGCGCTGCAAGAGTCAGTGATGCCAGACTGGAAGCGACGTAAGGAGCGGTTGGAGCAAATCCTCGCCTGAGCAAGGAAGCTGGGCAACCCCGCTGGAGATAAGCCATTTTGGTGTCGAGCCTGTCTAGAGTCGTTCCTTTGACCGATGCTGGCCACGGGTGTGTGCCACCGGCCGGTCTCAGCGTAAGTGGCTGGCCGTTACAGCAGCCAGCAGTTGACGCTTCTTATCAGTGGAGTAGGACGATGCATTGAGAACTTGAATTAGCGGCATCCCCAGATTGTGGCATTCTTCGTACGATTGATCGGGATCAATCGTGAGTGATAAGCGATGATTGGGATCGTGCTAATCAACGGATTCATCTTTCGCGGCTACAGAAGCTTTTCATCAGACCAGCCAGCGGTGCTCTTTCCTCTACGCAGGGTTAACCTGATCGCGGGCCAGAACAACACCGGGAAGTCCAACGTCCTGCGAGTCATTGCTGATACGTTCACCGACGAGAAGAGGCCTGTCTCCAAGTGGGATCGCCCACTTGGAGATGCGGAACATACTTTCGCGCGGCTGGAGCTGCATTACATTGGCGACATCCTCACCTGGGGAGAAATGAAGAGGCTGTCCCCTCAACGCTTGGAAGAGCTGGGCAGCTTTCTACGGCTTCCCGGGATAGCTGCCTCACTGGGTACTGATTCTGTGAGCTTCGGAGTTTCGGGACAAGGCACTATCGATAGTGAAGCCTTGAGGCAAATGGCCCGCGAAGCCGGAGGCGGCCAGTTGGCTCGCACATTGTCCAGCGCCCTTACCAGTACCAGCGGCGGAGGTCACGGGGACGATGCGTACCGGGTTCTTCAGTGGATTGCGAAGCAGCGCCCGCTTGCACCTTCCGCATTCACAATAGGCGGAGTAAGGACAATCTCTGACGACAGCAGCCAAGCTCCCGATCTGAACGGGCAGAGCATCAAACGCCGTCTTCTGGAGTTGCAGAATCCGTCGACAGATCGGTTGAAAGACAGAAACATCTTCCTGAAGGTGCAGGACTTCGTCCGCGCCGTCCTGGACGACGCCACCATCACAATAGACGTACCTCATGATTTGTCGACGATCCACGTCACCCAAGGAGGACGAACGCTTCCCATTGAAAACGTGGGAACCGGCGTTCATGAAGTAGTGATCATCGCGGCGGCAGCAACGGTCACTCAGAACTCACTCATGTGCGTAGAAGAACCCGAGGTGCACCTCCATCCGATCCTCCAGCGCAAGCTGCTTCGATATCTTGCGATGAGCACCACGAATCAGTACTTCATAGCGACTCACTCTGCCCACATGCTCGACTCAGAGATCGGCAGCATTTTTCACGTTACCCGCGAAGATGGTGTTTCAAGCCTCCGGTACGCAGGCGCCGCGCGGGAGAGGGCTGCCGTGTGCGCAGATCTCGGATACCGCCCTTCGGACCTCGTGCAAACCAATGCTGTCCTGTGGGTCGAAGGACCCTCTGACCGCATCTATCTAAAGCATTGGATCGAGAAGCTCTCTCCAGGCAAGTTTGTTGAAGGAACGCACTACTCCATCATGTTCTATGGCGGAGCATTGCTTAGCGCGTTATCGCCGCTCGATGCCGAAGAAGTTGAGGAGTTTATCTCGCTCCGCAACCTTAACCGCTACATGATGGTCTTGATTGACTCGGACAAGACGAGCAGCGGTAAGCGTCTCAATGACAGTAAGCAACGGGTCATAGCTGACCTCAACAACGATCCATCCACGGGCATGGCTTGGGTAACCGCTGGCTACACGGTTGAAAACTATGTACCGGACGAGGTACTCACCACTGCGATACGCACCGCCCACCCCTCCACCAAAAAGCGCACTCTGTCCACTCAGGATCGTTGGTCGAATCCCCTGATGACCGAAAGAATCGGTATCAAGCAGCCGAGCAAAGTGGCGATCTCGAAAGTTGCAGTTCAGAATTGGGGAAATGAGTGGCCCCTCGACTTGAAGAAGAAAGTGCAGGGGGTCATTGCCCTTATCGAGGCGGCCAATAGCCATACCTAAGTCATGTTCGGTAAAAGAAGACGGCGGGCAGGCGCAGCCGTATGCAGGCCGGGTCCGCTGCCGCGACTGTGGCCTGGTCGGTCAGGCCCCGCCGCCGGCGCATGGTCGGCGTAATAGTGTTGGCCGGTGCGTTGGGGACCTACCCTCCACTGATCCATCAACTGATGGATCCCTCGTTGGGGCCAAGATTAGCAGTCTCAAGATGCCCGGCGAGTCACGAAGCGGGGCCAGAAATAGCCGTCCTGCGGGGGCCATTTAAACCTGTCACAGCCATTCAAGACTCCGTCGCCAAGTCCCCAACAACACCGCAGGCTCGCGACCATGCACAACTTTGAACAACCCGATTCGGTAGTAGGCTCCAAACATGCCAGTGGACCCCGCACTCTTCGAGTTTGCCAAGACCATCGAATCCGATCAGCCATGGCCTCGCCCCGCGTGCCCCGGCTGCCAGACCGGGTACATCGGATTTTCATTGCCCACCGAGGACGAAAGCCACGCATCAGTCACGGCGCGCGACCACTTCGCGTTCGAGCCAGAGTGGATCTCTGGCACGTTCGTCGTTCGCGGGAATTGCGAGAACCCCGAATGCCAGCAAGCCGTGTACGGCACGGGGGACTACCACGTGGACGTTTCCCAAAAGTCCAACCATGGCGACGACTTCGAGCACCACGGCCCTCCTTACTCCAAGTACTACACCGTTACGCATTTGCACCCTCCCCTGTTGTTGATGCCAATCCCACAGTCGGCCCCCGACGAGGTCCGAGAGGCGGTGCTGCGAGCATCACGCGTGCTCTTCGCTGATCCCGGCTTAGCCGCAACCGCGCTACGCGCGACGGTGGAACGCTTCCTAACCTCTCAGGGCATCTCGGCGACCCGACCTAACGCCCAGTTTCGCAACGTTCATGAACGCATTAAGGAGTGGCGGGACGCGGACTCTAACCGTCCGCAGGTTGCAGACCTGTTCTTCGCAGTTAAGTGGCTCGGGAACGCCGGAACTCACGAAGACTCTGACCTGACGACTATCGAGGTGCTGGATGGTGCCAGAGTTCTAGACGAAGCGTTCCACCGCCTCTTCCTGGGACCAGATATTGACGCGCACGCGCGGACCATTAACGCGGCAAAGGGGCCCTCCCGACAACCCTAAGGCGCGAGAGTTGGCCGGGCACGGTGCCATCGTAGGGATCGTGTGACGAACGCCGAGCCGGCAGCCCGCGACCGGGTTCGGCTCCCTGGAGCCTTCCCGGCCTATACTGCGTTGATGGTATATGGCGGATGCTACGCCTCCCGCGGAAATAGAAAATTCCGTGCTGCCGCGCTTGCGCTTTTCCGCCGCTGCTACTGAACAGCTTTGCATTCAGCGGAGAAACCTCAACGGGTTCAACGGAGCGCTTGTTCAGCCCTCTGGATCTGGTTCCTCGTGCGGGTCGACCATCGGCCTGAACCCGGAACCTGCGGACCTCTTATTAGTGGTGGACGAACCGGCGCTCAAGTTTGTCTTTCTGCGGTACCAAAGTGAAGCAGGAATCGGGCGCGAGTAGCCCTCTATCGGAACCGCCTTTGAAATGAGACTTCAAAGGGCCAATGCGGTCCCCCTTCGCTGTCTGCATGCTACGCGGGAAGCCATGATCTGGCCCGGTTGAACCCATCGACGAAATCGGCGCGCGTGTTGCCGAGGGGAAAGGCGATCGGACGGTCCTGCAGAAGCGGTAGGCCCGCGGCGCCGAACGGTCCGGCAAGCATCCCGTAGAGATCCGCTTTCACCACGACGACGCCCACGGGATCAAGCGCCGACGCGCGTGCGACGCATTCAGGAACGGCTTCGTGCAGGACTCGCCGACGCTCGGCGGGGCTGAGTCTATTGACTGGATATGGGGCGAGGTCGATGAGGAAGAAGCCGTCATCGCGTAGACGTTCAAGCCAGGGACGCTTCCCGGTTCGCTGCAGGTCCACCTTCGAGATTCCGTACATCGCTTCAACCACAGCGCGGAACAGGTTGTCGGGACCTAGCCGGTCTGCAGCATAAAAGAACCTGCGCCCCGAGACGTCCCCGCCGTCGGCCGGGGCACTTTCCGCGATCATCAGCAACTTCACGCGGTCGGGTTTCCACTGGCTGCGCAACTGGGCATACCAAGGCTCTTCGGTCGTCACGGGTTCACTGTATCGGCCCGGGCACGAGTCACATGCAGCGCGGTGCGGGCACCCTGAAGGGCGATTCAGGGCGGCGGCCGAGACACAGCGCTCTTCATGTCTCGCTAAGGAATCCTTTTGTTGTGGCTGCCGCAGCGAACGTAGTGATTCGGACGGACGGCTTTTAAGATCGCGACCCTTGATGCGGTGGCCTGGACGATCATGCCGCTAGGATGGTCCGGCTTACGACGGGGGCTCGCCGCCTTCCGTCGGGCTTCGGCTGCCTGAATCTTGAGAAGGGTTTATCTCGACCTCTAGATAACGGACGGCAAGGCCCTTGACGTCCATGGCTCTGATGTCTCTGTCCTGGTCATGCCAGTGAGGAACAAGGGAGAGGAACTGCCAGAGATCATGTACCGAAACTGCTTGGGTCAGATCGAGAACTATTGAGATGGCCATGGCATCGCCCTTCAGTTTTATTGTGTTTCGCCTCTCAATATTGCTTATGTATCACTAGTGGAGCAGACAAACATGATCACTTCAAGTGGCATTGGGTGTGCCCATGAGACCGACGCAGACGACCGACGCTCAGCTCCAGCGATGGCGGGATCGCCGGCAACAGGTTGGGATCCGAATCCGCGAGCTTCGGGTCTCCCAAGGGCTCAGCCAGGAAGCGCTGGGTCTTGAGGCGGGCTTGGGTAGAAACATGATCATCGGCATCGAGTGGGGTCGCCGGAGTATTGCCTATGAGCGTCTCTGGGATATTGCTGACGTGTTGGGGGTGGACTTAGCTGACTTATTCACGTTGCCCTCTGATTCCTCCCCTAGCCCGCCGCCGCGCAAGGGCCGAGTAAGAAGCAAACCTCCAGCCGGAAGTTCAGACGCCCCTGGTGGCTGAGTGTCGCTTGCCGTTCCAGGCCCTAGCACAGACCATCAGCACACCAAGCGATTGGATGATGATTTAGGCCGGCCGGGTCTACTACCATGGCGCGTCAAAGTCGCCAAGTCTCTGCCGAACCCGGTAAGGCCTTATGCGCTCTGGACTGGTTCATCCCCCTTCGGAGTGATCGACGCTGGCATGGTCTGAGGAAAAAAGCCGCAGACAAAGAGCCAGCGCGTCGAAAAAGTTCGAGAACGTTTGACGCAGCTCCGCCTAACGTTTGAAAAGAAGACAGGCCGTCTCACTTCGTTGCAGCTGTAACGAACCATAGGAGAATGCTGTGATGAGTGGCGAGCGGCGAAGGACGGGCGTCCTGGCGTTAAACCCGGAGATTGAGCATCTCCAAATGCCTGCGAGTAATCTCTGTTGGTGGTGCGGAGACTTGGCGACCACAGAAGAACATAGAATCAAAGCTTCAACGCTTCGTCGGGTAGCGAGGCTGGACGATGGCACCGTTACGCCCGGGAACGTATTCAAGAGCAGCTCTGACTACGAAGCGTCACTCCGCAGCCTAAGTAAGGGTCCTCAAGTACGTTGGCGCAAGAACCTCTGCGGCGATTGCAACAACTCCAAAAGCCAGCCTTTCGACCGGGCCTATGACGCTTTTGAGGCCTTTCTAGTCGAGCGCTTTGACCTGATTTCTACGTGGGAACGGCTTGACTGGCGCACAGTCTTCGGCGATGGCTGGCAGGGAAAAGCGCGGGACCTTGCCCGCTACTTCGGCAAGCAACTCGGGTGCATGCTGGCAACCCATCGGCTACAGGTACCCAAAGAGTTGATCGATTTCTTGAATGGGGCCGATCGGTGCCCGCCTATATGCTTCAGCCTCTTCATCAATCCCCGCGCCGTTGAAGCTCACGCTAAGATGCGTCGGGATGGGTTTGAATACGGCCTAACCGGTTTCGTTGGGTTGCTCGATTCAAATGCCTACCAATCCGACGGCACGCTCTCGGGGATCGACTACGGATATCACATTGGGTATCTATGGTTTATTGCACAGTGGCGGGCCGGTGCCGACGTTGATTCATGGTTTGAACACCAAGTGGTAGACCTGCCACGCCTTGCCGAAGCAGGCAACGGATAGTAGTCGTTCGGCGGTGCCGTCATCCTATTGCGCTCGTAAACCCATGGTTGAGGTGACTGATCGAGCTGCGGTGATCCTTTCCGTGCGGTCCGGTCCCAGGAGTGGTTACCGTTGTGTTATGGCCATGGAGGATGAGCACCGCCTTAGTTTACGGAGAGCGGCTGAGATTATGCGGCGGGAATTGGCCCGCGGTGACTTGGCTTTCGCGTTTCGGGTCATGACTCAGGCCTTTGCGGACTTCCGCGATACGTCGCCAGAGAATCGTGAGGATTTCTTGATGCCTCCGGAGTCCACCGGATCGACCAAGTGGGACACTCTGCTTGCGGCGGTGGCGGGGCGTGAATGCGACCGCCTCGGAATGACCCGGCCTCCCTGGACGACGCCGGAACCTCTTGAAGAGGAATGGGTCGTCACGACCCTGCCGGCACCGTCTGCGCGATGGCTGGCCAGAATCAGGGCAGGGACACCCGAAGAGTTCTCCCGGTTGGGGCTTTGGGTCCATGCCCTCGACTTGGAAACCCTGTAAAGAGCCACTCCGGGCCTTACCGCGTGCTCCGTGGAGGTTAGGGTAAGGGCATGACTGGACCGGAGGACGTAGACGCAGTGGTGACCCGAGCTGCCGGCCCGGAAGGGCGAACGGTCGTGGCACGGCTACTGTCCCTGATGGAGCCCGAGGCCGCGCTTCTTTGGGTGGAAGGATCTGAGCCGTTCTTCGGTGGGGCGCGCCCTCTTGCCGTGCTAACAATTGACGGTCCCGGCCCGGTTCTTGAGGCCCTGGACGCCTTGGAGCGGGGAGGATTCGCCTGACCGCCGACACACCAGGCAGGGCCATAATCCGAGATGAAAAGCCGGCGTTCCCCTTGGCGCCGCGATGCGCCTCCTTTATCGTGTGTCTCAGAGGGTTCGACCGGTACCCAATCCGTCGACCCCTCGGATGTGGGAGCGTCATCAACGCCAGTGGTGGGAAATGAGTCGGAGCGCTAAGGGCGTCAGGGCCGAGATATGCACCGCGACGGTTGAGAGCCAGCGGCGGGCCTTCTCGGCCCTTCCCATGTTTGCCCGCGGGCCCTGAAGGGCGTAGATGATTTCCCGGGGTTTCGCGGTGCTTGCATTCGGGCCTTATGAACAAGCTGGTGGTCGAAATGGTTGGCGTGAGGAATTGACGGCGTCAGCGTCAATGGCGTGCAGGTTTGGCGAAACATCGACCTCCCCGGGGTCGAGGTCGGGATCGACACCTGGCCGTGTCCGTTACACGAGCGCATAATGAACGGCCCGGACTGCGGCAAGCTGGGTCTGTAATTACTCCCACCCAGGGTCGACGTCGTGCCGGGCGATTAGTCGCATGACCGGGTGTGTGGACCCCTTGGCAACGTGGGTGTGCGCACTGTTCCGTGGTGGCTATTCGTCAGGCGCGCTTCACCGGTTGAATATCCGCGCCAGAACGCTGGTCTTCCACACCGAACCGATGTCTGAGTTCTCGTCAGTCCGTCCGCTGTAGATGCCCAACAGGATGGCTTTTTCAGGGAGTTCCTCTCCGAGTCCGGCGGCCGCGTCTAGGAATCGGGACTGCCTGTGAGCAATTACGGGAGATCCGGATTGGCCAGGTCTGGTCCGACTGTCGATAAAAAAGCGCATCCCCAGCCCGATCTCCGGCTCGCTGGCAACGGACCCCCCTGTCCATATTGGGGTTGTGGGAACGTGTTTACCGACGGAAGCAGGATAGCCGACCACAAATACACGATCCGTGACTGAAAAGTACGGGTGCTCACCATTCCAGGTGTAGCAATGGGCGCTTAGATCCAGTCGATCCTGCTCGACCTTGGGTACCGGAATGCCCACAACGTCAGCTAGGAGGCGACCGTGCGGATATTCGTCCTTAACGGACGTCCAAAGTTCGTTGAAGGATGAATCGTAAAGCTCGATGTCCATATGCTCAGGATTCAACTCGGCGAACAACGCATCGGGAGCTTGCTCGTCCGGTGTAGGGAGATGGACCCGGAGCTTAGACGGGCGGCTGACCCCCTCGTTGGCCCAGCCGAGCCATACTTTATCCCTTTCGCGAACGAGTCGGCTTTCGAAGTTAAATCCCGATACAACATGGTCGTTGGTCACCAGCCATATCCCCCCGTAATGCGACACCAGAAAACCCGAGGCTTGGAGGACGGCTTCTTCATCCTTGCCTATGACATCGATGCGGACGCTTTTGAGAGAATACGGCGAGAATCGCGGCTGTACACGGTCAGTCATCCATTGAGAGTACCCGTCGACGCGACGGTCTCCACTCTTACTGTCAAAACCCCGAGCAGTCTCAAAAGGGGGTGACGAGACCTCCTTCGGACGCAACCTGATCGTCCCTCCGTTGTGCCTATTCAAACTTGGAATCTAAGCAAGCGGCATCTAGCTGGCACATCGGGCAAAAGCCTGTTTGCGGCCCCGAGCAGGAGCACCCGCGGCCCTCATCTTCTGGTTGGGAAGTAGTACCGGAGTGCGAGAGTCTCTCTGAACTCGATGTCCGAACGGTACAGATGGTTGAGTTCCGCCCAGTGGTAAAGCTTCGCAAGGGCCGCGGAACTTGCATTCCAGGCTCTGCTGTCAAGCCTGCCTCCATCATCCGTGAGGACCCTCCGATATGCGTGCAGATCGGAGGAGCTCGCACTCCACAGAGGCTTTCCCTGCACGACCTCGAGGAAGACTGCCCACCTCAGGATCTCTCGGGCGTGCCGCCGCAGGCCTGGTGCCGCCCGTAGTTCGCGACGTTCGATGTCATGCAGGTACAAATTCAACTCATCGGCAAGGGGTTGATCTTCATGCAGAAAGAACGGCATGCCGCTGCGGACGTCGGCCGCCAGCGCAAGGTCCCGTGCCCGGCCTGACAGGCCGCTGCTTCCAGCAATTCCAATTCGTAACATGCCGCACCTCCTGTTAGTCCTCATGACTGATGAGCTTGTCGTTCGGGTGTGGTAGCCCGACAGTAGCGTTGGAATCGCCTTGAAGAAAGATCCTAGGAGCTTCCTAATGGACGTTCTGATACCTTGCCCTTGCCATGGAGTCGGCGGGGGCCGCCTACACGCCCCTGGAGGGGACTGCCCAAGGGAAATACCACGGCTAGCTCATTGTCGGGGCTTTGTCCTGGGCGACCTCCCCCCAAAGCCCTCAGTTCCTCCCAGTAATGCAGAAGCATGTCGTGTTGCCCCGCTAGACGCGATATGGCCAGCGTGCGGAAACGCTTGAACTCTTCAGCCATCTCCTCCTTTTCTCGGAGCTTGGCCTCAAGAACCTTTATCCGTTTGGATAGTTCGGTAGTGTTTTCGTCTCTCAGGCTTAGAAGTGAGAGAGCTGCTGCCCTCCGAAGGTACTCGTCCTTGAGCGGCGCGTAGCGGTCGCTATACAGCGCGCTGCGCGTGATGCCAGCTTTGTCGGCTAGTGCTTTCACATTGTGAGGGCCGCCGGCCGAGCCCTCATTGAGGAGTGACTCAATGGCAGCCCTTATCTTGGCTGCTTTGTGTTCCCTGTCGGCCGCAGTGTTTCTCATGACTACTCATTTCCGGTGTCTTGGGAAGTACTCTGTGAAGCTTCTTTAATTTGTCGCACGACTTCCTGGCCGCGCTTGACCTCAAGGCGGAGCCTCGTCCGTTCCCCGGGGGCTACAGCTCTGTTGTGGGCTAGCGCTTGGGTATTCTCGGTGTAGTTGGTCCAGATCTGTAGGTGCTGCGGGCCGTAGCTAGCCTGGCTGCATCTAGCGGAATCGCACATGGCGGTCAACGGGGCCTTCGCGTCGATCATTCCAGCCAGCCGAAGGCATAGGGCTTGCGATGGATCCCGAAAGAAGCAGTAGTTGGCCACGTTTACGTGGAGGGCCTCGGCAATTTCGCGGATGATGTTTTCGGCGGCCCGGTCGCTCTTGGCGACCCTCGGGCTAACGACTTCTTCCAAGCGTAAAGCTTCGTCAGCGAGCTTGAGCTGCTCGATAAGCTGTCTTGCCCCTGGACCAGCGGGCATACGGCCTGCTCTGAAATCATCGAGGGCTTGCTTCGCAAGAAGCAGCTTGTGGTCAGACTCGACGGCCATGACGTCTCTAGCGAACTGCGCTTGAGCTCCACCCGGACGGGCCGCATAGCCCTCAGTCGTTATGACGCTAGCGTGCTTCAAATGGTACTTGGCAGCGAACAGGCCCCAAGGTCGGTTTCCGAGCTCAATTGAAAGCGCTCTTCTCAGCATGCGACCGTTTACTCGACCTGGCGGAATCGGCGCGAGTCCCAGGTTTACGGCGAAGGGTTCGTGAAGCCAAGACCGGAAGTTGTCGACAAACGAGCCAACATTTGCAGCTCCGAAGATGTTCTCGTCACCCAAGGCACCTAACTCGGCAGCCGTCTTGGCTGCCTGATGCACGATCGGGAGCACCACCCACTCGTCGGGGTCGCCCCCGAAGCGTCGGCGCTTTATGATTTTGCTCGACAGCAGATACCGCGTTCCTCCGCCGGGAAGGCGTAGAGCGGGTCTGGGCGACTCAGCATTCAACTCAGCGAGTTCGCTGGGACGCATTCCGCTTATTGCGGCCGTCAGGACCATGCAGGCTCCACAGATATAGTGGCTCAAACGCGTTAAATCATTCTCCGAAAGTGGCAGCGTCCAGACTGCCGAGCCGTCGCCGGTGGCTTTCTCCACAGAAACCGCGTTGCGGGCCCAGGGATACTCCAGCCCCACGACGGCTACAGCGTCTGTCAAAAGGCCTCTTACATGCGTCAGGTCAGATCTAGTAAAGGCTCTGATGTCAGCATCCCGGAAGAGTGCGTCGACATTTACTTCGAGAAGGGGGTCGGTGCAGTCCCATCCAGCGGCCAAGCGTCGACTTACGAGGGATTCCGATAGGCGGGGTAAGGGCGTTGACGCGTCCACGAGGCCAGTAACAAAGTCTTCAAAATCCTTCTGCGCAGCGAGATTACCAACAGGGCTCCGTCCTGACCGTTTTGAAGAAAGCTTGGTTTGACGTTCGCGGTGGAGGGCCAGCACAAGCGGAGCAATCGTCTCCACTAGGTAGGCACTGTTCCTGATAAGGGGCTGAAGAACTTCAGGTGACACAGGTTTTGTGCGGTTTTGCCGGCTCTTTCGTTTGCCCACGACGGCTGCGGTGGTGCGACCGCCCCAGGGGTCAAAGCCGTCTTCATAGGTCTCGCCGGGGAAGAGCTCCCCGTAGCAATAAGGGAGTCTGACGGCTTCGACCCACTGGGCAACACTTCCGGAAACGAGGGGGCGTTTCTTGCGACGCAGACCATCCTGGCCCGCTTTCACCACTTCCAGGTATGCGTCGCAAAATGACTGATCCACAAGCGCCAGTGACGTGATTCCCTTTGAAGTGAGCCAATTGAACCAGCGAACCAATCCGTGCAACCGCTGGAAGATGGTGCGCGGGTTGTAGTTTCTGCGGTGAGCCGTAGCGATCAGTCTTATCTCAGGATGTTGCGGAACCATCAAAGCAAGCAGAAGGTCCTTGGCGAGTGGCCGCCACGGAGCATGAAGAATCTGTCGGAAGTCCCAGATCTTTTCACGTTCCGTCATGGTTTTGGGCGCAAGCTTCAGCCCTCGCCAATCCCAGACATCATCCTCATAGACCGGCCGTGTCGCCTTCGCATTGAGCTCATGGCCAGTGAGCGACGAAAGGTCTGCTCTGGCAAACATGGAGGCCCGCGGCTCAGTCTCTTCGCTAAAGTGGGCGTTTTTGGCTTCGTCGGCCGTATTCTTCACTGTGTAGCCTCCTCTGGACGAAGAGGCAACGCCTGGTCTCGGTCGGTGACCGCCATCGATGCCGCTTCTAGGACCTTTGCGTTAAACCTAGGAAGAATCTCTTGATCCAACCGGATCGCGTACGGTCCGTAGATCCTCATGAATTCGCGCACCGGAAGCTGAAGCGATTGGCGTGCAAAGAAGGCCTTCAATTCTAGAAGATTGGCTGCATGACGAGGCAAAAAGACGGCGAGTGGACACAACAGACACACCCAAACTCTGGCAGCGCATGCTTTTCCCTTGACCCCAAAAGGACTAGCAAGCTGATTAGCGCACGAGGCTAGGAAGACGTCCTGTTCACCGGAAAGAAACGTCTCCAGTGCGGATTCGCTCGACAGGTGGACCTTCACGCTATCGGTCATGTTGTGTGCGGCTTGTGCCAGATCTTCATCGGTCAAAACATTCAAGGGAAAACCCTTGCGGAGCATATCGGCCTGCGCTTCTTCAACCACCTGGGCCAGGAGCAGCTCGTGAGTTTGGCCGATGCTGGCCAAGTAGTGGTGCCCTTCAACGCCCGCGGTGTGGTTGGGATCGATCGTCGTCCGTCCAGTCCACTTTCTGCTCGCCATGAGGCTGATGTACGTTACCCGAACACGCCCGCGGTGTATCTGCAGGTCGGCACCGTCATCGTCCTTTAGGTGATGCTTCTTCGTGATCTTCCTGCTATGGAGAGCAAATTTAGCGAGCCCTGCGACGCGGTCTGCCTGAGCTTTCGTCCCGCTCACGATCCAGACACCCGCCCTCCGTCTTGAAGTGCAGTGTCGTCGCAGCGGCTCGCTATGAGCCAGCCACTGCTGTAACAACTTCGATGCCCTTTTCGAAAGGGTGAGACCTTCGGGCCCGGTTCGGCCCTTGACATAACGTATGACTGCCACTTGTGGGCTGGTCCAAGAAATGTCTTCGAGCTTCATCCCGTCGATGCCGTCCGAGACAACTCCTGTAAGCATGCCGAACAATAGTCGGTAGGCAATTTGGGCTTCGATGTCCACGAAAAGGGCACGCCTGATCGTCACGACCATCGAGCCGGACACGGACAGTCCGCGGCTCTTGAACTCCCGCTGGACGTCGTGGGCGGTTGCAGGCCCCGCGGCAATCAAATGACTGGCTACCAGCTGCTCCACTGTCAGAGCGGTGCCACCTGTCCGGTCTAGTGCCTGCTGCGCCAACTCAGTTACGCGCTTGTGGGCTGACCAGGATTCAGTAACGATCGCCGAGCACGCCTTTTCCAGTCTCTCCCACTCGGACCGTGTATAGGGCTTGTATGGTTCTGTCGCCGGGCGGGTGTGAATCTGTCTCGAAGAAAGGTGTCGGCGCAGCGCAGGAGCAAGCTGTCCGGTTTCGGAGTCAAAGCCCCGCAGTAGTGCCCTCGTGTTCCGTTCGTGCGAGTGTGGGCGAGACAGCCAGTGCTGTAACACAACGTCCCGAGTTAGATCCTTGGCTCCGCCCCTAAATCCTAGATCAAACGTGTCCTCCACCATCCTCCGAAGACTTACGGCATGAACTTCGGCCGAGGACTTACTCGCGATGGTGCCGTGTGGGTGCGCCAACGATGCCAAGCCCATGGCCAAATCCTGCGCTAGAAGATCATTCGGCGTTCCCCCGAACTTGCCGAGCCATTCCGTGCCATCCGGAAAATGAAAATGGACAGAGAGGGGATGCTCGATGTAATACGCGGGCACTAACGGTCACCCTCTGAGAACTCACGTTCAACTTCGTCGAGGATGCTCTGGGAAGGTGTATGAGCCCTTAGCTCAGCCGAGTCCCAAGCGTCTGCGTAGATCCGCCGAGTGTCGAGCCGGTCGAGATAAAGCTGAGTTGTGGTGACTGTGCTGTGGCCCAATAGGTCCCGGAGCACCATTATGGGATCCTGTTGCGTCATGTAAAGAGCCACGGCCGGGTTCTGATTGGTTTGAGAGGAAGTTCGGGCCACGGCATCGTAGAAACCACGTACCAAAAGCTCGAGCGTGTTCATGGCGAAGGTATGTCGCAGCATGTGGGGATGCACGTGCGGAAATCTTTCGTCCATTTCCCGAGTAATTCGCGCCGAGACACGGCGCAGAATAGTTTCAAAAGCTCTAAACGGAGCGCCCGTGCTGCATAGACCCAGCAGGCACGAACCGCCTTCCGGCGCGACCAACCGTGCCCTTTCGTTGAGAGTTACGTCCGACCAACTGCGAAGTTCCCCCTCAATCCTTGCGCCCATGGCATCGGGACTCTCCACGTGCAAGGCCGAACCCGTTGACGGCTTGGGCGCCCACGCCGATTTTCTGGCCGCAATGTCCCGGTCCCAACGGAGATACTCGTGTACCTGAGTGAGAGTGTCGAAGTCGACCCAAGTCGTCCTAGCCTTGCCACCTTTCGTAATTGAACCAGGTAAGAAAAAATCCACAGGCATTTCGGTGTTTTCTTTTGGAAGCCGAGGTAGCTCATATGAGGTAATAAAAGCAAGCTCCTGTCTTCGCAATCCGGCGGCAATCATTAGTCGTGCCAGAACGGCATTTCTGGTTAGATTCCGTCCCTTCGTGGGAAACGGTTTAGATCCGTCTGGAGTCAAACCCTCCAGGGTGTTGAGGAGAACGGTTTGATAATCGGCACCTAGATATTTGATACGACTATGACCCTTCGGAGAGGGTAGCTTGGCATTATTCCTCAGAACGACAATCGGAAGCTCGTTGCGTAGGACTCTTATTTCTGAATATGAAAAAGGGGTTGCATCAGTAAGATGCTCATCTCTTGCCCATTTATAGAACTCTGAGATAGCGGTGACATGAAGGTTCCAGGTTGAGTTCGCCCACCGCTTTCGATGGTGTCCGGAAAGTCTATGCTCTGCGTAGAGCCCAAGCGCTGCCTTCAGTGCGGTGCGGTTTCCCAGAAGGTCCACCTCTATGGTCACCAAAAAACAAAGCCATGGGAGCAGGGCGTCGAGATATACGTCTAGAGTCCGTGGGCTGATATTTGGATCATGTGATCGGGCAATAAGCCACGAGTTTATAACCCATGTATCTCGTCCGGTTCCAGAATCCTCAAATTTTAGGTCTTCATCAATTATTAGGGGAGTTCCCTCAAGGATCTTCGCGTTGCCTTCGAGCCCGCTCCACATAACCTCGGCCCGGTGGAAATGTGTCCTGTACATGTAGTGAAGGTACTTTCAGACACTGGTCTTTGCAAGCCCTTTAACTAGTTTGTTTTTTGGCCTTAGTACACGGCGCGACGGTAAATATCAAATGCTAACTTGTGCATTAGCTACGCGCGGGCGAGGGCTTTGTCAATTCATCGAGACGCCGGTTAAGCAAAAACAACCGCGGAATATGCGATCGCGACGTTGGCCGCCGTCGGTTTCGCCGGACTGCTGGTCCTGATCATGCGCAGCGAGGAGGTGCGGGGATTCCTGCTCAACGTAATCCGGACCGCGCTGGCGCTGCCATGACCCCCTGGCCGGACGGTAGGGCTCCGACGGATCGGAGGGTGCCTGCACTGCCGGGACGTCATAGTCCAGCCGCCGCTCCCGGCGGACGCGGTGCGGTGACGGCCGAATTCGCCGTCGCGTTGCCGGCAGTGCTGCTGGTGCTGGGGCTGCTTTTGACCGGGGCCGCAGCGGGACTGACGCAACTGAGGCTGGAGGAGGCCGCGAGGGCCGGTGCCCGGGCGTTGGCCCGCGGTGAAGACCAGGCGTCCGTGTCCGCCGTGGTCCGCCAGGTGGCCGGAGACTCGGCGAGTGCGGCGGTGGCCTCCGACGGCGGGTGGCTCAGCGTCACGGTGACCGGTCCGGTCCGGGGCGCCGCGGGCCGGCTCGTGCCGTGGACATTGATGGCCAGGGCCTCGGCCCGCCAGGAGACCGGCGACGGTGCGGCACTATCGACACCGACAACCGGGCAGCCGCCTGGCACCGCGCTCAGCCCTTCGGCTTCCTGGCCGCTCACGGGGGTGAAGCCTGCCCGGTCCGTTCTGCCGGGTCGGTGGTCATCGTGACCGGGATGCGCGCCCGGGCTTCCGAAGGCCTCGTCGGCTGTGTCGACCGTGGCAGGCCCGCGGTGGCCGTGACGGGGATGCGCGTCCAAGGATCCGAGCGGGGCTCCGGTACCGTACTGGCGCTCGCATTGGTGTTGGTGCTGCTGGTGGCGGGGACGGCGGTGGGGTTGCTCGCCCAGGCGGGGGTCCTCGCGTCACGGGCCGCCGCCGCGGCGGACCT
>Ga0308160_10001812_pt1 | contig 28129 bp, 23 predicted proteins | sample PhyFR1_FD_201036 | JGI IMG/M metagenome (GOLD analysis project Ga0308160, IMG submission 201036) | Phyllosphere microbial communities from UC Gill Tract Community Farm, Albany, California, United States - DLSLF.R1 | ecosystem: Host-associated > Plants > Phyllosphere > Unclassified | place: USA... | reverse complement strand
CGGGCTTCGAGGGCGTCATCCCGTACATCGAGCGTCAGTACCTCCAGGCCGACACCGACAGCCAGCGCGTGCGCTGGTCCGAGTACCTGCGCGAAGTCCCGTGCCAGGTCTGCGGCGGTCGTCGCCTGAAGCCGGAGGTCCTCTCCGTCCTGATCCACGACCACAACATCGCCGAGGTCGCCGAGCTGAGCCTCTCCGACGCCCGCGCGTTCATGGACCGCCTCGAGCTGAGCGACCGCGAGGCCCACATCGCCGCGCAGGTGCTGCGCGAGATCAAGGTCCGACTCGACTTCCTCATCCAGGTCGGACTCAACTACCTCGATCTGGCCCGGACCGCCGGCTCCCTCTCGGGCGGCGAGGCGCAGCGCATCCGCCTCGCGACGCAGATCGGCTCGGGACTCACCGGCGTGCTCTACGTCCTCGACGAACCGAGCATCGGCCTGCACCAGCGCGACAACCGCCGCCTCATCGAGACCCTCGTGGCCCTGCGCGACCTCGGCAACACGCTGATCGTCGTCGAACACGACGAGGACACCATCCGCACCGCCGACTGGATCGTCGACATCGGTCCCGGCGCGGGCGTCAACGGCGGCCGCGTCGTGCACTCCGGGTCGTACGAGGCGCTCGAGGCCAACACCGAGTCCCTCACCGGCGACTACCTCTCCGGCCGCAAGGCCATCGAGATCCCGGCGAAGCGTCGTCCGATCGACACGAAGCGTCAGATCCAGGTGATCGGAGCGCAGGCCAACAACCTGAAGAAGGTCAGCGCGGACTTCCCGCTCGGAGTCCTCACCGCCGTCACCGGCGTGAGCGGTTCCGGGAAGTCCTCGCTCGTCAACGACGTCCTGTACCGGGTCCTGGCGAACAAGCTGAACGGCGCGCGCAAGCTGCCCGGCAAGCACACCAGGGTCACGGGTCTGGAGCACCTCGACAAGGTGGTCCACGTCGACCAGGCGCCCATCGGCCGCACCCCTCGCTCGAACCCCGCCACGTACACCGGCGTCTTCGACAAGATCCGCAACCTCTTCGCGGAGACGCAGGAGGCCAAGGTCCGCGGCTACCTCGCCGGACGGTTCAGCTTCAACGTCAAGGGCGGCCGCTGTGAGGCCTGCTCGGGTGACGGCACGATCAAGATCGAGATGAACTTCCTGCCCGACGTCTACGTCGCCTGCGAGGTGTGCGGGGGAGCGCGGTACAACCGCGACACCCTGACCATCCACTACAAGGGCAAGAACATCGCCGAGGTCCTCGACATGCCGATCGCCGAGGCTGCCGACTTCTTCGAGCCGATCTCCTCGATCCACCGGTTCCTGAAGACGCTCGTCGAGGTCGGCCTGGGCTACGTCCGTCTCGGCCAGAGCGCCACGACGCTGTCCGGCGGCGAGGCCCAGCGCGTCAAGCTCGCGACGGAGTTGCAGCGGCGGAGCAACGGGCGCAGTGTCTACGTCCTCGACGAGCCGACCACGGGTCTGCACTTCGAAGACGTCCGGAAGCTGCTGCTCGTCCTCGGCGGGCTCGTCGACAAGGGCAACACGGTCATCGTGATCGAGCACAACCTCGACGTCATCAAGTCCGCCGACTGGCTCATCGACATGGGCCCCGAGGGTGGAGCCGGTGGCGGGACGGTCCTCGCCACGGGAACACCCGAGCACCTCGCGACGGTCCCCGGCAGCCACACGGGCTTCTTCCTGAACGAACTGTTCGAGGCAGAGGCCGGCGGCAGCCGCAAGGCGGGCTGACGTGGCGGCCGTCCGCGGCGGAAGTGGTCTGGCGTACCGGCCGAAGGCGGGGGAGATCCCCACCATGCCCGGCGTGTACCGCTTCAGCGACGACTCGGGCCGGGTGCTCTACGTCGGCAAGGCGATGAACCTCCGGGCGAGGCTCAGCAACTATTTCGCGCCCCTGCATACGCTGCACGAGCGAACGCGCCGCATGGTGACGACCGCGACCGGGGTCACCTGGACGACGGTCGGCAGCGACGTCGAGGCGCTGCAGCTCGAGTACACGTGGATCAAGGAGTACGACCCGCCGTTCAACGTCAAGTTCCGCGACGACAAGTCGTACCCGTACCTCGCGGTCACCCTCGGTGACGAGGCGCCGCGCGTCATGGTCACCCGGAACACCCGGATCCCGGGGGCCAAGTACTTCGGCCCGTACCCGAAGATCTGGGCCGTCCACGACACGGTCGACCTCATGATCAAGGTCTTCCCGATCCGCACCTGCTCCGACTCGGCGTACAAGCGGGCCATGGCCTCGGGGAAGCCCTGTTTCCCCGGACAGATCGGGCGGTGCGGCGGCCCGTGCTCCGGCAAGGTCACCATCGAGGAACACCGCGCGATCGTCGACGACTTCGTCTCGTTCATGGTCGGCAACGACCGCCGCTTCACGACGCGCATCACCGCCGACATGAAGGCCGCCGCGGCCCGCCAGGACTACGAGTCCGCGGCCGTCTACCGGGATCAGCTCCAGGCGCTCGACCAGGTGCTCGCGAAGAGCGCGGTCGTCCTGCGCGACGCCGTGGACGCCGACCTGTTCGGCATCGACCACGACGAGCTCGCCGCGTCGGTGCAGCAGTTCATCGTCCGTGGCGGCCGCATCCGCGGTGTGCGGTCGTGGACCGTCGACAAGGAGCTCGACATGTCGACCGCCGAGCTCGTCGACAGCGTCGTCCAACGGGTGTACGCCGCCGCGAGCGGGACCGAGGTCCCGCGAGAGGTGCTCGTCCCGGAGCTGCCGGACGACGCCGAGAGCCTCGAGGACTGGCTGGCCGAACGCCGCGGCTCGAAGGTCGCCCTCCGTGTCGCCCAACGCGGTGAGAAGGCGACGCTCATGGAGACCGCGGTCGTCAACGCCAAGCAGGCCCTCATGCTCTACAAGACCCGGCGCAGCTCCGACTTCGTCGCCCGGACACAGGCACTCGAGGACATCCGCGATGCGCTCGGGATGCCCGAGGCGCCCCTGCGGATCGAGTGCTTCGACGTGTCGCACCTGAGCGGTACCAACATCGTGGCGTCGATGGTGGTCTTCGAGGACGGGCTGTCCCGCAAGGACGAGTACCGCCGCTTCGGCGTCGCCGAGTCCACCGACGACACCGACTCGATCTACCAGGTCGTCTCCCGGCGACTCGCGCACCTCACGTCGTCCGAGCCCGTCGAGACGGTCGACGAGACCACGGGGGAGCGCAAGCGCCGGAAGTTCACCTATCCGCCGCAGCTCCTCATCGTCGACGGCGGGCAACCGCAGGTCGCCGCTGCCGCGCGTGCGCTGGAGGAGTCCGGCCTGACCGGGATCACCCTGTGCGGACTGGCGAAGCGACTGGAGGAGATCTGGTTGCCCGAGGACCCGTATCCGGTGATCCTGCCGCGGGGGAGCGAAGCGCTGTTCCTCCTCCAGCGTGTCCGCGACGAGGCGCACCGGTTCGCCATCAGTTTCCAGCGACAGAAGCGGAAGCGCGACATCTCGACCGTCCTCGGTGAGATCCCCGGGCTCGGTCCGGCGAAGGTCCGCGAGCTGCTCAAGCACTTCGGATCCGTCGCCCGCTTGAAGACCGCGACGCCGGCCGAGATCACCGAGGTCAAGGGCATCGGCGACAAACTGGCGGCCACGGTGCACGAGGCGTTGACCTCCGGCTCCGCACAGCCCTCGCAGGCCTCGCGGAATGGGTAGGCTGGGACTTCAGACCTTCGAGGAAAGCGTGTCGATGACCCCGGGCCAGCCGCAGCACCAGCAGGAAGTCCTCATCGTCACGGGGATGTCCGGCGCCGGACGCTCCACCGTCGCGAACGCGCTCGAGGATCTCGGCTGGTACGTCGTCGACAACCTGCCCCCGCAGATGCTCCGTCCCCTCGTCGACCTCGCCGAGCGCGCCGGATCACGTCTGCCGCGGATCGCCGCGGTGGTCGACGTCCGAGGCCGCGACTTCTTCAGCGAGCTGCAGGAGATCGTGCCGGCCCTCCGGGGCGGGACGCACCTCCGCATGATCTTCCTGGAGGCGACCGACGCGGCGCTCGTCCGCCGGTTCGAAGCCGTCCGCCGGCCGCACCCGCTCCAGGGCGAGGGAACGATCCTCGACGGCATCGTGGCGGAGCGTCACCGACTGAGCGAGATCCGTGAGTCGAGCGACGTCATCATCGACACGAGCGACCTCAACATCCACCAGCTCGCCACGACCACGCGTGAGCTCTTCGCCGGCGCGGAGACACCGGGTGTCCAGGTCACCGTGCTGAGCTTCGGGTTCAAGTACGGCCTGCCGCCTGATGCGGACCTCGTCGCCGACATGCGGTTCCTCCCGAACCCGTTCTGGGTTCCGGAGCTGCGTGCGCTGAGCGGTCAGGACCCCGAGGTCAGTGAGTACGTGCTCTCGCAGACCGGAGCCGCCGAGTTCCTCGAGAGCTACGCCCACGCCCTCGAACCCGTCCTCGCCGGGTACCAGCGCGAGAACAAGCGTCACGTCACCATCGCCGTCGGCTGCACGGGGGGCAAGCACCGCTCGGTCGCGGTCGCCCTCGAACTCGCCGACCGGCTGCGGAACCAGTCCGGCGTCGCCGTGCACGTCCGGCACCGAGACCTCGGGCGCGAATGACGCCCACGGGCCCGACGCAGCCGCGGCGGAGCCCGAACGGTCCGAGGCACCACGCCTCCGGATCGCGAACATGCAGGATCGACGCCGCACTCCGACGGCGCGATCACGACAGATAGGAACCACCGTGGCCCTCACCGCCGACGTCAAGAACGAACTGGCGCTCGTCCGCGAGACCCGCAACTCGGTCCGAGCGGCCGAACTCGCGTCCCTGCTCCGCTTCTCCGGCGGACTTCACACGATCTCCGGGCGCGTGGCGATCGAAGCCGAACTCGACAGTCCGACCCTCGCGCAGCGGGTGCGTCGTGACATCGGCGAGCTCTACGGGATCCGCAGCGAGATCCTCGTGCAGAACCCCGGCAGCTCGGGCAAACCGAGCCTGTTCGTGGTGCGCGTCATCGAGGGCGGCGAGACCCTCGCCCGGCAGACCGGACTCCTCGACGCCCGACGGCGTGCGGTCCGCGGGCTGCCGAACCGGCTGACCACCGGGTCGCGCGACGAACTCGCCGCCGTCTGGCGGGGCGCGTTCCTCGCGACCGGGTCCCTGACCGACCCCGGCCGATCCGCGTCACTCGACGTCGTGTGCCCCGGCAACGAGTCCGCGATGGCGCTCGTCGGTGCCGCGGGCCGCATCGGTGTCTCCGCGAAGGCACGTGAGGTCCGCGGCATCCACCGTGTCGTCATCCGCGAGGGTGACGCGATCAGCGGCATGCTGTCGCTCATGGGTGCCACCGGCACCGTCACCTCCTGGGAGGAGATGCGGCAGCGCAAGGAGGTCCGGGCGACCGCGAACCGCCTCGTCAACTTCGACGACGCCAACCTGCGCCGCTCCGCCCAGGCGGCCGTGGCGGCCTGCGCGCGCGTCGAGCGCGCCCTCGAGATCCTGGGCGACGAGGTCCCCGACCACCTGCAGTACGCCGGTGCCCTGCGCCTCGACCACCGTGAGGCCAGCCTCGACGAACTGGGCCACTTCGCCGACCCTCCGATGACGAAGGACGCCATCGCCGGCCGCATCCGGCGCCTGCTCGCCATGGCGGACAAGCACGCGAGCGATCTCGGCATCCCGGGCACCGACGCCAACCTCCCGGCGGATTACGAGGACTGAAACAGCTCGTGAATCCTCGCCGACCCGCCATCGTCGCGGTTCGTCATGCTGGGAACAAGCCCCGACTCCCGACGGTTGCCGCTCACTAGACTGGGTGATGACGCTCAGAGCCGTGTGCAGACAGCGCACGGGACAACACGAGGAGATCACGAAGAATGGCTGTTTACTCACTGCCCGAATTGCCGTACGACTACAGTGCGCTCGAGCCGCACATCAGTGCGACCATCACCGAGCTCCACCACGACAAGCACCACGCCACCTACGTGGCCGGCGCGAACACGGCCCTCGAGAAGCTCGCTGAGGCCCGCGACGCCAACGACTTCACGAACGTCAACAAGCTCGAGAAGGACCTCGCGTTCAACCTCGGCGGTCACGTCAACCACACCATCTGGTGGAACAACCTCTCCCCGGACGGCGGCGACAAGCCGACCGGCGAGCTCGAGTCGGCCGTCGACGAGTACTTCGGCAGCTTCGACAAGTTCCAGGCGCACTTCACCGCCGCGGCGCTCGGCGTGCAGGGTTCCGGATGGGCCGCGCTCACCTGGGACACCCTCGGTCAGCGCATCAACATCCAGCAGTTCTTCGACCAGCAGGGCAACTTCCCGGCCGGCACCGTCCCGCTGCTGCTGCTCGACGTCTGGGAGCACGCCTACTACCTCGACTACAAGAACGTCCGCGCCGACTACGTCAAGGCGTTCTGGAACATCGTCAACTGGGCCGACGTCCAGGCACGCTTCGAGGTCGCGCGCAAGCAGACCAACGGCCTGCTGGTACTGTCGTAGTTGACCGGTCCGTCCCGGTCCCACGGGCCGGGACGGACCACCTTCCTCCTCACTCGGGGAGGGCGCTCACTCCGAGCAGACCGTACAATCGCGCCGTCTGGCGCCTCAGTATCAGGAGTCATCTGTGTCCGTCAAGATCGGCATCAACGGCTTCGGCCGCATCGGCCGCAACTTCTTCCGCGCCGCCCTCGCCAAGGGCAGCGACCTCGAGATCGTCGCTGTCAACGACCTCACCGACAACAAGGCGCTCGCCCACCTCCTGAAGTACGACTCCATCACGGGTCGTCTGGACGCGACGGTCGAGCTCGACGGCGACAAGATCATCGTCAACGGCAAGCCCATCATCGTGCTCGCGGAGCGCGACCCCGCCGACCTCCCCTGGGGCGAGCTCGGCGTCGACATCGTCATCGAGTCGACCGGTCGCTTCACGAAGTCCGACGACGCCCGCAAGCACATCACCGCCGGCGCCAAGAAGGTCCTCGTCTCGGCTCCCGCCACGGGCAGCGACGTCGCCACGATCGTCCTCGGCGTCAACGAGGGCACCTACGACGCAGCGACGCACGACATCATCTCGAACGCGTCCTGCACGACGAACTGCCTCGCGCCGCTCGCCAAGGTCCTGCTCGACAACTTCGGCATCGAGCGTGGCCTCATGACCACGGTCCACGCCTACACCGCCGACCAGAACCTGCAGGACGGCCCGCACAGCGACCTCCGTCGTGCACGCGCCGCCGCCGTCAACATCATCCCGACCTCCACCGGTGCAGCCAAGGCACTCGGCCTGGTCATCCCGGAGCTCGTCGGCAAGCTCGACGGCTACGCCCTGCGCGTCCCGGTCCCGACCGGTTCGATCACCGACCTCACGGTCGAGCTGACCAACCCGGCCACGGTCGAGGAGATCAACGCCGCGTACAAGGCTGCCGCCGAGGGCCCCCTCAAGGGCATCCTGAAGTACACCGAGGACCCGATCGTCTCGAGCGACATCGTGACCGACCCGCACTCCTCGATCTTCGACGCCGGCCTCACCAAGGTCATCGGCTCGCAGGTCAAGGTCGCCTCGTGGTACGACAACGAGTGGGGCTACTCGAACCGCCTCGTCGACCTCACCGAGTACGTCGCGGACCGCCTCTAACCAACCGGCTGTCTGCCGCACTCCTCACCCGAGCAGCCAGACACCGCATGGTCCGAACGGGCGTCCTGAATCATCTTCAGGGCGCCCGTTCGGCTTCGTCGGTGGTCGTGGCTCAGCGCAGAGAAAGACCCTCCTCATGACCCTCCGCACCCTCGACTCGCTGGGCGACCTCAGCGGTCGCAGAGCCGTCGTCCGCCTCGACCTCAACGTTCCGCTCAAGGACGGCGTCATCACCGACGACGGCCGCATCCGCGCGGCACTCCCCACCCTCAACGCGCTCATCAACCAGGGTGCGCGTGTCGTCATCGTCTCGCACCTCGGCCGCCCCGACGGCACACCCGACGCGAAGTACAGCCTTGCGCCCGTCGCGCAGCGGCTGTCCGAACTCCTCGGCAAGCCCGTGACCTTCGCCGCCGACACCGTCGGCAGTGCCGCGACCGACGCCGTCGCCGCGCAGACCGACGGCGACGTCGTGCTGCTCGAGAACCTGCGCTTCAACTCCGCCGAGACCAGCAAGGACGCCGGAGAACGCGAGGCGTTCGCCGCCAAGCTCGCCGCCTTCGGCGACGTCGTCGTCTCCGACGGCTTCGGTGTCGTCCACCGGAAGCAGGCGAGCGTGTACGAGCTCGCGAAGCTGCTCCCGAGCGCTGCCGGGCTGCTCATCGCCGCCGAGCTCGAGGTCCTCGACCGTCTCACCGAGACCCCGGAGCGCCCCTACACGGTCGTCCTCGGCGGCTCGAAGGTCTCCGACAAGCTGGGCGTCATCGGCCACCTGCTGCCGCGCGTCGACTCGCTGCTCATCGGCGGTGGCATGCTGTTCACCTTCCTCGCCGCCCAGGGGCACGCCGTCGGCTCGAGCCTGCTCGAAGCGGACCAGATCGAGACCGTCCGCGGCTACCTCGCGAAGGCCGACGAGCTCGGCGTGACGATCGTCCTGCCGACCGACGTCGTCGTCGCCTCGGCGTTCGGTGCCGACGCCGAGCACGTCGTGCGCCCGGCCGACGCCATCGAGGACACCCCGTTCGGTGCCTCAGGACTCGGACTCGACATCGGACCGGACACGGCTGCAGCGTTCGCCGAGATCGTCGCCGCGTCCAAGACGGTGTTCTGGAACGGCCCGATGGGTGTGTTCGAACTCGCGCCCTTCGCCGCCGGTACGCGCGCGGTCGCTGAAGCACTCACCCGCACGGACGGCCTGAGCGTCGTCGGTGGCGGTGACTCGGCCGCAGCGGTTCGTGCGCTCGGCTTCGATGATGACCAGTTCGGTCACATCTCAACTGGTGGCGGCGCCAGCCTCGAGTTCCTCGAGGGCAAGCGCCTGCCTGGACTGGAGGTCCTCGGATGGCAGCAGTAACCCCCGGGCGCACGCGTGTGCCCCTGATCGCCGGCAACTGGAAGCTCAACCTGGACCACCTCCAGGCGATCGCCCTCGTCCAGAAGCTCGATTGGACGCTCAAGGACGGCAAGCACGACTACGCCGACGCCGAGGTGGCCATCTTCCCGCCGTTCACGGACCTCCGCTCGGTCCAGACGATCGTCGCCGCCGACAAGCTCAAGCTGGCCTACGGCGCGCAGGACCTGTCGCAGCACGACTCCGGCGCCTACACCGGTGAGATCTCCGGGGCGTTCCTCGCGAAGCTCGACTGCCGCTACGTACTCGTCGGACACTCCGAGCGCCGCACCCTGCACAACGAGACCGACGAGGTCGTCCAGGCGAAGACGGCCGCAGCCGTGCGACACGACCTCGTCCCCGTCATCTGCATCGGTGAGACCGCCGAAGACCTCGAGGAACACGGCCCGTCGGCCGTCCCCGTGGCGCAGCTCAAGGCGGCCATCGACGGACTCGCACCGGACGCGGACATCGTCGTGGCCTACGAGCCGGTGTGGGCCATCGGTTCCGGTCAGGCGGCGACGCCCGACCAGGCGCAGCAGGTCGCAGCCGCTCTCCGCAGCACGCTCGCCGAGGTCCTCGGCGACGAGGCGGCGCAGCGCACGCGGATCCTCTACGGCGGTTCGGTGAAGGCCTCGAACATCGCCGGCTTCATGCGCGAACCCGACGTCGACGGCGCCCTCGTCGGTGGCGCGAGCCTGCTCGCCGAGGAGTTCGCCGGGATCGCGCGCTTCTCGCAGCACGTCGGGCTCTGACCGACCTGCTGCACCAGCAGCACCGACACGGCTCGGCCCGCGGCACCAGCCGCGGGCCGAGCCGTGTCCGCTGAACCGTCGAGGTATACTGGACGGCGGTTCAGCCCCTCTGAACGCGAATGCGAAAGGTCTCACGTGGAGATTCTCCAGGTCATCCTGCAGGTGCTGCTCGGCATCACCAGCCTCCTGCTCACCTTCCTGATCCTGCTGCACAAGGGCCGCGGCGGCGGTCTGTCCGACATGTTCGGCGGCGGCTCCTCCAGCAACCTCGGTTCGTCAGGGGTCGCCGAGCGCAACCTCAACCGCTTCACCGTCATCCTCGGCCTGACCTGGGGTGCCTGCATCGTCGTGATCGGGCTCCTGACGAAGTTCGCCGCCGCCTAGACCGGCCGCGAAGCCCCGTTCCCGGGGACGCAACTCGACGCACCACACCCGAACCACTCTCGACATTACGAGAAAGAGGAAACACCATGGCATCAGGCGGAAGCGCTATCAGGGGATCACGCGTCGGCGCCGGTCCCATGGGCGAGCAGGACCACGGCTACCACGCGGACCGCATCGCCATCTCCTACTGGGACGCCCTCGGCAACGAGACGGTCCGCCACTTCGCGGCGAACGTCCCCGACGAGGAGATCCCGGAGACGATCGACTGCCCGACTTCCGGTCTGCCGGCCGGTCGCGACAAGGCGAACCCGCCGGAGGTCGCGAAGCTCGAGCCGTACAAGACCCACCTCGCCTACGTGAAGGAACGACGCACGGAGGAAGAGGCGGAGCAGCTGCTCGAAGAGGCACTCCAGCAGCTCCGTGCACGCCGCGGTACGGCAGCGAAGTAGCCGGACACAGCACCACATACGCGGAAAGGCCGTTCCCCTCGGGGAACGGCCTTTCTGCATAGCGGCACCGGCTCGCCGACCGGCCTTCCGCTAGTACTCCGGGAGGATCAATGAATCCGGGACCTCTGCGGCCGCATCCTGGTCGACGAAGAACACCGTCCGTTTGCGTCCCTTGGCCCCGGCGGCGGGGACCTCGTTGTAGCTGGCACCCGCGAGGGCGAGGCCGAGTGCCGACGCCTTGTCGGTGCCGGCGAGGACGAGCCAGACCCGCACGGAGGAGTTGATGGCCGGCCGCGTCAGGCTGAGTCGTTCCGACGGCGGCTTGGGGGAGTTCCGCACCGGGACCACCGAGGTGTCGGTGACCGAGACCTCGGCCCGCTCGGGGAAGAGCGATGCGACGTGACCGTCGGGACCGACACCAAGGAACGTGATGTCGAACCGCGGGTGGTCCTCGCCGGGCCGCGCGAACCGACGGAGCTCGTCCGCGTAGCGCACCGCAGCGGCGTCGAGGTCGATGCCGTCCTCCGGCGCCGGGTATCCGTGCACGTGTTCGGCGACGAGGCCACGCTCCGGAAGCGCCAGCAGGGTCTCCAGCAAGGCCTCGCGTGCCTGCAACTCGTTCCGATCGGCGTCGTCCCGAGCGACCCAGCGCTCGTCCCCCCACCAGAGGTGCACCCGGGACCAGTCCACCCGGTCGCGGTCCTTCGACGCGGCCACGGCGGCGAGCGTCCCCGTGCCGACCGTACCGCCGGTCAAGACGACGTGGACCATCTCCTGCGACTCGAGCAGTTCACGGGTTCGGGAGAGGAACCGCTTGGCGACCGAGGTCGTCAGCTGGTCGCGGTCCTGGTAGACGAGGACGCGTCGCTCGGTCGGCATCAGCTGGTCCGAGCGCGGAGCGTGACCGGCTCGCCGAGGCCGGGGAGGCCCACGGTGATGACCTGTCCGTACAGGACGTCCGGGTCGAGCGTGCGCAGCTCCTCGGCGAGGCAGTCGCGCAGACTGCGACGGGGGAGCGAGAGGTCGTGCGTCGGCTGTCCGGGCTGGATCAGCGTCGCGATGTCGGGAACGGGACGTTCGAGGACGACGTTGCCGGACGCCCGCGTGAGGCGGACACCGTGGATGCCGCTCGACCCGTGCGCCATGCTGAGCTCGTGGGTCACGTCGACCTGCAACTGCAGCTGGAGCCAGGCGGCGAGCAGCTCGGTCGACGGGGAGTCCGATGCTCCGGACACCTCGATCGCCGTGACGGGCTCGTACGGCGGCTGGTCGAGCACCGCCGCGAGCTGTGCACGCCAGAGCGTGAGCCTGGTCCACGCGAAGTCCGTGTCTCCGGGGGCGTAGTTCGCCGCGCGACCGCGGAGGGCGGCGTGGGTGTCCGCCGCCGCGGACGCGTCGGTGATGCGACGCTGGGCGATGCGGCCGATCGGAGACGTCGAGACGCGTTCGGGTGCCTCACCGGGCCACCAGGCGACCACGGGTGCGTCGGGCAGGAGCAGCCCGGTCACGAGGCTCTCCTCGTTCTCGGCGACCGCACCGTAGGCGCGGAGGATGACCACCTCGCTCGCTCCGGCGTCGCCGCCGACGCGGATCTGGGCATCGAGCCGGTCTCCGATGGAGGAGTGCTGGTCGTCGTGCTCCGTGGAGAGGACGATGACCCGCATGGGGTGCTCGCGGGAGGCCTCGTTGGCGGCCTCGATGGCCTCCTCCTCGGCTCCGAGCCGCGTCGAGATCACCAGGGTGAGCACGCGCCCCAGGGCGACGGCGCCGCCGTCCTCGCGGATGGTCACGAGCGCCTTCGAGAGCTTGCTCGTGGTCGTGTCTGGCAGGTCTACGATCATGGTCGTCTCCAGGTGCGTCCGTCGCGGTTCATGAGGTCGTCGGCCGAGGACGGGCCCCAGGTGCCGGGAGCGTACTGCTCGAGCGGCGTGTCCTGAGCGGCCCAGTACTCCTCGATCGGGTCGAGGATCTTCCAGGAGAGCTCGACCTCCTCGTGACGGGGGAAGAGGGGCGGGTCGCCCAGCAGGACGTCGAGGATGAGACGTTCGTACGCCTCGGGGCTCGCCTCGGTGAAGGCGTGGCCGTAGCCGAAGTCCATCGTGACGTCGCGGACCTGGGTGCCGGCACCCGGGACCTTCGAACCGAAGCGGATGGTGACACCCTCGTCGGGCTGGACCCGGATGACCAAGGCGTTCTGGCCGAGCGCCGAGGTCTGGCTCTCCGCGAACAGGTACTGCGGAGCACGCTTGAAGACGACCGCGATCTCGGTGACGCGGCGTCCGAGGCGCTTCCCGGCACGCAGGTAGAACGGCACGCCGGCCCACCGACGCGTGTTGATGTCGAGCCGCATGGCCGCGTAGGTCTCGGTCGTCGACTCCGGGTTCATCCCGTCCTCGTCGAGGAAGCCCAGCACGTGCTCGCCGCCCTGCCAACCACCGGCGTACTGCCCACGGGCCGTCGCGGCCCCGAGGTCGTCGGGGAGGCGGACGGCCGCGAGGACCTTCTCCTTCTCCGCGCGCAGGTCTGCGGCGTTGAAGGAGATCGGCTCCTCCATCGCCGTGAGGGCGAGGAGCTGCAGCAGGTGGTTCTGGATGACGTCGCGCGCTGCTCCGATGCCGTCGTAGTACCCGGCCCGACCTCCGACGCCGATGTCCTCGGCCATGGTGATCTGCACGTGGTCGACGTAATTGGCGTTCCAGATGGGCTCGTACAGCTGGTTCGCGAACCGGAGCGCCAGGATGTTCTGGACGGTCTCCTTGCCGAGGTAGTGGTCGATCCGGAAGATCGAGTCCGACGGGAAGACCGACTGCACGATGTCGTTCAGCTCACGAGCCGTCTTGAGGTCGCTGCCGAACGGCTTCTCGATGACCACCCGGCGCCACTGACCGTCAGCGGGTTCCGCGAGTCCCGAGCGACGGAGCTGCTCGGTGACCTGCGGGAACGCCTTCGGTGGGATCGAGAGGTAGAACGCGTGGTTGCCCATCGTCCCGCGATCCGCATCGAGCTCCTCGATGGTCTCTTTCAGCTTCTCGAACGCCGCGTCGTCACCGAATTCACCGGGGACGAACCGGATGCCCTGGGCGAGCTGGTTCCAGACGTCCTCGCGGAACTCGGTCCGGGCGTACTGCTTGACGGATTCGTGGACGACCTCCATGAAGTCCTGGTCCTCCCAGTCCCGTCGGGCGAACCCGACGAGTGAGAAGCCAGGGGGCAGGAGGCCCCGGTTCGCCAGGTCGTACACGGCCGGCATCAGCTTCTTGCGGGACAGGTCACCTGTCACGCCGAAGATGATGAGGCCGCTCGGACCGGCGATCCGATTGAGGCGTCGGTCGGTGTCCACCCGCAGCGGGTTGGACTCCGGGGTGATTTCCACCGGGGACATGAAGCTCCTTGTGCAGTGACGCGCTAGTCGTTGACGGCGTCGAAGAGGGTGACGATGTTCTGGTCCGGCGACGTGAGGGTCAGCGTGAGGACCGGACGACCGTGCTCGGCGAGGACGCGGGCGTCGCCGCCAGCCTGGGCCTCGATGAGCTGGCCGAAGGTGAACGGGCGCTCGGGGATCTCCAGGTCGACGGGGGCCGTCTCGGTGATCTGCAGGAACACGCCGTTCGCGGGGCCGCCCTTGTGGTACTGACCCGTCGAGTGCAGGAAGCGCGGGCCCCACCCGAAGGTCGTGGGTCGTGCCGCCTTCGCCGCGACGAGGTCGCGGATGCTCTCGAGCTGCGGGGAGGCGAGACGGTCGACGTAGCCCTGGATCGCGACGTAGCCGTCGGAGGGGAGCTGCGCGAGCAGTGCCTCGACGGCACCGGACAGGGTAGTCACGCCGTCCAGCAGACCGGCCGAGCCGCGGACCTCGACACCGTCGGCGACGAAGGCGGGTGCCTCAGGCTCCGGACGGTTGTCGAGCAGACCACGGGTGGCGACCTTCGCGGACTCGACGTCCGGCTGGTCGAACGGGTCGATGCCGATGAGGCGCCCGGCGACGACGGTCGCGTACTCCCACACCAGCATCATCGCGCCGAGGCTGCCGCTGACGAGGATCTCGCCCTCGTGGCGGTCGTGGCGCAGCAGGTGGAACTCGTGGGCGTCGTCGACGATGCGGACGATCTGGAGGTCGGCCGGCTTCGACTCGAGCTCGGGAGCGAGCGGGTTGAGCACGACGGGCAGCAGGCCGCGACCGGACTTACCGGTCGATTCGGCGATGAGCTGTTCGGCCCAGTCCGGGAATCCGACGATGTGCGTCCCGTCGGTGATGAGACCGACCTTGTCGCGCAGCGGAACGGTGCCGCCGATCGCCGCACCCAGGATGAGTCCCGGGTTCGACGCGTCGTCGATCGCGAGTTCCCCGAGCACCGCGTCGGCCTCGTCGAGCAACGCGCCGATGTCGACACCGGCGAGACCGGACGGCACGAGACCGAAGGCGGTGAGCGCACTGTAGCGACCGCCGACGTTGGGGTCGGCGTTGAAGACCCGGTAGCCGGCCTCGTTCGCCGCCGCCTCGAGCGGGGAGCCCGGGTCGGTGACGATGACGATGCGGCCCGCGGGGTCGATCCCCGCAGCCGTGAACGCAGCCTCGTAGGCGCGTCGCTGGCTGTCGGTCTCGACCGTGGAGCCGGACTTCGAGGAGACGACGAGCACCGAGGTCTCGAGGCGGTCCGCCAGCGCCGCGAGGACCTGACCGGGAGCGGTCGAGTCGAGGACGGTGAGGTTGCCACCCAGCGTGTTCGTGATGACCTCGGGTGCGAGCGAGGAACCGCCCATGCCCGCGAGCACGATGTGGTCGATGCCCTCGTCGTTGAACTGCTCACGGAGCGCGAGGATCGGCTCGACCAGCGGGCGGGAGATGGAGACCGCCTGGACCCAGCCGAGGCGCTTGGACGCCTCGGCCTCGGCCGCAGGACCCCACAGCGTGGGGTCCTGGTCCGTGATGCGCGACGCGACGAGGTCGCTCACGAGCGTGGGGACCACCGATGCGACAGCGGCTTCCGCCGCGCCGCTCACGCGGATCTTGAAGCTCACTTGGAGGCCTCCAGAGCCGTCTTCACGGTCTCGAGCAGCTCGTCCCAGGACACGATGAACTTCTCGACGCCCTCACGCTCGAGCAGCGCCGTCACCTCGTCGTAGGACACGCCGAGTGCGGCGATGGCGTCGAGGACCTCGTTCGCAGCCGCGTAGGAGCCGGTGACGGTGTCGCCGGTGATGACGCCGTGGTCGAAGGTCGCCTCGAGGGTCTTCTCCGGCATGGTGTTGACCACGCCGTCGGCGACGAGCTCGGTCACGTAGAGCGTGTCGGGGAGGTCGGCGGACTTGACGCCCGTCGAGGCCCAGAGCGGACGCTGCTTGTTGGCGCCGGCCTCGAGGAGCGCGGTGGCACGCTCGCTCGCGAACTCCTGCTCGAAGACCTGGTAGGCGAGCTGGGCGTTCGCGACGCCGGCCTTGCTCTTCAGCGCGGTCGCCTCGGGGCTGCCGATCGCGTCGAGACGCTTGTCGATCTCGGTGTCGACCCGCGACACGAAGAACGAGGCGACCGAGTGGATCGTCGAGAGGTCGTGGCCCGCGGCCTTGGCCTGCTCGAGACCGGTGAGGAACGCGTTGATGACCTCGCGGTAGCGGGTGAGGCTGAAGATCAACGTGACGTTGACGCTGATGCCGGCGCCGATGACCGCGGTGATGGCCTCAAGGCCTTCGACCGTCGCGGGGATCTTGATCATCGCGTTGGGCTGGTTGACCTTGGCCCAGAGCTGCTTGGCCTGGTCGATCGTCGAGGCGGCGTCGTGCGCGAAGCCCGGCTCGACCTCGATCGACACGCGGCCGTCGTACCCGTTGGAGGAGTCGTAGACCCCACGGAAGATCTTCGATGCCGCGGCCACGTCGTCGGTGGTGATCTCGAAGACCGCCTCGGTGACGTCCTTGCCTTCGGCGGCGAGCTGGGCGACCTGCTCGGCGTAGACGTCGCCGTTGCTGAGCGCGGACGCGAAGATCGTCGGGTTCGTCGTGACACCGACGACGTTGCGGTCGGCGATGAGCTGCTCCAGCCCACCGGACTGGATGCGTCCGCGGGAGAGGTCGTCGAGCCAGATGCTGACGCCGGCGGCGGACAGCTGGGCGGTTGGGGTTTCAGTCATGTTCTTCTGTCTCCTTCGCCCGGGCTACTTGCCGAGCGTCTCGTGTGCTGCGGAGACGACTGCCTCCGTGGTGATGCCGAACTCACGGAACAGCGTCTTGTAGTCGGCGGACGCACCGAAGTGCTCGATCGACACGGTCCGGCCGGCGTCGCCGACGATGCTCTTCCAGGTCAGGCCGAGACCCGCCTCGACGGAGACGCGTGCGGTGACGGCCTTCGGGAGGACGGACTCGCGGTACTCGGCGGACTGCTCCTCGAACCACTCGAGTGCGGGCACCGAGACGACGCGGGCGTTGACGCCCTCGCCGCGCAGGACCTCGCGGGCCTCGACGGCGAGCTGGAGCTCGGAGCCCGTCGCGATGAGGATGACGTCCGGCGTGCCGCCGGGCGCCTCGGCGAGGATGTACGCACCCTTGGCGACGTTCGACGCTGCAGCGAAGGTCTCGCCGGTGGCGTCGCCCGTGCCGCGCTCGAACACCGGGATGTTCTGACGGGTCAGCGCGATGCCGGTCGGGCCGCCGCGACGCTTGAGGATCTCGAGCCAGGCGTAGGCCACCTCGTTCGCGTCACCCGGTCGCACGACGGCGAGGTTCGGGATGGCACGGAGCGAGGCGAGCTGCTCGATCGGCTGGTGCGTGGGGCCGTCCTCACCGAGGGCGACGGAGTCGTGGGTCCACACGAAGATGGACGGCACGTTCATGAGCGCGGCGAGACGGACGGCCGGACGCATGTAGTCGCTGAAGATGAGGAAGGTGCCACCGAACGCGCGGGTCGGGCCGTGCAGGACGATGCCGTTGAGGATCGCGGCCATGGCGTGCTCGCGGATGCCGAAGTGCAGGACGCGACCGTAGGGGTTACCGGTCCACTCGTGGGTGGAGTGCTCGCTCGGGATGAACGACGCACCGCCCTCGATCGTCGTGTTGTTCGACTCGGCGAGGTCGGCCGAACCGCCCCAGAGCTCCGGGATGACCGGGCCGAGGGCGTTGAGCACCTTGCCGGATGCGGCGCGGGTCGAGACGTCCTTGCCGGCCTCGAACACGGGCAGCGCCGACTCGACACCCTCGGGGAGTTCGCCGGCCTCGAGACGCTCGAGCAGCGCAGCGCGCTCCGGGTTGGCCGCGGCCCAGGCGTCGAACGTCTGCTGCCACTCGGCGCGTGCCTCGGCACCGCGGTCGATCGCCTTGCGGGTGTGCTCGATGACCTCGTCGGCGACGAAGAAGTTCTGCTCGGGGTCGAACCCGAGCACCTCCTTGACGGCCGCGAGCTCCTCGGCGCCCAGCGCCGAACCGTGGATCTTGCCGGAGTTCTGCTTCTTGGGAGCCGGCCAACCGATGATGGTCTTGAGGATGATGAGCGACGGCTTGTCGGTCTCTGCCTTCGCGGCCTCGATCGCGTCGTTGAGCGCGTGGACGTCCTCGACGTACTCGCCCGTCTTCTTCCAGTCGACGACCTGGACGTGCCAGTGGTAGGCCTCGTAGCGGGCCTTGACGTCCTCGGTGAAGGCGATGTTGGTGTCGTCCTCGATCGAGATCTGGTTGGAGTCGTAGATCGCGATGAGGTTGCCGAGCTGCTGGTGACCGGCGAGCGAGGAGGCCTCGCTCGTGACGCCTTCCTGCAGGTCGCCGTCACCGGCGATGACGTAGACGAAGTGGTCGAACGGGCTCGTGCCGGCCTCGGCCTCGGGGTCGAACAGGCCACGCTCGAAGCGGGACGCGTACGCGAAGCCCACGGCGGAGGCGAGCCCCTGGCCGAGGGGACCGGTGGTGATCTCGACGCCGTCGGTGTGGCCGTACTCCGGGTGACCCGGCGTGAGCGAGCCCCAGGTGCGGAGCGCCTCGAGGTCGGAGAGTTCCAGACCGTAGCCGCCCAGGTAGAGCTGGACGTACTGGGTCAGCGAGCTGTGCCCGACCGACAGGACGAAGCGGTCGCGTCCGAGCCAGTCCTGGTCCTTCGGATCGCGTCGCATGACCTTCTGGAACAGCAGGTAGGCGGCGGGGGCGAGACTCATCGCCGTTCCCGGGTGGCCGTTGCCGACCTTCTCCACCGCGTCGGCGGCGAGGATGCGCGCCGTGTCGACTGCTTTGCTGTCAATGCTTTCCCACTGCAGATCTGCCACTGAATACTGACCCTTCTCATCGGAACAGGAGGCCGACGAGCGGTCGAGCCTTCTTCTGTGCGTTCGCGGCCCACGTCGTCTTCGGCGTCCGAGCACACGACACCGCTCTTCGAACTGGGTGAAGGGGGGCGCACGCGTGCACAGTGGCTGGCGAGCACTTCCCAGCATAGCGAACCCCTGCAGCCGAGGGTCGATGTTCGACGAGCGCGAACACGCGACGTCACGGATCGTCGCAGAGCTTGCAGGACGGGCGTGACCCGGTGAGGGACCGCGCGTCTGCGCACCGTGAGTAGGGAGCCGTCCGCGCGTGTCGTAGAATCGTCTGCGGACCGCGCACCGGGCGAGCAGTGCGTGGTGAACCGAACGTTAGAGGAGCAATGGACGTCGCTGTAGCAGAACGTGTGTCGAGCCCCAAGCTCGGTTTCCGACGCAAGGCGAAGGCGTACATCGCCCTCACCAAGCCGCGGGTCATGGAACTGCTGCTCGTGACGACGATCCCCGTCATGATCCTCGCGAAGGGCGGTCTGCCCGACTGGTGGCTCGTCATCGCGACCGTCATCGGCGGGTCGTTGAGCGCCGGCTCCGCGGCGGCGTTCAACTGCTACATCGACCGCGACATCGACGCGGTCATGGACCGCACGAAGAAACGCCCTCTCGTCACCGGCGAGCTCACACCGCGTGAGGCACTCGTGTTCGCGTGGACGCTCGGCGTCGTCTCGACGGTCTGGCTCCTCGCCACCACCAACTGGCTCGCGGCCGCACTGTCCGTCGGCGCGATCCTCTTCTACGTCTTCGTGTACACGCTGTGGCTGAAGCGACGCACCCAGCAGAACATCATCTGGGGTGGCATCGCGGGCTGCTTCCCCGTCGTCATCGGCTGGGCCGCCGTCACCGGTTCGCTCTCGTGGGCACCGATCATCCTCTTCGCGGTCGTGTTCCTCTGGACGCCGCCCCACTACTGGCCGCTGTCCATGAAGTACCGCAGTGATTACCAGGCCGTCGGCGTGCCGATGCTCGCCGTCGTCCGCGGTCGCGCTCAGGTCGGCCTCCAGGTCATCCTGTACGCGTGGGCGACGGTCGTCTGCTCGCTCCTGCTCATCCCGGTGGCCGACATGGGGCTGCTGTACAGCGCCGTCGCCCTCCTGTCCGGCGGCTGGTTCGTCTACGAGACCCACCGCCTCTACAACCTCGCGATCCGCCACGAGCACGTCTCGCCGATGCGCGTCTTCCACGGGTCGATCACCTACCTGACCCTCCTGTTCCTCGCCGTCGGCATCGACCCGCTGCTCCCGTTCTGACCCGGTGGCTGACGCAGCGGAACGCGGCCGGCTGATCGCTGCGACGGGGGAGAGCCCCGACATCGTCTTCGATCGGTTCGTCTCCTGGGCCGAGGCCGGCGGACTCAGCCTGTACCCGGCGCAGGAGGAGGCGCTCATCGGCATCGTCGACGGCGCCAACGTCATCCTCTCCACCCCGACCGGCACCGGCAAGAGCCTCGTCGCCGCCGGCGCACACTTCGCGGCGCTGAGCTCCGGTCGCCGCAGCTACTACACGGCCCCGATCAAGGCGCTCGTCAGCGAGAAGTTCTTCGCACTCGTCGAGATGTTCGGCGCGGAGAACGTCGGGATGGTGACCGGGGACTCCTCGGTGAACGCCGACGCGCCGATCGTCTGCTGCACCGCGGAGATCGTCGCCAACCTGGCGCTCCGGCACGGCGAGGACGCCGGCATCGACCAGGTCGTGATGGACGAGTTCCACTTCTACGCCGACCCCGACCGCGGGTGGGCGTGGCAGGTGCCGCTGCTCACCCTCCCGGACACGCAGTTCATCCTCATGTCCGCGACCCTCGGCGACGTCGGCGACCTCGCGCGGGACCTCGAGCGCCGGACCGGCCGTGAGACCGCCATCGTGACCGGCGTCGAACGACCGGTGCCGCTCCACTTCTCCTACGCGACCACACCGATCCACGAGACCGTGGAAGACCTCCTCCACACGGGACAGGCTCCGATCTACATCGTCCACTTCGCGCAGGCGGCGGCGCTCGAGCGGGCCCAGGCGTTGACCAGCCTCAAGGTCGTCACCCGCGAGCAACGCGATGAGATCGCCGACGCCATCGGCGACTTCCGGTTCAGCACCGCGTTCGGCACGACGCTGTCCCGGCTCGTCCGCAGCGGAATAGGCGTGCACCACGCCGGCATGCTGCCGAAGTACCGACGCCTCGTGGAGCAGCTGGCCCAACGTGGTCTCCTCCGCGTCATCTGCGGGACGGACACCCTCGGCGTCGGGATCAACGTCCCGATCCGCACGGTCCTGTTCACGGCGCTCACGAAGTACGACGGCACGAAGATGCGTCAGGTGAACGCCCGGGAGTTCCACCAGATCGCCGGTCGTGCGGGTAGGGCCGGCTACGACACTGCGGGCACCGTCGTCGTCCAGGCCCCCGAGCACGAGACCGAGAACCTCAAGCTCATCGAGAAGGCCGGCGACGACCCGAAGAAGCGCCGGAAGATCATCCGGAAGAAGGCGCCGGAGGGGTTCGTGTCCTGGGGGGAGCCGAGCTTCCAGCGTCTCGTCGCAGCCGAGCCTGAGACACTGACCAGCCACATGCAGCTCACCCACGCGATGATGCTCAGCGTCATCGCACGCGGCGGTGACAGTTTCGGCACCATCCGCTCCCTCGTCTTCGACAACCACGAGCCTCGGGCGAGACGCTTCGCCCTGGCCAGGCGCGCGCTCGAGATCTACCGCACCCTTCGCACGGCAGGCGTCATCACCCAGACGATCGACCCCGAGACGGGTGAGGTCGTCATCGGCCTCACGGTCGAGCTGCAGCCGAACTTCGCACTCAACGCTCCGCTGTCGCCCTTCGCCCTCGCCGCGTTCGAGCTCTTGGACCCAGCGGAGCCCGGCTTCGCCCTCGACGTCATCTCGGTCGTCGAGTCGACGCTCGACGATCCGCGCCAGATCGTCATGGCCCAGCAGCACCTCGCCAGGGGTGAGGCCGTGCAGGCGATGAAGGCCGAGGGGATCGAATACGACCAGCGCATGGAGCTCCTCGAGGCGGTCACCCATCCGAGACCGCTGGCGGAACTCCTCGAGGCGGCGTTCACGAGCTACACCGCCGCGCAGCCGTGGGCACTCGACCTCGAGCTGCGCCCGAAGGCGGTCGTCCGCGACTTCATCGAGCGCGCACTGAACTTCAGCGAGTTCGTCTCGTTCTACAGTCTCTCGAGGTCCGAGGGACTCGTTCTGAGGTACCTCTCCGACGCCTTCCGGGCGATCCGGCAGAGCGTGCCGGACGAGTTCAAGGACGAGGAGCTCCAGGACCTCATCGAGTGGCTCGGAGAACTCGTCCGACAGGTCGACTCGAGTCTGCTCGACGAGTGGGAAGAACTGTCCCACCCGGACCCCGAACGCCATGCGGAGACGAGTCGGTCACTCCCACCCACGCCACGGAGCGTCCTCGCCAACCGCCGGGCGTTCACCGTCCTCGTCCGGAACGAACTCTTCCGCCGGGTCCAGCTCGCGTCGCTGGAGCACTACGACGCGCTCGGCGAGCTCGACGCGTCGGCTGGATTCGACGCAGACACCTGGGCGGACGCCATGGATCCGTACTTCGAGGAGCACGGTGAACTCCCGACGGGTGCTGCAGCACGGAGCCCGGCGCTGCTGGTCGTCGACGACGAGGACGAGCGCCCCGTCGGCGACACGGGCGGTGTCTGGCGGGTGCGTCAGGTGTTCGCCGATCCAGCCGGCGACCATGACTGGGGGATCAGCGCGGTCATCGATCTCGACGCCTCCGACGAGACCGGGACCGCGGTCGTCCGCGTGACCGCGGTCGGGATGCTCTGAGCCGTCAGCAGGCGCAGTGAGCCGTCAGCAGGCGCGCTGAGCCGTCAGCAGGCCCGCTGAACCGTCAGCGGGAGACGCTGAGGAATGCCGACTCGTCGACGCGTGACGCGGTCCGGACCGGGATCCGCTGCTGCAGCACGACCCAGGTCATCGCGGCGACGAGCAGTCCGGCGAGCACCATGTGCAGCCCGACGAGCACCTCGGGGAGTCCGAGGCGGGCCTGGGTGAGCCCCACGATGATCTGCACCACTTCGACCGCGAGCAGTGTGGAGACCGCGGTGCGCACCCCGCGCGACCCGCGGCGGGCGCCGAGCGCGATCGCACCGACGAGCAGCACGATGGTGCCGGCGAGCGTCGCGTAGGCGGGCCAGCTGTGGAGGTGCTGGAGGAACTCGGGGTCGAACCCGTTGCGCGGCGCCGGCACCTCCTTCGAGTTGTCGCCGGCGTGCGGGCCCGAGCCCGTCGTCAGGATGCCGAACACGACGGTGACGGCGACGAAGAGGCTCGTCAGGTGGACGACGCCGAGGTACCAGCCGGGCATGACTTTCACCGCACCGCGGGGGCCGCGGTAGACCCGATGGACGAGCATCGTCGCGAGGGCGACGAGGACGATCGAGATGACGAAGTGCAGCCCGACCACGTACGGGTTCAGCCCGGTGAGGACGGTGATGCCGCCGAGGACCGCCTGCGCGGGGATCGACAGGCCCTGGAGCAGGGTCAGTCGGAAGAGGTCGGGGCGCTGCCGACGCATGCGGATCACCGCGAGGAACGCGGCGATGACGATGGCCGCGAGGACGAAGGTCAGGAGTCGGTTGCCGAACTCGATGAACCCGTGGATGCCCATCTCCGGCGTGTTGACGAAGGAGTCGTCCGTGCAGCGCGGCCATGTCGGGCACCCGAGCCCGGAGGCCGTCAGACGCACGGCGCCCCCGGTCCCGATGAGGACGAGCTGGAAGGCGAACGAGAGCCAGGCGACGACCCGCACGCGCTTGTCGATCGTCGTCGGCAACCACTGCCAGAACCGGGTGGCCCGCACCCGGTCGGGAAGGGACGGTGCCGGCGTCGGTCGACCGGCGGTCTTGGAGTGGTGTGACACGGGGTCGATCCTTCGGTTCGCGGTGGCCACGGCTGCCGTATCCACCGTCCTCACCCACAACCCACAGGAAGCTGTAGGATTATGAGGTTCACGGTGCGCGCGAGAAGCGCCATGGTTCATGAACATTGTAGGTTCGCGAAGAAGCCGCCCGCACATCCCCTCCCCAATCCGCTCCGATCAGGCGCGTGCCATGGGAGGGAATGACGACCTCCAGCCGGTGGTTGTCTCCAGGGAGGAAAGAGGGACACATGTCAGACATCCTGATCGATCGCCCGGAGCTCGCCGGACTCGGCCAATACGAGTTCGGATGGCACGACGGCGACGTCGCCGGCGCTTCAGCGCGCCGCGGCATCTCCACCGAGGTCGTGGCCGACATCTCCGCACTGAAGAACGAACCGGACTGGATGCTGCAGCGCCGCCTCAAGGCCCTGCAGCTGTTCGAGCGCAAGCCCATGCCGACATGGGGTGCCGACCTCTCCGAGATCGACTTCGAGAACATCAAGTACTTCGTCCGGTCCACCGAGAAGCAGGCTCAGACCTGGGAGGACCTGCCGGACGACATCAAGAACACCTACGAGAAGCTCGGCATCCCCGAGGCGGAGCGCCAGCGCCTCGTCTCCGGCGTCGCCGCGCAGTACGAGTCCGAGGTGGTCTACCACCAGATCAACGAGGAGCTCGAGGCGCAGGGTGTCATCTTCATGGACACCGACACGGCGTTGCGCGAGCACCCCGAGTTCTTCGAGGAGTACTTCGGCACGGTCATCCCGTCCGGCGACAACAAGTTCGCCGCGCTGAACACCGCCGTGTGGTCGGGTGGCTCCTTCGTCTACGTGCCGCCCGGCGTGCACGTCGAGATCCCGCTGCAGGCCTACTTCCGGATCAACACCGAGAACATGGGCCAGTTCGAGCGCACGCTGATCATCGCCGACGAGGGCAGCTACGTGCACTACATCGAGGGTTGCACCGCGCCGATCTACAAGTCGGACTCGCTGCACTCCGCGGTCGTCGAGATCATCGTCAAGAAGAACGCCCGCGTCCGCTACACGACGATCCAGAACTGGTCGAACAACGTCTACAACCTGGTCACGAAGCGCGCTACGGCCGCCGAAGGCGCGACCATGGAGTGGATCGACGGCAACATCGGATCCAAGGTCACGATGAAGTACCCGTCCATCTACCTCATGGGCGAGCACGCCAAGGGCGAGACCCTGTCCGTCGCGTTCGCCGGTCCCGGCCAGCACCAGGACGCCGGCGCGAAGATGATCCACATGGCTCCGTACACGCAGTCGTCCATCGTCTCCAAGTCGATCGCCCGAGGCGGCGGACGCGCGGGATACCGCGGCGAGGTCCGGGTGGACGCCAACGCCCATCACTCGGCCAACACCGTGCGCTGCGACGCGCTCCTGGTCGACACCATCTCCCGCAGTGACACGTACCCGGCGATCGACATCCGTGTGGACGACGTCCAGCTCGGACACGAGGCGACGGTGTCCAAGGTCAGCGAGGAGCAGCTCTTCTACCTCATGAGCCGCGGCATGCCGGAAGACGAGGCCATGGCGATGATCGTCCGCGGCTTCATCGAGCCGATCGCCCGCGAACTGCCCATGGAGTACGCACTCGAACTCAACAAGCTCATCGAGATGGGCATGGAAGGATCCGTCGGTTAATGACGACTGCAGCACCGACTCAGACCGAAGGACAGCACGGCATCACGGCACACAGCGACGGCGCAGGACGCGTCATCCCGGTGCAGACCCGATCGGAGCGCTTCAGCTCCTATGATGTCGCCGACTTCCCAGCGGTGACGGGACGCGAGGCGGTCTGGAAGCTCAGCCCGGTCGCGCAGTTCACCGACCTCACCGCGGGGGAGCTCGACGGCTCACCCACCCCGATCACGCACGACGACGTCGACGGTTTCAGCGTCGAGTGGATCAGTCGCGACGACGCCCGCGTCGGCTCCGCCGGCGTGCCGGAGGAGCGCGCCTCCGCGAACGCCTGGTCGAGCTTCGACCAGGCACTGGCGATCTCGGTCACGGGCGAGGAGCCCAAGACCCTGCGCCTCGAGCGGAGTGGGCTCGGCGACGGCGCCCGCGCTGCGCACACCGTCATCACCGCCGCGCCGTTCAGCCGTGGCCTCATCATCATCGAGAACGCGGGCGACGCCCGCCTCACCGAGAACGTCGAGATCGTCGTCGGCGAACAGGCCGACGTGACCGTCGTGACCGTGCAGTGGTGGGACGACGCCGCCGTGCACCTCGCCAGCCACTTCGCGTCCATCGGTCGCGACGCCCACCTCAAGCACGTCGTGGTGTCGCTCGGCGGCAAGGTCGTCCGGGTGAACCCGACCCTGCACCTCGCCGGTCAGGGCTCGGACCTCGACTCGCTCGGCGTGTACTTCTCCGACGCGGGTCAGCACCTCGAGCAGCAGGTCTACATGCACCACGACGCACCGAACACCCGCGGGCGCGTGACCTACAAGGGCGCACTGCAGGGCGAGGGTGCGCGGTCCGTGTGGATCGGCGACGTCCTCATCAGCAACCGTGCCGTCGGCACCGACAGCTACGAGCAGAACCGCAACCTGGTCCTCTCCGACGGCACCCGTGCCGACTCGGTGCCGAACCTCGAGATCGAGACCGGCGACATCGCCGGTGCCGGTCACGCGAGCGCGACCGGACGCTTCGACGACGAGCAGCTCTTCTACCTGCAGGCTCGAGGCATCCCTGAGGACGAGGCACGACGACTCGTCGTCCGCGGCTTCCTCGTGGAGATCATCCAGCAGATCGGTGACACCGAGCTGCAGGAGCGCCTCTCGGCGGCCATCGAGGCCGAACTGCTCGGCGCCGACGGACAGGGCACCGGCGGAGCGCAGCACTGATGGCGACGAAGGTGTGCTCGTTCGACGAGCTCGCCGTCAACCAGGCCAAGCGGGTCGTGGTGGACGGCGTGCCGATCGCCCTCGTGCGCGACGCGTCGGACGAACTGTTCGCGATCGGCGACGTCTGCACCCACGGCGACATCTCGCTGTCCGAAGGCTTCGTCGAGGACGGCAACCTCGAATGCTGGGCACACGGCTCGCAGTTCTCGCTCACGACGGGCAAGCCGCTCACCCTTCCGGCCTACGAGCCGGTCCCCGTCTACACCGTCGAGCTCATCGACGGCGACATCTACATCGACCCGACCGCAACGAAAGAGATCTAGCACCATGTCAGTCCTCGAAATCCGCGACCTGCACGTCAGCGTCGAAACCGAGCAGGGCACCAAGCCGATCCTGCGTGGCGTCGACCTCACCATCCGGAAGGGCGAGACCCACGCGATCATGGGTCCGAACGGTTCGGGTAAGTCCACGCTCGCGTACACGATCGCCGGCCACCCGAAGTACACCGTCGACAGCGGATCCATCACGCTGGACGGCGAGGACGTCCTCGCGATGAGCGTCGACGAGCGCGCCCGTGCCGGACTCTTCCTCGCGATGCAGTACCCGGTCGAGATCCCCGGCGTCACGGTCACGAACTTCCTCCGCACGGCGAAGACCGCCGTCGACGGCGAGGCGCCCGCGATCCGCGGCTGGATCAAGGACGTCCGCGAGTCGATGAAGAACCTGCGCATGGAGCCTGCCTTCGCCGAGCGCAACGTCAACGAGGGCTTCTCCGGTGGCGAGAAGAAGCGTCACGAGATCCTCCAGCTCGAGCTGCTGAAGCCGCAGTTCGCAGTCCTCGACGAGACCGACTCCGGCCTCGACGTCGACGCCCTCAAGATCGTGTCCGAGGGCGTCAACCGCGCCAAGGAGAACACGGGCCTCGGCGTCCTGCTGATCACGCACTACACGCGCATCCTGCGCTACATCAAGCCGGACTTCGTGCACGTCTTCGTCGCCGGCAAGATCGCCGAGCAGGGCGGTCCCGAGCTCGCCGACCGACTCGAGAACGAAGGCTACGACCGTTTCCTCGTCGATGCCGTCGTCGCCCCGGAAGGTGCCTGAAGCCGCGCGAGCGGTCTAAGATAACGACATGGTAACAACGCTCAGTCCGCAACGATTCGACGAGGTCGAAGAGGCGCTCAAGGACGTCATGGACCCCGAGCTCGGGGTGAACGTGGTCGACCTCGGTCTCATCTACGACCTGGGTTGGGATGACGAGAACGACGCGCTCATCATCCACATGACCCTGACCTCCGCCGGATGTCCGCTCACGGACGTCCTCGAGGAGCAGACGGGTCAAGCGCTCGACGGCATCGTCGACGCCTTCCGCATCAACTGGGTGTGGATGCCGCCGTGGGGCCCGGAGCGCATCACGGACGACGGGCGCGACATGATGCGTGCCCTCGGCTTCTCGATCTGATCGAACCTCCACGACGACGGACGGCTGC
>Ga0308160_10001811_pt1 | contig 28138 bp, 20 predicted proteins | sample PhyFR1_FD_201036 | JGI IMG/M metagenome (GOLD analysis project Ga0308160, IMG submission 201036) | Phyllosphere microbial communities from UC Gill Tract Community Farm, Albany, California, United States - DLSLF.R1 | ecosystem: Host-associated > Plants > Phyllosphere > Unclassified | place: USA... | reverse complement strand
CGCCGGTAATGACGATGAAGCCTTCGCCCTGCGACAGGCCGTACTCGAGGTAGGCCATGGCGCGCTTGTGGCCCTTGCTGCCGTAGAAGAAGTGCGGGTCGGGGCGCAGCTGGAAGGGCTTGGCGGATAATCCGTAATACGTTTCGTACATCTTGATGGGCTCCGCTTAATAGACGACGGAAAAACTCGCTGCGATCGCGTTTTCGTGGTAGTCGCCGGCGCCGTACAGGCTGGCATTGCCGCGCGTGTGGCGGAATTCGAGGCTGCCCTGGGCCCTGGCATCGAAGCGGTGACTCATGCCCAGGTGCGTTTCGCTGATGTTGTTGGTCAGGTTGGTCGACAGCGACTCGATGTGCGATGCGGACAGGTTGACGTAGGCATTGCTGCGCGTCGACAGCCGGTAATCGAAATTGGCACTGGCGCCGCGCTGCCTGGTATCGTCGTTCAGGGTCGCCAGCTGGCCGAGCAGCAGGGTGCTGTCGCTCTGCTGGGTCGACAGGGCATTACGCTGGTCGCGGAAGACCGTGAACGTCAGATTGCTGCGCGCGCCGCGCAAGAGGGCCGTGCCCTGCAGGCGCCGGACGCGGATGTAGCGGTTGCTCAGGTAATTGATGCTGTCGAGCAGCGTCGGCGGCAGGCCGGTGGCGGCCATGTAGGCCTGGATCGCCTGCTGGCGCTGGACCGGGTCCGGGAAGTCGGCGGCGAACAGGCTGTCGAGCATGGCCGCGGTATCGACCGCGGCCGGCAGCAGGAATTGCTGGCGGCTGGTGGTGATCGCGTCGTTGTAGTCCAGGCTCCAGACGGTACGCTGGGTACGGTAGCTCGCGGCCAGCATGCCGGTCTTGCCGAAGTAACGGCGGCCGAACGAGGCTTGCACCTTGGTGCGGGTCGACGGCGTCCAGATGAACCCGCCCGACCAGCTGCGGCCCTGGGTGCGTTCGTTGAGCACCGGGTATTCGTACTTGTCGTAGCCGACGTTGGCGGTCAGGCTGAGGCGGCGGATCACGCTCCAGCGCAGGCCGGCCGTGGCGCTTTCCGACGAGGACTCGCCGGAATACTCATCCTTCAGGTCCTGGCGATAATAGGACAGGCTGCCGCCGAGGGTCGTGAAGGCACGCCCGCTGCTCAGGTCGATGCTGCTCGTATTGGCCAGGCTGTTGCCGTAGCCGCCAGTGCCGCCGTTGACCGAGTCGCGGGTGTAGCGCATGTTCAGGTCCGCGGTCGAACCGAACCGGTGCTGCAGGTAAGGACTGATGCGCCAGGTACGGATGTCGGTATTGTTGGCCGACGAATAATTATTGCTCGACACCGGCCCGAAGGCAGACACCGCCTGGCGCGAACTGCTGGCAGCGGCATCGACGAAGAACAGCTGGTCGACCACCATCGCGCGCGCCGTCGCGTTGTAACGGCGTTCGCTGTTGCGCAGGTCGTTCGTATCGTCGTTGCTGTAGGCGTACATGCGCCAGCCTGCTTCGGCATTCAGGGTCAGGCGGGGACCGTTGGCGCTGACGACGACCGTGGGCGAAGCTTCGCTGATGAAGCCGCCGCGGGCATCGGCATCGCTGCGCAGGCCGAGGTTGTCGGAATAGGTTTCGCGCAGGTCGATACGGGGCGTGACACGCCATTGCGCATGGCATTCGGCCGACAGCAGCAGCGCGGCCACTGCCAGCGGCAGCAGCCTGAGGGTCGGCCCGGGAACCGGCATCTTAGCCGTAGTGATAGTCATACGTTTCTTCGATGCCCGGGAATTCCCTGGTCTTGTTATAAATGAGATTCACGTTCGGGTAGCCTTCCAGCTGGTGCAGCGCTTCCATCACCGCATGCTGGGTCGTGGTCTGGGCTTCGACCATCATCACGATCTGGCCCATGTGCGAGGCCAGCACGCGCGATTCCGAGGTCAGCAGCAGCGGCGGCGAATCGAAGATGACGATCCGGTCCGGATAACGGTTGGCGATCTCGTGCACCAGGTTGGTCATGGTCGAGCTGGCCAGCAGTTCGGTGGCGCGCGGGGTGTTGGTGCCGGCCGGCAGGATGGACAGCGTGTCGACGTTGGTGCGCAGCATCACGTCGGCCATGTCGAGCTTGTCGTCGACTAGCAGGTCCATCAGGCCGCGATGCGCCGGCAGGCCGAGCGTGCGCAGCACCGAGGGACGCGCCACGTCGGCGTCGACCAGCAGCACGGTGTGGTCGAGTTCCATGGCGATGCTCATCGCCAGGTTGATCGCGCAATAGGTCTTGCCTTCGCCCGGCAGCGAGCTGGTGATCATGATCAGGTTGTTCGGACGGGCGCCCGGCGCGCGTTCCACGAAGGCGCGCTGCAGCAGCGGACGCTTGATGACGCGGAAGTCTTCCAGCAGGCGGGTGCGGCCGGCGGCAGCGGTGACCATGCCCAGGTCGCGCATGCGCGCCAGGTCGAGTTCCACGCGGCGGGTCGAGAACTTCTGGGCCGGGCGTTCCGCTTCCATGGCCGGTGCTGCAGTGGCAGGCGTGGCGGGCTGCGGCGCGGCTGCGACCGGTACCGGCGCGGGTTCCGCGGCCGGCATCACGATGGCGGGAATGGCCGGGGCGGCGGGCGGCACGCTCACGGCGGCCGCCGGGGTAGCGCGGACGGCATCGGTGTCCGGGACGGTGGCAGTGCCGGCGGCGGCACCAGCGGCGCTGCGCTGCCGGTCGATCCGGCTGGCTGCTTTTTCGATAATACTCACGGTGTACTCCTTGCGATCGTCGCGTTAAAGCGTGGGGCGGACCAGGATGGCGGCCACGCCGGCGCCGTAGGCACCCAGCAGCAGCAGCACCGACACCCCGACGGCGACCAGGCGGCGCTTGCGGCGGACGGTCTGTTCGTTGGTCCAGTTCATGCCGATCGAACCGAGCACCGGCAGGCCGGTCGTTTCGCGCAGCGCGGCCTGGCTCATGAAGGTGGGGCGGAACTGGCTCATCAGGAAAGCGACGGCCAGGCCGGCCACCAGCGCGCCGCCGAACACCAGCGAGAACAGGCGCAGGCGGTTCGGACCGCTCGGCTGGTTCGGCACCGTGGGCGGATCGATGACGCGGAAGGTCAGCATGTCGGTGGCCGAGGACAGGTCGCCCGACAGGCGTGCCTGTTCGCGGCGCTCGACCAGGCGCTGGTAGTTCTGCTTGTTGATGTCGTAGTCGCGGTTCAGCTGGGCCAGCTGGGCTTCGACTTCCGGCGCCGAGCTGCTCTGCGAGCGCAGGCGCGCCACGCGGGCCGAGAATTCGTCGACGCGGGCACGCATCGAGGCCACGCGCGCTTCCGCCTGCGACAGCGCCACGGTCAGCTGCTGCAGCATCGGGCTGTAGCCGGCGCCCGGATCGACGCTGCGTTTCTTGGTCTTGGACAGGTCGGCCTTCTGCGCCAGCAACTGTTCGAGCAGGCGCTTGTTGGCGACCACGTCCGGGTGCTGCTCGGTATATTGCAGGCGCAGACCGTCGAGGTTCTTCTGGACCGCGGCGATGCGGCCTTCCAGCTCGGGGTCGAGCAGGGCCGGATCGATCGCCTTGGTGCCGGGCGCGGCCGGCTCGCCGTTGATCTGGCGGCGGATCGCGTTGCGCGCCTGTTCGGCCTCGGACAGTTCCAGGCGCGCCTGGTTGAGCTGGTCGGTGACCGAGCTCAGCTGGCCATTGAAGTCGCCCGAACCGGGCAGCATGCCCATGTTCTTGATCTTGAATTCCTTCATCGTATTCTCGGCAGCGGCCAGCTTCTCTTCGTAGTTCTTGATCTGGTCGTCGATGAACTGGACAGCCTTGTCGGAATCCTGTTTCTTGCCGCTGAAGCTGCCTTCGACGAAGATGGTCAGCAGGCCCTGCACGATGGCCTTGCCCAGCTGCGGGTTGTCGGACACATAGCTGATCGTGTAGATGTCGTCACGCTCGGTGCCGCCGATCTTAATCTGCGTCATCAGATCATCGACGATCTTGTCGTGTTCCTTGGTGTCCTTGGCCTTGACGTCGAGGTCGACGTCGCGCATCAGGCGCTCGATGTTCGGGCGGCTGAGCAGGGTGCGGCGCATGAACACCACCTGCTGGTTCAGGTCGGGCATGCTGGTCATGCCGGACAGCAGCGGGCGCAGTATGCTCTGGGTATCGACGTAGACCCGCGCGGATGCCTCGAATTGGGGCGGCAGCCGCAGCACCACGGCCCAGCCGATCAGGGCCACGGTCCAGGCGATGACGACCGCATACCAGCGGTACTTGCCGATTGCCTTCAGGAAGTTTAGAAGTACGGCGGTGATCTCTGCCATCTCGTCAGTCTCGCGAAAAGTGGACCCGTAGGCTTTTTGAGCCGGGTCAGAAAATAATCAAATGCTTTGCATGATCGCTTGTAGTGGGAGCAATTGCAATTACACGCCAGAAAAATATGAAGTACCGGGCAAGCCGTGCCTTGGCTACAACAAAAATCTCTGTCCCACCCCTAGAACTGCCAGTTCTCTGCATTATATTCCGGCAATTATTTCTGCGATATTAATAAAAACGCAGTAATTTATTGCACATAATCAACAGGTTACCCGTGCAGGATAGGGCGCCATCACGTAGACTGGCGTCAGGGCTTGCTTCATATCAAGCGCTTAATTGTAATGTCTTAAATGCAAAAAGGGGTGCACGCTTGCTGCCTTATCGAAATATTAATTTTTGCCAACAGTGCCGCGTGGGGGTCAGGTCATGCCTGAACACCGGCACACTGGTCCTGGCCGGCCTGTCCCTCCTGCTCCCGGCGCTGCCCGGCACAGCGCGCGCCGCCGAGCTGACCGCCGTGATTCCCGCTGTCAAGCGTTCGGTGGTCGGCGTGGGTACGTTCGAGCGTACGCGCAGCCCGGCGACGGTGTTCGTGGGCACCGGCTTCGTGGTGGGCGACGGCCTCAGCGTCATCACCAATTCGCACGTGGTGCCGACCACGATCGATTCGGAAAAGCTGGAACAGATCGGCATCGTGACGATGGACGGCGACATGATCCGTTTCCGCCCGGCCCAGCTGGTGGCGCGCGATGCCGAACACGACCTGGCCCACCTGCGCCTGTCCGGCACGCCGTTGCCGGCGCTCGAGGTGGTCGATTCGGACAAGGCGCTCGAAGGCCAGGCGCTGGCTTTCACCGGTTATCCGTTGGGCATGGTGCTGGGCCTGCACGCCGCCACCCACCGCGCGACGCTGGCCGCGATCACCCCAGTGGTGACGCCGTCGCTCAGTTCGCGCAAGCTGGACGTGCGCCAGCTCGTGCAGCTGCAGCGTGCGCCCTACAATATTTTCCAGCTCGACGCGACTGCCTACCCGGGCAACAGCGGCAGCCCGCTGTACGACCCGGCCAGCGGCAAGGTATGGGGCGTGATCAACGCCGTGTTCGTCAAGGGCCTGAAGGAAACGGCGATCACCAACCCGAGCGGCATCACGTATGCAGTGCCGGGAAATTATGTGCGGGAGCTGTTGCAACAGAAATAAGCTTTAAGAAACAATTTGTATCGTGCGCAGTCTTTTCCGAAAGCACATTGTTATACAATACGCGGCTGTTGATGGCTTAATAACAATCCGAGAGGGACCTCACGTGGGCAAGTACAAGGCGAACCTGATCAAATACTCGACAATCGCGCTCGTCGCCGCCGGCACGCTGGCAATGGGCGGCTGTGCCACCCGCCCGCTGCCGGCACCGACGGAGGCCCATGTGGCGGCCAATCCGGATTACCTGATCGGCCCGGGCGACAGCATCAACATCATCGTCTGGCGCAATCCGGAAGTCTCGATGTCGGTGCCGGTGCGTCCGGACGGCAAGATCACCACGCCGCTGGTCGAAGACCTGCCGGCGTCCGGCAAGACCTCGACCGAACTGGCGCGCGACATCGAAAAAGCGCTGGCCAAGTTCATCCAGCAGCCGGTCGTGACCGTCGTGGTGTCGAGTTTCGTCGGCACCTACGGCGAGCAGATCCGCGTGATCGGCCAGGCCGCCCGCCCGCAGGCGCTGCCTTACCGCCGCGACATGAGCCTGATGGACGTCATGATCGCGGTCGGCGGCACCACCGAATTCGCCGCCGGCAATCGCGCCAGCCTGGTCCGTACCGTCGATGGCAAACAGCAGAAATTCAACGTCCGTATCGACGACCTGGTCAAGGACGGCGACATCTCGGCCAACGTGCCGGTGCGTCCGGGCGACGTGCTGATCATTCCGGAAAGCTATTTCTGATCGCTGTCAGGTTTTCTTACAGTCGATGGAAATGGCAAACGCAGGTGTTTGTAAAGCCCGCCTAAGTTGCTGATTCTAAAGCGTTGCTTTTAGGCAGCTTATGTATGGCACAAGGATTGCTTGTTGTAAGGTAATCTGGCATTGTCCATGCTGCCCGACTGTTCTGAAAACCGAAGAGGACCTCAAGTGGCTACCGAAGACCGTCACCCCAGCGAAACTGATCCTGTCGTAGCGACGCCGCCAGCGGACGATACGCCGCCTGCGGCTTCGGCTTCGCTGTCGGCCAAGGGAGCCTCGCGCCGGCGTTTTACCCGTGCCGGGGCAGGTGCCGCAGGTGTCCTGCTGACCCTGCACAGCCAGCCAGGCATGGCCTGCACCTATTGCGGTATCTCGGCCTCGGCCGCGGTGTCGGCGGTCGGCCAGAAGAAAGCCATCGGTACCCTCAGCCACCACGGTCCGGCGCCGGTCTGCAACGGCATTCCTCCTGCTACCTGGTGCAAGACGGCATGGCCGTCGGGCTGTTCGCCGAGCGATGCTTTCTCCAAACACTTCGGCTGCAACATCGGCAGCGAGTATGCCAAGAAGACCTGCGGGGAGATCATCGTCGGCGCGGGCTGCGACCCCAGCAGGATGGGCCAGTACATGCTGGCCGCTTACTTGAACATCCTGTCGCGGCGCGTAAATTTCCTGAGCATACAGACGCTGCAGGAAGTCTGGGGCGAATGGGTCGCGAACGGCTACTACGCCCCGATGGCCGGCCAGCAGTGGTATGCCAACGACATCGTCGGTTACCTGCGCGGTACCATGGACTGACCGGGTGGCCGCCAGCGAGACGTGGCGCCTGCGGCCCGGACAGACCCTGCAGTACCGGCAGTGGGACGGCGAGTGCATCCTGTATAACGACTTGTCCGGCGACACCCACCTGCTGGGCGACGGCGCCATCGAACTGCTGCTGGCGCTGCACCGCGGACCCGCTACACGCGCAGCGCTGGCCGCCGTCCTGCAGGCCGAATTCGACATCGACGCGGCCGCCCTCGACCTCGAGACCGACACCTTGCTGCGCGACCTGCAACACCTGAACCTCATCGAATCCCTGGCATGCTGACGGTCGCATCGCTCAGCCGCCGCCAGCTCGAGACCCGCCTGGCCGGCCCCGGCCTGGCGGTGCAGACCGGCGCCTTCGTCAGCCGCATCCGTTCGCCGATCCGCCAGGTGGCCGACGGCATCGCCCTGCTGTACGGCAACTATCCGCTGCACGGCGAGGATGGCTTCGCCGATTTCCACGTCGGCCTGCAGCCCGCGCCCGGCCTGCGCCGCTGGTACAAGCCGCAGGTGAATTTCGACCTCGACGGCCAGCAGCCCTTCGAACCGCTGCCCGAAGCGCATGCCTTTCCGATGCTGGAATGGGGCCTGAACTGGTGCATCTCGACGCGCGCACACGCCTATCTGATGATCCATGCGGCGGTGGTCGAGCGCGGCGGCCTGGCGGCGATCCTGCCGGCACCGCCGGGATCGGGCAAGAGCACGCTGTGCGCGGCGCTGGTCAACCGCGGCTGGCGCCTGCTGTCCGACGAGCTGGCGCTGTTCCGGCCGGAAGACGGCCTGCTGGTGCCGGTGCCGCGTCCGGTCAGCCTCAAGAACCGCTCGATCGACGTGATCCGCGGCTACGTCGCCGATGCGGTGTTCAGTAACCCGGTCAGCAACACCACCAAGGGCACGGTGGCGCACCTGAAGGCCCCGGCAGACAGTGTCGCGCGCGCCCACGAGACGGCGCGTCCGGCCTGGATCGTGTTCCCCAAGTACGAGGCGGGCGCCGCCACCTCGCTGACCCCGATCGCGCGTGCGCGCGCCTTTTTCCGCGTCGCCGACAACGCCTTCAATTACAGCCACATGGGCGCGCGCGGCTTTGCCACGCTGGCCGGCGCGATCGAAGGCTGCGCCAGCTACGATTTCCGCTACAGCGACCTGGACGAGGCGATGGCGGTGTTTGCCGCGCTGGAGCCCCCGATTTGAAAGCGCTGCCGATCCTGGTGCGTCTGTTGCGCGACCCCGGCCTGGTGCCAAGCCTGGACCTGGCGGAATGGGACCTGCTGCTGCGCCAGTCGACCAGCGCCAACCTCAGCCCGGCGCTGCTGGCGCTGATCGAGGCACACGGCCTGCTGGACACCGTGCCGGCCCAGCCGCGCGCCCACTTGGAGTGGGTGCGTGCGCTGGCCACGCGCCATCGCCAGGCGGTGCGTTTCGAGGTCGAATGCATCCAGGCCGCGCTGGCCAGGGTGGAGGGCCTGGGGCCGCTGTTGTTATTGAAAGGGGCGGCGTATGCGATGGCCGGCCTGCGCGCCGGTGCCGGGCGCCTGTTCGGCGACATCGACATCATGGTGCCGGCATCCCGCCTGGACGAGGTCGAATCGGCGCTGATGCTGCATGGCTGGGCCAGCACCCAGGTCGATGCCTACGACCAGCGCTATTACCGCCAGTGGATGCACGAACTGCCGCCGATGCAGCATGTGCGCAGGCAGAGCAGCATCGACGTCCACCACGCGATCCTGCCGCAGACGGCGCCGCTGCATCCGGATCCGGACCTGCTGCGCGCCGCCGCCGTGCCGGTCGACGGGGCGCCCGGCCTGGCCACGCTGGCGCCCGCCGACATGGTGCTGCACAGCGCGGTGCACCTGTTCTTCGACGGCGAATTCGACAAGGGCTTGCGCGACCTGCTCGATTTGCACCGCCTGTTCCAGGAATTCGGCGCCCGGCCCGGGTTCTGGGAAGCGCTGCCGGGGCGCGCACGCACGCTCGAACTGGAGCGGCCGCTGTTCTATGCGCTGCGCTACAGCCGCCGCCTGCTCGGCACCGCGGTGCCCGACACGGTGCTGGACGCGCTGGCGCCGGCCGGTCCGAACCCGGGGCTGCTGGCCCTGATGGATGCGCTGTTCGAACGCGCGCTGCTGCCGATGCATGCCAGCTGCGAAGATGCCTTGACGGGCATCGCGCGCTTCGCGCTGTACGTGCGCGGCAACTGGCTGCGCATGCCGCCGCCGATGCTGGCGCGCCACCTGTTTCACAAGGCTTTCCTGTCGCCGCGCCGCGAGGACAAACCCGTCTAATACGCAAGCAATAAAAAACCCGCACAGTGTGCGGGTTTTTTATTTATTACCTGAATTACCTGAAGCTGGCGAGCGAATCGCCAGCAGCCGGCAATTACTTGTTGCGACGACGACGTGCCACGCCGATGAAGCCCAGCAGGCCGGCGCCCATCAGCAGCATGCTGCCTGGTTCCGGAACAGCAGCGGCGGCTTCGAAGGTGCTCGAACCGTCGACTTTGAAGACGATGTCGCCAGCCTGGACGTTGTAGGTCGGGAACAGGTCGGTGCCGGTGGCCGGCGAGCTGCCGTGGAAGGTGCTGGTGGCGGCATCTTGAGCCGGGTAGTTCAGGGTCGACTGGAAGTCCAGGCCGAACAGCAGTTCGGTCACGCCGGCCAGGAAGTTCTGGTCGACGAAATCTTCGCTGCCCACGATCGAAGCATGCAGGCGGGCCGAACCCTGGCCGGTGCCGGTGCCGGTGACGCTGGTGAAGGTCGAGGTGTTGCCGTCCGAGTTGATGGTCAGCAGGGCGATCAGCTGGCCGTCGTCGAAGCCGGTGCCGGCCGCGGTGTTGGCGTTGGCAGCTGCGTCGTAGTAGATCGCGACTTTGCTGACGCCGCTCGGATCCAGGTCGAACACCGAGGTCGGGTTGGTGTTACCGTTCGAACCGAAGGTCGACGACACGACGCGCTCGGCCAGGCTGGCGACGATGGTGAACTCAAAGCCGCGATCCTTGACACCGTTGGCGCTGCCGTCCAGTTGCGGCGCCAGCGTGCCTTCCTGGCCGCCGACGATGTTGACCAGGTTCGACTGGTACAGGAACTGGAACGGGGCGCCAACCGGCAGCAGGCGGGTGTCGTTGTAGCCGCCAACGTTGATCGACACGCCGCTACCGGTCGAGCTCCAGTCCAGACCGGTTGCCTGCGACTGGATCACGTTGCCGTTACCGTCTTTCAGGTCGAACGGGGCTGCTTGTGCGGAAGCAGCGAAGGACAGACCGAGGGCGGCGGCGACTGCGAGTTTGCGGAAAGAGAATTTCATTTATCTGACTCCAAATATAGGCGGCTGTTCGAAAATTCTGTATTGGCCCTGATGGGCGCTTGTACGTTATTTAGCAAGCGCCGTGCCAGCTTTTTTTATTTCATTCAAATCAAGTACTTGGGAAAGATTCTTACGACAACGTTGAAATTTGAAAATACGTTTGTAAAAAAATCCGACAGTGCGTCATTTCACATAGTCGAGTTCGAGTTGCGGTACTGCGCCGCTACCTTCAGCAGGAACGCCTGCATCCGGGTGCCGGCATCGTAGCGGCCGAACACGGTGGCGATGCGCTGCGCCGCCGCCCCCATGTCGTGGCTGTCGAAGATGGCGCGCACACTGCGCAGCAGGGCTTTCTTGCGGAAGCGGTCGGCGCGCAGCACGATGCCGGCGCCGGCCTTGACCACGCCGCTCATGTTCAGGAACTGGTCGAGGTTGGCGGTGATGCCGAGCACCGGCACGCCGGCGGCCAGCGCCTGCTGGCTGGTCGGGCTGCCGCCGTTGCAGATCACCAGGCTGGCGCGGCGCGCGGCCAGGTCGCCCGGCAGGTAGGCGGCGACGAAGGCGTTGGCCGGGGCCCTGGCGACGTCGATGGTGCCGGCGGTGGCGGCAATCACGGTGACCGGCAGCGTCGACAGCGCATCCAGCACCAGCGGCAGCAGGCGGCCCTGGCCGGAACTGCCGAGGGTGACGTAGATGATCGGCTTGTCCTGCGGTACCTGGTCCCACCAGTCCGGGGGCGGCAGCGGCGGCGCCCAGATGATCGGGCCGATGTAGTCGTGCTGGCGCGGCAGCACCTTCGGCGGGAACAGGTCGGGGACGTCGGCATACATGCTGTAGTCGGCGTCGGTGTACACCTTGCGCAGGTCGGTGCCGAGCGAAGGCAGGCCGAAGGCGCGCCGTACCCGGTTCAGCGGAATCGAGTGCGATGCGAAGGCGATCGGGCGCGCCATCCGGAACAGGGTGTTGGCGATGCGGATCGGGACCAGGCGCGTGAGCGGAATGTGCGGTACCGAGTAGTACTGCACCACGTGCGGGCTCCAGTAGGCGTTCATCAGCGACACGTACGGGATGCGGCGCAGGCGCGCGCTGACCGACAGCGACAGGCGGAAGTCGCCCACCACCAGGTCGGGCTGCACCGCGTCGATCACGCGCAGGTCGTCTTCGACGTAGCGCGTCAGCGTCGCCGTGTTGTAGACCGGCTTGCCCTTCGCCAGCGCCTGCAGGAACTGGCTGCTCGGGATGCTGTCGATGCGCCAACGGGTAAACGTGGTGCCGGCGAAGCAGAAGTCGTAGCCGTCGGCGCAGGCGACGTGGACCTCGAAGCGCGCCGGATCGAGGCTTTGCGCCAGCGCGATCGGACGCCCGACGTGGGCCAGGGTGACCGCTTCCGCGAAAAACAGGATTTTGATACGTTCCATGTGCAGTGATTCGTCAGTGGGTGCGGAACGTGCGCGGCCCCTTTGTTCAGTCGGGGCGTTTCAGCAGTTCTTCGACCGGGCGGCGCAGCGAGCGCGCCTGGGCGGCGGGACCGGCACCGAGCCGTCCCATGAACACCGGCTGCCCGGGGCCGTTGCCGATCAGGCCATGCAGGCGCTGCTGCAGCTGGCGCGCCGCGCCGTGCAGCTTGTCGACGCTGGAGAAAGGCACGCCGTGCTGCAGGTAGGATGAAAAGATCAGGGGCGTCATTTCCGGCTGCATCGCCAGGCCCAGCTGGGTCAGCGTGAGCCAGAAGCGCTGCACCGCGCGGCCGGCGGCGACGTGGTCCTCGACTGTCACCGGTGCCTGCCTGGCGACGATCACGAAGTGGGCGGCGCAGGCCAGGCCCGGCACCAGGTCCATCTGCAGGCGCGGCGCCCAGGTGCCCATCACGCGGTTCATGGTGGACAGGCGCCCCCAGCTGGTCATCGCCCATTTCATCAGGCGCAGCGTGGCGGCGTCGACGCCGAGCGCCTGGTCGGGCACGCGGTCCGGGCTGTGGCGGGTGTTCCAGTGGATGATGCGGCGGTGCACCTCATAGGCTTCCGGCATCGTCAGGCGCAGCCGGGCATTCGAATACATCAGGCGCGCGGCGCGCAGCTTGCCGTTGAAACCTTCGATCCAGCGCACTTCGTAGCCATCGCCGAGCGCGGCTTCGAGCGCGTGTTTTTCCTGGGTGCGCAGGGCGCGCGTGCTCATCGGGCGGCGCTGCACGCTGCGGGTCTGGATCGCCCCCAGCAGCGGGCTCGGCTTGATGGCCGGATCGGCCACGAAGCGCACGTCGAACTCGGGGCGCTCGTCGCTGCTGCCGGGGCGGCGCGCGACGTCGGCGCGCAGGCCCTGGGCGCTGGCCGCGATCGCCATGGTCTCGAGCAGGGCACCGTGCGAGATCTGGCTGGGGCGGCCTGCGAAATCGTAGACGCAGTCGTCGCGGGTGTCGAAGCAATGCACGACGACGTGGTCGGGAGACACCACTTCGAAGCGCCAGACCTGGGTGTTGTCGCCGCTCGGCGCCCAGCGCGCCAGGTCGAGGATGCGGTAGACCGCCTCCGGGATCGCGGCTGGCCTGGCCGCGTTTTGACCGGCGCTCATGCCTGGGCCGCCTTGCCGGCCAGTTCGCGCGTCATCTGGCGCCTGGCGACTGCAATCATGAGGCGGTGCAGCGGGTTGCCGTTGCCGCCCGGGCGCCAGGTATGGGACAGCTTGTTGCGGTAGGCGTCGAACTGCACGCCGTGCGGCGCCGCCAGCACCTTGCCGCGGCCGAGCAGGATCTTCAGGGCTTCGGTGGCGACGATGCCGGCGCACAGCTGGCAGGCCATGAAGGTCGAGGGACCGCGCCGCTCCGAAAAATTGACCGCTTCCGGCACCACCAGATAGGGGCGGTGCAGGCCGGCCGGCGCCAGGCCGACCACGAAACGGATCGCCTTGTCCAGCTCCGGCAGGTCCCCCCACTGGAAATAATCCTCGAACGTCATCTGGCCGGGCATGAAGTTGAGCAGGGCCGCGCCCATGCCCAGCGGCGCCGCGGTGGTCGCCGGGATGCCGAGCGCGGCGCATGCCGCGAAGGTTCGCTGGCGGGCGTCGAAGGCGAAGAAGTCGAGCGCGTCGACATACAGGTCGACGCCGGCCAGGAAGTCCTTCAGGTTGTCCTTGTTGACGCCCTCGTCGAAGATCTTGATGTCGATTTCGGGATTGATGTCTTTCGCCATGCGCGCCAGCACTTCGGCCTTGGGCTGGCCGACGGTCGACATCATGGCGCCGACCTGGCGGTTGAAGTTGACGATGTCGAAGCTGTCGAAATCGGCGATGTGGAAATTGGCGACGCCCAGGCGCGCCAGGGTCAGCAGGTGGACGCCGCCGACCCCGCCGCCGCCGGCGATGGCGACGCGCTTGCCGCGCAAGGTGGATTGTTCTGCCGGCGTGACCCAGCCAATATTGCGCGAAAACGCCTGTTCATAGCGGAACGGATTGTTCATCGATGGGGGAATACTGAAAGTCAGAAGAGAAGCGCGAAACGGGAAGGCGCCGGCATGGGAAATGCTTGGCGCGTGCGCGCAGGATCATCCGGCGTGCTGGTCGTCCATGCGCAGCAGACGGTTGCGAATACCCATTTCTTCGCGCGGCGAAAAGAAGTAGGGATAGAACGAACGCTCGGTGACGGTATTGTCGACGCTGAAGGTGCCGCCGAATTTTTCGATCTGCTCGGTCACGAATTCCAGGTTGACGCGCAGCAGATAGGCCGGAGCGTCGACGCGCGGATTGATCTTCAATTCGCCTTCCTGCTTGAACCCGAGCATGCGTTCGTAAAAACGGCGATGGCGCGGATTGACTTCGATGACGATATCGGTGCACTGGTGGATATCGCGCCCGTAGATCACGGCCAGGTGGAACAGGTTGGCCAGCGAGGTTTTCGAGCGCACCGAGGGATCGAAGGCGAGCTTGGTGAACTCGCACAGACGCGCACCCTGGTTGCGATGAAAGTCCAGTTCTTCCTTGAAGATCTGGTCGGCCATCAGGCCGATCGGGGAATCGATACCGATGGTGAGCGTGCCCACCACTTCACCTTTGTCGGTTGCCGTGAGGGTGATGCGGTTGGGGTCGTCGCTCAGTTGGTGCGTGCCGGCATAACCGCGCCAGGCATACATCTTGTTAATCAGCATACTGGCTGAATTGCGCCCGTCCGCGGTATCGGTAAGCCGGATTCCGTACGAATCGTGGTTCACGATAACATCCTCATATTGAGAGGGCGTAATATTATCGCGATCATTGAAAACATGAGCGTCCGATAGGGATACGGCCGATTCACCCTCTGGATCCTTGAAATCGTCGAAAGTCGTCATCGCAGGATTCCCCATTGTAGAAAGACGCCGGCAAACGCCGCCGGTGCCAGGTTGGATAAGCCACGTCTGCGATGCGGACGTGGCTTATTCTTTTGATATTTGCAACGTATATTAACGACTTACAAGGTCTTTAGCAATGCACGGGCGTCGTCGGCCTGCGGGAAGGGCTTGCCCAGCGCGAGCAGTTTATCCAGCTCCTTGCGTGCGCCCTGCTTGTCGCCGGACTTGTGCAGGCCGACCGCCAGGTGATAACGGATTTCGGTGGCATTCGGCGCCAGGCCACTGGCTTTTTGCAGCAGCGGCAGGCCGCGCGCCGTATTCCCCTGTTCCACCAGCATCCAGCCGAGGGTATCCATCACGCCCGCATTGTTGCCGGCCAGTTTGAATGCCTGCTCGGCGGTCGCCAGTGCGCGCGGGTCCTTGTCCTGCTGGTAGGCCCAGGCCAGGTTGTTCAATGCGGCCGCATTGTTCGGGGTTTTCTTCAGAATGCCTTCCAGGATGGCGCTGGCCGCCTTGTAGTCCTTGCGTGCCAGGTGGGTCTCGGCCACGTACATGCCCACCAGCGGGTCGTCGGGGTGCGTTTTGATCCACTGGTCGGCGCGCGCCTGGGCTTCCTTGCCTTTGCCGGCCAGGTTCATGGCCTGCAGCGAGCGCACCAGCACCTGGGGCGACTGGGCCAGCGCAAACGCCTTGTCATAAGCCGGCACCGCCTGCGCCGCCTTGTTCTGCGCCATCAGGATGTCGCCTTCGGTTGCGTAGCCGACCGGCGACTTCTCTTGCGTCTTCTGCAACTGGCGCGCGAGGCCGAGCGCCTCGTCCGGACGGCCGTTGCGCATCGCCAGCTCGATCTGCGCCATGCGCGCCGGCACCAGGTCCGGTTGCAGCTCGATGGCACGCTTGAGGTCGCTGGCGGCTTCGGTGTTATTGCGCATTGACATGTGGATCGCGGCCAGGCGCATCTGCGGCGTGGCCGATTTCGGCGCCACGTTGGCCAGTTTGCTGTAGGTTTCCAGGGCGCCGTTCAAGTCCTTGTTGGCGACCTGCGCCTGGCCCAGCATGTCCAGCACTTCGGGATTGGCGGCGTTGGTGGTCTGGAACTTGCGCGCCAGGGTCAGGGCCTTGGCCGGCTGGTTGGTGCGCAGGTAATGCATGCCCAGCGTGACCGCCGGATGCACCGCATTCGGGCTGGCATTGCTGGCTTTTTCGAACCAGCTCGTGGCTTCCTCGGTGCGGCCCTGCAGCATGGCCAACTGGCCCAGCGAGGTCATCGCCTCGACGTTGCTCTTGTCCTTTTCCAGGACTTTTTCGTAGCGCTGCTTGGCGGCATCCGGTTTTTTCTCGACCAGGTCCAGGCGTGCCATGTTTTTCACGGCGGGCGCAAAGGTCGGCTCCAGTGCCAGGGCTTTTTCCAGGGCGGCGCGGGCAGCCGGGATATCGCCCTTGACCATGTTGACCGCACCCTTCAGGTTGTAGACCTGCGGGTTGTTTGGTTCCTGCTTGGCGAGCGCGTCGGCCGCGGCCAGCGCCTTGTCGTAGTGCTTCAGGCTCATCTCGGTCTGCACCAGCGCCATCGTGGCGCGCGACGATTTCGGATCGAGCGAGGTTGCCATCGCCAGGTCGTTCAGGCCGCCCGACTGGTCGCCCGCGGCCAGCTTGGACAGGCCGAGCGAGGTGCGCACGCCGGCGGCTTTCGGCGCCAGTTCGGCAGCCTTCTCCAGATAGCTGCTGGCCTTGCTGAAATCGCGTACCTGCATGTAGGACTCGCCGGCCAGTGCCAGCAGTTGCGGGTCGTCGCCGGCATTTTTCAGGGCCGGCGCCAGGGTCGCAGCGGCATCGGCCGGCTGGGAATTCTTGAGCTGGACCTGGGCCAGCAGCTTGCGCGCATAGACGTCGTTCGGCGCGGCGGTCAGGTATTTGCGCAGATGCTGTTCGGACTGCTGAAGTGCGCCGAGCTGGAGCTCGGATGCCCCCGCGAGCAAAACGCTAGGCATGTGGTCCGGAGCAACTTTCAATACGCGCTGCAAGGCTTCCTGGGCTGCCGAGAACTTGCCTTGAGTAAATTCGTAGAGGGCGCTGGTGTAAGTAACCAGCAGGCTGCCCGGTGCATTCTTTTGGGCCGCATCGATTTCTGCCTTCGCCGCCGGGAACTTGCCGCGCGAGATTTCGATATAGGCTTTTTCGATGTGGGCGGTGCGGTGGTTCGGGTCCAGTGCCAGGGCCTGGCTGAACGCAGCCAGCGCTTCTTCCGGCTTGTTCTGGATGCGCAGCAGGGTGCCCTTGGCCATGAACGCTTCGGCATTCTTCGGATCCTTGGTCACGGCATCGTCGATATTGCGTTCGGCCGCTGCGCGGTCGCGCGACATCATCGAATAGCGTGCCATGCCGAGCAGGGCATCGCCGGAATTCGGGTCCAGTGCCAGCGCCTGCTCGAAGGCGGTTTTCGCTTCGTCCTGCTTGCCGCTGGACAGCAGGGCTTCGCCGCGCAGCGCCAGCAGCGGAGCCGACCTGGCGGCCACGTCCGGCGTCACATCGTTCAGGAGTTCCTTGAATTTTGCCTGCTGTACCATCGCCTTGCCCAGCAGCGGCAGGACGCGGTCGGCGGGGATGCCGAGCGAGCGCGCCTTGCGGAATTCTTTTTCGGCCGATGGGGTGTCACCCAGCATCAGTTCAAGATTGCCCAACTCGATACGTGCTTCGCCGTTGTCCGGGCTTTTCTCGACAGCGTTCTTCATTTGAATCAGGGCTGCCTTGAAATCACCCTTTTGCTGATATTGCTTGGCTTCGGTCAGCAGCGACTCGGTCGTCTGGGTTTTACCGCAGGCACCCAGGCCTGCGACCAGGAAAGCGCCGGAAATGAGGGCAGCGGTGAGTTTGAGCTTGTTGGCGTGACGCGGCATTGTGGGTTCCTCGAGGATAGGGAATGGAAGCGCTGGCTCAGCGAATTCCTCTTCAACAATAATACCTTAAGGAATAGATTTTAAGCCGCTTAAGCGGCCTATGCCGTACAAATCCGTGCACGAAAAGGAGGGGAGTGGCGGATGCGCCACCGATTCAGGACGATCTCTGGTCAACGTGAAATCTTAATTACTCGTCTGCATCATTTTCGCCTTTTTTCAGGCGGCTGAGCAGGGCATCGACGTCCTCGCCGACCGGCAAACCATGGCGGCGCAGCAATTGGACATGCAGCACCATGTTTTCCAGCACCAGCTTGGCGGACACCGCCAGCAGGGTCATCAATTTGTCTTCGGTACTGAAATTCTCCATCGACGCCGCCATCTCGCACAGGTGGGTAGCGACGAGCTGGCGCAGTTCGTCTTCGGGGAAGGGCAGGTCGGCGAAATCGATCGGGTCTTCCTGCTCGACTTCGTGCATCAGGGCGGCGAGGTCTTCCGGCTTGATCGGCATGGCGAGGCTCCGTGGTGGTCGCGGGACCATTCTAGGCCAGGCCGTCAAGCATTGCCCACGGGATTGGCGTAGGGTGGGTGGCCTCGGCCCACGCAGACGTATGCGTCGTGTTGGCGTCCGCGTGGGCACGGGGTGCCCACCCTACCCGGTTGGTTACATATTGCGGCGATACTGCCCGCCAACCTCGAACAGCGCCGTCGTGATCTGGCCCAGCGAGCACACGCGCACGGCGTCCATCAGGCGCGCGAACACGTTGTCGTTGTCGGTCGCGGCCTGCTGCAGCGCGGCCAGGGCGGCCGGGGCGGCTTGGGCGTTGCGGGCGTGGAAGGCATCCAGGCGCGCCAGCTGCGACTGCTTTTCGTCGTCGGTCGAGCGGGCCAGTTCGATGGTGGCCGGGGCGCCTTCTCCTTTCGGGTTGCGGAAGGTGTTGACGCCGATGATGGGGAGGCTCCCATCGTGCTTCTTGTGCTCGTACAGCATCGACTCTTCCTGGATCTTGCCGCGCTGGTAGCCGGTTTCCATCGCGCCCAGCACGCCGCCGCGCTCGGCGATGCGCTCGAATTCCTGCAGTACCGCTTCCTCGACGAGATCGGTCAGTTCATCGATGATGAAGGCGCCCTGGTTCGGATTCTCGTTCTTGGCCAGGCCCCATTCGCGGTTGATGATCAATTGGATCGCCAGCGCGCGCCGCACCGATTCGTCGGTCGGCGTGGTGATCGCTTCGTCATACGCATTGGTGTGTAGCGAGTTGCAGTTGTCGTAGATCGCGATCAGCGCCTGCAGCGTGGTACGGATGTCGTTGAAGTCGATTTCCTGGGCGTGCAGCGAGCGGCCGGACGTTTGCACGTGGTACTTCAGCTTTTGCGAACGGTCGTTGGCACCGTATTTGTCGCGCATGGCGACCGCCCAGATGCGGCGCGCCACGCGGCCCAGCACCGTGTATTCCGGGTCCATGCCGTTCGAGAAGAAGAACGACAAATTGGGCGCGAAATCGTCGATGTGCATGCCGCGCGCCAAGTAGGCTTCGACAAAAGTAAAACCGTTCGACAGGGTGAACGCCAGCTGCGAGATCGGATTGGCGCCGGCTTCGGCGATGTGGTAGCCGGAGATCGACACCGAATAAAAATTGCGCACCTGGTGGTGCACGAAATATTCCTGGATGTCGCCCATGACCTTCAGCGAGAACTCGGTCGAGAAGATGCAGGTGTTCTGGCCCTGGTCTTCCTTCAGGATGTCGGCCTGCACCGTGCCGCGCACGTTGGCCAGCACCCAGTCCTTGATCTTGGCCGCTTCGTCGGCGGTCGGCTGGCGCCCGTTGTCCGTCACGAACTTGTCGATCTGCTGGTCGATGGCGGTGTTCATGAACATCGCGAGGATGGTCGGCGCCGGGCCGTTGATCGTCATCGAGACCGAGGTCGATGGGCTGCACAGGTCGAAACCGTCGTACAGCACCTTCATGTCGTCCAGCGTGGCGATCGAGACGCCCGAGTTGCCGACCTTGCCGTAGATGTCCGGGCGCAGCGCCGGGTCGGCGCCGTACAGGGTGACCGAGTCGAAGGCGGTGGACAGGCGCTTGGCGTCCATCCCGGTCGAGACCAGCTTGAACCGTTTATTCGTGCGGAAGGCATCGCCTTCGCCGGCGAACATGCGGGTCGGGTCTTCGCCCTCGCGTTTGAAGGCGAACACGCCGGCCGTGAACGGGAAGGAGCCCGGCACGTTTTCCAGCATCAGGAAGCGCAGGACTTCGCCGTGGTCTTCGTACTTCGGCAGCGCGACCTTGCGGATCGTGGTGCCGGACAGCGTCTTTTGCACCAGGCGGGTGCGGATTTCCTTGTCGCGGATCTTGACGACGTAATCGTCACCGGCATATGCGGCCTGCATGTCGGGCCACATCGCCAGCAGCTTTCTGGCGCCGGGGTCCATGGCACTGTCGCGTTCCGTGATCAGGTCGTCGAGGACCACTTCGCGGTTGGCGGCTGCCAGCATGCGCTTGGTTTCCGTCAGTTGCTGGCGCTCGCGCGCCAGTTTCACCTGTTTATTGACGTTGCGGTGGTAGCCGCGCACGGTGTCGGCGATTTCGGCCAGGTAGCGGATGCGCGCAGGTGGCACGATCACGTGCTTGCCGCTCGAGTAGTGCTGTTCCGGTTGCGGCAGCTTGGGCGTTTCGACCTGCAGGCCGAGCTGCGCGAGGGCCGGCAGCAGGCCGTGGTACAGCGCGGTGACGCCGTCGTCGTTGAAGCGCGAGGCCTGGGTACCGTACACCGGCATCTGCTCCGGGCTCAGGCTCCACAGCTCGCGGTTGCGCTGGTACTGTTTCGCCACGTCGCGCAGCGCATCCTGGGCACCCTTGCGGTCGAACTTGTTGATCGCAATAAAATCGGCGAAATCGAGCATGTCGATTTTTTCCAGCTGCGAGGCGGCGCCGAATTCGGGGGTCATCACGTACATCGACAGGTCGACGTGGGGCACGATGGCGGCGTCGCCCTGTCCAATGCCGGACGTTTCGACGATGATCAAATCGAAGCCGGCGACCTTGCAGGCGGCGATCACGTCGGGCAGCGCCTGCGAGATCTCGGAACCGGCTTCGCGCGTGGCCAGCGAGCGCATGAACACGCGCGTTTGCCCGTTCCACGGATTGATCGCGTTCATGCGGATGCGGTCGCCGAGCAGGGCACCGCCCGACTTGCGGCGCGACGGGTCGATCGAGATGACGGCGATGTTCAGGCGGTCGTTCTGGTCGAGGCGGATGCGGCGGATGAGTTCATCGGTCAGCGAGGATTTGCCTGCGCCGCCGGTGCCGGTGATGCCCAGTACCGGCACTTTCAGCCCTTCGCTCAGGTCCATCACCTGCTTGCGCAGGCCGGCATCCACTTTACCGTTTTCCAGCGCCGTGATCAGCTGAGCCAGCGGGCGGTGGCGGCCTTCGATCGGGCCGGATTGCAGCGGCTCGACCGTGGTCGGCGCGTAAGGCGACAGGTCGACGTCGCAGGCTTCCAGCATCGAACGGATCATGCCGACCAGGCCCATTCTCTGGCCGTCTTCCGGGCTGAAGATGCGGGTCACGCCATACGCGTGCAGTTCCTCGATCTCGGCCGGGACGATCACGCCGCCGCCGCCGCCGAACACCTTGATGTGGGCGCCGCCGCGCTGGCGCAGCAGGTCGATCATGTACTTGAAATATTCGACGTGGCCGCCCTGGTAGCTGGAAATGGCGATGCCTTGCACGTCTTCGGCCAGGGCCGCGGTGACGACTTCGTCGACCGAACGGTTGTGGCCCAGGTGGACGACTTCGGCGCCGTTCGACTGCAGGATGCGGCGCATGATGTTGATCGAGGCGTCATGGCCGTCGAACAGCGAAGCTGCGGTGACGAAGCGCACTTTGTTGGCCAGTTTCGGCTGTTCCGGGAGCTCGAGCTTGGCGGCGGGAGTGATGTCGTTCATGGTGTTCCTTGGAGTGTCGGAAGCGAACAGGTGTTCTTGTACGGTATATGACGTTAACGTTAACGTCAAGGATGGGCACAGGGTAGCTACCCCGTGCCCATCCTGCGATCGTTACGCGGCGCGTTTCCTTACATTGCCAGAAAGCAGCTCAGCCTTGCGCACGCGATATTCGGCCACGGCCTTTTCCTTGACGTGCCCGAAGCCGCGGATCTGTTCCGGCAGCGATGCCAGTTCGACCGCGGTCGCGTGGTTGGCCGCATCCAGCGCCGGCAGCAAGCCTTCGACCATGGCACGGTATTCCGCGATCAGCGCCCGTTCCATCTTGCGCTCGGCCGTGTAGCCGAACACGTCGAAGGCGCCGCCGCGCAAGCCTTTCAGTTTGGCCAGCAGCTTGAACGCGCTCCACATCCAGGAGCCGAACTCCGCTTTCACCAGGTGGCCCTTGGCATCCTTTTTCGCAAACAGCGGCGGCGCCATGTTGAATTTCAGCGAGAAATCGCCTTCGAACTGGGTTTTGAGTTGTTCGACGAAGCGGCCGTCAGTGTACAGGCGCGCCACTTCGTACTCGTCCTTGTAGGCCATCAGCTTGAACAGCGACTTGGCCACGGCCGTCGCCAGCTTGTTGCCCAGGCCGGCGGTGCGCTCGGCCTCGCGCACGCGCGCCACCAGCGTCTCGTATTGGGCAGCGTAGGCAGCATCCTGGTAGCCGGTCAGGAACTCGACGCGCTTCTTGATGACCGACTCCAGGCTTTGCGGCATCTGCACGACCACCGCCTGGGTCGGAATGGCGACCTTCTCGACGCGCGCCAGGTTGGCCGCGGCGCGGCGGCCCCACAGGAAGCTGCGTTTATTCGACGCGACAGCGACTGCATTCAGTTCGATCGCGCGCAGCAGCGAGGCTTCCGACAGCGGCACCAGGCCCTTCTGCCAGGCATAGCCGAGCATGAACAGGTTGGCCGCGATCGAGTCGCCCATCAGCGCGGTGGCCAGCCTGGTGGCGTCGAGGAAGTCGACCCCGGCCGGTCCACCCACGGCTTCTTCGATCAGGGCGCGCACCTGCGCCGTCGGGAATTCCCAGTCCCGCTGCTGGGCGAAGGTGCCGGTCGGCTGCTCGTGCAGGTTGACCACGACCATGGTGCGGCCCGGACGCATCTTCGAGATGGCGTCCGACGCGCCGGCGGTCAGCATGTCGCAGCCCAGCACCAGGTCTGCCTCGCCGGTGGCGATGCGCTGGGCGCGCAGGCGTTCCGGCGTCTCGGCGATTTTCACGTGCGAAGTGACCGAGCCGTTCTTCTGGCTCATGCCGGTCATGTCCAGCACCGAGGCACCCTTGCCTTCGAGGTGGGCCGCCATGCCCATCAGCGCGCCGACGGTGATCACGCCGGTGCCCCCGATGCCGTTGATCAGGATGTTGTACGGATGCGCGATCGAGGGCAGCACCGGCTCGGGCAGCGCGCCCCAGCCATCGTCCGCATCGGACTTGCTGACGCCGGCCTTGTTCTTCTTGAGCGTGCCGCCTTCGACGGTGACGAAGCTCGGGCAGAAGCCCTTGGCGCACGAATAATCCTTGTTGCAGGACGACTGGTCGATGCTGCGCTTGCGGCCGAACTCCGTTTCCTTGGGCAGGATGGAGACGCAGTTGGACTGTACGCCGCAATCGCCGCAGCCTTCGCACACGGCTTCGTTGATCACCATGCGCTTCGCCACGTCCGGGAACTCGCCCTTCTTCCGACGGCGGCGCTTCTCGGCGGCGCAGGTCTGGTCGTAAATGAGGACCGTCACGCCCGGCAGGTCGCGCAGCTCGCGCTGGACATCGTCCATGTGCTTGCGATCGTGGATGGTCACCAGCACCGGCAGGGCAGAGCGGTCTTCATAGCGCGACAAATCTTCGGTGACCAGCGCGATGCGCTTCACGCCTTCGGCCGCCATCTGCTGGGCGATCAGCGGCACCGAGGTGACGCCGTCGACCGGCTGGCCGCCGGTCATCGCCACCGCATCGTTGTAGAGAATCTTGTAGGTGATGTTGACCTTGGCCGCGATCGCCGCGCGGATGGCCAGGTAGCCCGAGTGGAAATAGGTGCCGTCGCCCAGGTTCTGGAATACGTGCGGCACTTTCGAGAACGCAGCCTGGCCGATCCACGGCGTGCCTTCGCCGCCCATGTGGGTGGTCAGCTTGTTCATCTCGGGGTAGATCGAGGTCGCCATCACGTGGCAGCCGATGCCGGCCAGCGCGAACGAGCCGTCCGGTACCTTGGTCGAGGTGTTGTGCGGGCAACCGGAGCAGTAGAAGGCCGGGCGGAAAGGCGTGGTCACGGCCTTCATCAGCACCGCATCCTTGGCTTCCAGGAAGGCCAGGCGGGCTTTGATGAGGTCGCGCGTGCGCTCGTCCAGGTTCAGGCGCGCGATGCGGCTGGCGATCACGCGCGCCACCTGCGCCACCGAGAAGTCGGCTTTCGGCGGCAGCAGCCATTCGCCGCGCGGCGACACCCATTCGCCCTTGTCGTCGAACTTGCCGACGATGTGCGGACGGACGTCGTCGCGCCAGTTATACAGCTGCTCCTTGAGCTGGTACTCGACCACCTGGCGCTTTTCCTCGACCACCAGGATCTCTTCCAGGCCTTGCGCGAATTCGCGCACGCCTTCCGGCTCCAGCGGCCAGATCATCGCGACCTTGAACAGGCGCAGGCCGACCCGGGCCGCCATCGCTTCGTCGATGCCCAGTTCTTCCAGCGCTTCCAGCACGTCCACATACGACTTGCCGGAGGCGATGATGCCGAGTTTGGCGTCCGGGCTGTCGATGGTGGTGCGGTTCAGTTTATTTTCGCGCGCATAGGCCAGGGCTGCGTAGATCTTGTAGTCCTGCATCAGCGCTTCCTGGTTGCGCGCCTGGGTCCCCAGCGGCACCGACGAGAGGCGCGTATTCAGGCCGCCTTCCGGGATCGCGAAGTCCTGCGGAATCTTGACGTCGACGCGGAACGGATCGGCATCGACCGAGGCGCTCGACTCCACCGTGTCGGCCAGTGCCTTGAAGGCCACCGCGCAGCCGGAGAAGCGCGACATCGCCCAGCCGTGCACGCCCAGGTCCAGGTATTCCTGCACGTTGGACGGGTACAGCACCGGGATCATGCAGGCGGCGAAGATGTGGTCGGACTGGTGCGGCAGCGTGGAGGAGTAGGCGCCGTGGTCGTCGCCGGCCACCAGCAGCACGCCGCCATGCTTGGCGGTGCCGGCATGGTTCATGTGCTTGAAGACGTCGCCGCAGCGGTCCACGCCCGGGCCTTTCGCATACCACATGGCGAACACGCCGTCGTGCCTGGCCGGGCCGATCAGGTCGACGGTCTGGGTGCCCCAGACGGCGGTGGCGGCCAGGTCTTCGTTCACGCCCGGCACGAACTGGATGCTTTTCGCTTCCAGGTGGCCCTTGGCCTTCCACAGGTTCTCGTCCAGGCCGCCCAGCGGCGAGCCGCGGTAGCCGGACACGAAACCGGCCGTATTCAATCCAGCCTGTTCGTCGCGCAGCTTCTGGATCATCGGCAGGCGCACCAGCGCCTGGATCCCGGACAGGAAGATCTTGCCGCTGGTGGCGGTGTACTTGTCGTCGAGGCTGACGTCTTTCAAGGAGGCGGGAACGGCGGGGGCGGTGGACAAGGGCGCAGCTGCGCCTTGGCCGAGGACGGTATCGGGCATGGTGTCTCCAATGGTGTTGTGAGCTGGCCCGCCTTTGCGTCTGCACCGGGTAGGCGCTGGCTGGGACGGGCCGTCATCCGCTTTTTGCGGCTTTTACCGGAGTGTAGCCACTACCCGACGTACTCGGAAATACCGATTGAGGATGGGGGTATAAGAAAAAACGATACCCCGGTCTTTTCAACGCTTGCTGGCTGCCTTGAAGCGCGCCAGCGTCGTTTCTTCATCGCGCTGGCCGAAGGCGTAGTTGGTCTCGAGCCAGATGGCATTGATGATGGCGACCGTGATGGCGAAGCCGAGGCCGAGGATCCATGAGAAGTACCACATGTTTGTCTTCCTTTTATGGCTGTATTGATTAGTAAGCAGTGTGCTGGTTGTCCTGGATGTGCTGGTGCGTGACCTTGCCGCGCATGACGCGGTACACCCAGCCGGTATACAAACTGACGACCGGCAGCATCACGATCACGACCCAGAACATGACCGACAGGGTACGGTGGCTGGACACGGCATCCCAGGCGGTCAGGCTGTGGGCCGGCAGCAGCGACGACGGCATCACGAACGGGAACATGGCCGCGCCGGCGGTCAGCAGCACGCCGGTCACCGCCAGGCCGCTGGCGAGGAAAGCCGGCAGCGAACGGCGTGCGGCGCTGAACAGGCAGGCCAGGGCGGCGCCGGCCAGGCCCATGATCGGCAGGGCCCACAGCAGCGGCCAGCGGTAGAAGTTGTCGAGCCAGGCGCCGGCGGCGCGGGTCACGGTCTTGGCCGCGGGCAGGAACACGCTGTTCGCATCCGGCATGGCGGCGATGCGATATCCCTCGATGCCGGTGGCGATCCACAGCCCGCCGGCCGCGAACAGCGCGATGGTCAGCATCGCTGCGCCCATCGCCATCAGGCGCGCCCGTTCGGCCACCGCGCCTTCGGTCTTTTGCTGCAGGTAAGTCGCGCCGTGCAGCGACAGCATCGCCAGGGCCAGCACGCCGCACAGCAGGCCGAAGGGATTCAGCAGGTCGAAGAAGCTACCCGTGTATTCCAGGTGCAGCATGTCGTCGTAGCGGAAGGGCACGCCCTGCAGCAGGTTGCCGAAGGCGACGCCGAAAATGACCGGCGGGACGAAGCCGCCCGCGAACAGGCACCAGTCCCAGGTGCTTCTCCAGCGCGGGTCCTGCAGCTTGTTGCGGTAGTCGAAGCCCACCGGCCGGAAGAACAGCGCGAACAGGCACAGGAGCAGGGCGACGTAGAAGCCGGAAAAGGCGGCCGCGTACACCAGCGGCCAGGCGGCGAACAGGGCGCCGCCGGCGGTGATCAGCCAGGTCTGGTTGCCCTCCCAGGTGGCGCCGATCGCGTTGATGACGATGCGGCGCTCGGTGTCGGTGCGGCCGACGAAGGGCAGGGCGATGCCGACGCCGAAGTCGAAGCCGTCGGTGAGGGCGAAGCCGAGCAGCAGCACGCCGACGAAGGCCCACCAGATCAGTTTATAAGTCTCGTAATCGAACAGCATGATGGTTCCTTTGTTTTATACGGCGGCGATCTGGTCTTCGGCCAGCTGCTCGGGTTTGTCCTCGCCCCGTTCAGCGCTCAGTTCCCCGTGATAGCGGCCGGTATGCAGGCTGGCCGGTCCCAGTTTCGCGTACTTGAACATCAGGCCCATCTCGACCACCAGCAGCAGCGTATAGAAGCCGAGGAAGCCGAACAGCGAGAACCACAGGCTGCCGGGGCTCAGGTTCGATGCCGACAAATGGGTCGGCAGCACGCCGGCGATGGTCCAGGGCTGGCGCCCGTATTCGGCCACGATCCAGCCCAGTTCCGCGGCGACCCAGGGCAGCGGGATCGAGATCACGCACAGTTTCAACAGCCAGCGCTGCGGCGCCAGTTTTCTACGCACCATGAACCACACCGCCGCGCAGAAGATGAACAGGAACAGGAAGCCGAGGAAGACCATGCCGCGGAAGGACCAGAACAGCGGGGCCACTTTCGGGATCGTGTCCGCGGCGGCCTGCCTGATCTGCGCTTCGCTGGCGTCGACGACGTTCGGCGTGTATTTCTTCAGAAGCAGGCCGTAGCCCAGGTCGGCCTTGACCGCATCGAAGGCGGCTTTCGCTTCCGGCGACGTGTCGCCGCCCTTCAGGCGCAGCAGGGCGGCATAGGCCGTCATGCCGGTACGGATGCGCGCCTCGTTTTCAAGGCGCAGCTCCTTCAGGCCGGTCACCTTGCCGTCGTAGGAACGGGTGGCGATCAGGCCCAGCACCCAGGGCAGCTCGACCGAATACGAGGTGGTCTGCTTCGCATCGTCGGGAAAACCGAAGAGCGTTAGACCCGCCGGCGCCGGCTGGGTTTCCCAGGCCGCTTCGATGGCGGCCAGTTTGACTTTATTCACTTCACCGGCGGTGTAGCCCGATTCGTCGCCCAGCACGATCACGGACAAAGTAGACGCCAGGCCGAACGCGGCGGCGATGGCGAAGGAGCGCAGCGCGAACTGCACGTCGCGCGCCTTCAGCAGGTACAGCGCCGAGATGCCGAGCACGAACATCGAGGCCGTGACGTAGCCGGCGGCGGCGGTGTGCACGAACTTGACCTGTGCCACCGGATTGAAGATCACCTCGCCGATCGAGACCAGCTCCATGCGCATGGTATCGAAATTGAATTCGGCGCCGACCGGGTGGTTCATCCAGCCGTTGGCGATCAGGATCCACAGCGCCGACAGGCTGGAACCGAGTGCCACGAAGAAGGTCACCATCAAATGCTTGCGCTTCGACAGGCGGTTCCAGCCGAGGAAGAACAGGCCGACCATGGTCGATTCGAGGAAGAAGGCCATCAGGCCCTCGATCGCCAGCGGGGCGCCGAAGATGTCGCCGACGTAGTGGGAATAGTAGGCCCAGTTGGTCCCGAACTGGAATTCCATCGTGATGCCGGTGGTGACGCCCATCGCGAAGTTAATGCCGAACAGCTTGCCCCAGAACTGGGTCATGTCCTTGTACACCTGGC
>Ga0308160_10001810_pt1 | contig 28141 bp, 22 predicted proteins | sample PhyFR1_FD_201036 | JGI IMG/M metagenome (GOLD analysis project Ga0308160, IMG submission 201036) | Phyllosphere microbial communities from UC Gill Tract Community Farm, Albany, California, United States - DLSLF.R1 | ecosystem: Host-associated > Plants > Phyllosphere > Unclassified | place: USA... | reverse complement strand
CCGCCAATTGGAATGCAGGAACGGCCCGGACGGCGAAGAAGGCATCCCTGTCATGTGGCTTTCCCGTCCCCGTGGCGTTCCGGGAGCCGTGTGGGCGCCACATTCCGGCCCTACCTGCCTTTACGACGCCAGGCCTGAGGACCTGCTGCCACGGATCGCGGCGGACATCCAGCGGGAGTTCCAAAACCTGCCAGTGAGCGCCGGATCGGTCACCGCCCAGCCGAGTCCCCACACGCTCCGCGGGGCTGAAACCAACTTCTACGCGGAGTCCGTGGAGCAGCAGTTCGACATCACGATGTTCGGCCAGCAAGTCCACGTAGTCGCCACCCCGGTGCAATACACGTGGAACTACGGCGACGGCACTGTGTTCGGCCCGCAACCCTCAATGGGCGGACCGCTGCCGCAGGACCGGTGGGGTGAAAAGACGCGGACCAGCCACGCCTACGGGGCCACCGGTGATTTCCAGGTAGTGCTGACTACGTCGTTCCAGGGAACTTACTCCGTCAATAACGGCCCCGCCCTGCCGATTCCCGGCCAAGGTCAGTTCAGCGCCCCGCCGCAGACCATCAGCGTCTGGCGGTCCCTCACCCGGAACTACGCGGACGACTGCAACACCAACTCACAAGGACAAGGCTGCCCCGGCACGGCCCGCTGAACCACAGTCCAGGCAGTGCCGAAATCGCCCCGTTCCGCAGCGGCGGGGGACAGTTGTCCTGTGATTCACCTCGCATCCGGAATAGTTGCATGCGCTTCTTAGTTGGCAGAAGTAGTAAGCCTTCAGCCCCCGAAAGGAACGCGCATGCTGTTTTCCACCCTCAGTCTCGGTGAACTTGAGCTCCCCAACCGTCTGGTCATGGCGCCACTGACGCGCGTCCGCTCCGGCGAGGCAGGCGTCCCCGGGCCGCTCGTCGTCGAGCATTACCGCCAGCGCGCCTCGCTCGGCCTGATCGTCAGCGAAGGAACCCACCCGAGCGCCGGTGCACGCTCGTACGCCGGTCAGCCCGGGATCTTCACCCCCGAGCAGGTCGCAGGCTGGAAGAAAGTCACGGACGCAGTTCACGCCGAGGGCGGCCGGATGTTCGCCCAGATCATGCACGGCGGGCGCGTCTCGCACCAGGACATCACGGGTGGGGCGGAAATCGTAGCGCCGAGCGCCGTTGCCGTGGAAGGAACTGTCCACACGCCGGCAGGCAAGCAGTCGTACCCGGTGCCGCGTGCCCTGGACACCGACGAACTGCCTATGGTCATCCAGGAATTCGTCAACGCCTCGCTGAACGCCATTGAGGCCGGATTCGACGGCGTTGAGCTGCACTCCGCCAACGGCTACCTCCTGCATGAGTTCCTGGCCCCGAACTCCAACGTCCGCACTGACAGCTACGGCGGTTCACCCGAAAACCGCGCCCGCTTCGTCATCGAGACTGTGAACGCCGTTGTGGCAGCGGTCGGTGCCAACCGCGTGGGCATCCGCATTTCGCCCGAGCACAACGTCCAGGGCATCGCCGAGACCGACGCGGCAGATGTCCGCGCCACCTACGAAGTGCTCGTGGACAGCATCGCCCCGCTCAACCTCGCCTACCTCAGCGTCCTCCACCACGAGCCCACCGGCCAGCTGGTCCAGGACCTCCGTGCACGATTCAGCGGCCCCTTCCTGGTAAACACCGGTTTCGGCGTGGTGACCACGCGGGAAGAGGCGGTAAGCCTCGTGGCCGACGGCCATGCAGACGCAGTGGTGGTGGGACGGCCCGCCATCGCCAACCCGGACCTCGCGCGGCGCTGGAAGGAAAGCCTGCCGCTCAACGAGCCGGACGCCAGCACGTTCTACAGCACTGGTGCAGAAGGCTACACGGACTACCCCGTGTACCAGGACAGCAACTCGTAGCAGCAGGACGGCCACATGCGATGAGGGCGGCACCCACAATTGGGTGCCGCCCTCATCTGCTGCTGCACGGTGTGCTGTCCCGGCAGCGAAAAACCGGAAGCCATCCGACGACCCCCGGCCTACTCGGATTTTTGGCCCGCCGGACCCCTGTGGAAGCCGGCGGTGATCAGATGCTACTCCAACGATTTGACTTTTACCAGACCTTCTTCGGCCTCGAAACAAGTGCAGCTTCCCGGGCTACAGAAGAGCCTCGCGGCCCGTTCCTTCCGTCATTACGAGCCTGTCGTCCTGGATGGAGACAAGCACGCTTTTAGGCTTTCCGCTCACCTTCGTGATCGCTTTCAGCCCGCGGTTGGTCACTTCGACGCCGACTTGGGATCCCTTCGCCGGCAGCTCCACGGAGACCTCAGAGGCAATCCCGAGGATGGGATTGGTGGATACATCCACGTCACGCCACACCTGCTTGCCGTTGACCGTCAGGGTGATGTTGGCCTCCTCGAACCCTTCCTGAAACACAATCAGCAGTTCTTTCATGGCGGCCTCTTCCTCGAGCGTTGATGGCCTAAGACGGCATATCAACTACAGCACTTCGCAGACGGGAGTGGAATACCCTTACCGGCCGCGCGGCCCGGCGCATGCCCCCGGACGCGCAATCTGAGGAAGCGCGCTGGCTCCTGCCGCCGGTGGAGCGCAACTGGCGGGTAAGGCAAGATGTTCTGGTGACCCAACAGCCGCAAGCCCCTTCCAAGCCCGCAGCACACCAGCCGGACGACGCCATCTACACACAGATTGCCGTGGAACTGGGCGTCAAGCCGTGGCAGGTGAAAGCCGCCGTCGATCTGCTGGACGGCGGGTCAACGGTCCCGTTCATTGCCCGGTACCGCAAGGAAGCCACCGGAACGCTGGATGACGGCCAGCTCCGCGACCTGGAAGAGCGGCTGCGCTACCTCCGGGAACTTGCCGACCGCCGTCGTGCGGTCCTGGAAGCCATCGAGGCCCAGGGACAGCTGACACCAGAACTGAAGAAGGCCATCCTGGCCGCGGACACCAAGTCGAGGCTGGAGGACATCTACCTGCCCTTCAAGTCCAAGCGCCGCACCAAGGCACAGATAGCGCGCGAAGCAGGGCTTGAGCCGCTCGCCGACGCACTCGTAAAGCGTCCCGAGCTCGATCCGGAGCGCGAAGCCGCCAAGTACCTCAACCCTGAACACGCCATCGGTGACGCGGCCGGCGCCCTCGCCGGCGCCCGCGCCATCCTAGTGGAGCGCGTTGCCCAGGACCCCGATCTCGCGGCCACGCTCCGGGAGCGACTCTGGACACAGGGCCGCATGGTGTCCCGCGTGAAGAAAGGCAAAGAGGTGGACGGCCAGAAATTCGCTGACTACTTCGACTTCACCCAGGCGCCCGCAGGAATGCCGTCCCATCGTGTGCTCGCGCTGCTGCGGGGGGAGAAGGACGGCGTCCTTGAACTCGACCTCGCCGAGGCGGATCCTGCGGACGACGACGCCCTGGCCGCCTCACGGGCCCGCTACGAGTCCGCGGTGGCAAAGTTCCTCGGGGTCGCCCACCGCGGCCGGCCCGCCGATGCGTGGCTGATGCAGACCGCCCAGGTCGCCTGGAAGTCCCGGGTGCTGGCCAGGCTCACCGCAGATCTGCGCGGCCGGATGTTCGCGGCCGCTGAGGACGAAGCAGTCCGGGTGTTCGCCGCGAACCTCCGGGATGTCCTCCTGGCCGCGCCGGCAGGCAACCGCCCCACCCTGGGCCTGGACCCGGGCCTGCGCACCGGCGTGAAGGTGGCGGTGGTGGACGGTACCGGCAAGGTCGTTGCCACAGACACGGTGTACCCGCACGCTCCGGCTCGGAAGTGGGACGAAGCCTTGGCATCGCTGGTGAAACTGGCGCGGCAGCACGCCGTCGAACTCGTGGCCATCGGCAACGGAACCGCATCCAGGGAGACGGACAAGCTCGCCGCCGAGCTGATCAAGCTCCTCCCGGACGTGGACCGCAAGCCGCGGAAGCTGGTGGTTTCCGAAGCCGGAGCGTCCGTCTACTCGGCCTCCGCACTCGCCGCCGCAGAGCTTCCCGGCATGGATGTTTCACTGCGTGGCGCCGTGTCTATTGCCCGGCGCTTGCAGGACCCCCTCGCGGAGCTCGTGAAGATCGATCCCAAGTCCATCGGCGTGGGCCAGTACCAGCACGACGTCACCGCATCAAAGCTGGACAGGAGCCTGGACGCGGTGGTGGAGGACTGCGTGAATGCCGTCGGCGTAGACGTCAACACCGCCTCGCCGGCGCTCCTTAGCCGCGTGGCCGGCGTCGGACCACTGCTCAGCGAGAACATCGTGGCGTACCGGAACCAGAACGGTCCATTCGGCAAGCGTTCGGACCTCAAGAAAGTGCCGCGGCTGGGTGCCAAGGCCTTTGAGCAGTGCGCCGGCTTCCTCCGGATCACCGGGGGAGCGGAGCCGCTGGACGCTTCCAGCGTCCACCCGGAGTCCTACGCGGTGGCCCGAAAGATCCTGGTGGCGGCAGGCGCGGCGCCCGCGTCGTCGCTGGATCCGCGCGACTTTGTGGACGACACGTTCGGCCTGCCCACCGTGACGGACATCCTTGCTGAACTCGACAAGCCGGGACGCGACCCGCGCCCGGCATTCACCACTGCCACGTTCTCCGAAGGCATTGAAAAGATTTCCGACCTGAAGCCCGGCATGGTCCTCGAGGGTACGGTCACCAACGTGGCCGCCTTTGGGGCGTTTGTGGATGTGGGCGTGCACCAGGACGGCCTGGTCCATGTATCTGCCCTGTCCAACCGCTTCGTGTCCGATCCGCGCGAAGTGGTGAAGTCCGGCCAGGTGGTGCGCGTCAAGGTGCTGGAAGCGGATCCGGACCGAAAGAGGATTTCCCTGACGCTGAGGCTCGACGACGAACCCGGCCCGCGCGGACAGGCTCCCCGCGGTACGGGGACCGGCGTGCAGCGCCCCGCGGGTTCGTCTGGAGGTGGCGCCAAAGCGCGGGATTCCCGCAGGGGCGGTCCGGGTGCCGCTCCGCAGGGTGAACGGAATGCCCGCGGAGGCCAGGGTGGCAAGAACGCGGAAGGTCGAACCCCGGGTGCCACCGGCGGCCGCTCCGCCGGACGCGGTGCTGCTCCGCAGGCTGCGCCCGCGAACACTGCCATGGCCGAGGCGCTGCGCCGGGCCGGGCTGGGGAAGTAGGGGGGGCTCACGGGGCTGCTGGACCGGGCCGGTGGAACGGTGGGGTTTCGGGCGGGGCAGCTTTCTGCAAGGGTGGGGCCATGACCTTTTTCCTGGAGTACACGATCCCGGCCGCATCCAGCGACGACGAGTTTGAGTTTCCCCACGATGAGATCAATTCCGGCACCACTATTCCGCTGGCCCAGACCGGCGCCGGGGTGGTCCATTCCTCGGAACTTCCCGCACGCACCAGCATTGTGGGAGCCACGGTCCCCGAGGCGAAACTTGAAGCTGAGCAACTGATCTCGCACAGCCGCGCCTCGGAAGCCGCCCTGTACTTTGATCCCTCTGAGTCGCTCGGGACTGGCGTTGGCACGCTCGTTGCCACCTTCACCGACAGCAAGGGCTGGCGGGACACCCCCGGGCAGGATCCGCAGGGGAGCACGTTCTAGCGGTTCATCCCGGACGCCGGCTCCCCAGCAGGCGCGGCTTGCCGAACCTTGTCTGCACCCCGGGTGAGTACAGGACGGACTCCGGCGGTCCTTCCGCCATAATCCCCGCAGACTCAACCAGACTGTCCGCGAGCGTATGGACATCTGCCTCAAAAAGGGGCCAGGGGCTGTGCGTATTGGGAATGAAGGCGGTCCGGCCGAAGAAGCGGCCATGCATGCCGAACCGCGCCGTCAGGAAGACGGACAACGGGTCTGCCGTCGCCGCGCCGAGGCGGGGAACAACCGTAAAATCGCTGCCGGCCCCTGTGCCGCCGAAACGGCGTACCGAGTAGCCCACCGGGGCGGCCCCGCCGTCCGATACCGTGGTTCCGGCCGCCGACCAGGTCTTCTGCAGCCCACCAACCCCCAATGGGAAGGTTGGCCAGCGCCGGATCTTTGACCAGACGTAAGGAATGCCCACTGCCCGGGTGGCCATCACCACCGGCAGTCGGTTGGCGTCCAGGCTCAGGAACACCACGCCGCGCGTCCCGTCGGGCGCACGTGAATAGAGTCGGACGTTGACCTCGTTGAAGCTCCCCAGGTACGGGATGCCGGGCCCGCGCCCCAGCCCGGCATGTTCCATCCGGAATCCGATCAGCCCCACCCAGGAACTGCCGTCAAAGACGTCCGGCCGGACGCCCGCCGGCATGAACCGCGCCGCCACGGACACATCGATGCGCCAGTGCAGGAAAACGGCGTCCAGCCAGCGCTGGGAGGAGAGCACCGGGGCGGGCAGCCCCGGCGGGTTGGGCCACTGGTCATCCGCAGGCCGCACTGTAAGCGGACCACCGCCCGGAGGTGGAACAGTCATGGCTGAAGCCTAAACTGCGCAGGGGCACAGAACACCGCCGACTCGAACTCCGCACCGGTCTCCACCCAGCCGCTTAGGGGTGCCGTGCCCCGTTCCCGGCTAAAACATCCCGGTATCCTTCCCGGAAGCTGGGAAGCGCAAAGGTGAAGCCGGTACTGCGGAGAAGCTTGTTGGAGCACCGCTTGTTGCCGCCGCGTGCCGGTCCGGCGTCACCCACGGCTGGTTCGGGCAGCTTCATTTCCGCGGCCAGGAACCGGAGCACCGAGCCCAGGTCCGCGGCCTCGTTGTCCACTCCGATATAGACGGGCGCGGGGGTGCTTTCCATCGTGGCAAGATGCACCAGTGCGGCCGCGGCGTCGTCGCGGTGGATGCGGTTCGTGTACCGGACATCCTGCGGGACCACCGCTGAGCCGGTCCGCACCTGGTCGATCAGCCTCGTCCGGCCGGGCCCGTAGATACCGCCAAGCCGCAGGGACACCGCCGCGGTACCGGAACCCGCAAGCCTGGATTGCAGCAGGTCCTCAGCCTCCACCAAAACCCGGCCGGAGAAACCGCCCGGTTCCGGCGGCGTCCCTTCGTCCACCCAGCCGCCGTTGGCGTCGCCGTACACAGCGGTGGACGAGACAAAAAGCACCCGGCGGGGGATCACGCCGTCGCGCTCCAAAGCATCCAGCACGTGGGCCACGCCGTCCACATAGGCGGCGCGGTACGCGCCTTCCCTGGGTGCATCCGCCGCCACGGCAATCACGACGACGGACGTGTCCGCCGGGACCGGCGGCAGCTGGGCGGAGCTCAGGTCAGCCGCCACGCCTTCGATGGCCGCCGGAAGTTTGGAAGGGGAGCGGCGCCAGCCGACAACCCGGTGGCCCAGGCCGGCGAACCGAAGCCCGGCCTCCGTGCCCAGGTCGCCGCAGCCTGCCAGAAGGATCGTCATGGGTTACGGTGCCTCCACCGGAAAGAAGACGCGCGGGTCCTGCAAGAGGGCCGGGTAGGCGAACGCGGAGCGGTCGATGATCTCGTTGACAGTGAAATGCCTTCCGAACCGGCCGTCGTCCAGGGTGATGGGCCGGCCTGTCACCTGGCCCACGGCGAACTTGGCGCCCTTCTCGAACGGAACGGCAACCGGCGTCTTTCCCGGCAGGGTGGAGAAGGCTTCCTCCTGCGCGAGCCGCTTGCGGGTGGGCTTCTTGGCCTGCGGCTTGGGTGCGGCCTTCCGCGACTGCTTTGAGGGCCGCCGGGACTTCTCCTCGAGGTACACGGGGCTGTAGTCGTCGTCCGAACCCGGTGCGCCCGCCGCGGCAGCGTTGCCCCTTCCCACGGGCGGCAGCGCCACCGTGTCCAGCGTCTGGGGATCGACGTCGGCATGCGGGTCCCGGAGGATCCACAGGATGTCCCCCTCGGGCTCCTGCGGGAGGAACTCATGCCGGGGTTCGGGCCAGATGTAGTCCATCTCCGGAATCGCATCGGAGAAGAGGGGACTGTAAAACTTGGAGTCCTTGTGGACCAGCTTGGAACGGTGGCTGAGGTGGAAATCCGGATCACCGAGCCACGGCGGCAGCAGGATCTTCGACGCGTAGTCCGGGTGGGCGGCCTGCGGGGCGAACTCGGCGATGTTGGCGCGCGTGTTGTCCGGGTGGCCGCGTTCCATCCACTCGTCCACCATGGCCAGGCCGTACATGGTGAGGGCCGGGACGTAGCCCATCCACATCCGGATCGCGGGGTGGGTCTGCCACCCGTATCCGGGAAGGACCAGCGCACGGAGTGTCTGCAGGGCCTCCACCCGCTGCTTGCCCAGCCGGGCGGTGTCCAGTGCAGCGGCGCTCTGCCGGAAATCAGGGTACGGGAGGAAGGTTTGCATCCATTCAGTCTGACGGCAGGTTGCTGATGTGCCAATTGCAGTGCCGGGCGCCACAGGAAGGCCTGCCGGATGTCCAGATAGTGGACGGTTGCATACTGGCGGAAGGTCGAACCACTAAGATCACCGCAACCCATCCCGCGTTTTGGAAGCTACCTCATGACATTTACAGCTGAAAACCCCGCCTCCCGCCCCGCGCAGCCCCGGTACGGACTGATGCTCGGTCCCGAAGCCAACGGCATTCTGGTCCTCGATGAGTTCACCATCGACCCCGCCGCTGCCCGCTACGAACAGCACGGTTTCCGGGCCGGCATGGCTACCGTTGCCAGGACCATGCGCCGCATTGCGGCCCTACGCTTGGTGATCGCCCTCGTGGCCATCGGCAACCTCCCGCTGTTCCTGCTCTCGAGCGGATGGTGGATCTACGCCGTCTCGCTGGCCCTCGTCATCGGGGTGCACGCGGCAGTGACGCTGTTGAACCGCCACGAGCCGCGCCTGAAGCAGCGCTCCGCACTGGAACTCCACCTGCACCGGGAACGCAGCGCCAATTACCGCAAGGTGCGCGACGCCGTGAAGTACGTGGTCGACACCCCGGCACGCATGAACGAGCACCTCTACCTGGAACTGCTCGCCGTCAAGCGCGTTGCACTGAACCTGGCCCACGGCACTGTGGCCCTGCTGGACACCTCTGACGACTCGGCCTGGAAGGTGCGCATCGTCCGGGAGATTCCCGCCAGCTGAAGCTGCAGCACCCGGATTTGGCATCCGAGGCACAAAATTAAAGAGAACGACGCCGGCACATCCCTTGTGGGGGCGTGCCGGCGTCGTTCTATGGTCAACGGAATTTGTCTATCGCCGACCGGTTTTGGAGCCCGCTAGGCGGGGAGCTGGAGCACCTGTCCTTCAAACACCAGGTTGGGGTCCGAGATGGTGTCCAGGTTGGCGTCGGCAAGGTGCTGCCAACCGCCTGCAACGCCAAGCTTATCGGCGACGATGCTCAGGGTGTCGCCGGCTTCGAGGGTGTAGGTCTCCCCGCTGAGGGCTACGGAGGTAGCGTGCCGGGCGGGTGCCTGGGCGGCGGGCGCAGCTGCTACGGGAGCGGCTTCGACGGCCGCGGCCTGGACGGGCGCCGCCTGGACCGGCGCCTGCTGCACGGGTGCCTGCTGCACGGGTGCCTGCTGCACCGGGGCGCCCCCGCCACCGTTCAGGCCGAGCTGGGATGAGCAGGAAGGCCAGGCGCCCCAGCCCTGGGAGGCCTGGACGCGCTCGGCCACGGCGATCTGCTGTTCGCGGCTGGCGTCTGCCGGCGAACCGGAACCGCCGTAGGCCTGCCAGGTGCTGGAGGTGAACTGGAGGCCGCCGGAGAAGCCGTTGCCCGTGTTGGTGGACCAGTTGCCGCCGCTCTCACACTGGGCCAGCGAGTCCCACGTTGAGGTGGGGGCGGCCGCGTTGGCGGCGCCGGTGGACAGGGCGATGCCCGCCACGGAGATGGCCGCCACGGTGGCTCCACGGCGCGCAACAGTACGGAAAGAAGATTTATTCATGGTGGTGATGCTCCTGAAGGCCACCCGCGCTGGCTCCGTCCCCGAAGATCGTCGCGCTACTGCCCGCCCCTGACAAATAGAGGTCAACGTCGGTGGCTGCCGCTGGGCAGTTCTGGTGAAGGCAGCACCTGGCATTCATGCGCCCGCCGGACGGGCATGCATTTCACGCTAAAACATAGACTCGGCGTTATCAAATCGAGATAGGTGCTGCACTTCGCAGTGCGGGCAAGGGCAGTTGAAGGGGCCACCGACGGCGACGGCGGCCTCCGCCCAGGTGCACGGCTCCGTGGCCCGGGCAGGCGGGAATCCTCGTGGGGGATTATCCTGACCGGATGGAAAACTTTGAGGGTGAGCCCGCTGCGCCCGAAACCGAAGTGTCAGAATCCAACGACGCTGTCCCGGCCCGGCTCCTGCCGGTAGCTGAACTGCACCTGCACATCGAAGGCACCCTGCAGCCTGAATTGATCTTTGCCCTCGCGGAACGCAACGGCATCACCCTCCCGTACGCAGACCTTGACGAACTGCGCCAGCGGTACGAATTCACCGACCTCCAGTCCTTCCTGGACCTGTACTACGCCAACATGGCCGTGCTGCAGACCGAAGAGGACTTCGCGGCCATGACCCACGCCTACCTGGAACGCGCGGCGGCCGCCGGCGTCCGGCATGCCGAGATCATGCTCGACCCGCAGGCCCACCTGTCCCGTGGCATCTCCCTGGAGACCTGCGTCAACGGCGTGGCGTCCGTGCTGGCCACCTCGATGGAGGACTTTGGGATGTCCACCATCCTGATCGCCGCCTTCCTGCGCGACCTCCCCGAAGAGTCGGCCCTCGAAGTCCTGGACGCCCTGCTGGCCATGGACGCACCGATCGGTGCCATCGGCCTGGACTCCGCGGAGGTGGGCAACCCGCCCGCAAAATTCGAGCGCCTCTATGCCAAGGCCCGCGAAGCAGGCCTGCGGCTGACGGCCCACGCAGGCGAGGAAGGGCCGGCGTCGTATGTTGTGGAAGCCCTGGACGTCCTGGGCGTGGAACGCATCGACCACGGCATCCGCTGCATGGACGACACCGACCTGGTGGAGCGCCTGGTGGACGAGCGGATCCCGCTCACGGTCTGCCCCCTGTCCAACGTCCGGCTCCGCACCGTGGACACCTTGGCTGACCACCCGCTGCCGGCCATGCTGGCCGCCGGACTCAATGTGTCCGTGAACTCTGACGACCCCGCCTACTTCGGCGGCTACGTGGATGACAACTTTGCCCAGCTGGAGGCCGTGTTCGAGCTGTCTGAATTCGACAAAGCAAGGCTCGCGGCAAACTCCATCCACTCGTCGTTTGCGTCCGAAGAACGCAAGGCAGAGCTGCTGGAGGAACTGAACAGCGGGGAACTGGCACACTGACCCGAGCCTTGCGCGTCCCGGCCGCCCAATCTCCGGCTAAACTTGGTCCCGCAGGCGGGTCAGGGACGTGCAGGAGAAATCCCGCACCAGCGCAAGAAATGGTCGAGCAGCCGGCCTTACCCGAGACCGCCGCCTCAGTTGTTGTGACCTGCGCTTCATAGTCGGTCACGACACGCAGAGTTAACCAATTAAAGTCGCGCGATTTAACGGGCACTTGGCAAGATGCTCTCATCGGATCGCTCACACACTAGGGGAATCATGGCCAAGTCCACCGCAGAAAACACCTTCCTTCGACTCAAGACCGTGCTGGATGTCCTGACCGAAGGCGTGTGGTCCGGTGATGCGCTGAATGCGGGCCAGGTCCTGGCGGAATCCACGGCACGCGTGCCGTTCAACGAGCACGAGGCCGAGCTGCTCAGCGGCGGGATTCCCCGCGGGCACAAGACCCTCACCTCGGCCACCGCCAAGCTGGTCAAGGCCGGCTGGCTGGTCAAGGGCCGCTCCGGCTGGACCATCACCGAGGACGGCATGCGCGCCACTGTCGCCTACCCGGATGCTGTCTCCTTCGCTTCCGCGCTCGACGCCGGCACTCCCGTTCCGGCCGACACCCCGGTTCCGGCAGCTCCCGCCGGATTCGTCCGTCCGGTGTCCGCCGCTGCCGCCACCCTTGAGGTGCCGGCCAAGGACGACGCCAAGAGCGCCACCAAGAAGTCTCCAGCGAAGAAGGCGCCGGCCAAAAAGGCTGCCGCTGTTGTGGAGAAGGCCGCCAAGGCGATCGAAGACGCCGTCGAGCCCGTGGTGAAGGCCGTGCGCAAGAAGGCACCGGCGAAAGCGGAAGCCGCCACACCTGTCGCAGCCGAGCCGTTCGAAGGTCCGGACGTGGAGACGCACCCGCAGCCCGAGGCCGTGGCTGTTGCCGGCGACTTCAACACCATCCTGGGTGCCCCCGAGAACTGGGCGCCGCAGTATGACGAGGCCCAGATGGAGTTCGACTTCCTGGACCAGCTGTGGAAGAAAAGCGCCGAACTGCCGGCCGGCCACTACACCTTCAAGATCGCGCTCAACCGCTCGTGGACCGAAAACTACGGCGCATTCGGGACGTTCGATGGCCCCAACCACGAGCTGCACCACTCCGGCGGCACCGTAACCATCCGCTACAACCACTCCACGCGCGACATCACCATCAACTAAGCGCCCATCCTCCCCAACTAGGTAGCAGCAGATGTCGGTTTGAGCCCTCATAACGACATCAACTGCTACCCAGTTGGGAGGGCGGCTGCCGAGGAGGCCTACCTATGGCACGCCACGCAGAACCAACCGCTGACGGGCCGTCGGCTCACCAGGTTCGCTTGAGCGCCCGCGTGTTCGGGGTGGTGCAGGGTGTCGGCTTCCGGTACCGGACCATGGGTGAGGCTGAGGAGCTGGGCCTGACCGGTGAGGTGAAAAACCTCGACGACGGTTCGGTGGCCCTGGTTGCCGAAGGCGCCGGCGACCAGGTGGGGAAGCTCCTGGACTGGCTGAACTCGGACCGCGCCCCCGGCCGGGTGGAGCGGGTGGACCACTCCATGTCCGACGCCCAGGGATCATTTAGGGACTTCCGGGCACGCTGAGCCCGATAAAGGCCCCCAGTTCCTCCAGGGCCGCCGGCTTATGCGGCATGTAGTTCGTGAGCTCGGGGGAGCGGACGATGACCGCCCGCCACTGGCCACGTGACACGGCCACGTTGATCCGGTTCCGGTTCAGGAGGAATTCGGCGCCCCGTGGAGCTTCCGCCACCGCAGAGCAGGCCATCGATACCAGCACCACCGGTGCTTCCTGGCCTTGGAACTTATCCACCGTTCCCACACGGACGTCCGGCAGGCCGGCGTCGGCCAATTCCTTGCGGATCAGGTGGACCTGGGCGTTATATGCGGCCACCACCAGCAGGTCCTGCTGCTCAAGCGGCCGGGCTGCTAATTCCGGCCCGGGCGTCCATTTCAGGCCCAGGTGACGGTGTGCCTGCCGAACCACCTCCGCCGCTTCCTCTGCCGAGCTTGTCGAATTGCCGGTGTGCTGCACGAACACGGTCTCCACGCCCGGCGGCACGGTTTCCAGCTCACGCAGGGACGCGGCCGGTGCTGACTGGAGCCTACTTTCGTAGCTGAGCCTCGACACCGCAGCGCACAGTGCCGGATGCATCCGCCAGCTGTCAGCCAGGAAGTATCCCAGCCGTGCCGGCAGGGTGGCGTGACCGGCGGCCAGCCAGCCGAGGGCGGATTCATCCACCGGCTCCGGATGGGCACCCTGCGTCACCTGGGGGAGTTGCTGGGGATCCCCCAGCAGGAGGAGCCGCTTCGCTGCCCGGGAAACGGCGAGCGTGTTGGCCAGGGAGAACTGTCCGGCCTCATCGATCACCAGCAGGTCCAGGGAACCGGCCGGGACTTCCTTGCCGGTCATGGTCCAGGCCGTTCCCCCTACCAGGCAGCCGCCGGCAGACTCCAGCAGCCGTGCGACATCGCCGTCGGCCGTAGCTTTCCACGGCACCTCGTGGGGCGCAGAGAGCTTCTTCGCCACCAGCGACGGGTCCACCCCGCCCTTATCGATGGCCCGGCAAAGCAGGTTCTCCACCACGTTATGCGATTGGGCCACCACGCCCACCTTCCAGCCTTCGCCGACGAGCTGGCCGATCACGTGCGCGCCAACGTAGGTTTTGCCTGTGCCGGGCGGCCCCTGGACGGCCAGATAGGAACGGTCCAGGTCCCGCAGCGAAACAGCGATGGCGCCTGCATAATCGGCAGCGCCATCGGCCCCGTGCTGAACCTCGGCCGGGCCGGGCAGCGTGCGGAACCGCGGCGGCAGTTTGCGAAGGATGTCCAGGCCCGGTTGGGAGGGCAGTGAGGGAACCGCGGACCCCACGGCCTTCGCAAGTTCCGCCAGTGCGGCCTCAATACTCACCGTCGCCAGCGGCTGGTCCTCGGTGAGGGCCATCGGGAAATGCGGGTACGCCGCCACCTTGGCGGACTCGCGTTCGGCGATGGTAATGAGGGTGTAGGCCGGGTTATCCGGTGCAGCCTGCAGGTCGCTGATACGCGTCCCGAAGTTGTACGCCCGGGCTCCCGGCGCTGCATCCGGCGCCGCCATGCCCTCCGGCGGCGGGGCGTCATAGAGACGGCACCAGGTGGAATCCGTACGGAAGTCGGAACCTTCGCTCATAGTGCCGCGTAGTTTCAGCACACGGGTCCGCATCCGCTCCCGCGGCTTCGCCAGTGCCCAGTCGGAGGACACCTCGGCGGACTCCACCACGAACACATTGCGCTGATCGGACCAGCTCTCCAGGGAAGCCTCCACCCGGTCAAAGTGCTGCCACCAGAACTGTTTGCGTTCACGGCGGTGGTAGCCGGTGGCCGCCGCCACCATGGCGATGGCCCGTTCATCGTCCGTCCAGGGGCGGTTGTCCGGGAGGCCGGCAAGGTACTCGTGAAGCCGGCCCTCCTCAGGGGATTCGCCCCGCGCGTCCCGGCGTCCCGTGGTGGCATCGCCGGATCCAGGGACTCCGGATCCGGTGCCCTCCCGTGCTTCCGCCGGAAGGCCGGAATCAGCTTGGGGCTGGATGTCCAGCAGCCAGTCACGCAGGCGCAGCGTGGACAGGCAGTCGTACTGGTTGTAATCGAAAATGGAGGCAAGGACGGCGTCTGCCTCGGCTTGGTGCCCGGCGTCGCGGGCGGCGCAGTAGGCCGCGTAGGCCACCACGGACGCGCCGGCATCCTTGACGTCCCCGGAGCGCAGGTTGTCGCCCATGTACAGCGGCTCGAGCTTTTTGATGGAGTAGGACGCCTCGGAGATGCGCAGCGAGTGCTTCACCGTGGCGTAGAGGTCCACCAGGAGCCCCTTCCGCAACCAGTCGTCCACGGTGTCTTCGCCCGCCTGGTGGGCCAGGGACAGGTTACGCAGCGCCGTCTTCTCGTAGGCGGCGTAGTGGTAGACGTGCATGTCCGGATACTGCCTGCGGCGGTTCTCCACGTACTCGAGGAAATCCAGGAAGGCTTTCCGTTCCCCGGACCGGGAATGGGCCCAGAAGGGCCGGAACACCGGATCGCCCCCAGCGTCGGCGACGGGTGCCTCGATCACGCCGAACAGGTACTCGATGCCCCAGACTCCTGTTGCCGGGTCCTGCCAGAGCGGATCGCCCTCAAAGTCGAAGAAGATATCCCCGGCACTCGGGGCCGGCAACGTGCCGATGGTGTGTTCCGGCAGGACGCTGTAGGAAACAGTGTGTGGCTCGCCGTCTTTACTGAACGTCCGGGACCCGGCGGCAGCATCGAGCCCCAGCTGCATCCTGGCTTGGGCACGCAGACGGGCCACTGAGTTTTTCGCTGCAGCAGCCGGCATGGCAGCGAGTTCGTCGATGCTGGTGATGCCGGCCGCGTGGAGTTTCCTGCGCTGGACCACCGACATTCGCGCGACCATGAGGAGGTCGCGGTGCAGGCTGACCTGTTCTGCGCAGTAGTCGCACCGGCCGCAGTGGACTATGCCTGGCTGCTGCCACCGGACCGCCCCGCTTCCCTCCCGGTGTTCGGCGGTGAGCTGGCGGAAGCGCCGGCGCCGTTCGCGGAACACGGGGAGCAGGTCCGGCAGGGAGTGGCTGCTGCGCAACCAGTCTTCGCCCACGCGGGTGCCCAGCACGAGGGTGACGACGGGGGAGGGGTCCAGCCCCATCCCGAGGAGCTGGTCACCGTAGGCCGCCAGCTGCAGCAGGGCGCCCACCTTGGCGTGCCGGGCGAGCTTGGTGTCCCAGACCTCATACCGGCCCGGCAACCCTGTTCCGGCGGCCTCGTTGACCAGGAAGTCCGCATAGCCGAGGAACTCGCCATCGAAGAAGGTGGCCTGGAAGACGACGTCGGCTCCGGAGCGCAGCGCGAGCTCGGTTTCGGCGTGCTTTGCCTGGAGTTCCCCGCGGACGGTGTTGCCGCGTTCCAGTGAGTAGACGCCCGCCCCGCGGCTGGCATCCCATGTTCCGTATTTGGCCACGAGGCTGGCCAGGACGGTCTGCTCGTGCCGGTCGCCCAGCTCGCCGGCCCGGACCCGCATCTCGTCCGGAGGGAATGCGGCCTTGGGGGACCGGCCCAGTTTCTCGTCCAGGACGCGGAGCGTGCGGTATTCACATTCGCTGGCCGCCACGAGGTCGCTCGCGGAGAACACGAGGTCCGGCGCAGCACCGGGACCGGCACTGGCATCGGCTTCGAGCAGGAACACGGGGCCTCCCCATTGGACAGCCGGGCAAGGGGACGGTTCCCCTGACCCTGGTTTACAGCTGCGTCAAACGTAGCAAGAGGGGCCGACAACCAGGGCGGGAGCAGCAGCCCTGCAGCGCTTATCCTCGAATCTAGGTAGCAGTTGATGTCGTTTTGAGCCCTCAAAACGACATCAACTGCTACCTAGTTGGGCAGCGCGTCAGCCGTTGGCGTCCGCCCGTACCTGGGCTTTGTCGTGCTCGTCGTGGGCCTTGCGGATCAGGGCCAGGAACTCGGTTTCGTTCCGGACCAGGCGCTTGTACTTCTCCGGGAGCTTGCGGATCTGGTCCTCCTCGCGGACCATCTTGGCGAAGATCTTGTCCCGCTCCGCCATATCCGTTTCGTAGTTCAGGTCCACGTACTCAGTGGCATGCCGCCGGGCTCCGGAAACGGCGTTCTTGGCCTTGCCCTTGGGGCTGAAGATCGAGGCCAGGATGGTGAGCACCAGCACGCCGAGGATCACGCTGAGCGACAACCCGGTGCTGACCTCCACCACGTTGACGTGCTCGCCGTCGTTGATGAACGGCAGGGTGTTTTCGTGCAGGGCGTGCAGGATGAGCTTGACGCCGATGAAGCCCAGGATCACTGCCAGGCCGTAGGACAGGAAGATCAGCCGGTCCAGCAGGCCATCAATGAGGAAGAACAGCTGCCGCAGGCCCATCAGCGAGAACGCGGTGGCGGTGAAGACGATGAACACGTTCTGGGTCAGGCCGAAGATCGCCGGGATGGAGTCCAGGGCGAACAGGATGTCCGTGCCGCCGATGGCTACCATCACCAGCAGCATGGGGGTCAGCACCCTCTTGCCGTTCTCCATGGTGAAGAGCTTGTCGCCGTCGTAATGCTCCGACGCCGGCAGGAACTTTTTGGCGAGCCGGACCACGAAACCTTCGGAGTCGTCGTCGTGGTCGTCAGGCTTGAGCAGGTTGCCGGCGGTGATCAGCAGGATCAGCCCGAAGATATAGAAGACCCACGCGAAGCTGTTGATCAGTGCTGCGCCCAGGAAGATGAAGGCCGTGCGGGCAATCAGGGAGAAGACGATGCCGAACAGCAGCACCTTCTGCTGGTCCGCGCGGGGCACCTTGAAGCTGGCCATGACGATCAGGAACACGAAGAGGTTGTCCACGGACAGGGCCTTTTCCGTGACGTAGCCGGCGAAGTACTCGGTACCCATGGTGGGTCCGCCGAAGAGCAGCACCCCCAGCCCGAACAGCAGTGCGATGCCCACGTAAATCGCCGACCAGATGGACGATTCCTTCAGCGTGGGGGTATGCGCCTTGCGGACGTGGAAGAAGAAATCGAAGGCCAGCAGCCCCACGATTCCCGCGATGGTCAGGGTCCAGACATAAAAAGGAACTTCCACGCGGCGGCCTTTCGTTGGAACGTGTCCCTGAAGCTTACTAAGCAGGCTTCAGGAGTTTATGCTCCAGCACGGCCGAACGCGACAGGGTTTTGTAGCCCTCCTGCTCGAACAGCACGGTGATCACGTCGTCCTCGTGCCGCATCACCAGGCCGGGGCCCCACTCCTTATGGACCACTGCGGACTGGAGCGGGAACGGATCGTCGGCCGCCGCGGGACCCGGCCCGCCGCCGTCGTACTCCTTCTTCCCCTTCCTGCCGCCCTCGTTTCTGGAGCCGGGCCCGGCTGGCTTGCCGGGGTGGCGTGCGGCCTCGGCGCAGGCGTCGCAGTTGTTGCAGGGCGTCGCCAGGTCCTCGCCGAAATAGTTCAGCAGGAACTGGCGCCGGCATCCGTCCGTTTCGGCGTAGGCGCGCATCATGGTCAGGCGGGACTGCTCCACGCGCTGCCGGGCCTCGGCACGTTCGACGGCGGCCGCCGCCAACGCAGGCAGCTTGGCTTTGGCAGGCAGCTTGGCTTTGGCGGCGAGGCGTATCCCGCGCTTGCCCGTGGTGACCGAACCCGCCTCCTCGAGCTGGTTCACCAAACCCGTGACCCGGCGGGCCGGGAACCCGCTCAGCTCCGCCAAGGACGACTTGGGCACGGGCCCGCCGGCATCCTTGAGGACCTTCAGCACCTTGAGCAGCTTCTCCGGATCCGGGGTGCTGGTGCTGAAGAACTTCCGCAGGCCCAGATCCTCGGAACGGTAGTGCAGCACCGCGGCGGCAGGCTTACCGTCCCGGCCGCCACGGCCGATCTCCTGGTAGTACGCGTCCAGTGACTCCGGGATGTCTGCGTGCACCACGAAACGGACGGTGGGTTTGTCGATGCCCATGCCGAAAGCGGTGGTGGCCACCACCACGTCCAGCCCGTCCGCCAGGAAGAGTTCGTGGATGCGTTCCCGTTCCGCGGCGGCCAAACCGGCGTGATAGGCCTCCGCCCGGAGGCCTTCCGCGGCAAGCTTGGCGGCGTACTTTTCGGTGTCCTTGCGGGTGGCGGCGTACACCAGGCCCTGCCCGTCGCGGGCCAGCCCTGCCACCTGGTGAAGGACGGCGCTGCGCTTGTCCTTGTCCCCATGATGGCGGACCACGTCAAGGCTGATGTTGGGCCGGTCAAAGCCGTGGACCAGCACCAGCGGGTCCTTCATGCCGAGCCGCTCCACGATTTCGTCACGCACCGGGGGAGAAGCTGTGGCGGTCAGTGCAGCCGCTGGCGGGTTGCCCAGCCGTTCGCGGACGGCGCCCAGGCCCAGGTAGTCGGGCCGGAAGTCGTGGCCCCAGGAGGAGACACAGTGGGCCTCGTCCACCACGAACAGCGAGACCCCCAGGCGGGCCAGGCGCTCCACCGTCGTGTCCTTGGCGAGTTGCTCCGGCGCCAGGTAGAGGAATGCTGCCGTCCCGGACTCGGCGGCCTGCCAGGCGGCCTCCACTTCGGCGTCGCTGTGGGAGGAGTTGATGGCGACGGCGGCATCCGCGCCGAGGTCCGCGGCCAGGCCGTCCAACTGGTCCTCCTGCAGGGCGATCAGCGGTGAGACCACGACGGCGGGACGTCCCGTTGCGCTGTGCAGGTACTGGGCCGCCACCTGGTAGACAGCGGATTTGCCGTAGCCGGTGGGCATGACGGCCAGGACATCGCGGCCGTCAACGAGCGCGGTCATTCCGGCAAGCTGGCCGTCCCGAAGCTCCGGGAGGGAAAATGTGGATGCCGCGAGGGCGGCGAGGGCGAGGTGGTCCGGCATGGTACGTCTCCGCGTTGAGGTGCCAGGCCGCTTGCTTCAGCCGTACAACCCACCCTAACGCCGGCCCGGTGCTGCCGCTGGCCGTGCCCTTGACTTCCGCGGATGGCTGAACAACTGTGGAAAGAGCGGGAAGTGCCGGAGCAACCGGTGGTTTCCCGGACCCGGCGAGGACGCAAGGAGAACGCATCGTGGTGCGCGAGAACCCCAAGGTTGAAGAGCCCGACGAATCCCAGATCGAGGTCACCGGGCATCCCAAGGCCTGGGCTGCCGGTGTTCCGGGTGTTTACCACTCGATGAAGCCGGCGCTGGAGCACATGGGTGTGGACCGGTCCCGGAAGACGCTGCTGGCGCTGAACCAGAAGGACGGGTTCGACTGCATGAGCTGCGCCTGGCCGGACCCGGGCCACCGCAAGATGTTCGAGTTTTGCGAAAACGGGGCCAAGGCCGTCACCTGGGAAGCTACCCCGGTGGTGGTTGGCAGCGGTTTCTGGGCCGAGCACCCCGTGAGCGAGCTGCGGCAGCGGTCCGAGTACTGGCTGGGAATGCAGGGCCGCCTGACCGAGCCGGTGTACAAACCGGCGGGGGAGGACCACTACCGCCCGGTCAGCTGGGAGCAGGCGTTCGGGATCCTGGCGGACAAGCTGAAGTCACTGCCCGATCCCAACCAGGCCACCTTCTACACCAGCGGCCGGACCTCCAACGAGGCCGCCTTCCTGTACCAGCTCTTCATCAGGGCTTGCGGCACCAACAACCTTCCCGACTGTTCCAACATGTGCCACGAGTCCTCGGGCTGGGGCATGGGCCAGACCATCGGCGTGGGCAAGGCAACGGTCTCCTACAACGACTTCGAAAAAGCCGACCTGATCATCATCATGGGCCAGAACCCGGGGACCAACCATCCGCGCATGCTCACCGCGCTGGAGGAAGCCAAGGAGGCCGGCTGCAAGATCGTGGCCGTCAATCCACTGCCCGAAGCAGGCCTGATGCGGTACAAGAACCCGCAAAAGGTGAAGGGCATCATCGGCCACGGCACGGACCTGGCGGACCAGTTCCTGCAGGTGCGGATCGGCGGGGACATGGCGCTGCTGCAGGCGGTCTCCAAACGGGTGCTCGACGCCGAGGCCGCCAACCCGGGCAAAGTCCTGGACCACGCATTCCTCGAGGAGCACTGCGAAGGGCTCGAGGAGCTCCGGTCGCACCTGGCGCAGCTGGACGAGGGTGCCGTCCTCGCGGCCACCGGCCTGCGCACCGAGGAGATCGACGAACTCGCCGCCCGCTACCTCGCAGCGGACCGCGTGATCATCACCTGGGCCATGGGCATCACGCAGCAGAAGAAGGGCGTGGCCACCATCAAGGAGATCATCAACCTGCTCCTGCTGCGCGGCAACATCGGCAAACCGGGCGCCGGAGCGTCCCCCATCCGCGGCCACAGCAACGTCCAGGGCGACCGCACCATGGGCATCTGGGAGCAGATGCCGCCCGCGTTCCTTGACGCGCTGGGCCAGGAGTTCGCGTTCGAGCCGCCACGCGAGCACGGCCTGGACGCCGTCCAGACCGTCCGCGGAATGCGCGACGGCGGGATCAAGGTTTTCGTGGGCCTCGGCGGCAACTTCGTGGGAGCCATTTCGGACACCGCGGTGGCCGAGGAAGCCATGGAGAACACCGAGCTTTCGGTCCAGATCTCCACCAAGCTCAACCACTCCCACGCGGTCACCGGCGCCGAGGCGCTGATCCTCCCCACGATGGGCCGGACCGAAATCGACCGGCAGGAAACCGGCCCGCAGTTCGTCTCGGTGGAGGACACGGTCTGCGCAGTGCACGCCTCCCACGGCACCGTGGAACCGGTGGCCCCCGGCCTGCTGTCCGAGGTGGCGATCATCTGCCGCCTGGCCGCCGCCGTGGTGCAGGACCGCAGCTCCGCGGACTGGGCAGGGTTCGAGAAAAACTACGACCTCATCCGCGACCACATCTCCCGTGTGGTCAACGGCTGCGAGGACTACAACCGCAAGATCCGGCAGGACGGCGGCTTCATCCTGCCCAACGGCCCGCGCGATTCCCGGACCTTCAACACCCCCACCGGCAAAGCCATGCTCACGGTCAACGAGCTCGAACACGTGGACCGGCCCGAGGGCACGCTGATCCTGCAGAGCATGCGCTCGCACGACCAGTTCAACACCACCATCTACGGTAACAACGACCGCTACCGGGGCATCAAGAAAGGCCGCGAAGTGGTGTTCGTGAACCCGGTGGACCTTGCCGAGCTGGGCTTCGGGGACGGCCAGCGGGTGGACATCCACGGTGTGTACACGGACAACGTGGAGCGGGTACTCCGGAACTACCGGATTGTCTCCTACCCCTCCGCCAGGGGCTGCGCAGCCGCCTACTACCCGGAGGCCAACGTCCTGGTGCCGCTGGACAGCGTGGCAGAGGGCAGCCAGACGCCGGCATCAAAGGCCGTCATCGTGCGCCTTGAGCCGGTGGCGGTGCTGGAAGAGGAACCCACCGCCGGGGGCTGACGTGCCGTCCGGCGCATAACCGGCCCCGGCCCGCACTGGCGGCCCCGGCCCGCACAAGCGGTGCGTGCCAACACCTGTTGTGCGGGCCGGTCCCGGTTCTGCGGCTACTGGGCTGTGTCGGCCCAGCCCTTGCTGGCCGGGCCGCCGTCGTGACCGTCCTCGCACAACTGGAACGCCACCCTTGCGGCCTTATCAACGGCCGCTGCCGCTGCCTCCTTGTTGCCCGCGCTGCCGGTCCCGGCATGCAGCCCGGCGGCGTAGCCCACCATGAATGTGGTGACCGGCGCGGCGGCATGGATCACCGAATCAGCGGATTTCCGGGCCAAGTCCAGGAGCAGCTCCTGGTCAACCTTGAGGTCGAGGATCTGCAGTGCCTGTGCCAACCGGTGGCTCCACTGGTCCAGGACCTGAGCCTCGTCGTCGTTGACTGCCATGGTTCTCCTTGCGTCAGTTATCGATGGTGGACATGTTGGGGTAGCGGGCGCCCGCCGTGGAGCCTGCCGGTGCCAGCCGGTCCAGCAGGTCGAGGTCCTCCCGGCTGAGCGCCACGTCGACGGCGCCCAGGTTCTCGCGCAGCCGCTCGCGTTTCTTCGTCCCGGGAATCGGCACGATGTGCTCACCCTGTGCCAGCAGCCAGGCGAGGGCCAGCTGCCCGGGTGTGCACTGTTTGCCATCGGCGAGTTCCCGGACGCGGTCCACCAGCTCAAGGTTCTTGGTGAAGTTTTCGCCCTGGAACCGCGGGGAGTGCCTGCGGAAATCGTCCGCTGCGAAATCCTCCTCGCTGCGGATCTGCCCCGTGAGGAAGCCGCGGCCCAGCGGGCTGTAGGGAACGAAGCCGATCCCCAGCTCCTCGAGGACGGGGAACACCTTGGTTTCCGGCTCGCGTTCCCACAGGGAGTACTCAGTCTGCAGGGCCGTGATCGGGTGCACGGCGTGGGCCCTGCGGATGGTGTCGGCGGAGGCTTCGGACAGGCCCAGATGGCGTACCTTGCCGGCCTGCACCAGCTCCGCCATGGCACCCACGGTCTCCTCGATGGGGACCGTCTTGTCCACCCGGTGCTGGTAGTAGAGGTCGATGTGGTCCACGCCCAGGCGCTCCAGGCTGGCATCGCAGGCACGCCGCACGTAGTCCGGGTGGCCGTTGATGCCAACCCAGGAACCGTCCTCGCGGCGTTCGTTGCCGAACTTGGTGGCAATCACCACGGCATCACGCCGGCCGGCGATGGCCCGGCCCACCAGGCGTTCGTTGGTGAAGGGGCCGTACATGTCCGCGGTGTCCAGCAGCGTGCCGCCGGCGTCCAGGAATTCGTGGATGGTAGCAACGGACTCCTGCTCGTCACCTTCCCCGTAAAACTCGCTCATGCCCATGCAGCCCAAGCCCAGGGCAGAGACGCTCAATGATCCGATGGTACGGGTCTTCATTCGGTTCTCCTCAGCGGTAGAACGTGCTCCGCACCCACCATGACGGGGGTGCAAAAGCCCTTGGGTGCAGCGTACGCCCCACAGGCAAGTCCCCTGAAGTGTGCTGTCCCAAACATGGGGTCCGCACCCCTAGACCAGTCCAGCGGGCCTGCCTAGACTGGGCGGACCCCCACCCAGGAATCCGCAGCGACTGGCACTTCCGGCAGGCAAAGAACGTCCGGTACGAACGTTCCGGCACGGCCAGCACCATCCGGGAGTGCACGATTTTCGGTCGGGCCGGGTCCCCGCCTGCGGGATGCATCACCTATCCAACCATCACGGCCGCCGTACCCGGCAGGCCTGACAACAGGAGAACAGATGACAGGGAACAAAGCCGTTGCCTACAAGGAACCCGGCAAGGTCGAGGTAATCGATGTTGACTATCCCACCTTTGAACTCAAGGACGGCCCGGGCGTCAACCCGGCCAACGTTGGCCGCGCGGTCAACCACGGGGTGATCCTCAAGACCGTGGCCACCAACATCTGCGGCTCGGACCAGCACATGGTGCGCGGCCGCACCACAGCACCGCCGGACCTGGTGCTGGGCCACGAAATCACCGGTGAAGTAGTGGAGGTGGGCCGCGACGTCGAGTTCATCAAGGTAGGCGATATCTGCTCAGTGCCGTTCAACATCGCCTGCGGGCGGTGCCGGAACTGCAAGGAGCGGAAGACCGGCATTTGCCTGAATGTGAACCCGGACCGCCCCGGCAGTGCCTACGGCTACGTGGACATGGGCGGCTGGGTGGGCGGCCAGGCGAACTACGTCCTGGTGCCCTACGCGGACTGGAACCTGCTCAAGTTCCCGGATCGGGACCAGGCCCTGGAGAAGATGCTGGACCTGACCATGCTTTCGGACATCTTTCCCACAGGGTTCCACGGTGCCGTGACCGCCGGGGTGGGCGTGGGCTCCACGGTGTACGTGGCGGGCGCAGGGCCTGTTGGCCTCGCAGCGGCAACCAGCGCGCACCTGCTGGGCGCCGCCGTCGTGATTGTGGGCGACATGAACGCTGACCGCCTGGCCCAGGCCAGGAGCTTCGGCTGCGAGACGGTGGACCTGAGCAAGGGCGGCCCGGCCGAGCAGATCGAACAGATCCTGGGTGTCCCGGAGGTGGACTGCGGCGTGGACGCTGTGGGCTTCGAGGCGCGCGGGCACGGCAGCAACGCCTCGGAAGCGCCGGCCACCGTGCTGAATTCGCTGATGGAGATCACCGCTGCCGGCGGCGCCCTGGGCATCCCGGGGCTCTATGTCACCGGTGACCCGGGCGGCATCGACGAGGCCGCCAAGAAGGGCGCACTGAGCCTGAGCCTTGGTACCGGCTGGGCCAAGTCGCTGAGCTTCACCACCGGGCAGTGTCCGGTCATGAAGTACAACCGGCAGCTGATGATGGCCATCCTGCACGACAGGGTGAGCATCGCCAAGAACGTCAACGCCAAGGCCATCCCGCTGGAAGAGGCACCCAAGGGCTACGCGGAGTTCGACGCCGGCGCGGCCACCAAGTACGTCCTGAACCCGAACGGCTACCTCAGCTAGGAAGGAGTTTCCCGAACGGCGGGAGGCCGGCTCACGGGCCGGCCTCCCGCCGCGTGCGGAAATAAGGCCTGGCTTTTGCGGGTTACGCTTCACAGGTCTTGAACTGCAATGAAGGAGATTTCCCTTGAGCGACATCACCGTCCGCCACAACCCCGAGCGCGAACGCTTCGAAATCCTCGTGGCCGGCCACGTCATCGGCAAGGCCGTGTACAAGGAGTACGACGGCGGGGCCTCGCCGCAGCGGATTTTCTACCACACCGTGATCAACGAGGAATACGGTGGCCAGGGCCTTGCCGGCAGGCTCGCCACAGTGGCGCTGGATGAGACGGCCGACGCAGGGATCGGCATCGTTCCGGTGTGCCCGTTCATCAAGAAGTTTATCGGCAAGCACGCGGAATACGTCGGCAGCGCCGTTGCTGTTGCTCCGGCCCACCTGGAATTCCTGGACAGCGCCCTGTCCGCCCGGACCCGGGGCTGACGGTCCGCCCCCTGTTTTCGACGCAGGACGCTGTCCTCGAGGCGCTGATTCGTTGACGCACCCTGTATCTGCGGTGCGCCTGCGAACATGCGCCTCGGGGACGGTTTTGCGTGTCGGGAGTGCTGCGAATCGCACGGGCCCCCTCCGTTGAAGCAGACTGTTACCGTGAGCAACAACCCCCGGACCGCCCTTGCCGTGGCAGGCCTAAGCCTGGGCACGGCATTGAACCCGCTGAACTCCTCGATGATCGCCGTGGCGCTGGTGGTGCTGCGGGCCGACTTCGGATTGGACGTCGCCGCCGTCACCTGGGTGGTCACATCCTTCTACCTCGCCTCGGCCGCGGGTCAACCGGTCATGGGCAGGCTGGCCGACCGGTTCGGCCCGCGCCGGATGTTCATGCTGGGCATGGCCCTGGTGGCCGTCACCTGTGCGGTGGCGCCGCTGGCACCCAACTTCGCGCTGCTGTGCGTGGCCCGGGCCGTGATGGCGCTCGGTACCGCCACCGCCTATCCGAGCGCCGTGGTGATGGTGGGGGCCATCGCGCAGCGGGCGAAGGTGGAGTCGGCCCGCCCGCTGGGCCGGCTGCAGATGGCGAACACGTCCGCCGCGGCCGTGGGTCCCGTCATCGGCGGCCTGCTGGTGAGCCTGGTGGGCTGGGAGGCGCTGTTCCTGATCAACGTGCCGCTGGCGTTGGCTGCACTGCTGATCGTGAAACAGGCGGCCCCGCCGGACGAGGCCCGGGAACGTGGCAGCCTGGCCGAACTGCTCCGCGACTCGGACATCCCGGGCATCCTGGCGTTCGTCGGTGCCCTGCTGCTGGTGATGATGGCTGCCCTGAACGTGGCCCCCGGCTACCGCTGGTGGATGCTGGCGGCCGGCACCGGCATTGCTGCCCTGTTCGCGTGGCGGGAACTGCGGTTTGCCCGGCCGTTCCTGGACCTGCGGCTGCTGGGCCGGAACAGGCCGCTGCTGCTGGTCTACCTGGCCTTCGCCGTGTTCAGCAGCGTCTACTACTTCGTCTTCTTTGGCCTGCCCCAGCTGCTGCAGGAATCCGGCGGGTACGATCCCGGCGTGGTGGGCCTGCTGATGCTCCCGCTGGCCGCCATGTCAGTGGTGGCAACCCCGTGGGCCGTGAAGGCCATGGGTCGGTTTGGCGTCCGGCGGGTGCTGCTGGCCGGCGTCCTGCTCCTGACCGTGGCGGCTGCCCTGATGTGGCTGCTGACCGGAACCCTGGCCATCCCGCTGGTGGTGGTGATGACCGCTCTGATGGGCATCCCGTACGGCACCGTCAGCATCACCACGAACCAGGGCATGTTCGTTTCCACCCGGCCGCAGGACCGTGGTGTGGCCGCCGGCATCTACCAGACCTGCCGGTACGTGGGCGCGATTACCGCCACGGTGATGATCGGCGTCTTCGCCTCAGGAGGGGTGCACCAGGACAGCTGGGCCCGGATGGTGGTGGCCATGCTGGTGCTGTGCGCCGCCACCTTCGGCGTGAGCCTGTTCTGGCGGCAGCGGAGCGCATAGCCTGTCCTGATGGGACACATGATGACCATCGGGAACGCCGAAACCTCCGACCAGGCCTACGTCAGCGAACCGGCCGCCGGCCGATTCCAGGAAAAGCCGAAGGGTGGGCTGCTGCTGATCTCCGAGATCTGGGGCATGGTGGACCACATCAAGGACGTGGCGGACAGGTTCGCCGCTGAGGGCTACCTGGTGCTGGCCCCTGACCTGCTGACGGACATCGGCATGACGCCGGACGTGGCCGCGGAAGTCCTCACCGGCCTCGCCGATCCGGATCCGGAGCAACGCAGCAAGGTCCAGCCGAGGCTCCGCGAGATCACCTCCCCGCTGCACTCGCCTGAGTTCGCGGACAAGGCGGTGGCTGCCCTCCGGGCCTGCTTCGACCACCTCGAGGGGGTGCCCGCACTGGCCGGACGGGTGGCGGTGGCGGGCTTCTGTTTCGGCGGAACCTACAGCTTCACCCTCGCCACCAAGGAGCCGCGCCTGCGTGCCGCCGTGCCCTTCTACGGCACGTGTGACTTCAGCGAGGAGGAACTCGGCCGGATCAATTGCCCCGTCCTGGCCTTCTACGGCGAGGAAGACAAGGCGCTGGTGGACAAGCTGCCGCTGGTCAAGGCCAGGATGTTCGGTGCCGGGGTGGACTTCGAAGCGGTGGTGTACCCGGGGACGGGCCATGCTTTCTTCAACGACAGCACCCCTATCCGGTACGACGCCGATGCCGCCACCGACTCCTGGAAACGCACCCTGGCGTTCCTGGAGCAGAGCCTTAATCAGTAGGGGTTCCCCGGCCGTTTGAGCTGCGCCGTTTCAGTTGCGGCGCCCTCAGTCGCGGCGGAGCCACACCGCGTTGTCCGGCTGCAGCCAGCCGGCCTCCGCCAGCGGGAAGGCGCTGAAGAGTACGACGCCGGCGGGCAGCTTCACCGGGCTGCTCCCCATGGCCACGGCCACAAGGAAGCCGGGGCTGCGTTCGCAGAGCAGGAGGTTCCCGTCCTGCACGTGCCAAGTGCCGCCGTCGTCCGCTGTGAAGGTGCCGTCCTCCCACAACTGGCGGCGCACAGCGATCGCC
>Ga0308160_10001809_pt1 | contig 28146 bp, 20 predicted proteins | sample PhyFR1_FD_201036 | JGI IMG/M metagenome (GOLD analysis project Ga0308160, IMG submission 201036) | Phyllosphere microbial communities from UC Gill Tract Community Farm, Albany, California, United States - DLSLF.R1 | ecosystem: Host-associated > Plants > Phyllosphere > Unclassified | place: USA... | reverse complement strand
CGGGTCGGCATGCACATCGCCGATCACGACCGGACGGCCGGCGCGCAGTTCGTCGACGAAGTTGCCGAACTGGCGCAAATCGATGGCGCCGGCCACGCTCTCGACGCCCTCGGCGCACCAGTCCTGCTCGATGTGCACGGTGTCGCCGGCACCGCCGATCAGGCCGAAGCCGGCGCGGCTGGCGCCCAGGGTCTCGCCCAGGATGCGGCCGGCGCAGTAGGTGATGTCTTCGGGGGTGCGCAAATCGCGCAGGGCGTCGGTCAGGCGCGCCAGTGCATCGCGCCGGCGTTCGCCGAGCACGCGCTCGGTAACGTCGGAGCCGAGCACCAGCACGCCCGTCACCTGGCCGTCCCTGGCGCGCACCGGCTGGAACACGAAGTCGACGTAGCGTTCGACCACCGGCGCGCCGGGCGCCGCCTGCACCGCGTAGCGGGCGCCGTCGGCCGAGAACGAGGCGCCGTCGCGATACACGTCGTCGAGGATCTCGACATAGCCCTGGGCGGCGGCGTCGCCCAGGGCCTCGGCGATGCGCCGCCCGACCAGGTCGCGCCCGCCCACCAGGCGCGTGTAGCCGGGATTCACGAACTCCACCCGGTGCTCCGGCCCGCGCAGCAGGGCCATGAACATCGGCGCCTCCTGGAACAGCCCGGCGAACTGGCGCCTGCTCTGGTAATCCTGGTCGTCGGTATCGGCCGTGGTCATCCGTCTGGTCGTGTAAAAAAGTGAAGAAGGGCGCTGCGCCCTTCGTTCGGGCGCCGCGCCGTGATGATACAGGCTGCACGGCGGTCGCGTGCGACCCGCGCCCCATAAGCTCATTACAATCGGTCATCCATACAACAGCGGGGCAGGCACCATGGAATGGCTATCCGATCCGAACATCTGGGTGGGTTTCCTGACGCTCGTCGTCCTCGAGATCGTCCTCGGCATCGACAACCTGATCTTCATCGCCATCCTGGCCGAAAAACTGCCGCCGCACCAGCGCGACAAGGCGCGCCTGCTCGGCCTGACCCTGGCCATGCTGATGCGTCTCGGCCTGCTGACCATGATTTCCTGGATCGTGTCCCTGACCGCACCCCTGATCACGATGGGCAGCCTGGATTTTTCCGGGCGCGACCTGATCCTGCTGCTGGGCGGGCTGTTCCTGCTGTTCAAGGCCACGATGGAGCTGCACGAGCGGGTCGAAGGAAAAGCCCATGCCCATGCCGGGCCGGTGGAATTTGCCGCCTTCGGCGTGGTGGTGGCCCAGATCATCGCGCTCGATGCCGTGTTCTCGCTCGATTCGGTGATCACGGCGGTCGGCATGGTCGACGAACTCGGGGTCATGATGGCGGCCGTGGTGGTGTCGATGGGCGTGATGCTGTTCGCCTCGAAACCGCTGACCCGCTTCGTGAACGCGCATCCGACGGTGGTGGTGCTGTGCCTGAGCTTCCTGCTGATGATCGGCCTGAGCCTGATCGCCGAGGGCTTCGGCTTCCATATTCCGAAGAGCTACCTGTACGCGGCGATCGGCTTCTCGGTGCTGATCGAGGCCCTGAACCAGCTGGCGCGGCGCAACTTCGCGAAACACCAGGCCCACTTGCCGCTGCGCGAGCGTACCGCCGACGCGGTCTTGCGCATGCTGGGCGCGACGCCTTCGCCTGCACCCAGCGGCGCCGCACCCGGCAAGGGCGCGCTGCAGGAAGACGCCTTCGAGCCGGAAGAACGGAATATGGTCAGTGGCGTGCTGAGTTTGTCGCAGCGCTCGATCCGCTCGATCATGACCAACCGCTCCGACATTTCCTGGATCGACATGGAAGCCGATGCCGCCACCATCCGCACCCAGCTGCTCGATACGCCGCATGGCTTCTTCCCGGTCTGCCGGGGCGAGCTCGACGAAATCGTCGGCGTGGCGCGCGCCAAGGACCTGATGGCCGACCTGACCCATGCCGGCCGCATCGACCCGGCCCACGTGCGCCCGCCGATCATCGTGCCGGATGCGAGCGGGGTGCTAAAGGTAATGGACACGCTGAAGCGTTCGCACGGGCAGGTGGTCTTGATTGCGGACGAGTACGGCACCATCCAGGGGCTGGTGACGCCGATCGATATTCTGGAAGCGATTGCCGGCGAATTCCCCGATGAGGACGAATTGCCGGTGGTGCGCGAGGAAGGGCAGGGCCGCTGGCGCGTGGATGGCAGCGCCGATCTGCATTACCTGCAGCAGGTATTGGGAACCGATGCGCTGGTGAGCGAGAACGACGAGTACACCTCGCTGGCCGGTTTCATGCTGGAACGCTTCGGCACGCTGCCCGAAGTCGGGCAGGCGGTCGAGCTCGACAATTTGCGCTACGAGGTGGCCGAGGTGCTGGACCGGCGCATCGCCTCGGTGCTGATCACACGCAGTGCGGCGCCGGTGCGGCAGGCGCGGGCGTTGTAGCGCGCACAAGCGGCCGCGCCCGCGAACCTGTGCGGCGTCAGACCGGAATCGTCGAACTCCCGCCCGCCACCGAGCCATAGTTCTGCAAATCCTTGAACGGCAGGCGGCGCTCGTTCAGGGCGGTGAGGATTGCCGCCAGCTCGTCCTCGTTGGGATTGATGTAGACGATCACCTGGTCCATTTCGTTTTCCCAGTAGGGCGTATAGGGCACGCCGGTCTCGGGCATGACTTTGCCGACAAAGCGGCCATCCTGCAATTCGGCGAAGACGGTGACGAGGACGGCGGGCGAATTCGTGTTGTTGACGGTGAGGTCCATGTTTCTCCAGTGTGGTTGACGATGAGGCCGGGCCAGGCGGCAAAAGCGGTCCGCCGCCGCGGGCGGCTTTGCTGCGGACACGTCTTTGCCGGCCAGGCTTTTGCAGGCCGATGCAGCCCATCTTCCACGCATTTGCCCATGGCTGGCGCAGCTTTGCCGCTCGTCAATTCGGCGTGCGCCGGGGGATGCGGTCGACGGGATGCAGCTCACTGCAGCGTCAAGGCGTTCGCCCGCAGATATTCGTCCAGCGCGCCGATCGACGGGGTTCCCGCTGCCAGCCCCACGTAGGTGTCCGGGCGCAGCAGATAAATGGCGTTGTGCGCCAGGCCCGCATGGGCGCAGGCTTCGTTCCAGTCGAACTGGCGCAGCGGCACGTGCTGCCCGTCGCACCACTGGGCCAGCTCGGGCCTGGCCTGCCCATACACGTGCACTTGCCAGCCGGGCCTGGGCAGCGGCGCGAAGTTGTCGCCGTCGCCGATCTTTACCCAGGGCAGGCGGTCGCCGCCATGGACCTTGCCCGCCGCGCCCGCGTTCAGCGGTGCATGGCGGTAGTGGATGACGGTTTGCGAAATCGTGCGGAAGAAATACTCGCGTGTCAGCGGCAGCCTGGCCAAGAGCGGCAGCAGGCGCGGCGCGACACCGGTGCGCACGATTTCGGCAATCGGCCCGTCGGCCGTGATGAAGCTGAACACGCGGTCGGTCGTATCGACCAGGCGCCGCGCGAAGGGCAGGCGCTCGGCCTGGTAGCTGTCGAGCAGGGCGTCGGGCGCGCGGCCCTGGACCACGGCGGCCAGCTTCCAGGCCAGGTTGATGGCGTCGCCGATGCCGGTGTTCATGCCCTGGCCACCGGCCGGGCTGTGGATGTGGCCGGCGTCGCCGACGAGGAAGGCGCGTCCGCGGCGGAAGCGCTCGGCCACGCGGTGGTGCACGCGGTAGGTGGAGAACCAGTTCAGCTTGCGCACGCTGATGGTCAGATTGTCGATGGCGCGCTGGCTGACGTCGGAAAACTGCAGGGTTTCCGCATGGTCGGCGCGCTCGTCGCGCACGGTGCCGACCAGGCGTCCGGCGCCGCGCGGGGCCATGGCGAACACGGCCAGGATGTCGGATTCGTCCAGGTCGATGTTGAGTTCGCCGTTCAGGGCCGGGCTGTCGCCCTCGATGTCGGCCACATAAAAGACCTGGCGGTAGGTGCCGCCGGGGAAGCCGGCGCCCATGATCTCGCGCACCTTCGAGCGCGCGCCGTCGCAGCCGACGATATAGCGCGCCTCGCATTGCTCCTCGTTGCCGGCGGCGTTGCGCAGCTGGGCGACGACCGCATCGCCGTCCTCGCGGTAGCCCTCCAGCGTGCATTGCCGCTCCACATGGACGCCGGCCGCCTGCAGGCGCTGGCACAGCATGCGCTCGTGGCGGTCTTGCGGATAGATTTGCAGGAAGGGGTAGGGGGTGACGCCGGCGCCGATGGCGCCGAGTTCGATGCGCGCCTTGTGCTCGCCTTCGGCCCAGACATTGAAAGCCTCGATCGGATAGCCCTCCTCGATGACGGGCAGGTTCAGGTCGAGCGCGCGGTAGAGTTCCAGCGTGCGTGCCTGGACCGCCAGCGCACGCGAGGTGGTGCCGGGGCCGGATGCCGCGTCGACGATGCGCACGGACACGCCCATCCGGTTCAGCCACAGCGCCAGCACCAGGCCGCTGGGCCCGGCGCCGACGATCAAGACCTGGGATTGCGTCATGGCGCACCTCCGTCATGGATGCGAAACACAGTGCCGGCCGCCGCCATCGTCGGGCGGCGTAGTGCTGGCGCTTTTGTTCGATGTTACGCCAGCTCGGGCATTTCCTGCAGTGCCGATCCGTGTCGCGGCAGACGCCTCAAGCAGCCGACGAATTGTCGCGAACATGCGAACACAGAAGCATAGAGCATGTGAATAAATCGCCATGGCTGCGTTGCCTGGTCTCGCCGTACCCTCGTACTGTCTTCGACTCGGCGCCGGTAGGCCGTATCCCTTGCCCTGACGATTTCTTCACACGCTCGTCGTGCGCATCAGCCAGGTGCCGGGATGCGCCGTACCGAAACGGTGCGGATCGGCGGCGGCAACGCGACGCTTGCACAGGAATCGGGCATCTTGACGCCGCAATGCGCGATAAACAGGCAAAAAATGCCGTTCGTTAACACTTTGATACTTTTGTAATCCCTGTCTTACACTTGAGGGGCACGCGTGCCGATTCACCTCGCATCGCCGGGTCTGGATAATTCCGATAATCAATCAACAAGAATCGGATTTGCTTTCCATGACGCCTTCGTACGTTACCGATGTTCCTGAAGTCGCCCGCGCCAGCGCCGCTGCCCACCAGGTGGCAACGCCCGCCAAGGACCTGTATTTCGCCCTCCAGGCCGACCCGCTGGGCAATGCCCGCGCCGCCGAAGACTTCCTGCGCGTGCAGATCGCAGCCGTGCAGGCCATTCCGGCCGACTTGCCGCCCACGTTGGCCGAGTTGCCGGGCTGGATCCAGGCCCGCACCGACGCCGTCGGCCTCGAATACCGCGACTACCTGGCCGCACGCAAGGCCGGCGCCCCGCGCCGCTACTTCGGCAACCGTGCGCACGCTCTGTACTTCCTGAAGGCCGCCGGCCCGACCAAGCTGGTCGACGGCGCCTGGCTGTACGGCATGCTGCGTCATTGGGACAACCCTGATTTCCATCCGCTGATCAAGACTTATCTCGAGGAACTCGGCGAAGGCGTGCCCGACAAGAACCACGTCACCATCTACCGCAAGCTGCTGGCCACCCACGGCTGCGAAGGCTGGGACCAGCTCAGCGACAACCATTTCCTGCAAGGCGCGATCCAGCTGGCCCTCGGTCACAGCGGCGACCGCTTCCTGCCGGAAGTCATCGGCTACAACCTCGGCTACGAGCAATTGCCGCTGCATTTACTGATCACCTCGTTCGAACTCAACGAGTTCGGCATCGACCCTTATTACTTCACGCTGCACGTGACGGTCGATAACGCCGCCACCGGCCATGCGCAAAAAGCCGTGCAGGCCCTGGTCGACTTGATGCCGCGCGTCGGCGACCGCGCCGACTTCTACCGCCGCGTGCTCGACGGCTACCGCCTGAACGAACTCGGCGCCAGCACGAATTCCGTGATCGCCGAGTTCAGCCTACAGGACGAACTGGTCGACATCCTGGTGCAAAAGAGCGTGGTCGGCAAGAACATGCATTCGGATTACTGCCGCGTGGCGGGCCGCTCGGTCAACGACTGGCTGGCCGTGCCGACGCAGGTGCCGGGCTTCCTGGCGGCGCTGGAAGGCGCCGGCTGGATCAAGCGCGGCGAGGACGTGGAAAACAGCCGCTTCTGGCGCCTGATCCACGGCGAGCGCGCCGAGATGTTCGGCGTCTTCAGCGCCTACGAACAGCAAGTGCTGAAGGACTGGATCATGAGCACCCCCGACGGCAAGGAAGGCGCGCAGCAGGGCCGCACGCTGACCCACCGCGCGCGCCAGCGCACCATGGATAACCTGAGCCAGCACCAGGACCGCAGCAGCAGCTACCCGGAACGCGGCCTGATCCGCCGCCGCGCCGGCCGCGACCTCGAAACCGACAACGAACTCGCCCTGCTCGAACAGCAGGTGGCCGACGCCGCCGGCAAGGCCGAGGCGATGCAGCTGCTGGCCGAACTGATGTCGCCGGCCCACCACCACAGCGCGGCCGGCCTGATGGCCACGCGCATGTACACCAAGCTGCTCGATATTTAAAGCACCACCGTTTCACGGCAGCCGGTGCGCCCAGGTGCACCGGCTGTCTCCGCATCAGGTAACAGAAACAGAAACGCCATCAAACCAATTACAAAGAACGATAGGGACATCCTCGTGCACATCCTCGAACAACGTTTCCTGCGTGGCCCCAACCTCCACGCCGATACCCCCTGCCTGCTGAGCGTCATCGACCTGGAAGACCTGTATGGCGTCTCCTCGAAAGACATCCCCGGTTTCAACGATGCCCTGCTCGCCATGCTGCCGTCGCTGCAGGGCCAGTTGCTGCCGACCGGCCAGGCCGGCGGTTTCGCCCAGCGCCTGCGCGCCGGCACCTACCTGGCGCGCGTGGTCGAACATGTCACGCTCACGCTGCAGTCGATGGCCGGACCGGCCGTTGCCTATGGCCGTACCCGTCCCGCCGCCGGCCGTCCCGGCCAGTTCCGCATCGTCGTCCAGTACGCCATCGAGAAGCTGGCCGAGCCGGCCTTTCAGCTGGCGGTCGACCTGGTCACGGCCCTGGCTCTTGGTGCGCAGTCCGACCCACCTTTCGACATCGAGTCGCGCCTGAAAGAGCTGCGCAGCCTCGGCTCGCGCTACGCCATCGGCACCAGCACCGCGGCCGTGCTGGCCGCCGCTCACGAGCGCGGCATCCCGACCCAGCGCATCACCGAAGACGCGAACCTGTTCCAGCTGGGCTGGGGCTCGAAGCAGAAGCGCCTGCAAGCCACCACCACCGGCGACACCAGCTACGTGGCCGTGAAGATCGCCAGCGACAAGCAGCTGACCAAGGCGCTGCTGAAGGAAGCCGGCGTGCCGGTGCCGGAAGGCGCCACCGTCACCACCGTCGAAGAAGCCCAGCGCGTCGCGCGCGGGGTCGGTAGGCCGGTCGCCATCAAGCCGCTCGACGGCAACCAGGGCAAGGGCGTGACCACCAACTGCGCCACCCCGGAAGACGTGGCGCGCGGTTTCGAGTTCGCGCGCCAGTATGGCCGCAAGGTGCTGGTCGAACGCTCGGTCGAAGGACGCGACTACCGCGTGCTGGTGGCCGGCGGACGCATCGCCGCCGCATCGCTGCGCCGTCCGGCCCACGTGATCGGCGACGGCGTCAGCACCATCATCGAGCTGGTCGAGATCGAAAACCAGAATCCCTCGCGCGGCAGTGGCCACAGCAACGTGCTGACCCGCCTCGCGCTCGACGCCCACGCCGAAGACATGCTGCGCCGCCAGGGCTACGTGCCCGACGCGGTGCCGGCCGCCGGCGTCTGCGTCGAACTGCGCAGCAATGCCAACCTGTCCACCGGCGGCACCGCCGAAGACGTGACCGATTTGCTGCCGGAAGTCACGCGCGCCCTGTGCGTGCGCGCCGCCAGCAAGATCGGCCTCGACGTGGCCGGCATCGACATCGTCTGCCAGGATATTTCGCAGCCGCTGGACGAGCAGGGCGGCGCCGTCATCGAAGTCAATGCCGCGCCGGGCATCCGCATGCACCAGCATCCGAGTGCCGGTGAGCCGCGCGACGCCGGCGAAGCCATCGTCGACGGCCTGATGGGGCCATCGAACGGACGCATCCCGCTGGTGGCCGTCACCGGCACCAACGGCAAGACCACGACCACGCTGATGATCGCCCACACCGCCCGCGTGGCGGGCCTCGGCACCGGCGTCACCACCACCGAAGGCGTGTTCGTCAACGGCAAGCGCCTGGTGAAGGGCGACTGCACCGGCTACTGGTCGGCGCGCACCGTGCTGTCGGCCCCGGACGTCGACTTCGCCGTGCTGGAAACGGCGCGCGGCGGCATCCTGAAGCGCGGCCTGGCCTTCGACCAGTGCGACGTCGGCGTGGTGCTGAACGTGTCCCCGGACCACTTGGGGCTGGACGGTGTCGAGACCATCGAGGACCTGGCGCAGGTGAAAGCCGTGGTGGCCTCGTCGGCGTCGCAGGCCATCGTCCTGAATGCCGAGGACGCGCTGTGCGTGGCTATGGTACGCCGCGCCAAGCCGGGCGCCGAAGTCGTGTTCTTCTCGATGGAGCCGGAAAATCCGGTGCTGCTGAAGCACATCGAGGACGGCGGGCGCGGCACCTATTTCCAGGACAACGCCATCGTGATCGCCGACGGCAGCCTGCAGCAGGAACTGATGCGCGTCGAAAGCATGCCCTCGACCTATGGCGGGCGGGCGCGCTACAACATCGCCAACGCCCTGGCGGCTGCGGCGGCGCTGATGGCCTCGGGCTTCTCGAACACGCAGATCGCGGCCGGGCTGTCGACCTTTGTTTCGGATAGCAAGAACAACCCGCTGCGCACCAACGTGTTCGACGTGCGCGGCGTGACCGTGATCGTCGATTATGCGCACAACGCGGCGGCCTACGCGGCGCTGGCCGAAATGGCGCGCGCGCTGCTGCCGGGGCAGCTGGTCGGCATCGTCACCGCGCCGGGCGACCGCCGCGACAGTGACCTGATCCAGATCGGCGAAGTCTGCGGCGAGCGCTTCGACGAACTGGTGGTGTACGAGTCGCAGAGCCGCGGCCGTCCGGTGGGCGGCGCGGTGGACCTGATCATCCAGGGTGCCGAGAACGTGGTGGGGCCGTCGGATACGCTGCACCGCGAGATCGAGGTGGAGCAGGCGATCCGCTATGGCTTGTCGCTCTGCCGCGCGGGGGATGTGCTGGTGTTTGCATGTGGCTCGTCGCTGCAGGTGTTCATCGACGCGCTGCGTGTGGACGATCCGGAGAGCGCGGACCGGATCGTGGCGCAGACGGCGTAAGCAGTACGGTTTTGTATTGAAAAGGCTCCGGAAACGGAGCCTTTTTTGTTGGTTGGGGGTAGGGTGGACACCTGTGTCCACCCTACTGCCGGGCGGCGGCGTGGCGGTGGGGACGAGTCCCCACCATGCATAATGCAGACATAAAAAAAGCGGCCCCGCAGGGCCGCTCCCACTCTCAAACCGGATACATCAAACCGCTTCCGCCGCAATCCGCTGCGCGATCTCCGGCCTGGTCGGCCGCAGCGCCTCGGTCAATTCCGAGATCGACGAGCCGCAGCCGAACACCATCACATCGCCAGGCTGGCACAGCGCCAAACCGGCGCGGATCGCCTTGTGCACGTCGAGCTCGCACTGCAGACGGTCGCCGGCAATCCGCCCCAGGCGCGCGCCCTGCATCAGCAAATCGGCCACGCTGCCGGCCGCACGGCCGCGGTTCTCGGTCTCGTACACCACCAGCTCGTCGAAGCCGGCCGCGCAGGTGCGGCCGATATCGACCAGATCCGCATCGCGGCGGTCGCCGGGCGCCGCCACCACGCCCACCACACGGCCCGGCGTCATCGCGCGCGCGGTCTCGGCCAGCGCCGCGTAGGCCGCGCAGTTGTGCGCGTAATCGACGATCACGGTCACGCCATCGACGTCGAACAAATTCGAGCGCAGCGGATTGTGCTTGCTGTCGGAGACGAAGCTGCGCATGCCCTCCGCGATCTCGGCATTGCCGAAGCCGGACGCCGCCAGCGCCGCCACGGCAGCCAGGGCATTCGCGATGTTGTAGCGCGCGCAGCCGTTCAGCGTGACCGGCATCTGGCGCACGTCGGCCAGCGCCTCGTGGCGTGCGCCGGTGGCCAGCACCACGGTGTTGTCTTCGAGGTAGACGCCACGGCCGCCCGACTCCAGGTGGCGCAGCAGCACCGGGTTGTCGGCGTCGAGCGCGAAGTACAGCACCTCCACGTCCGCCGCCAGGTCTTTCGCCATCGCCACGCAATAGTCGTCCTCGGCGTTCAGCACCACCGCGCGCGCGGCGCGCTGGGCCACCACGGCTTTTACCTTCGCCAGTTCCTCGACGGTGTCGACGCCGTCCAGGCCCAGGTGGTCGCTCGACACGTTCAGCACCACCGACACGTCGCACTTGTCGTAGGCCAGGCCGCGCTTCAGGATGCCGCCGCGCGCCGTTTCCAGTACCGCGAAATCGACTTCCGGCGAGGTGAGCAAGGCGCGCGCCGAGCGGTAGCCGGTGCAGTCGCCCGCCATGATGCGGCGGCCGTCGATGTACACGCCTTCGGTGGTGGTGACGCCGGTGCGCTGGCCGGTCAGGCGTGCGGTATGGGCGATCAGCAGCGAGGTCGTGGTCTTGCCGTTGGTGCCAGTCACGGCGACGGTCGGGATACGGCCATCGTCCTGGCCGAACAAGGCCTCGACAATCGCCGCGCCGGCATCGCGCGGCGTGCCGCGGCTCGGGTACTGGTGCATGCGGATGCCGGGCGCGGCGTTCACCTCGATGATGCCGCCACCCTGTTCGCGCAGCGGCTGCGCAATGTCCTGGCAAATCACGTCGATGCCGGCCACGTCCAGGCCGATGGTACGCGTCGCGCGGATGCAGATGTCGCGCGTTTCTTCCGGCAGCAGATCGGTCACGTCTTCGGCGGTGCCGCCGGTGGACAGGTTGGCGTTGCCGCGCAAGTCGACCGACACGCCGGCCGGCAGCACGGAATCGAAGTCGACTCCCTGCTTGGCCAGGATGGCGGCCGCCAGGGCGTCCATCGGAATTTTGGTGAGGATATTCGTGTGGCCTTCGCCGCGCGCCGGGTTCAGGTTTTCGGTTTCCACCAGCTCGCGCACACTGGACTTGCCGTCGCCGGTGACGCAGGGCGGACGGCGCCAGGACGCGGCGGCGATCTTGCCGCCGGTGACCAGCACGCGGTAGTCGCGGCCCTGCAGGTATTCTTCGACGATCACGTGGCGGCTGTACTTGCGCGCGTGCTCGAAGGCGCGCTCGACTTCTTCCGGCGTGGCGCAAACGGTGGTCACGCCCTTGCCCTGGTTCGCGTCGAGCGGCTTGATGGTGGCCGGGCCGCCAAGGCGGCGCGCCACGCGCTGGGCGTCGGCCAGCGTGGTCACGGTCGATCCGGCCGGGACCGGGCAGCCGGCTTGCTCCAGCAAGGCCTTGGTCAGCTGCTTGTCGCTGGCGATGCCGACCGCAATCGAATTGGTGGCGCCGGTGATGGTTGCTTGCAGGCGCTTCTGGCGGCTGCCCCAGCCCAGCTGGAACAGGTTCGCTTCGTCGGTGATGCGCAGGCTCGGGATGCCGCGCCGTTCGGCCGCCGCGACCACGGCGCCGGTGCTGGTACCGATCGCATAATCCTCGGCGATCTCGTGCAGTTGCGCGATGGCGCCGGCGATGTCGAAGTCCTGGCCGCTTTGTAGCGCCTTGATCATGTCGAGCGCGGTGTCGAGGGCGGCGCGGGCGACCTGCTCGGTGCGGTAGCCGCAGACGGCGCGCCGTGCGTGCGGCTTGCGCGCCACGTCCAGGGTCTGGCTGAAGGCGCCAGGCGCACCGGCCAGGCGCTGCAGTTCCATGACCACCGGCTCGACGGCGTCGGCGGCGCAGGACAGCGAGGCCAGGCGCGCCGAGGCTTCGGGCGACAGTTCCGGCAGCAGGGCCACCAGGCGCGCCGGCAGGTGCGCGACTTCGCCCGGCGCGGCGTCGAGGCCGGCGCTGTCGACGACGGCCATCAGGCAGGGCGTGGCGCTGTACAGGTTGGGGCCGCGCAGGAAGCGTTGTTCGGTGATTCTCATGAGATGGTGGTCCGTTTGGTGACGTTTTCTAAAAATTCGCGCAGCGAGCGTGGCAGCGGTTTGGCTTCTTCGCCGTCTTCGGGCAGGGTGTAGCTGCTGCCTGCGGGCAGCAGGTGCAGGCGCACGTCGACCAGTTCCGGCGTTTCGCGCTCGCGGATGTCGGCCATGTTGGTGAGCATGGTGCGGCCGTCGACCACGGTGACCGAGCCCGTGCCCAGCACCTCGATGCCGCGTCCGCGCTCGACCACCAGCGCGGTGTCCTCGTCGATGCCGATGCCCATCAAATACGGGTTCTGGGCCACGGCCGAGAGCAGGCGCGCCAGGCGCTGGCGCTCCGAGAAGTGCTGGTCGATCACCACCTTGTGCAGGAAGCCGAGGCCGGCGCCCATGTGGACCGCGCCTTTTTCCGGCAGCAGGTCGGTCTTGCCCTGGGTGAGCATGTGTCCCGACATGGCCGAGGCCCCGGCGCTGGTGCCGGCGATGCAGGCGCCGCGCACCTTCAGCGCGGTGTGCATTTCGGCGTCGAGCGCGGTACCGCCGATGATGGCCATCAGGCGCTTCTGGTCGCCGCCGGTCATGAAGATGCCGTCGGCCGCGGCCACCATGCCGACTTTTTCCTCGTCGTTGGCGTCCTGGCGCGATTCCAGCGACAGGTGGGCGCATTCGCGCACGCCAAGGTCGCCGAAGGCCTGCTTGTAGATCTCGTACATGTCGTCGCAGATCTTGCTGGCGGCGGTGATCACGACGATGCGTGCGTTCGCGCCACCGGCCAGTTCGACGAAGCGGGCCAGGATTTCCTTGCGGTGCTCGCGGTCTTCGTGGCCGCCGATGATGACCAGGTGGCCGTGGGTTGCTGTCTGATGCGGTTCAGTCTTCATTTAGTCTTCGATCCTCGCGGTTGGCATATTCTTGTTGCTGCAGGCGCCGGCTTCGGTTTTCGTGACCGCGATCAGGCCGACGTCGACGTCCTTGTCGAACAGGTCGATGCCGCGTTGCAGCGCCTGCTGCAGCGGTATGCCGGCCTCGATCCAGCCGTAGACGGTGCGGGCCAGCATGTGGCGCACGATGTGTTCGCCGATGCCGGTGGCGGCGATTGCGCCATGGGTGCCGGCATAGAAGCCGGCGCCGACGATCGCGGTGTCGCCCACGCGGCCCAGCAGCGAGGGCGCCGAGCCGCCGGTGGAGCCGGCCACGGCGAAGTGGCCGTCGGGCGCGCGCACCACGGCGCCGACCGTGTCGCAGGCGGTCGAAGGCGGCAGTTGCAGCGGTGTCTTGTAGTTCCAGAAGTGGTCGAGCAGGCGGCGGTCGAGGCCGGGCATGACCGGTACCGAGCCGGCCAGTTCGGCCAGCAGCTTGCGGTGCCTGTCGCGTTGGATATCGCTGACCGGTTTTGCCTGTGGCAGGCCGATGGCGCGCGCGAAGCGTCCGGCGCCTTCGCCGGCCAGCAGCACATGCGGCGTGTCGGACACGGCGCGCGCCAGCAGCACCGGGTTGCGCACGTCGCGCACGGCGGCGACCGCACCGAGGCGGCCGCGCGTGTCCATGACCGAAGCATCCATTTCGACGGTGGCGCCGTCCAGGCACAGTACCGCGCCGCTGCCGGCATTGAAGCGCTCGTCTTCCTCGAACACGACCACGGCGGCGATCGCCGCTTCCAGCGCGTCTCCGGTCGCCAGGAAACGGGCGTGTCCATCCTTGGCGGCGCGCTCGGCGCCGTCGATCAAATCCAGCGGTTCGCCGGCGCCACCATGGGTGACGATGGCAAAGCCATGCTGTGTGTTGCGCATTCTTCCCCTCGTATTCTCTTGTCTTGCCTTTGCGCTTGTGACGCGTGGCATATGTAGAACGAGATTATGCAAAAAGGGATAGAAAACAACTATCGGTAGCGCAGCCGTGTTGCTGTCAGACGAAACTTACAAGTGAGACAACTTTTTGATATAGCTCAAAGAGCGTGTGAAGAAATCGTCAGGGCAAGGCGCCGAGTCGAAGACAGTACGAGGGTACGGCGAGACGAGGCAACGCCGCCATGGCGATTTATTCACACGCTCAAAGGATGCGCGCGCGCAGGGCTTGCCTGAGTTCCAGCGCTACCTGCGAGCGCATGGCTTCCGAAACATAGGCGCCGAGCATGACCGACCTGCCGTGTGCTTCCAGGTGGATCAGCTTGCGCTCGCGCGGCGCCGGCGGCAGTACCCGGATCCAGGTCGGGTCGAGGCGGATTTCCTCGCGCCGGCCGGCCTCGACCCGCTCGATCAGCAGCGCGCCATTGGCCAGCACGATCGTCTCGGTGTCGAGCGCATGGCGCGCGTAATACAGCAGGGCGGCGCCGACCGCCGTCATCTCGACCAGGGTAAATGCCAGCACCATCCAGACACCCTGGACCAGGAACACCAGCGCGATCCCGAACGAGGCGGTGCACAGCAGCACATAAAACGCCGCCAGCTGGCGCGGCGTCAGCGAGCAATTGCGCTTGAGTGTCCAGCGGTGCGCGATGGCGGTCATCGGGTTTCCTCGGTGGGTGTGCCGATTATAGGGGGCGCCTGAGAGAGGACGGCGCGGGCTTGGCGCGTGTCGGGCACGCAACGCCGCAACGGCCGGCTTGTCGGCAGCGCCCGCTTCTGCCCGGACATCTGGTAAAATCCCGCCCCTTCAAAGAAAGGCAGACATGACGAATGCATGCGGCGTCGACTTCGGCACCTCGAATTCCACGGTGGGCTGGATCGCACCCTCAACTTCCCAGCCAGCCGCCGGGCGTACCCTGCTCGCGCTGGAAGACGGCAAGCCGACCCTGCCTTCGGTGGTGTTCTTCAACGCCGACGATGAGCAGGTACGCTACGGCCGCGCCGCCCTGGCCGACTATCTGCAAGGCTACGAAGGGCGCCTGATGCGCTCGCTGAAAAGCCTGCTTGGCACCAGCCTGATGGATGGCCAGACCGAAGTGGCGGGCCGCGCCTTGCCGTTTCGCGTGCTGCTGGCCCAGTTCATCGGCGAAGTGAAACGCCGCGCCGAGCAGCAGGCCGGGCGCCCCTTCGACAACGCCGTGTTCGGCCGCCCGGTCTTCTTCATCGACGACAACCGCGCCGCCGACCAATTGGCCGAAGACACCCTGGCCGAGGTGGCCAAGAGCGTGGGCTTCCGCGAGATCGCCTTCCAGTACGAGCCGATTGCGGCGGCCTTCGACTACGAATCCCAGATCGCGCGCGAGGAACTGGTGCTGATCGCCGACATCGGCGGCGGTACCTCGGACTTTTCGCTGGTGCGCCTGGGGCCGGAACGCGCCAAGCGGCTCGAACGGCGTGAAGACATCCTCGCCACTGGCGGCGTCCACATCGGCGGCACCGATTTCGACAAGTACCTGAGCCTGGCCACCGTGATGCCGCTGCTCGGCTACGGCAGCCTGCTGCGCTCGGGCGCGGATATCCCGTCGAGCTACTACTTCAACCTGGCGACCTGGCACACGATCAACCAGGCCTACACGCGTAAAAGCGTGGTCCGGCTGGAAGACCTGGTGCGCGACGCGCGCGAGCCGGCCAAGTTGCAGCGCTTGCAGCACCTGATCGACGAGCGCGCCGGCCACTGGCTGGCGATGCAGGTCGAGGCGGCCAAGATCGGCCTGTCGGACCAGGACACGGTGATGCTGTCGCTCGACCGCCTGGCGCCGCCCGAGGACTTGCCGGTGCGGCGCGACCAGTTCGAAGGCGCCATCGGCGGCCTGCTCGACAGCATCGACGCCACCGTGCTGCGCCTGCTGGCCGATGCCGGCCTCACGCCGGACGCGGTCGACACCGTGTTCTTCACCGGCGGTTCGAGCGGCGTGGGCCTGTTGCGCGAGCGCGTCGGCGCACTGGTGCCAAATGCGCGCAAGGTCGAGGGCGACCGGTTCGGCAGCATCGGCGCCGGCCTGGCCCTCGACGCGCTGCGCAAGTTCGGCTAAGGTAGGCGCCATGCAACCTTTTGAACGTCCCATCGTGATGCTCGACTTCGAGACCACGGGTTTGTCGCCGGCCATGGGCGACCGCATCACCGAGGTCGCGGCCTTGCGCATCGAAGGCGGCCGCATCACCGAGCGCTATGTATCGCTGGTCAACTGCGGCGTGCGCATCCCGGCCTTCATCACGGGCCTGACCGGCATCACCCAGCAGATGGTCGACACGGCCCCGCCGGCGTCCCGCGTGGTGCCGGAACTGCTCGACTTCATCGGTGGCGATACCCTGTCGGCCCACAACGCCAGCTTCGACGAGAAGTTTTTGGTGGCCGAAGCCGAGCGCCTGCAGCGCAGTTGTGGCCACGCGGCGCTGGTCTGTTCGCTCAAGCTCTCGCGCCGGGTCTTTCCCGGCATGGCCAGCTACAAGCTGGGCCAGCTGTCGCGCCAGCTCGGCATCGCCTTCCGCGGCAGCGCCCACCGGGCCGAGGCCGATGCCGAAGTCGCGGCCGAGGTGCTGATCCACATCGGCCGCCACCTCGGCGCATCCTACGGGCTGGAACAGGTGGCGCCGGACCTGCTGGTGTCGCTGAACCGGCTGGCGGCGGCCAAGGTGCCGGTCTGGATGGACAAGTACGCGGCCGAGCAAAAATCCCTGCGCATGGGTCCGCGCGCCGCCTGAGCACACCGCCTCGTTCCCCCTCGAAGAGCCCGCCGCGCGTTTGCCCGGCGGGCTTTTTTGTGCGCGTCTATCGGGTCACGATTGCGCGCAGTCAAACGCGAAGCTTTTGCGATCATTAAAATTTTGCTAATACTTATCAGGCTGCCACGTGCTTCTCGCGCTTCTCGTGCGTTTTGTGCGTTTTGTGCGTTTTGCGCGTAGGGCAGTCACGCGTGCGCACATAAGTCCACCCGGGGAACGAGCATGAACCGCCAGAAGCTCCACCGCGAGAGCCATCAGACCTACGTGTGGTTCCGCGAAGCCGCCGAGCGCGGCAATGCCTATGCCCAGTTCAACCTGGGCCTGCTGTACAAGAAAGGCGAGGGCGTCGAGCGCAACGATGCGGCGGCCTTCCGCTGGCTGCGCCAGTCGGCCCTGCAAGGCCTGGCCTTCGCCCAGAACCACCTCGGCGCCATGTACTACCACGGGCGCGGCGTGGAAGCCTGCGACGCCGAAAGCGCGCGCTGGTTCCGCCTCGCCGCCGACCAGGGCGACGCCTCGGCCCAGCAAAACCTCGGCCACATGTACCGCAAGGGGCGCGGCGTGAAGCAGGACCACGAACGCGCCCTGTCCTGGTATTACCGCGCGGCCGAGCAAGGCGTGGCCAGCGCCCAGAACCTGCTCGGCGAATGCTATCTGCACGGCCTGGGCGCCGCCATCAACTATCCGCTGGCCATGGCCTGGTTCCGCAAGGCGGCGCTGCAGGGCGACGCCCCGGCCCAACTGAACCTGGGCCAGATGGTCAAGCGCGGCCAGAGCGTGGATGCCAGCGACACCCAGGCCCTGTACTGGTTCCGCCAGGCCGCCGCCGCCGGCGAACGCGGCGCCCAGCGCCAGCTCGGCCTGGCCTACGCCGACGGCCTGGGCGTGAAAGCCGACCCGCGCCGCGCCCTGGCCTGGCTGCAGCGCGCCGCCAACCACGGCGACCGCGAAGCCCAGTTCGTCCTCGGCACCATGTACGCCGAAGGCCGCAACGCCGAACGCGACGAACCGCGCGCCCTCGAGTGGTACCTGCGCGCCGCGCAAAAAGGGCACATCGGCGCCCAGTACAACCTGGCCAACATGTACGCCCACGGCGCACCCTGCGACCCGGCGCGCGCCTTCGACTGGTACCGGCGCGCAGCCGAGCAGGGCGCGCCGAACGCCCAGTTCAACCTCGGCGTCATCTACGCCAACGGCCAGGGCGTGGAACGCGACGAGGTGCGCGCCGCCCACTGGTACGGCCTGGCCGCCAACCAGGGCGACGCGAGCGCCCAGAACAACCTGGGCGTGATGCACGCCAGCGGCCAGGGCGTGGTCCAGGACGACCGCCGCGCCGTCTACTGGTATGCCCAGGCCGCCGAGCAGGGCCATGCGCTGGCCCAGTACAACCTGGGCGGTATGTACAACAGCGGCCGCGGCGTCACGCGCGACCCGGTGCGCGCCTATATGTGGATGCTGCTCGCGGCCGACGGCGGCGACGCCACGGCGAACGTGAACAAGACCATCGTCGCGCGGCGTTTGAGCCCGTCGGAGATCGGGCATGCGATCGATTTATCGCACAAGTGGCAGTTGAGCCACCGGGAGACGAGGCGGCAGGGGGGCCAGCGTCGGACCGCGTGGGTTCGCAGCGCATTTGCATGGTCTGGCCAACGCTAGTGCGGGCGTCGCGGGCTGCGCCGGCATGTGCGTGGCCTTGATCGCCGACAGGTTTACCAGGCGTGAGAATCGGTGAACTTTTTCGCCTCGTCGATCTGTTAAGCTGGCGCACGTATCCGCATCGGCAGGATGCTGCCTGACACGTCCAGCGCCGGCATCATGCCGTCAATTCACCACGGCGGGGCGGCCAGCCCGCTCCGGTGTCCAAGTCCATCGTCCTGCTTCCCATGTTCCATTTGCTTTTTTTTGCCTTGCCCTATACCGCGCTCTTCACACTGGCGCTGGTGATGCCGGGGCGGCGTTCGCTGGCCGCCTGCGCTGTCTTGCTCGGCTTGCCTCTGGCCTGGCTGGTGCTGGAGGGGTTTCGATCGATGAGCCGGGCACCCGGAGGTGCGATCCTGGGTGTGGCCGTCGTGACGGGAATCATCTGTATCGCCGCGGCGGGATTCGTTTCCGGTGTCGTCTCGCGTTGGGCCATGCTGGCGCTCTCGCGCGTCGGGTGGACGCGTTCCCGCTCGGCGCTGCTGGTACTCGCCGGCTTCCTGTCGATTCCCTCAATACTGGGAGGATCGATGTGGTGGTCACAGCAGCGCATTCGTGTTCCCGATGCCGCCTGCCTGGCCGCACATCACCAGGTCGAACTCGCGGGCGTTGCATTCCGGCTGCCTTCGGCGCCGATCTTCAGCGTGTGGACGACAGCGGACAAGCCTTACGCCTTGTCGAGGCACGAGGACATGCGCGCATTGTGCAGCCTGAGTAGCGACGCGGACAAGCCGATCGGCATCGTGAAACTGTCCATCGACACAGACCGGCTCCTCTACAAAGGCCCGCCCGTGCGCGACAAGTTCTGTGCGTCGAGCAAAGAGGACTGGGCGCAGCAGCTTTGCCAGGCCGGTGATCGAACGGCGTTGTCGCGTCAGGGTGTGCCCGACGAGATATCGATTTACTCCCCGGCGCGGGACGATCTCCGACGGATGGGCGCGGGCGACCGGAGCGCCTATCGCGCGTTCGTCAAGGAAAACGACGCCGGAATGGCCTCGGGCCGGCCACTGCAGGTGACGCAGACCGCCGACTTCAGCCACTACGCGAACGGCTACTGGATCGCGCGCGACCCCGGCTGGAAAAACGATGCAGGCGAACCTTTTTCCCTCTATTGCTACGAGACCAAGCCGTCCAACATGCTGCTGTGTAGCACGACCTACCGCCTGGCCCTGGGACCGCAGGCCAGCTACAGCTTCCGAGCCCATCCTGACGAGCTCGCGTCTGTGGCCAGGACGGTCGATGCGCATGTTCACCGTTTCATGCGCAATCTCCAGGCCAGATGAGCAGCAGGGTGTCGAAGCGGCTTGTCACTGCGGCGGCTGTCCATTCGATGCCATCAAGCCCGCATCCACCGGCAAATTCACGCCGGTAATCAAACGCGCGTCCTCGCTGGCCAGGAACGCCATCGCTGCCGCCACGCCTTCCGGATCTTCCGGCGCCCCGAGCGGCATGCGTTCGTTAAACTTGGCCACCAGTTCCTTGTTGTTGACCATGTCCTCGGTCAAGCCGGTTTTGGTGAAGCTGGGATTCACGGCATTCACGCGCACGCCGTGCTTGGCCGCATCCATCGCCATCGCGCGCACCATGTTGCTGACCGCGCCTTTCGAGGTGTTGTAGGCAAACATGTTCCAGTCGCCACCCAGGCCCGAGACCGACGACGTCATGACAATCGCCCCCTTGGTCTTCACGAGTTCGGGCATCGCCGCCTTGGCCATGTGGAAGTAACCGTGGACGTTCACCGCCATGACGCGGTCGAAGTCTTCTTCGCTGGTTTTCGTGACGTCGCCTTCGGTTGCCACGCCCGCATTGTTGATCAGGATATGCAAGCCGCCGAATCGTTCGACGGCGGCCTTCACGGTAGTGGCCGCGGTGGCCTTGTCGGCCGTATCGCCAACCTGTACCAGCACGCGGTCCTGTGGCAGTGCGGCTGCCGCTTCCTTCAACTTGTCGCCGTCGATATCGAGCATCACGACACGGGCGCCTTCGTCGAGAAAGCGGCGCGCGGCGGCCAGGCCGATGCCGGAAGCGGCGCCGGTGACGAGAACGGTTTTTTCCTTGAATCGGTTCATGTTCACTCCTGTAAATTGGTCAAAATTGCTGCGTTACGCGTGAAACCAAAGTATCACAGGCATAAAAAGCGGGCTGTTCGGTTCATGGTCAAGTGCATTGCCGGGAAAACGCATAGGCCCTGTATTGACGGGGTTTCTCCGCTAAACCCTTGCCCTCGAAAAGGAAATGCACAGCCCGCTGCAAAGTCGCGCACGGCCGAGTTCTAGGCTATGATGCCCAGCGGCACATCCGCCTTTCCTGAACCACGTTCCGAGAAGAATATGCACAAGAGACAAGCAACGCTCGCCCTGGCCTTGATGATGGCCTTCGGCGCCCAGGCCGCCGATCCGGCATCCTGCCCAGCCGGCGCCAAGCTGACCTATCCGGTCACCCAAAAGGTCGCCCAGAGCGATAACTACCACGGCACCACCATCGCCGACCCTTACCGCTGGCTCGAAGACGCGAACAGCGCCGAGACCAAAGCGTGGGTCGACTCCCAGGTCGCGGTGACTCAGGCTTATTTGTCCCAGATCCCGCAGCGCAAGGCGATCGGGGAGCGCCTGACCAAACTGTGGAATTACGAGCGCTACTCGGTGCCGTCGAAAGAAGGCGGCCGCTACTTCTACAGCCGCAACGACGGCTTGCAGAACCAGTCGGTGCTGTACACGATGAAGAACCTCTCGGACGAACCGCGCATGCTGCTCGACCCGAATACCCTGGCCGCCGACGGTACCGTCGCCCTGGCCGGCGTCGAAGTCAGCCCGGACGGCAAGCTGCTGGCCTACGGCACGGCCGCCTCGGGTTCGGACTGGAACGAGTGGAAGGTGCGCGACATCGACACCGGCAAGGACCTGGAAGACCACCTGAAGTGGGTCAAGTTTTCGCAAACGGCGTGGACCAAGGACGGCAAGGGCTTCTTCTACAGCCGCTACGACGAGCCGACCGAAGCGACCAAGCTGGCCGCCGTCAACTATCACCAGAAGCTCTACTTCCACAAGATCGGCACGCCGCAAAGCGCCGACACCCTGGTCTACGACCGTCCGGACGAAAAGGAATGGGGCTTCCGCGCCAGGACCACCGACGACGGCAAATACCTCTTGATCACGGCCACCAAGGGCACCGCGCACAAATACCGCGTGTTCATCAAGGACCTGTCGAAAGCCGACTCGAAGGTCGTCGCACTGGTCGACAATTTCGACGCCGCCTACGACTTCATCGACAACGTCGGCGACGTGTTCTACTTCAGCACCGACCGCAAGGCGCCGCGCCAGCGTATCGTCGCCATCGACGTGCGCAAACCTGCCGAGGCCAACTGGAAAGAGATCGTCGCCGAGTCGAGCGACACCCTGAACGCGGCCCACGTCGTCGGCGACCGCCTGATCGTCGAGTACCTGAAGGATGCGCGCAGCGTCGTGCGCGTGACGGATTTGAAAGGCAAGTTCATTCGCGAGATCGGGCTGCCGGGCATCGGTTCGGTTTCCGGCTTCACGGGCAAGCGCGGCGACAAGGAAACCTTCTTCTCGTTCACCGGCTTCACCACGCCAACCACGATCTACCGCATGGATGTTGCCAGCGGCAAGACCGACGTGTTCCGCCAGCCGAAGGTCGACTTCGACCCGAACGCCTACGAGACGCGCCAGCAGTTCTTCAGCAGCCGCGACGGCACCAAGGTGCCGATGTTCATCGTCTCGAAGAAAGGCCTGAAACTCGACGGCAGCAACCCGACCTATCTATACGGCTACGGCGGCTTCAACATCTCGATGCTGCCTGGCTTCTCGCCGGCCAACCTGGCGTGGATGGAAATGGGCGGCGTGTATGTCGTGGCCAATCTGCGCGGTGGCGGCGAGTACGGCGAGTCCTGGCACCAGGCCGGCACCAAGCTGCAAAAGCAGAACGTGTTCGACGACTTCATCGGCGCGGCGCAGTGGCTGGTCGATAACAAGGTGACCTCGCCGGCGAAACTGGCCATCGGCGGTGGCAGCAATGGCGGCTTGCTGGTCGGTGCGGCCATGACCCAGCGTCCGGATTTGTTCGGCGCGGCGATCCCGATGGTGGGTGTGCTCGACATGCTGCGCTTCCACAAGTTCACGATCGGCTGGGCCTGGACCTCGGACTATGGTTCGTCGGAGAACGCGGACGAGTTCAAGGCACTGGTCAAGTATTCGCCGTTGCATAACCTGAAGCCCGGCACCCAGTATCCGGCCACGATGATCACCACCGCCGACCACGACGACCGCGTGGTGCCGGCGCACAGCTTCAAGTTTGCCGCCGCCGCCCAGGCTGCGCAGGCCGGTTGCAACCCGATGATCATCCGCATCGATACGAAAGCGGGCCATGGCGCCGGCAAGCCGACCGCCAAGCAGATCGAGGAAGTAGCCGACCGTTGGGGCTTCCTCACGAAAGCGCTGAACATGTGATCGGCGTGCCCGGTTGCCGCGTGGTAGCCGGGCTTTTTTTTATTCTGCAGCAGGCGGCATCAAGGAAGGACGTGCCCGTTTGAAGAATCTACCGGACGATTTCGACTACAACGCCGCCCTGGCGGCCTGTGCGCGCGGCGACGAACGCGCCCTGCGCGGCATCTACGACCGCGAGGGGCGGCGCCTGCTCGGCATGGCGCTGCGCATCGTGCGCCGGCGCGCGCTGGCCGAGGATGTGCTGCACGACGCCTTCCTCAGCATCTGGACCCGCGCCCGCAGCTTCGACCCGGCGCGCGGTGCGGGTCGCGGCTGGATCTACAGCATCGTGCGCCACCAGGCGCTCGACGTGGTGCGCGCCGGCGGGCGTGAAGTGCAGGCCGGCGAAGACGAACTTGCAGCGCTGGACGCCGCCGCGGCGCAGGAGCAAGGTGTGGCCGATGCCTTCGAGCGGCGCCAGGACATGGGCCGCCTGCACGACTGCCTGGTCGGACTCGACGAGTCCAAGCGCAGCAGCATCCTGTACGCCTATGTCGACGGCTGCTCGCACGCGGAAATCGCCGCGCGCATGGGGTCGCCGCTGGGCACGGTCAAGGCATGGATCAAGCGCGGCCTGAGCGCGCTGAAGGAGTGCATGGGATGAGCGAATCATTCGACGACGATATCGATGGCCTGGCCGGCGAATACGTGCTCGGCACTTTGCCCGCGGGCGAACGGCGCCGGGTCGAGCTGGCGCTGGCGCACGTTCCGGCCCTGCGCGCGGCGGTGGCGGCCTGGGAAGCGCGCCTGTTGCCGCTGACCGGATTGGCCGCGGCGGCGGAACCGTCGCCGCAGTTGTGGGCGCGGGTCGAGGCTTCTCTGGCCTCGATGCGCTTCGCAGCGCCGGCGCCTGTTGCGGTGGGCTGGTGGCAGCGCCTCGGCTTGTGGCGCAGCCTGGCCGCGACCGGCTTCGCCGCCGCTGCAGCACTGGCAGTAGTGGTGGGTCTGCAGCAGCCGGGTACACCCGCCGCGCGCTACACGGTGGTGCTGGCCGAACCGGCGAACATGGCGCCGGGCTGGATACTGCGCATGAATGCCGCCGGTGGCCTGACCCTGGCGCCGCTGAAGTCCACGCAGGTACCGCCGCGCAAGGCCTTGCAATTGTGGACCAAGGCCGATGGCTGGAAGGGGCCGGTCTCGCTCGGCCTGGTCGAACCCGGGAAAACGGTGGAGGTGCAGTTGGCGAACCTGCCGCCGCTGCAGCCGAACCAGCTGTTCGAGATCACGCTCGAACCGGAAGCCGGCTCGCCGATCGGACGGCCGACCGGTCCGATCCTGTACATCGGGCGCGCGGTCGCGCTCTAGGACGCGTCGACGCAAAAAAGCCGGGCCTTGCAGGCCCGGCTTTTTTATTTAGCCCTTACGGCTTACGGCTTCATCCAGATCGCGATGTCGCGCACGCCCACCTGGCCATTTCCGATCACCGAGCTGGCCGGGGTCGCCGTGCCGTTGACCAGCGTCGCCGCGCCGGTCGCCAGGTCGATGCGGTACAGCGAGGACGGTCCGTTCACGCCCGTGCGCAGGGCCGCCAGCACCAGGCCGTTGGCGCCGCCGGCGATATCCATGCCGTTGTCGCCCATGGCCGCCACGCCGAGCGGACCGACATTCGCCAGCACGCCGTCGTTCGGCGGGCTCTGCATCGCGAGGTTGGCGCCGTCGATGTCGTACAGCGTGGTGGCGGTCGCCCCGGCATAGCTGTTGGTGTAGGCGCCGGCCGTCACCATCGGCACGGCGCCGGCGCGGTTGATGGCGCCGTCGGTGGTGGTGGCGCCGGTATCGACGTTGATGCGCAGGTTCTGGCCGCCGTCGCCGATCACACGCAGGCGGTCGGCCACAGGATTGAAGTCGACCGCAAACGCGCCGCCCACCAGGCCGGCATAGGGCAGGGTGGTGTCGGCCGCATCCGCCGCCAAGGTGGCTTTCGCGGTCGCCATGCCGGTGGCCGGGTCGATGGTGACGATGCGCGCGGCTGAGGTGATGCCATACAGCAGGCCGTCTTTCGGGCGGAAGTCGATGCCGAGCAGGGTTTCGCCGCCGTTCATGCCGCCGATCGCTACCGAGGCGTCGATCGTGTTCGGGGTGGCGGGCTTGAAGGCATGCAGGCGGTTGTCGTCGCCCAGGCCGTAGACCACCGGCGCCTGCGGCGTGCGCAGCGCGATGCCGCGGATGTCCTCGCCGATGCCGAGCGCGCCGAGCGAGGTCGCCGGGCTGCTGGTGGCGGCCAGGTTGATGCTGTACAAATTGCGCGCGCCGCCCACGGTCAGCACGGCGTAGCCGGTGTTGCTACGGGCGTCGATGTCCATGCCGTTGACCGCGCCCGCATCCACGCCCAGCGCCAGCGGCTGGCTCAGGGTGCCGTTGTTCGGCGGGTTCTGCAGGTACAGGGTGTCGTTCGCGGTGTCGAGCACGTACAGGGCGGTGGAAGCGGTGCCGGCAAACGAGTTGGTATAGGCCGCGGCGGTGACGGCCGCATTCGCCGCGCCGCCGTTGATGACGCCGTCAGTGGTGGTGGCGCCGGTGTCTACATTGATGCGCAGGTTCAGGCCGGTGTTGCTGACCACGCGCAGCCGGTCCGCCTGCGGATTGAAGTCGACGCCGTAGTCGGTTCCGGCGAGCGCGGTATAGGGCGCGCTGGTGTCGGTGGCATCGGCAGCGAGCATCGATTTCATGGTAGCCGCACCGGTGCTGGTGTTCAGTGTATAAATGCGGCCGCTGCTGCCAAGCGCGTACAGCTGGCCGTCGGCCGGACGGAAGTCGATGCCGAGCAGGTTCTCGCCGCTCTGCAGGCCGGTGATCGCCATGTTCGTGCGCACCGTGCCCGGTGCGTCGCGGTTGAAGGACACCAGCTTGTTACTGGCCGTGAGCGCGAAGACGTCGCCGGCCGTCATGACCGGCGGGGTTGGCGTTGGCGCCGGGGTGTCGTCGTCATGGTGGTTGCTGCTGCCGCAGGCGGCGAGGGCAAAGGCGACGGCGGTAACGAGGACCAGCTTGGGCAGACGAGGGTTTTTCATGATCGGCATCCTGAGTAAGTTGGCACCTGGGTGCGGGTATGACGGGCGCCTAAGCGCTGTCAATACCCTTACTACGTTGGCAACATGGATTTGGATGCAGCGACCTGAAAATATTTTTGTAATTCTTTACAGAAATTAGCGATGCACCACCACCAGCAGCGCCTTGGCCTCGGTCTTGCCCAGGTTACGGATCACATGGTCCTGGTCCGCTGGATACCGCGCCGTGCCACCCGCCTTGACCTTGCGCTTGGAGGTACCCACCTCGATCTCGAGCGTGCCGTTAATCACCGTCATGTGTTCCTTGGTGCCCGGATCGTGGGCCTGCGAGGCCAACTCTCCGCCCGGCGCCAGCGTCAGCTCGTACCACTCGTACTGCCCGGCCAGCTCCATCGGCCCCAGGATGCGCAGCGTGTAGCCGGCGTGGGTACCGGGCAGGGTCGGGGTTTCGTGGGCGTCGAGCACGCGGATGGCTTCCACGTCGCGCGTCTCGGAGGCCAGCAGTTCGCCGATCTGCACGCCCAGCGCATTGGCCAGACGCCAGGTGATGGCGATGGTAGGATTGGCCTTTTCGCGCTCGATCTGGGACAGCATCGACTTCGACACCCCGGCGATGCGCGACAGGTCTTCCAGCGTCAGGCCGCGCGCCAGGCGCAGGCGCTGCAGGGTGGCGCCGACTTCCGGCGGGGCGTTATTGGTCGGGACGACGGTTTTCATTCGTGAAGCCAGTATTGGAAAGTGGAGGAACGCCGGACCTTGCCAAGTTCAACAGGTCGGCGTAATATTCATTATATTGAATTTCAGTTCGAGATAGCGAAAAAGCAGCAGGGCAGCGAACTGGTGCAACAAGCGTCCAACGGTACAGCATAGTCCAACAGCCGGTCAAGCCGGCCAACCCAGACAGGAAGATCCCATGAGCGAACAAGCGAAGAACGCCTTTTATACCGGCCTGCAGAATAGTCTGTCGACCCTGCGCGACCAGGGCCTGTTCAAGCCCGAGCGCGTGCTGGCCTCGCGCCAGGGCGCCGAGGTGCAGTCGGAAGACGGCCGCACCCTGATCAACATGTGTGCGAATAACTACCTGGGCCTGTCGGGCGACGTGGAAACGCAAAAAGCCGCCGAAGCGGCGCTGGCCAAGTATGGCTATGGCCTGTCCTCGGTGCGCTTCATCTGCGGTACGCAAACCGTGCACAAGGAACTCGAGCAGGCGCTGTCGAAATTCCTCGGTACCGAAGACACCATCCTGTACGCGGCGGCATTCGATGCCAATGGCGGCGTGTTCGAGCCGCTGTTCGACGAGAACGACGCCATTATCTCCGACGCCCTGAACCACGCTTCGCTGATCGACGGCATCCGTCTGTGCAAGGCTGCGCGTTACCGCTACGCCAACAACGACATGGCCGACCTGGAAAAGCAGCTGCAGGCGGCTACCGAAGCCGGCAAGCGCCACAAGGTCATCGTCACCGACGGCGCCTTCTCGATGGACGGCACCATCGCCCAGCTCGACAAGATCGTCGCACTGGCCGAACAATACGGCGCCCTGACCCTGATCGACGAATCGCATGCGTCGGGCTTCCTCGGCGCGACCGGCCGCGGCACCCATGAACACTGCGGCGTGATCGGCAAGATCGACATCATCACCGGCACCCTCGGTAAAGCCCTGGGCGGCGCGATGGGCGGCTTCACCTCGGGCCGCAAGGAAGTCATCGAGACCCTGCGCCAGAAGTCGCGTCCTTACCTGTTCTCGAACACGCTGGCGCCGATGATCGCCGGTGCCTCGCTGGCGGTGCTGGAGCGCATCGGCAAGTCGACCGAACTGCGCGACCGCCTGATGGAAAACACCGCCTACTTCCGCAAGGAGATCGAGCGCATCGGCTTTACCATCAAGCCGGGCACCCACCCGGTGGTGCCGGTGATGCTGTTCGACGCCCCGGTGGCACAGAAATTCGCCGCGCGCATGTTCGAACTCGGCGTGCTGCTGTCGGGCTTCTTCTACCCGGTGGTGCCGATGGGCCAGGCGCGCGTGCGCGTGCAGCTGTCGGCAGCGCACACCCGCGAACAGCTCGATACCGTGCTGGCCGCCTTCGAGCAGGCCGGCAAAGAGCTCGGCATCCTCAAGAATATTTAATCAATCAAGCTTTCAGGAATACATCGATGGAACGACTCCTCATCATCGGCGCCAACGGCCAGATCGGCAGCGAACTGGTCTCCGCACTCGCAGAACAACACGGCGCCGGGAATGTGCTCGCCACCGACATCGGCAGCAACAACGTCTACGGCG
>Ga0308160_10001808_pt1 | contig 28152 bp, 20 predicted proteins | sample PhyFR1_FD_201036 | JGI IMG/M metagenome (GOLD analysis project Ga0308160, IMG submission 201036) | Phyllosphere microbial communities from UC Gill Tract Community Farm, Albany, California, United States - DLSLF.R1 | ecosystem: Host-associated > Plants > Phyllosphere > Unclassified | place: USA... | reverse complement strand
CCGAACTGTCCGATGCCCTGGAGACCATCAAGGTGTTGGCGACCGTCGACGAACTGACGTCCCTGATCAACCGGCGCCACATGAACGAGGTGCTCGAAGGCGAGGAGCGCCGCCATGCGCCCGCCGCCGAAGCCTGCATCGCCCTGATCGACATCGATTTCTTCAAGCAGGTCAACGACCAGTTCGGCCACGCCACCGGCGACACCGTGCTGCGCCTGTTCGCCGCCGCCGCGCGCGCCGCGCTGCGCAATAACGACGTGCTGGCGCGCTGGGGCGGCGAGGAATTCCTGTTGCTGCTGCCGGACGCCCCGCTCGAGGACGCGCGCGCCGTGCTGGAACGGATGGCCGAACGCGTGGCCGCGATGACGGTGCCGGGCCTGGACGGCCGGCGCATCAGCTTCTCCGCCGGCCTGGCGCGGCGCCGCGGCGGCGAGCCCTTCGCCGACGCCATCAACCGCGCCGACAAGGCCTTGTACCAGGCGAAAGAGGCCGGGCGCGACCGCATCGTGCTGGCCGGCCCGCCTGCCTCGTCCTAGAACGCATACTCCGCGCGCGCATACATCGTGCGCCCATTCACCCCGAACGGGCAGGTCTCCCAGCAGTGCGTAAAGCCCATCTGCGGGAAGGGCGCGGCGCGGGTCGTGTCCCAGCGCGTCGGGTAGCGGTCGAAGACGTTGTCCGCGCCCACCGTCAGGCTCAGGTTGCGCGTGAAGGCGTAGCGCAGCGCCAGGTCGACCAGCCACTTCGCTTCCCAGGTCTGCACGAACGGCGCCGTGAAGCCCTGGCCCTGGACCTGTCCGTAGTAGTTGGCGCGCAGGTTGGCGCCCCAGGCGCCGCGCGTGTAGTCGGCCGCCACCACGTGGTGCTGGCGCGGCTGTCCGCGTTCGATCAGGGTTACCTGGGCGTCGTCGACCAGCTGGGCGCCGGTGAGCACGGGGGAAGACGAGCGGCGGTCCTTGACGTGGGTGCGGTTGATGCCCAGCTGGCCGGACAGGACCAGCTTGCCCCCCGCCAGGTTGCGCGTGGTGTGCTCGGCGACGACGTCGAGGCCGACCGTTTCGGTGTCGATCGCATTCGTGAAGAACTGGGCCTGGCCCACCCGCAGCGGATCGAGGATGGCGCGGATCGGGCAGGCCGCAGCAGTCGGGCACGCGCCGCTCTCCGGCGACACGGTACTCGAGAAGACGATGCGATCGTCAATGTCGGTGCGGTAGACGTCCGCCGTCACCGAAAAGTTCGAGACCGGACGCAGCACCATGCCTATGCTGGCGCTGCGCGAAGTCTCATCCTTGAGCGGGGCGATGCCGAAAGCCCGGGTGACAGCGCTGCCTTCGCGCGCCGTCAGGGTTTCGGTCAGCACACCCGCATTGTTCAGGTTTGTCGATACCGAGCTGTAGAACTTCTGCTGCACCGAGGGCGCGCGGAAGCCCGTCGAGGCGCTGGCGCGGATGCCGAAGGCGCGGCTCGGGTCGAAGCGGGCGATCAGCTTGCCGGTGGTCGTATTCCCGAAGTCGGAATAGCGCTCGCGGCGCAGGGCCGAACCCAGGGTCAGCTGCTCGCTCCATTTGTGCTCGAGGTCGACGTAGAAGGCCGTGTTGTGGCGGCCGGCATAGACCTGCGTGGCCGGCGTATAGCCGGGGAAGCCCTGGATGCCGGCCTGGGCGATGCCGCCATGCTGGTCGCGGATGACGATCGCCGGGTTGTTGGTGCGGCCGTACTGGTAAGAGACCGGTTCGCCCGCCTCGATCCGATAACTGTCGCGCCGGTACTCGAAGCCGGTGGCGACAGAGATCGGCTGGCCGAGGAAGTGCACCTGGCCCTTGATGTCGACGTTGAAGGTCGACTGCTGGAAGCCCAGCGTGCCGGTATAGGCCTCCCGCGGCGATTCGCCCTTGATGTCGCAGGAGCAGTTCGGCTCGTACCAGTAGCTGACATTGATCGAATTGCGCTCGTTGAACACCAGCTCGGAGCGGCCATGGTTGAAACTGGTGTCGAACTTCCAGCCGCCGCCCAGATCCGCGCGGTAGCCGAAGGCGAGGGAAGCGTCGCGCACTTCGGTGCGGATGTTCGGCAGGAAGCCGTCCGGATACACGGCCGGCACGTTGCGCGCATCCTCGCGCGGACGGAAGAAGCCGGCCGCATCGCCGGTGCGGCGCGAGGCGCCGCCGAACCAATACAGCTCGCCGCCATGCCCGACCGGCAGCATCGCATTCGTCCACAGGTAGGCGTCGCGCGCCAGGCTGTCGCCGATGCGCTGGGTGACGCGCGGCGGAGAGACGCGCAGGGAGTCGAGGCCGGCGCGGTTGGTTTCGCCGCGGCGGCGGCCCTCGACGGCCAGGTTGAGGTAGCCGCCGGCCTGGCCCAGCGCGAAGCCGTGCCAGGCGCTGGCGCCATAGGTGTCGCCGTCGCCTTCGGCCGTGGTGCCGCCGCTGATGCTGGCGCCGCCCTTGCCGGCGCCTTCTTTCAGGACGATGTTGATGACGCCGGCGATCGCGTCCGATCCGTACTGGGCGGCGGCGCCGTCGCGCAGCACCTCGATATGGTCGATCGCCGACATCGGGATCGCGTTGATGTCGGTGCCGGCCGAACCGCGGCCGACCGTCTGCTGCACGTTGACCAGGGCTTGCTGGTGGCGGCGCTTGCCGTTCACCAGCACCAGTACCTGGTCGGGACCGAGGCCGCGCAGGGTGGGGGGGCGGATGATGTCGGTGCCGTCGCTGATGAAGGTCGTGCTGAAGTTGAACGAGGGGTCGAGTTCCTGCAGGGCCTTGCCCAGTTCCAGCGAGCCGGTCGAGGCCAGGTCTTTCGCGCTCACCAGGCCGACCGGCACCGCGGTGTCGAGCGAGGAGCGGGCGGCGCCGCGCGATCCCACTACCACGACTTTCTGTCCCGCGTCCTCGTCAGTTCCTTGCATTTGCGCCTGCGCTTGCGGGAAGGCCGCCAGCAGCGCAGCGGACAGCAAGCTCGGTCGCCATGTCTTGTGCATCATCGTTATTCCCCGTTGAAGAGTGTCAGTGACTGGGGAATCTTGCCCGGCGTAAGTCTCACGGGCTTGTGCCTCATCAAGGCAGACGGGAAGACGGCGGCACGTGTATCTAGTCGGCAACGCCTAGCGAGAATACTAGTATGTTTCTAAACGGCAATAAGTCGTCATCATGGAATGAGAGTGGCAAGGCCAGCGCGACGCACGGGTATAGGCGTACGTTGACATATTGCACCCTAGACGAATATAAGTAGACGGTGCCCTTGTTATCTAGAATGCCAGCACAACCCTGCGTGTATGGCCCCTACACGTAAAACGATATTGGTTCTCCTGTCCTCGGAGACAGATAGTGAACATACCTGTCGGGTCCTAACCGACGCTGGCCACGTATTCGTGACGGCGATTGGAGAAAGTGGGGGACTGGCAGCTTTGGCGGCAATACACTTCGACGTACTGCTCACGGACCATTGCATGACCGATGCTGATAGCAGCCGCTATTTTTGTGAAGTACGCAGGGTATCGCCGTGGATTGCCATCGTTTGTGTCGTGGGATCTTCCGACATCGCTAGCGCAGCAAGAATGCTGGAGTGCGACGCGACCGTCCAGGTGCCCCTGTCATCGGCGCGTCTGGGCTGGGTTTTCGATTTCACACTTCGTTATTTTGGCAGTTGAGTTGTCGACCATGTCGACAGTGTGAGTTGGACCGCGCAAGGTCATGGTCTCGTCAAGCTGCGATACGGCGTTTTTTGGAGTAAAGATGCGTATTCCTGTTAAATCGGATAACTCCCAAAGGACGCCGCCAACGCCTGCCTCCGAAGATGAGAAAGCAGCAATGGAACGCGCCTTATCAAAAGAAAGCCCGAATGAGCTGTTCGAGCGTCTGACGCGTGAAAACGACACATCGAGATCCGATGCGACTTTGAGCCGCCGGACGCGGCGCGACCCTGACCGCTAGTGTTCGGAAATGTCGCTAGTTGCGTTTGCTTTCGTCCGCCTCTTCGTTCTCGGTAGCGGCGGCATTTTCCTTGAGCACCTCCTCACTGACATACCTGTTTTCCTCGGCTACCAGTTCGGGCGGACTCAACATATCTTGAATCATGGAGCCAAGCTCTGCCGTATCCCATGGCAAAGCTTTCCGTTCTCTGCAGTGAATGTAGTGCCGGATCTCGCTTTCTTGCTCGGCCGTTAGCGGTAGTCCGCGAAATGTCGTGCGGCGTCTAAGTGCTTCCATTTCAGCCTCCTGTACGGCACTTGTACCCAAGCCATAGGTAGCTTAAAGCAGGCAAGCACTTACACTGTAATCCCTCACTAGAATGAGCGGCACTCTGGACACGAATTCCTACGAACAATAAGAATGTCTGCTTCGGGTCCGGTCGACAGTAGACGCTTCAGCCAAGTCAGCTGCTCTTTAGACCACACTGATCTGCACTGCCGTGACAATGTGCGCATTTATTCGCCAAATCACGCGCTAGACTAGTCGCCCATGAATCCGCACATCAAACTCCGCATCGCCAACAGCCTGATGTTCCTGGGACTCCTCCCGCTCATCGCTGGCTGCTATGCCATGGTCTCCACGCTCGCCAGTACCGACTACCAGCAGCAAAGCCAGATCGGCCTTGCCTTCATCGCGATCGGCAAAGCCGTCATGGCCTGGGTCTTCGCGCTGGTCGTCAGCGGCACGGGCGCCGTGTGGTCGGCGCAGGTCGAGAAGCAGCATGCCGGCGCCCAGGCGCGGTCCGCACGCATGCTGCGCACGCTGGTCTTCGTCATGCTGCTGGTCCCGCTGGCGCTGCTGATCGTGGCGCGGCTCTGACGCGCTCGCCGGCGCTCCCTAACGCCTGAGTCTCGACTTCTGCGAGCGCAGCACGCGCTGTGCGACGCTGGCCTTCACCTTCACGGCGTGCATGAAGAACAGCGCGACACCCTTTCCGAAGAGGGAGCGTATCAGCTGCGCCCTATAGACGCGCTTCGACATCTTCTGGTCGCGGCGAACGTAATGGTGGTCGTGTCCATCTTCCAGATCTTCCGGCATGGTCCCCATCCTCAGCGGCACCGCGACAGCAAGGTGTAGCCCACTGAAAACGGGGGAGAGGCCCGGGGGGAGCCGGCGGGGGCGAAGCCGTGATTGTTCATTGTCGAGGTCCTGCGTAAATGGGCAAGCCCCTCATTACAAGGTAAATACCCGACCGCCACCAGTACCGCTCGTGTAATAAACGTTACAAAATGTCTCAGCCGGTGCGCCATCGAGGCTGCACGATGAAGATTTGGCAATAGGGAAAGTCCTCGTCGCCTCATTCCGAATCCCTATATACTTTCCGACGTTTAAACGAACCAGGAGGCGCGCGCGCCTGTTGGCGCCAACAAAGGATCGCAATGCACGATAGTGGGCCACCAGCCGCGGAGCCGGGTCTTTATGAAGACCTGTCGCAACTCGAGTGCATACATGCAGGCCCGCGGCATATGCTGTACCGCGACACCAGGTCCGCGCCAGTCACGGTGATCAAGGTGAATGCGGCAGCGGACGCCGTCGCTTCCATGAAACACGAATACGAGATGCTGCGTGGCCTTGCGCTGCCTGGTATCGTCAGGGTACGCGGGCTGGTCGATACGGGATTCGGAATCGGCATCGCCATGGACGACCTGGGCGGCACGAACCTCGCACAGGCGTTCCCGGCCGCTCCGCTGCCCCTTGCGCTCTTCCTCGATATCGCCGTCCAGCTCGCGCAAGCGGTCTCCCGGCTGCATGACGCGCGCATCATTCACCGCGATATTCACCCGGGGAACATCGTCTGGAACCCCGAGACCGGCGTCGCCACGCTGTGCGATTTTGCGCTTGCGCGCACCTTGCCGATCCTGGCCGTGGAAAGCCCGTATCCGCACGCGCTCGAAAGCACGCTGGCCTACATGTCGCCCGAGCAGACCGGCCGCACCGGCCGATCGGTCGATGCGCGGGCGGACCTGTATTCGCTGGGCGCCACTTTCTACAAGATGTTGACGGGCTCGCCGCCGTTTGCGGAACGCGACGCGGTGGCTCTGGCCCATTCCCAGATCGCGCGTCTGGCGCGGCCACCCGGCGAACTCAATGCGCAGGTGCCGGCCATGCTGTCGCAGCTTGTCCTCAGGCTGCTCGAAAAGGAGCCGACCGACCGTTACCAGAGCGCGCAGGCGGTGGCGGCGGACTTGCGCGAAGCGGCGCGGCAATGGCTGCGGGACGGGGCGATCCAACCGTTTGCGCTCGCCGTGCACGAGGTCCCGCGCGGGCTGGCCATCCCCGATCGGCTGTATGGCCGCGACACCGAGCTGCAGGCGCTGAACGCCGCGCTCACGCGCGCGGCAGCCGGAAGCCGCGAACTGGTGCTGGTCACCGGCGGCCCCGGGATCGGGAAATCGGCCCTGGTCGATCGCCTTGGCCCTGCCGTCAGCGACGTCCACGGCTACTACGCCGCGGGCAAGTTCGACCAGCTGCAGCGCAGCGTGCCTTTCTCGGCCCTGGCGGAAGCGCTCCGTAGTCTGGTGCGGCAGCTGCTGACGGAGTCTGAAGCCGCCCTCGAAGGATGGCGCGAGCGCATCGAAGAGGCGGTGGCGCCCAATGGGCAGCTGCTGGTCACCATCGTGCCGGAGCTCGAGCGCATCCTGGGTCCACAGCCGGAGGTGCCGGAAGTCGGTCCCGTCGAAGCGAGAAACCGCTTCCAGCTGCTCATCGCGCGCTTCCTGCGTGTCTTCGCACAGCCCGAGCATCCTTTCGTCCTGTTCCTCGACGACCTGCAGTGGGTGGATGCCGCATCGCTGCAGCTCATCGTACAGTGCGCGAGCGACGCCGCCGGCCATCACCTCCTGATCGTCGGCGCCTACCGCGACGGCGAAGTCGGCCCCTCGCACGCCTTGACGCTTGCCCTCGGCACGCTGCGCGACGCAGGCTGCGACATCCACACGATTCACCTGGAACCGCTGGGCGTGAACGCCATCGCGCAGCTCGCCGCCGACACCTTCGGCGCGGATGCCGTGCGCCTGAAGTTCCTGGCCGAGCTGCTCGTGCGTAAGTCGGCAGGCAATCCCTTCTTCGTCCGGCGCCTGCTGCACCAGATGCATGCCCAGGACCTGGTGCGCTATGACGCGCAGGCGCAAGGCTGGGTCTGGAACGACGCCGACATCGAGCATGCCCCGATATCGGACAACGTGCTCGAGGTGATGGTGCTGGCGATCGACCGGCTGCCGCTGCAGGCCAAACGCCTGCTCGAAACGGGCGCCTGCATCGGCCACCGCTTTGATCTCGGGACGCTCTCGGAATTGACGGACCTGTCCCCATCGGCCCTGGCCGACCAGCTGTGGGCGGCGGTCGCGGATGGATTGCTGGTCCGGGTGCAGGATGACGTCTCCGGCAGCGCCGGCGCCCCGGAACCGCTGACCCTGCAGTTCGCGCACGACCGCGTGCAACAGGCGGCCTACGGGCTGCTGAGCAGCGAAGAGAAGCAGGCACTGCACCATTCCATCGGCCGCCGGCTGCTGGACCGGGCCGGCCCGCAGATCGACGAAAAATTATTCGAGATCGTCGACCAGTTCAATCTGGGGGAGCAGTGCGTCGACGCCGCAGAGCGCGCGACCCTGGTCGAGCTCAATCTGGCGGCGGGCCGCAAGGCCAAGGAGTCGGCAGCCTATCGCGCCGCGTTCGAGTACCTGTCGGTGTCCAGGCGGCTGCTGGGGGCGCAGGGCTGGAGCGAGCGCCCCGGCATGGCCTTCGCGGTCCACCGCGAGCTTGCTGAAAGCGCCTACCTGGCAGGCGAACACGTCACGGCCGAAGAAGCCGTCGAAACCTCCCTGGAACACGCCCCCTCCAGGGCGGCCAGGGCGGAGCTCTACGGCCTGCGCGTGCTGGCTGCCACGGTCGTCGGCGACTGGGAGCGCGCCCTGCATTGGGGACGCGAAGGCCTGTCCGTCTTTGGCCAGGAATGGCCGCTGGAAGGCCTGACGCAAGCGATCCAGGACGAAGTCGGCGCAGTCATGGCGAACCTCGGCGGCCGCGACATCGAAGGCCTGATCGACGAACCCGACGTGCAGGATGCGGATATCCTCGCGAGCATGCGCCTGTTGTCGCTGCTTGGCGCGCCCGCCTATTTCAGCGGCGCGCCGGTCATGACCTTCATCCTCAGCCGCGCCGTGAACCTCTCGCTCATGCACGGCCAGTCGCCATACTCCGCCTTTGCCTACGTGCTGTACAGCGGCACGCACAACGCGCTGACCGGCCAGTACGACGTCGGCTATGCCTTCGGCAAGCTGGCGCTGGTGCTCGCGCAACGCTTCGGCAACCGCGCCGAAGAATGCCGCACGGTCGAGGTCTACGGGGTGCTGGTCCACCATTGGAAAGCCCCGCTGCGCGATGGGCTGCCGCTGCTGAAGGAAGGCTTCCGGGCCGGTATCGAATCGGGCGAACTCGCCTTTGCCGCATTCAACCTGAATTCCATCCTGATCAACGCCTTGCCCGCCGGGCTGCCATTGAGCGCGCTGCTCGACGAGGCCGAGGTCGCACTGGATTTCGCGACCACGCAGAAGAACCGGACCAGCGTCGAGATCGCCCTTCCGTTCAGGCAGATCGCGCGTGCGCTGACGGGGGCGACCGCCAGGCCGGACAGCTTCGAGGATGCCGAATTCGACGAGGCGCGCTTCCTGGCGGACGCGGGAAGCAACGCGACGGCGCTCGGCCATTACTGGGTCACCAGGCTCCAGCTGGCCTACCTGATGGGAGACTACGCGCAAGCCCTCCTGTGCTCGAGGGAGGCCGAAGAGCGGATCGCGGCCGGCATCGTCGGCATGATCATGTCGGCCGAGCACGTCTTCTATACCGCACTCGCCGTGGCTGCGACCGTGCCATCGTCTGGTGCGGAACATGCAGCGATCGCTGGCCAGTTACACGAGCTGTACGGCAAGCTGGTCAACTGGGCGCGGCACTGTCCCGAAAACTTTTCGCACAAAGTCTCCCTGCTCGGGGCGGAGATCGCCAGGATCGAAGGCAGGGCCGCCGATGCGTCCATGCTGTATCGGGTCGCGATTGCCGAGGCCGAACGCCAGCGCTTCGTCCAGGACGAGGCGCTGGCTCACGAGCTGCGGGCACGCTGCCTGATCGGCGAGCAGGAACCTGCGTTCGCGGCCGTGCATGTCCAGCTGGCGCTGGATCGGTATCGGCGCTGGGGTGCGTCGGAAAAGGTGCGCGCGCTCGAAGCGCAATTCCTACAAGCTGTCCGTCCTGAAACGCCGACGCCGCGCCAGGTAACTTCGATCGACCACATGGCGCTGATCAAGGCGTCGCAGGCCATCTCGAGCGAGACCACGCCCGAGCGTCTGTTCGAGCAGATCCTGCGCGTCGTGATCGAGGTCGCCGGCGCCCAGCGCGGCGTGCTGGCGCTTGCCGCGCATGGCACGCTCGCCATCCATGCGCAGATCGAAGCCGATGGCGAGGTGGCGATGTCGCTTGCCGAAATGGCGCTGGACGACTGCGCCGAGGTGCCGTCGGCGATCCTGCGCTACGTGCAGCGCACCAGGGAATTCCTGCTGCTTCCCGATGCAGCCGCAGCCGGCCTGTTCACCCGCGATCCGGTGGTACGGCAGCGGCAAGTGCGCTCGGTCCTGTGCGTTCCCCTGTTGAAGCAATCGTCGCTGATGGGGCTGATCTATCTCGAGAATAATGCGATGGCGGGCGCGTTCGCGGCGGACCTGGTCGAAATTGGCAAGGTACTGGCAGCACAGGCGGTCATCTCGCTTGAAAACAGCAGCCTGCTCAAAAGGATGCAGCAACTGACCGGCGAGCTGGAAGAGCGCGTCGTCAATCGCACACGACAGTTGACCGACCAGATTGCGGCGCGCGACAAGGCTGAAATGGGGCTCAAGATCGCCGAAGCCCGCCAGGCACTGCTGCTCAGGCTGAGCGATGCGCTGCGCCCGCTCATCGATCCGGATGCGATCCGCCAGACCGCGATACGGCTGCTGGGCGAGCATACGGGATGGGCGCGTACCTTCTATTTCAAGGTGGAGCGCGATGCGGACGGCCAGTGCGTCCAGGTGATCGAGAACATGGCGTCGCAGGACCCGGCACTGCCTGAATTCATCGGCTCCTGGGTGCTGGCCGATTTCGGAGACGCATGCCTTGAAGGACTTGCACACGGGGAGCCGGTTGCGATCGCGGACGTGCGCAGCGCCCACGGATTGAGCATGCAGCAGCGTGCCACGTATCGGGGCCTTGGCGTTGCGGCCGTCGTCAACGTGCCGGCAACGAGCGACGGCGACATCCTGGCAGGCATCGGCGCGCACGACACGCAGCCGCATCCATGGAGTATCGACGAGCTGGACCTGATCCGGGAAGTCGCCGCAAGGACCCTCATCGCGTCCGAACGTGCGCGCGCCGAAGCGGCGCTGCGCGAGGCCGATCGCCAGAAGGACGACTTCCTGGCGATGCTGGCGCACGAACTGCGTAACCCGCTCGCATCGATCAGCAACGCAAGCGAACTCATGGCGCGAACCGGCGCCGGCGGCGCGCGCGCCGAGGCGTTGTCCGCACTGCTCAAACGGCAGACCCGCCAACTGACCCGGCTGGTCGACGACCTGCTGGATATCTCGCGCATCTCGCGCGGGCGCATCACGCTCGAGAAGGCCCCGGTCGACGTCAGCGAACTGGTGCAGCAGGCCGTGGAGACCGTGCATGGCCTGGTCCAGGAGAAGGGGCATCGCCTGATGGTGACGACGCCTGCTCACGTACTGTATGTGGACGGCGACAGGACGCGTCTGGTACAGGCCATCTCGAACGTGATCCACAACGCCGTCAAATACACGGACAGGGGCGGAGAGATCCACGTCGAGGTATTCGATTCGGAAGAGGAAGCCGGCATCAGGGTGCGCGACAACGGCAGCGGCATCCCCGCGGACATCCTGCCCTCGCTATTCGACCTGTTCGTGCAGAGCGAACGCACCCTCGACCGCTCGCAGGGCGGCCTTGGAATCGGGCTCTCCGTCGTCAAGCGCTTGATCGAGATGCACCATGGATCGGTGCAGGCGGCCAGCAAGGGTGTGGGGCAGGGGGCGACCTTCACGATCCGCCTGCCGCGGGTGGCGGCGCCTGCCGCGCAGCCCGGTGCAGCTTCTTTGGAAGCCGGCCTGGCGCCGCGACGGATTCTCATCGTCGACGACAACGTCGATGCCGCCGATTCCCTGGCAATGCTGCTGGAGCTCGACGGCCACAGCGTCAGTACCGTCTATAGTGCCGTCGAGGCGATCGATGCTGCGGCGCGCCTGCAGCCGGACATCATGTTCCTTGACATCGGGCTGCCCGTCATGGACGGCTACGAAGTCGTGCGGCACCTGCGCTCACAGCCCGAGACTGCGGCCTTGCGCCTGGTTGCGATTACCGGCTACGGACAAAAGGAGGACCGCGAGCGGGCCCTGGCATCGGGCTTCGACGAGCACCTGGCCAAGCCCGTCACGCTCGACCTGCTCAAGGCGCTGCTGAGCGCGCAGTAATGGCCGTATGCGCTCAGCCCTGCTGGTCGCGCATCCATTCCTTCAGCCCCTCGACCCACTTCTTCGCCGGCAGGTTCAGGCGCCGCTTGATCTCGCCCGCGCGCTCGAACAGCACCGAGAAATCGATCTGCGGCGCGTTCTTAAAAGCGATGACGACGATGTTCGCATCGTGCACCTCGGGCAGCCAGACCACCGCGTCGAAGACCTCGGTCATCGCTTCCAGGTTTTTGTCGTAGTTGCCGAACTCTCCGAACACGTTGGCGGTCATGATGCCGTTCGGGCGCAGGCAGTCGAAGCAGCCCTGGTAAAACTCGGGGCTATCGAGCACCGGGCCGCGCGCTTCCTCGTCGTAGAGATCGACCTGCAGCGCGTCGACCGTGCCGTGGTTTTTCCGGTCCAGCACGAAGTCGAGCGCGTTCATTTCGCGCACCTGCAGGCGCTCGTCGTTCGGCGGCAGCTCGAACAGGGCGCGGCAGATGGCGATCACGTTGGGATTGAGTTCGACGGCGGTGACGCGCGCATCGGGAAAGCGCCGGTAGCAGAATTTGGTCAGCGCCGCGCTGCCGAGACCGAGCTGCACGATGTGCCTGGGCGCCCCCAGAAAAAGGTGCCAGGCCATCATCATCTGCACGTATTCGAGTTCGATCGCGTCCGGGCGCGCCAGGCGCATCGCGCCCTGTTCCCAGGAGGTGCCCAGGTGCAGCGAGCGTACGCCTTCGAATTCGGTGATCGTGGCCGGCGGATGGCCGGGTTGGCTGAAGCGGGGATCGTGTTCGGACATGGCTCGGTACGGAAGTGAAGGGCGATCTTACCAGAGCCTTCTGCACTTTACGGCACGCCGTTGCCGCACCAGGCTTGAAAAGCCGGCCGGTCGGCGAGGAGCGCCAGGTAGGCCGCCACGTGCGGATAGCCGGGACGGACCATCGGCGTCATGGCCCAGCGGTTCAGGGAAAGGCCAATCGCGATGTCGGCCAGCGTGAAGTCGTCGCCCGCGACGTAGGCGCTCGTTGTCGCCAGGCGTGCGTCGAGGATGCCGACGTGGCGGTTCCAGTTGTCGACGCTGGCCGCGACCTGCGCCGGGTCCGTGTGCGCGGGACTCTTGCGCACCAGGGCCATGAAGGCGTAGCGCCAAGCATGGTTCAGTTCCGTCGCCTGCCAGTCCATCCATTGCTCGACGCCGGCGCGGGCGCGTGCTTCATGTGGAAGCAGCGTTGTAGCCTGCTGCCGCCCGCACAGGTAGCGGCAAATCGAATTCGATTCCCACAGCACGAAGTCGCCGTCGACCAGCACCGGCACCATGCGGTTCGGATTCAGTGCCGCATGTTTGTCGCGCCAGTCCTCGCGCGTGACAGGCAGGTCGAGTTCCGCGCAGGTCCACAGCACCTTGCGCACGTTGATCGAGGTCGGCTTGCCGATAAGGATGATCATGCTTCGTCCTTCAATGCGGGGTGAGAGCGGGCAGGATGATGGTGACGGCAAGGCCGCCGCCCTCGCGGTTCGACAGCAGGATGCGTCCGCCGTGCGCTTCGGCGATCTCGCGCGCCAGCGCCAGGCCCAGGCCCGTGCCGCTGCGCTTGGTCGAGTAGAAGGGGACCAGGGCATTGGTCAGCACCGCCTCGTTCATACCGCTGCCGCGGTCGAGCACGTCGATGCGCAACACGTCCTGCGCGCGCCGCACCTGCAGTTCCACGTCTTCCGGGGAAGAGCCCGATTCGTGCGCATTCTTGAGCAGGTTGAGCAAAGCCTGTTCGAGCTGGGCCTGGTCGAGCAGCGCCGGTTCCTGCGGCAGCTCGCCCTCCAGACGGAAGCCAACTTGCGAGGACAGGCGCGCAATAAAACCCGGCCAGTCGCAGCGCTCCAGGCGCGGCGTCGGCAGCTTGGCGAAGCGGGCATAGCCGAGAATGAAGCTCTCCAGGTGGCGCGTGCGTTCGCCGATGGTCTCCAGGATTTGCGGCAGCCGTTCGGTCTGGCCGCGCCGTACCAGTTCCGCGCCCGAATGGGCCAGCGAGGCCAGCGGCGCCAGCGAATTGTTCAACTCGTGGCTGATCACGCGGATCACCTTTTTCCAGGTCTGCACTTCCTGGCGCCGCAGTTCGGCCGTCAGGTGGCGCAGCAGCAGTAGTTCGTGTTTTCTCCCGTTCAGGCTGAAACTGCTGCGCGCCAGGTGGTAGACCTGCTCGTCTTCTCCTTCCCCGGCCGTGAACAGGCCGTCGCCACCGCGCGCCAGCGCCTCGCCGAGGGCCGGAGACGCGTGGGCCAGCAGCTCGGGGAGGGCATGTCCTTCGAGTTTGCGCCCCTCGGCCAGCAGCTGGCGCGCGGCCAGGTTGGCGTAGACGACGGTGTCGGCGCGCTGCGGCGCGTCGGCTACCAGCAGCATCGCCACCGGGGTGTTCTGGACCATGGTATCGAGCAGCAGTTCGCGCTGCACCAGGTCGCGCCGCTGCTCGCGCAGCACGTTGCCGAGTTCGTTGTGGGCGCGGATCAGGTCCGCCAGCTCGTCGTTCTGCGGCCAGTGCAGGCTGAAGGAAAAGTCGCCGTCGCGGTAGCTCGTCACCGTGCCCTCCAGCGCGCGGAACAGGGAGAGGATGGGCTGCACCTGCGAGCGCACCGTGATGATCGCGACCGGGACCACGCAGGCCAGGCACAGGGCGGCGGCCAGCAGCGGCTGGCCGGGTAGCAGGTGGTCGAGCCCGAGGGCGATGAAGATGCCGACCGTGAGCAGGGTCCCGACCAGGGCCGAGAAGCGGGTGACAAGCGAGAGACGCATGGTTTATGCGCGCCCGATTCCTAATCGCTCCATGCGTCGGTACAGCGCCTGGCGCGACAGGCCGAGTTCCGCGGCCGCTTGCGAGACGACACCGCCGGCGCGTGCCAGGGCGGCGACGATGGCCTCGCGGTCCGGCTCGGCCTCGAGCGCCACGGGCGCCGGCGCCGCCACAGCCGGCAGGCCGAGATCAGGCGTGCGGATGACATCGCCCTGGGCCAGCAGGTTGGCGCGCGCCATCACGTTCTTCAGTTCGCGCACGTTGCCGGGCCAGGTGTGCGCCAGCAGGGCGCTTTCCGCGCCCGGATCGAGCCGTTTGCCGGATGCGAGCAGGCTGGCTGCCAGCGGCAGGATGTCCCCCGGACGGCTGGCCAGCGGCGGCAGGCGCAGCTCGATCACGTTCAGGCGATAGAACAGGTCTTCGCGGAAGCTGCCGGCGCGGATCATCGCCGGCAGGTCGGCGTTGGTCGCGCTGATCACCCGCACCTTGACCTGGCGTTCGCGGTTCGAGCCGAGGCGTTCGAAGCGGCCCGTTTCCAGCACCCGCAGCAGCTTCATCTGCCCGGCCGGCGGCAGGTTGCCGATCTCGTCCAGGAACAGGGTGCCGCCGTCGGCCGCCTCGAACTTGCCTTCGCGCGCCCGGGAGGCGCCCGTGTAGGCGCCGGCTTCGGCGCCGAACAGCTCGGCTTCAATGAGTTCCGACGGCAGGGCGCCGCAGTTCAGCACCACGAAGGGGCCGCTTTTCACTTGCGAATTCGCCTGGATGATCTCGGCGATGCGTTCCTTGCCCGTGCCGTTGGGGCCCGTGATCAGGACCGGCACGTCGGCCCGCGCGACCTGGCAGGCCAGCTGCAGCACGCGCTCGGTGGCCGGATCGGCCCAGACCAGGTTACGTAAATCGTACTGCTGTTCCAGCTCGCGCCGCTCCCTGCGCTCGCGGCCGACGCGCTGCGCCAGCGCGCGGTTTGCCTGGCCCAGTTCGATCAGGTTCGTGACGGTGGCCAGCAGGCGTTCGTCGTTCCAGGGTTTCGGTAAATAGTCGGCGGCGCCCGCCTTGATCAAGTCGACAGCCGCGTCCAGGTGGGTCCAGGCCGTCAGCAGAATGACCGGCAAATCCGGGTGCAACACCCGTATTTGCCGAAATAAGGCGACGCCTTCTTCGCCGGAGGTCGTGTCGGCCGTGAAGTTCATGTCCTGGATGACCAGGTCGACCGGTTCGCGCTGCAGGACGGCCAGCCCCTCCTCGGGCGAGGCCGCGTGCAGCGCCGCGATGTCGTGCAGGGAAAACAGCACATCGAGGGCGATCCCGACGGCGGCATTGTCGTCAATGATAAGTACGGTAGGCATGGCCGTCAGGATAACATTGCTGTATTGCAAATCAAGCATCTTCTAGGCACTGCGGGTGGCCAATGCCGGCGAAATGCTCGCCGCACGCCAGGCCGGCCCGTACACCGCAATCACGCCCAGCAGCCAGAATATCACCCCGCCCGACACCAGGTATTCGAGCGGCAGGCGCGCCATCTCGAGTTTGCTCACCAGCAGCTGGTTCAGGGCGACCCCGAGCAGCACCCCGCCCACCACGCCGGCGCTGGTGATCATGAAGTTCTCGGTGATGAAGTAGCGCAGGATGTCCACTTTACGAGCGCCGAGGGCGCGGCGTACGCCGATCTGTTTCCTACGCTGGGTGACCCACAGGCTGGCCATGCCGACGATGCCGCTGGCGGTAATCAGGAGCAGCAGCACGCTGACGGTGACCAGCATCCACGACAGCGCCATGTCGGCGCGGTAGCGGTCCTTGCGGTGCTGGTCGAGCGTGGTCGTTTCGAGGATGATCGGCGTCGGCGAGGCCTTGCGCAGTGCGGCCTCGACTTCGCGGATCACGCGCTCGCGCTGGCCTGGCTCGGCACGCACGGTGTACTTCGCGCCCGCAAAATCCCCATACCTGCGCATTGGCGCGATGCTGGAATACTCGCCGCGCGGCGTGACCTCGGCGTTCTGGGTCTGCAGGCGTTCGACCACGCCCACCACGCGCACTTCAATCGCGTCTTCGCCGGTACCGAAGTACATGTTCTTGCCGGTTGCCGGCACGCCCGGCCACATCTTATCGGCCAGCGCCTTGGTGACGATCACATGGTGCGGAAGGTCGTTGGTGTTGGTGTTGACGTCCACGTACTCGCCGGGCAGGAAGTCGCGCCCTTCGACCAGCTTCAGGCCCCAGGTCTTGACCAGCGAATCCGGGGAAAAGTAGAACGAGGAGGGCGCCGTTTCGTCGACCTGCTTGCGGTCGACGGCCACGCTGTTGTTCCAGCCCGATTGCGACAGCGGGATCTGGTTGACGTTGGCGACCGCCACCACGCCGGGCACGGCGCGGATGACTTCCGCTTCGCGCTTTTGCGTGGCCAGCATCTGTTCGGGGCCGCCCGACATCAGGTTGCGTACGTCGATCGAGAAGACGGCGTGTTCATCGGCCACGCCGGTCGGGCGGCTCGAGACATGGCGCCGTTCGCTGACGATGTGCAGCGCGTTGGCGAGGATGGCGAGGCTGAGCGCCACCTGCAGTGCGACCAGGATCGCACCGGTCTTGTTGCGCAGGAGCGCGGACAGGATAGGACGGATTTCCATGATGGATCTCTCTTATTGGGCTTATTGGGACTTGAGCTGGATGGCCGGCGTCACCTGGCAGGCGCGCCAGGTCGGCAGCAGCCCGGCCAGCACGGCGGCCAGCACCGACAGCGCAAAGGTAAAGGCGAGCATCGTCAAGTCCATATGGGCGAGCGATGCCACTTCGCTGCTCTGCATGCCGATCAGGGCCAGGGCGCCGAAGGCGAGCACGAGACCGAGCACGCCGCCGGCCAGGCCTACCACCGCGCTCTCGATCAGGAACTGGCGGAAGATCTCGCGGCGCGAGGCGCCCAGCGCGCGGCGGATGCCGACTTCGGCGGCGCGCACCGAGAATTTCGCCAGCAGCAGGCCGATCGTGTTCACGAGGCACAGCAGCAGGAAGCCGAAGGCCAGCCAGGCCGACAGCCTGGTGTCCTTGTCCACCACTTCGCGCTCCTGCATCCATTCGGTCACGTTGAACAGGCGGTTCGGCGCCGCGCGCTTCATGCGACCGAGTTTGCGCTGCTCGGCGGCGTAACTGTCGATGTAGTTCTGCAGCTGGGCGCGGTCGCCGCTTGAGCCGGTCTCGAACCAGAACTGCAGCCAGGTGCAGTTCGAACGCAGCTTGCCCTCGAATCCCGGATCGGAACGCTCGGAGCAGTTCATGCCGCCGTTGTGGGTGGTCTCGTGGCGGATGGCGCTGCCGAGCGGGATGAAGAATTCCTCGCCGTCGCCGAACTGCTCGCCCCCGACCAGCTTGTAGTAGCGCGGTTTCGGCTCCCACTTGTCGGTGACGCCGACGATCGTAAACGGGAAGCCCATCACGTTGATGCGCTGGCCGACCGGGTTGGCTTCGCCGAACAGTTTTTCGGCGATCGCGCGGCTCAGCACGATGACGTCGGCGCCGCGTTCGTCGTCCTGGGCGCTCCAGGCCTGGCCGCGGACGAAGGGCACGTCGAACATGGCGAAGAAGTCACGCGTTGGCGCCACCCCCTGTGCCGAGAAGGCCGGCAGGTCCTTGCGCGGCGGCTCGATCGGCGCCGAAATGCCGTACAGGCCGGTGCGGCGCACGCCCTGGCCGCTTTTCAGGAGGTTCATCACGTCCGGGTAGGTGACCTGGTTCTCGCGCAGCTTTTCGGCCGGGTTGTAGTTGTCGACCGGCGCCACGTCGAAGATCGGCACGAACAGGCGGTCGCTCTTCTGCGGGATCGGGTCACCCGACATCATGTGCAGGATGGTCAGCGTCGAGACGCTGGCGGCCACGCCGATGGCCAGCGTCAGCACCATCAGCGCCGTCAGCGCGGGATTGCGGCGCAGGCTGCGCACGCCGAGCTTGAAGTAATAGCTGAACATGGATGCTCCTCAGGCGACGGTGGCGCCGGCGTTGGCGGCCAGGGTCGGGCCCTTGCGCACCAGGTCCGAGACCTGGCCGTCGATGATGTGCACGTTGCGGTGGGTGCGCACGGCCAGTTCCGGATCGTGGGTGACCATCAGGATGGTGGTGCCGGCCGCGTTGATCTCTTCCAGCAGTTCCATCACGCCGCGCGCCATCTGCGTATCGAGGTTACCGGTCGGTTCGTCCGCCAGCAGCAGTTTCGGCGAGCCGGCCAGGGCGCGCGCGATCGCCACGCGCTGCTGCTGGCCGCCCGACAGCTCGGCCGGGAAGTGCTTCATGCGCGAAGCCAGGCCCACCTTGGCCAGCGCGTCCTCGATGCGCTCTTTTCTTTCGGCCGCGTTGTAGCCGCGGTAGCGCAGCGGCACGTCGACGTTGTCGTACAGGCTCAGATCCGGGATCAGGTTGAAACCCTGGAAGATGAAGCCGATCTTCTCGTTGCGCAGGCGCGAGCGGGCGTCGTCGTTCATGCCCTTCACGTTGACGCCGTCGAGCACGTATTCGCCGCTGGTGAACTCTTCGAGCAGGCCGGCGATGTTCAGGAAGCTGGTTTTACCGGAGCCGGAGGGACCGGTGACGGTCACGAATTCGCCCTGGTTGACCTGGATCTCGAAGCCGCGCAGCGCGTGGGTTTCGATCATGTGGGTGCGGTACACCTTGGAGAGGTTGGTCATGCGCAGCATGGGATGTCCTTTCAGGAGGGAGTTTTTATTCAGTTGATCGAAATGCGGGCCGCGTTCTCGAAGGTGTCCGTACCGGCGACGACGACCTTGTCGCCCGGTTTCAGGCCCTTGACGATTTCAACGGCGGAGATGCTGGTCGCGCCCAGCTGGATCGGCGTGCGCACGGCGATGCCGTCCTGGACCACGTAGGCGAAGCGTCCGCCTTCGCTTTCCACGAAGGGACCGCGCGGCAGCATGAGGACGTTCGGCTTTTCCTCGATCAGCAAACGCGCCGTGACGCGCTGGCTCTGGCGCAGGCCCTTCGGCTGCTCGCCGTCGAAACGCACGCGCGCCAGCACCTGGTTCTTGACCACTTCCGGCGACAGGGCCACCAGCTTGCCGGTGGCGGTGCCCGACGGCAGGGTGATTTCGGCCGACATGCCGAGTCCCATGTCGGACACGTAGGTTTCCGGGACCTCCAATTCGACTTCCAGGCGCGACAGATCGACCAGGGTCATCAAGGGAGCGTTGGCGGCCACCACCATTCGGTTCTGCACGTTCAGGGTGCCAATAAAACCGTCCACGGGCGCGCGCACGGTCAGCTCGTCGACGCGGCGCTGGGCGTTCGCCATCGACAGGCGGGCGCGCTCCATCTCGTTGGTCTTGGTGCGGATGGCGAGCGCCACGTCGTCGCCTTCCAGGTTGGCCGCCTGCGCCGCGTGCCTGGCGCGGATGCCGGCCGAGTTCAGGGCATCCTTCGCCTTCTGATAATCGATCTTGGCGATGACGCCGACCTGGGCCACGGATTCGTAACGCTCGAGCGTGCGCTGGGCGGACAGGCGGTCGATCTCGGCCACGTCCGCTTCGCGCTGGGCCAGCAGTTTCTGCTTGCGCGAGAGGATCTGCTGGCGCGCGACTTCCGCCTTCAATTGCTCGTAGGTCGACTGTTCGCGTTTCAGGGCGTCGGTCAGGTCGGGCGATTCGAGCACGGCGAGGACGTCGCCCTTTTTGACGGTGTCGCCGGCGGCGACCTTTAAATTGACGGTGGCCGGCGCCGTGGAAAACAGGGTCGGGCTGACGGCGGCGACGACGCGGCCGTTGACGGAGGCGTCGCGCACCAGGGTGCCGCGGCCGACTTCGGCAATGCGCAGGCGGCTGGCGCTGACGGAATGTTCGCTGTCGCGCCAGCCCTGCAGCAGGAAGAAGGAGACGGCGACCAGGGCGACCGCGCCGCCGGCCAGCAGGGCGCGACGCTTGGTTCTCTGGCCCGGCAGCGGGGTGACGACGGTGTCTTGATGGGATGTATCGCGGATCATGGTGGTTTCGATAACGACGTGAATGCTGGTCGTTATTGCACGATCCGTGCCAACAGCTAAGTTGTTGATTTGCTTGGGTGGACACGCGGACGGACGCGTGTCCGGCGTGTCCGAACGGATGCGTCCGTACGTACGCGGACACGGGCGTGTCCGCGCATGATCTCGCCCAGACCGCTAAAAATTACTTCTGCGGCTTCTGCTTCTGCCCGTACTTCCCGACAATTTCTCCCTTGCCGATCACATGTCCCTGCATCGCCTTCAGCAAGGTATCGCGATCGGACCCGAAGGGCACGTCGAGCATCGTATCGAGCGCGTAGACCTGGAAGTGGTAGTGATGCGCCGGTTCGCCCACCGGCGGCTTCGGCCCGTAATAACCCATCGAGCCGCGCGTGTTCCGGCCTTGCAGGACGCCGTCCGGGTCGGACAGGCGCGGCTGCTCCTGCACGCCTTCCGGCACGCTGGTGATGGTGCCCGGGATGTTCCAGGCCAGCCAGTGCACGGTCGGCGTGACCGGCTTCGAATCCGGGTCTTCCATGATGATGGCGTAGGACTTCGCATTGGGCACGGCCTTCCACGACAGCGCCGGCGAGACGCCGTCCGCGTACTCGCTGTATTTCTGGTCCAGCATGCCCTGATGCCTGAAGCTCGGCGAGCTGACCGACACCGAACCTGACGACTGGGTCTCGGCCCGCTTGTTCGCCAGCGGTACGTTGTTGCCCTTGTTCGCCTGTTCCTTCATCGGCCCATCTGGCGGCGTGACAGCAGGGCCGGCCGGGGTGCTGCCCGCGCCCGTGTAGGCGATGCGATAGATGACGCCATTGCCGTCGTCCGCCATCAGCATCGCGCCATCCTTGGCAAAAGCCAGGCCGACCGGACGCGCAATATGGGTCTTGCCGCCATCGGTAAGAAAACCGGTGACGAAGGGCTCGATGCCTTTCGGCTGGCCGTTCTCGAAGCGCACGCGCACGATCTCGTAGCCGGAAGCAGTCTTGCGGTTCCAGGAGCCGCGCATGGTGGCGAAGGCGTCGCCGCGGTATTCGGCCGGGAAGGCACTCTGGTTCGCGAACACGAGCTGCATCGGCGCCGCGTGCGCTGTATAGCCCAGCACCATCGGCGTCGAGCGGTCGCGCCATTGCTGCTTGCTGATCTCGCCGACCGGCGTGCTTTGCGGGTAGATCTCGTTGGCCCCATACACGTGCGGCCAGCCGTACATCTTGCCGTGCTCGATCTTGTTCAGCTCTTCCTGCTGCTGGTTATCGCCCAGGAAGTCGATGCCGTGGTCCAGGCCCCACAGCTCGCCGGTCTGCGGATGCCAGCCGAAGCCGATGGTGTTACGCAGGCCGCTGGCAAAGATGCTGCGCTTCTTGCCGTCCTTGGAGGCGCGCAGGATGGTCGCGTTTTCCGGATTGCTTTCGTTGCAGGTGTTGCAGGTGCTGCCGACGCTGATGTACAGCATGTCGTCTGGACCGAAGGCGATCGTGCGGTTCGGGTGCTGGCCCGAGTCGGGCAAATCGCCGATCAGCATGTTCAGTTCGCCCAGGCGGCCGTCCGGCTTGATGTCGGCGGCGAACACCTCTTTCACCGTGATCAAATAAAGCTTGTTGTCGCGGATCGCCAGGCCGTGGGCGCCGGCGCGGTTCGCCACCGTGACGGCGGGCCCGTCGGCGCGGCCGTCGCCGTCGGCGTCGCGCAGCAGCAGGACGTCGCCCTGGTCGCGCCGCGACAGGTAGACGTCGCCGTTCGGCGCCACCGCGATGATGCGCGCGTTTTTCAAGCCGGTCGCGAAGGGCGTCACCGTGAAGCCGGCAGGCGCCTTGATGCCGCGCATGCGCTCGGGCGTCGCCTCCACCTTGTTCGGCTTGAAGATATTGTTGTCGAGGGAGACCTGGGTGCCATCGCCTTGCTGGGCATAGGCACCGCTTACCGCCATGGCCAGCAGGGAGGCTGCGAACGCGCGTTTCATCGGATGATCCTTTCCAGTCGATTCAATGCTGTGAGTGTCGGTCGATCGTGCCAGAGCGGCGCCCGACGGTATGTTGGAGAACGAACATTGAAGGATGGATAACGGTTCAAAGCCGGAACAGGAGCTGCGGCACGAGATTCAGGCGCCCTCTGCAGAAATAAGCAAAACGCGAGACAATACGGGATTCCATTTTCGACTGTTATTTCTCGACAATGTCCACTTCCACTACGCTTTCCGCGGCGCCGCGCGCCGACATCAACCTGAAGCCGCTCGGCGTCGCGCTCCTGCTGATCCTGCTCGGGACCTGGTACCTCGGGCAGAACGTCAGCGCCAAGCTGGCGTCCCTGTTCGTGGTCGGCTCGCTGCTCGGCATGGCCCTGTATCACGCCGCCTTCGGTTTTACCTCGGCCTGGCGCGTCTTCATCGCCGACGGCCGCGGCGCGGGCCTGCGCGCGCAGATGCTGATGCTGGCCGTCGGCGTGGCGCTGTTCTTCCCGGCGCTCGCCAGCGGCACGCTGTTCGGCAACCCGGTCACGGGCCTGGTCTCTCCGGCCGGCACCTCGGTGATCGTCGGCGCTTTCATCTTCGGTATCGGCATGCAGCTGGGCGGCGGCTGCGCTTCCGGCACCCTGTACACGGTCGGCGGCGGCAGCACGCGCATGCTGGTCACGCTGTTCTTCTTCATCGTGGGTTCCGTGGTCGCCACCGCCTACATGCCGTTCTGGACTTCGCTGCCGCAGCTGGCGCCGATCTCGCTCGTCAAGACCCTGGGTACCGGGCCGGCGCTGCTGCTCAACTGGGCCGTGTTCGCCCTGATCGCGTTTATTACCGTCGTGGTCGAGAAGCGCCGCCATGGCCGCATCGTCGTCTCGCCGGTGAAATCGACCGGACGCGCGACCTGGCTGCACGGTCCCTGGCCGCTGGTGGCCGGCGCGCTGGCGCTGGTGCTGCTGAATTTCGCGACGCTGGCGCTGTCGGGCCGGCCCTGGGGCGTGACCTCGGCCTTTGCCCTGTGGGGCGCCAAGGGCGCGGCGCTGCTCGGCATCGATACCCCGAGCTGGGCCTACTGGTCGACCAAGGCGAATGCCGCCGCGCTGGCCGCGCCGGTAACGCAGGACGTGACCTCGATGATGGACATCGGCATCGTACTCGGCGCGATGGCCGCCGCTGCCCTGGCCGGCCGCTATGCGCCGGTGTGGAAGCTGCCGCTGCGTTCCCTGGTCGCGGCCATGGTCGGCGGCCTGATGTTGGGCTTCGGCGCACGCCTCGCCTATGGCTGCAACATCGGCGCCTACTTCAGCGGCATCGTCTCGGGCAGCCTGCACGGCTGGCTGTGGTTAATTGCCGCGTTTGCCGGCAACGTCTTCGGCACGCGCCTGCGTCCGCTGTTCGGGCTGGAGGTCGAGCGGGTGAAACCGAGCGGCTGCTAAGCCTTCCCGTGCGGCGCCTTGTTGAAATGCTCGACCAGGAAATCGATGAAGGCGCGCGCGCGTAGCGTCTGGTTGCGCTGGCTCGGGTAGTAGACGAACAGGTCGGCGTCGGGCAGGGAGAATTCGGGCAGCACGATTTTCAGCCTGCCGCTGTCGAGGTAGCGGGCCAGGTCCCATTCCGAGCGGATCAGGATGCCATGGCCGTCCAGCGCCCAGCCGAGTACGATGTCGCCGTCGTTACTGGACACCATGCCGTGCACCTTGACGATTTCGGTCTCTTCCCCGTGCGTGAAACGCCAGATGCCGTAGGCGTCGTCGTTCTGGCGGTGGATGATGCAGCGGTGGCTGGCGAGATCGGCCAGCGTGCGCGGCGTGCCGTGGCGCGCCAGGTAGGCCGGCGAGGCGGCCAGGTAGCGCCGGTTCGACATGATGCGCCGCGCATTCAATCGCTTGTCGGGCAGGGCACCGAAGCGGATGGCGAGATCGAAGCCGCTTTCGACCAGGTCGATCGGGCGGTCGGTCACCTCCATTTGCACTTCCACCTCCGGGTAGCGCCGGGCGAAGCTCGACACCAGCGGCGCGATCGTGGTGCGCCCGAATCCGAGGGTCGCGTTCACGCGCAGCAGGCCGCGCGGCGTGCCGCGTCCCTGCGACACCTCGTCTTCCATTTCCGTGATCTCGGCCAGGATGCGCGTCGCATGGCGCAGATAGGTCTCGCCTTCGCTGGTGAGGCTGACGCTGCGCGTGGTGCGGTTCAGCAGGCGCACCCCCAAACGGCTTTCCAGCGCCGCCAGCCGCTTGGTGGCCGCGGGCGGCGTCAGGTCGAGCGCGCGCGCCGCGGCGGCCAGGCTGCCGTGGCGGGCGACGAGCACGAAGAAACGCATGTCCGAAGTCGGCTCAGTATTCACTTGGGCTCAATTCATAATTAAATTGAGGGAAATTATAGGCGCATCCTTGACGCTTAAGCTACGGCTTTCGAACAAGGAGTCCGCCATGAGAATCGTAGAAATCCGGGAACAGACGCTGCCCATCAGCTCGCCGATCCGCAACGCCTATATCGACTTCAGCAAGATGACGCTGAGCCTGGTCGCCGTGATCACCGACGTGATTCGTGACGGCAAGCCGGTGGTCGGCTACGGCTTCAATTCGAACGGCCGCTACGGCCAGGGCAAGCTGATGCGCGAACGTTTCATCCCGCGCATCCTGGAGGCGGACCCAGGCTCGCTGGTCGACGATGCCGGCACCAACCTCGATCCCCATAAAATCTGGAACTGCATGTTCACCAACGAGAAGCCGGGCGGCCACGGCGAGCGCTCGGTGGCGATCGGCACCATCGACATGGCGGTCTGGGATGCGGTGGCGAAAATCGAAGGCAAACCCCTGTTCCAGTTGCTGGCCGACCGCTACGGCAAGGGCACGCCGGAACGCAAAGTCTTCGTGTACGCCGCCGGCGGCTACTACTATCCGGGCCAGGACCACGGCAAGCTGAAGGACGAGATGCGCAGCTACATCGACCGCGGCTACACGGTGGTCAAGAAGAAGATCGGCGGCGCCTCGCTGGACGAAGACCTGCGCCGCATCGACAGCATCCTGTCCGTGCTGCAGGATGGCCAGAAGCTGGCGGTGGACGCCAACGGCCGCTTCGACCTCGATACCGCTATTCGCTATGCGAAAGCGCTGTCGCAGTACGACCTGTTCTGGTATGAGGAAGCCGGCGACCCGCTCGACTTCGAACTGCAAGCCACGCTGCGCAACTACTATAAAAATCCGATGGCGACCGGCGAGAACCTGTTCTCGATGCAGGACGCGCGCAACCTGATCCGCTACGGCGGCATGCGCGCCGACCGCGACTGGCTGCAGTTCGACTGCGCGCTCTCGTACGGCCTGGTCGAATACCTGCGCACCCTCGACATGCTGCGCGAGCACGGCTGGTCGCCGAGCCGCTGCATCCCGCACGGCGGCCACCAGATGTCGCTGAACATCGCGGCCGGCCTGGGCCTGGGCGGCAACGAGTCCTATCCGGACCTGTTCCAGCCTTTCGGCGGCTTCCCGGACGGCGTGAAAGTCGAGAACGGTTTCATTACCATGCCGGACCTGCCGGGCATCGGCTTCGAGGGCAAGGCGGATTTGTACGCGGAGATGCAGAAGCTGGCTTCTTGAGCCGCAAACAGTATGGAAAAAGCCCGGGACGGCGCGAACCGTCCCGGGCTTTTTTTAACCCCGCAAGCTGCGCCGCCTGGACAGCCCGGCCGCGGCCAGTCCGCCCAGCAGCAATAGCAGCGACGCTGGTTCCGGCACCTCGTTCGCATCGCCGATGGTGAGCAGCACGTTGTCGACGCCGAACTGGAACAGGTTGACGTTGTCGACCTCGGCGAAGCGCAGGCGCAGGCTCTGGTTCAGGTTGGCGTTGAGCAGGGCCGTGATGTCGACCTCGACGTGGTTGTAGCCTGACACCAGCGGGTCGCCGGGCAGCGTGGCGAACAGGTTCAGCAGCACGTCCGATGCCGCCAGGCTGAACGGATCGCTGCCGCCGAGCAGCAGGTCGACCCGTGCCTGCTGGTTCAGCGCCGGCGTGGCGAAGTCGAGCGAGAGCGGATCGGGCACCGAGAAGGCTTCGGCGCGGTTGCCGATGAACAGGTCGAAGCTCAGCCGCGCCGATCCGACCGCCGTGCTCTGCATGAAGTCCTGGTAAAGCAGGTGGCTGCCCGGCCCTTCCGCATCCGTCATCGCTGCATTGCTGCCGCTCGGTGCGGGAACGGCCGTACCGGTGACGGGGCTGCTGGTGCCCGACTGCAGCATGAAGCCGCCGTCGCTGCCGACCTGGTTGACAACGGTCCAGTTGCTCATGCCCGCTTCGAAGTCACCATTGAGGATGGGTTCGGCATGCAGCGGCAGGGCGATCAGCGCGAGCACGGCGGCCGCGCCCGCGGTCAGTTTCTTGAACGATGTGTTCATCATTTCCTCCTGAGGGTGGCCGTTGCGCGGCTGATGCGGTAGACGACGCCGTCGGTGATCGAAACGACGTACAGGTTGCCATCCGGTCCCTGCTCGATGGATGGGGTGACGCCGAAGCCGCGGCCGATCAGCAGCGATTCGCTTTCGGTCGGCTCGAACTTGGTCAGGTTGTCGGCCACCTTGTCGGCCAGGCGCGGATCGGCGCTGGTGTCCACGTTGAGACGGTCGGCGGTCAAGCGCAGCCGGTACAGGCTGCCGCCGGTAGGCCCGGTCGGCGCGAAGGGACGCGAAGAACCCATCCATAAGGTGCCGTCGTACTCGGCGCCGAGCGCGCTGCCGCGGATAAAGGCGGTACCCGACGGCCCGACTTCGTAGCGCCAGCTGAAGGCGGGATCGACATAGGTCGCGCCAGGCAGCATGAACATGCGCGAGCGCGCCAGGCTGGCCGTGTAGGCGATGCGGGTGGGCGGATAGCGCACCTGCTGCAGCGAGCTGCCGAACTCCGTCGTCTCGATCTGCTTGAACTGGGCCATGCGGCTTTGCGGTCCCATGATCTGGATCCAGCCGCCGTTCATGCCGGGTATCACCCGGTTCAGTTCGCTGAAGGCGTCGTCCGCGTTTTCGGTCAGCCAGAGGAAGCCGCCGCGCGGGTCGAAGGCCATGCCGAAGCCGTTGCGGTGGCCGTAGCTGAATACCTTCTGGATGCCCGTGCCGACTTCGCCCCCGATCGCCGCGCCGGCGCCGAAGAAGGGGTTGCTGGGCGGCGTCGTCCCATCGTCGTTCAGGCGCATGACGACGCCGGACAGGTGGGCGCTGTCGGGCGCCGGTCCGCCGAAAGTGTCGTCGACCAGGGGCGCGGTGAGGAAGGGACCGTTCGGCAGGTTCTGCATGCGGCTGCGCCGTCCCAGGTCACCCGTGAAGACGTACAGCTTGCCGTCCGGGCCGAAGCGCATCGGCCCGCCGTTATGGTTGCCGTTCTCGCGCGGGTTGACGGCGCTCTCGTGGCCGGGGACGGGGATGTTGTCGGTCTGGCGCGCGCGCAGGCGCAGGGTTTTGAAATTCGGGTCCATGACCAGCGTGCTGCCGTTCCAGATGAAGCGGTCGACCCGGTTGCCCAGCAGCGGCACCTGGCTGATGTCGGTCGTGTCGGCTCCCGTTGAACTCTCGGTCCAGCGCACGTAGACGAAGGGCAGGGCCGGGAAGTTCGGGTGCAGCGCGATACTCAGCAGGCCGCGCTCGGAGGCGGAGTTGACCGCCAGGTCGAGCACCGGCGTGGGCTGGATCACGCCGTTGATCGCCCGCTTGATCTGGCCGCTCGCTTTCTCCAGGATGAAGGCGTCGTTCTGCCCGATGAAGGCGATCCCGATTGGCTGGACCAGGCCGGCGCCCGTACCGATGAAGGTCGTCACCTGCAGGTTCGGATCGAGCATCTGGACCGGAATCGAATCGGCCGCCGCGAAGGGCGCAACCATGGTGAGCAGTGCCGACGCGGTGAGTGTGAGCACCCTTCGTCCTGCCATTCTTTCAGCGCATGTCATTGACATCATGTTCCCCCAATCTGCCGGTCCCGTCCTGGGCCAGGC
>Ga0308160_10001807_pt1 | contig 28156 bp, 24 predicted proteins | sample PhyFR1_FD_201036 | JGI IMG/M metagenome (GOLD analysis project Ga0308160, IMG submission 201036) | Phyllosphere microbial communities from UC Gill Tract Community Farm, Albany, California, United States - DLSLF.R1 | ecosystem: Host-associated > Plants > Phyllosphere > Unclassified | place: USA... | reverse complement strand
CGGCGGGGTGTGTGCAGTGAACTCAAACACGCCGATTGGAGACTCCGCAAGGTCTTTTTTCCAGTCTTTGATGATTTCATCGCAGGTAACGTCCAGCGATGCCACTTCTTCGCTATTCCAAATTTGCGGTGGAGTAAGCGCAGTGAGCGTATCATCTTTTACCGTGTCAAAACCAGCAGTGTCCCGTGCTGTATTCGTTAGGTAAATACCATCAAGCTCATGGCCGGATGCCAGCTTTGCTGCCAAATTGGCCGCAGGTCCAAGAAATAGCGGCTCTCTGTGACCACGACGACCATTGTTCACAGCCAAGGTGATCCCTGAATCGATGCCGATCCGAATTTCGGCTGCCGGGATAGGATCTTCACTTTCTTCGCCGGTATTTTGAAGGACATTGGCGATCAAACTAGCGATCGCCACCGCTTTATGGATTCGTTCAGCTTCATCGCCATATGGCTTTACGACCACCGCATGGAGGCGCTGATTATGAAAATCCACGTGAATTGCGCCTACCCGGTTCAGAATGCGGTGTACGGCGCGGAAATGAAGATTCAAAAACCGCAACGTACGACGGTGACACGTAATGCCTTCAACTGCGGTCACGTCGAGCATGTCGTCGACATTCAATATTTCCACATAGATATGGACGCCGTCTACGCGGTATGCACAGTTTCGTCCCAGGTTGGACAGGTCCGTGTCTCGCACATATTCTTTGACCTCAACATTTGCGACTTCTGCAAGCCGTGCTTTAATCCGCTTTTCTGCGGTGTCTTGTCGCCATGTTCGAGCAACCATGCTTAATCATTCCTTCCTATCCGATTTGGGGCTCATCCTCTACAGGAATCCGGTAGAGAACATGCCATAAAAGAACGTACCGTAACGTTCTACTATACAAGCGCCAGTGATACTCAGTTCGTTGATGCAGACATTATAAAATACTACAGGTAGTAGTCAATGACTTATCTACAACTATCTATAGTGCTTTCTTTTTGGAACCAAAGGCGCTGGCATAGGAAAGAAGGACTCGATTACGAACGCGGCAACGTGAAACCGTAATGCACATTTCACTCCAGTCCACGAGAACGTTTTAGTAGATTTTTTATCAATTACTCCCCGGTACGCTCATTCTTTGCATAAATTGCAAAAGCACTTAAACATACAAGGCTAAAGAAGGAAGCTGATGAGTGGGTACGCCAAATTCCCATGTTGAAGAGTATAGAAAGGCGGCGAAGCTCGGGTGCGAGTCGAGATAGCCGACACGAGCATTCGTCTTCCTAAAATTCAGTTTCAATTAGTGCTTCAGCCAAGAAATCTGCTTATGCACCAACAACACAAGCGTTAGGTTCTAAAAAAATATTACAAAGTTAGTCATAGCGGCACTGATCATCCGCGCATTATGGCTCGGCACTATCAACGTACCGGTACTCGAAGGTATTTTCAATGTTGCAACGTGTATCTGACTGATCATGAAGCGTTGAGGTCAAACGTCACAGCGGTAAGTTTTCCCTTCTGGATCAATCGATCCTCGCTACGCGTTCATCGTGCTGGCAAGCTGATCAATTGGAATGCCATCGTGCTGGACGCTTAGACGCGACGGTACGTCCAGACATTGTCATCCGCCTTTGCGACCCGCCCGGTAGTAAGCTTGCTCTATCTATTACACTCTAGCAGCAAAGTTAGCGGCACACCAAAGTAGCTCTAACTATTTTCCCGCAAAGTTAAATCAAATTAATCGCGTTTGACCACAACAAACCATTTCATCGCTGCCTTTAACGTCGGGATACCGGTTAGCAAGATTGGGAGGGAAAGCAAAAGATATAGCCATGCTAATGTAGTCAACGAAGCAATAACACGGCTTTCATTATTCTGATGAATAAATGCGACCACAACTTGTACGACGAATAATCCCGCGAGGATCAAACCGGACAGCCAATGAAAGCGCAATCGAATCAGCAACGAGATTGCAAACACCGATTGCGCTGCAGTCAAGAAAAATTCTTCATGCTGCCTGGGATCCAGCGGCAAGGATAAGGGGTGCCCCGCTCCAATCGTCATCGCCACTGGAAGCATGCCAATCAATAATGTCCATTGGTTAATCTTGTCGCTAATCATTGTTGTCAATCCTTTTGTCGCATTCCCGTATACCACAAAAAGAATAGCAATCGTAATGGTAGGCGCTTCGCTCGCTAACGGCGCAAGCCATTGGATCAACAGGAATTCATTCACACCCAGTTGTCGGCCAGATGCCACGATCGCTTCGGCAAACGGCTCAGCGCAGAAGAGGATAATCACGCTGGCGGTCACTGCTAGGGATGCGATCCATATCCAGCGTATGCTGGGCCTTAATTGGGTAAGAATACCTGCTGGGCCAGGTTCGGCCGTCTCGCCATCGTCTTCCTCACGTTCTGACGTTCTCCCGGCTTGCCACAGGTAAGTGCCAAATATGGTAAACAGGACTGCAAAGTCCCATAAGTGGATCCGGTTGGTCAGCAGGATAATGAAGGCATAAGCACTGGCCAAAAAAAGAAAGCCAATTTCCACGAGATTTACCGGAGCCAATACAATGGCTTTCTCACGGGTGCGCCACCAATGTAGGATTACCATGATTGGCCAAGCAATCCCGACCAACAGGCGGTTAGCTCCGGTCATATTGGCTGCTGCGTAATGGACATATTGCGACTCGGGGGCCCGACCTGCCTGGAACGCATAATACATATCGACCGCATATTCCGGGAGAACCGTAATAAGTGCAACGATGGCCAGGATCAAGCCTTGAGACAAGTCACGCTCGGCCGCTTCGGCGCTCCAGGAGAGCATAAACCCTGCTGCCAGAACCGCCACCCCGAAAAAAGCCAATTCGTTTAAGCTAGAGGTATGCCAACCAGCAAGACGAATTACCATTGCCGGGAGCGCGCCGAGTACAGCCAGCACGACGAGAAAATAAAAACGACTCATATCTACCTCGCCCCTATGCGTCAAAACGGTCGGTGACTCGCTTACTTGCTTAGTGTTGAAAATATGCGCTGTGCTTAAAGAATGCGCTTGGTCGACGTTGCATGATGCGACAAGCGTCGGCGGGCATAAATTGGCCATATCCACCACATCGCGCCAATGAACGTCGCCATAGTTACCGCTACGGTAATTCCCATGCGTTGCCCAAAGACTTCAGACATGACCAGATTCGCACTCAAGACAAGGGCGAGCGTTAGACATATCGTGCCAGCTACCATTTGCCGAGTCGCGCTGTTTTTAAACCTCTGCCTGTCGAGGAGCGGACGCATCAAACGATGCTGAATTGCCGGACCAGTAAAGAGAATCAGGCTGGAGATAGAGCAGAAAAAGGTCACCATAAATACGATTTTTTCAAACTGGATTATTTGGCCGAATCCCGAATTGAACGGCAACGTAATCAGAAACGCAGTCAATAGTTGAGCGCCCGGCAATAAAATTCGCAACTCAACCAACATATCACTTAGATCTATATCGGCGTTTGTGCCTTCTGTTTTAACCGTAAAGTCGTCATCCATGCCGCCTCCTAGTATTTGATTGAGAGATGCAATGCTTTTATGATTGTGGAACCAATGTCTTTCCCATTCCCGCGCACCTTTCCGGGTAAAAATGACTGCCCTACCTGTTCCATTCGAATCCAAGCTTTTAACAAGAAAAGCGAAATATGGCTTCGTTGTAAACACCGATTTCAATAACTATCGCTTGCCGCCCTCCTACAAATGTCATACACACTTCGTGCAAAATTCGATAGCCCTATTTGTAGCATATTCAGAAAAGTCTAACCTGCATGGTTCTGTTCGCCTAATTATTAGAAGCACCCATTCGTCGCATCTAGCTCAATGGCATTGCGCTTCGAATATCGCTAATGAAGATCCACCCAGGACTTGGATGTGCGGCTTGAATAATGATTTGCTGAAGTTGAACTGCAAGATGGTCGTCGCAAATCAACTCCAACTTCATTTCTGCCACGACGGGCTCGGCCAATCCGACCGAATAATGCTGTTGAGCCCGATTTCTGTCAGTGTGGAGCCGCTGTACTGGAGAAACGGTAACGTTATAACAGCCGACTCCGGTGCTCAGATCGCAAAGCCCAGAATTACGCAATGCTTCTGTCACAGTGCCGACTCGATGCGGATGCATAAACGCGCTGATCTGCTTCATGTTTATCTCCTTAAGAAACATGCCACGCCACCATGCCCTCACCCCTGCAAAGCCGAGGCTTCGACACCGACAGCGCCAACGATGTCAGTGACGCCGCTTTAGGATCTGCACTACTTGCGGTACAGCCCCTTTCTCACACTTTACTGATGACAATTGAACTTCGTCACCCACCTCAACTTTCAAGGGCTCAGGGACAAAAGCGCTTGTAATACGATGCCCTTTTTCTGTTGGAAGGTTAATATCGGCATACTCTCCGGCGACGATCTCAGATTGCGAGAGCGTGTACAAACATGAGGGAGGTCGCATTTTCAATTCTCTCGATGTGTAAATGTGATTGATGGTGCCGCTGTTAATATTTCCTGCAGCCGGACTTCCAGGCGTCGAACAACCGTTCAGAACCAGCAGACCGGAAAAGCACATTGAAAAAATGGAATAAACAGTCTTCATAAATGTCTCCCTTAGTCATTAACGTACTTTAATTACCTGATGAACATTGAAAGCGGTAGCTTGGGATGAAGAAATGCAGGCAAGTCGCCAACCGCGACATGCCCTTTGCATTTCCATTATTTATCGGTTTTCTTCATTTCCCTGGTACCACTTTCAGATCGGAAGGCGCAAATCCTCCAATTATTCGACGCGTTAATGGATTTCATTCAGTTTGTCCTGATTTTCAGAATGCAATTTGGCCGGAGTACCAGATGGTGGCATTCCCGCCTTCTTCTCTTCCACCCATTCGTACAGCAGTGGCAACAGCAACAGCGTTAGTACGGTTGAGGTAAATAGGCCGCCAACCACAACGGTCGCAAGCGGACGTTGTGTCTCAGCACCGACACCAGTTGACAGCAGCATTGGTACCAAGCCAAAGATGGCAATCGAAGCAGTCATCAATACCGGGCGCAGTCGTAATGCGGCCCCTTGCACGACAGCTTCGCGAATCGACAAACCGCGTTCTCGCTGCTCATTGAGGAAAGTAACAAGCACGATGCCATTTAACATTGCGACGCCAAATACTGCGATAAAACCAATGGCGGATGGCACGGACAGATATTGACCGGTAATAAAGAGACCGATTACACCACCAATCGTCGCAAACGGGACATTGCCAATAATGAGCGTGGCATAGGTGAGGGAGTTGAAGGCGGTATACAGCAGGATAAAAATCAGGCCAATCGTTAATGGCACAATGACGGCCAGTTTCGCCATTGCTCTTTGCTGGTTTTCGAAGGCCCCGCCCCACTGCAGCACATAATCTTCCGGCAGTTTGACTTGTTGCGTGATCTTTGCCTGGGCTTCTTTCACAAAGCTATCGACATCCCGCCCTTTGACGTCCATCTGGATGACCGCATAACGCTGCAACTGCTCACGTCTCACGAAGGAATAGCCCTCGCCTGTCTCGATGGTCGCCACGCTTGACAGCGGCACGAGCGCCCCTGCCTCGGTACGGACCGGAATGGTGCTGATACTTTGCGCGCTGTTACGGAACTCGCGGGATAGCCACACCTGGATATCGAAGCGCCGGGTTCCTTCAATGACAGTGGAAACTGCCTTGCCCCCGATGCCAGCCTGCACGACGTCTAGAATCTCATCAACATTGATGCCGTAACGGGCAGCAGCATCACGGTTGACATTGATGACCAATTGCGGCTTGCCCTTGTTCGCTTCAAGCGATAGATCGGTCACTCCGGGAACTTTTTCCAGTACCTCTTTCGTCTGCTGCGATAGACGGTCGAGCATCGTGAAATCTTCACCATATATTTTCAGTGCCAACGTTGCACGCACCCCAGAAATCAATTCTTCCACGCGCATTTGAATGGGCTGAGTGGCACTGATGACTGAGGAAGGCGCTGTCTGTTCCAGAGCCTCCTGCATCTCTCTGGACAGGGCTGGAATGCTGATTTTCTCTGCCCACTGCTGCTCCGGCTTCAAATTGACCAGCATTTCCATATAGTTAACATCCGCCGTATCACCTTTTTCCGCGCGTCCGATCATAGCGATAGCCGATTCTGTCTGCGGGAACCGCTTCAATGCCTGCTCCAATTGCTTGGATAGATGGATTGACTCGACGAGGGATGTCGACGGTATGCTGGTAACCCGGAACATAATGCTGCCTTCCTGCAGGGTCGGCATGAATTCCTTGCCAAGGAAGGGTATCAATGCGATTGAACCTGCCAATGTCACCAGAGCGCAGGTAATCACCAGCTTTTTCCTTCCAAGGGCACGCTCCAGCAGTGGCAGATACCACTTCTTCGCATAGCGCACCAGCAACGTATCTTTTTCTTCCTTCGGCTTGAGAATCAAGGAGGAGAGCACCGGCACCAAGGTCATGGTAAGGACAAGCGATCCGAGCATTGCGAACGTGATGGTCAGTGCCATGGGCTTGAACATCTTTCCTTCCAGTCCGGTGAGCGAAAACAGGGGGAGAAACACCACGACGATGATCAGGATCGCAAACGCGACCGGGTTCATGACTTCGCGTGCCGCTTCCAGAATGACATGCGTCTTATTCACGGCTTGTCCGGCACGATGGGATAGCAGGCGAAAGCTGTTTTCCACCATTACCACAGCGCCATCGACCATCATGCCGATCCCAACTGCCAGACCAGCCAGCGACATCAGGTTCGCCGACAAGCCCCATTGTTTCATCAGAATAAAGCTGATGAGCATGGCCATCGGCAAGGCGACGATAACTACCAGTGCAGACCGTATTTCACCCAGAAACAAGAAGAGGATGATTGCAACCAGGATCGATCCCTCCAGTAGCGCGCGTTCTGCGGTGCCAACGGCTTTTTCCACCAAGTTGGTACGGTCGTAGACTGGATGAATTGTCACGCCTTTGGGTAGGGACTGCTGAATGACTTTTAACTTCTCCTTGACCCCATCGACGACATTTTTGGCATTCTCGCCGATACGTTGCAGCGCCATGCCGAGCACCACTTCCTGCCCATCCTTGGTTACTGCACCGGTACGTAACGATGGCCCTTCCTTGACATCGGCAAGGTCACGCACATATACCGGCGTACCTCCATGTGTTGTCACTACCATGTTGCCAATGTCCCTGGCATTTGCAACCAGGCCCAATCCGCGCACTAGATATTGCTCTTGGCCGATGTTAATGTATTGACCACCAACTTGGCGATTATTGGCTGCCAGCGTCTCCATCAACGTCTTGAGACTGATACCGTACTTGATCAATTGATTGGGATTGATCAAGACCTGATACTGTTTTTCATCACCGCCCCACGACATCACGTCATCTACGCCCGGTACGCTGCGCAGCCTCAGGCGCACATTCCATTCCTGCAGCGTGCGAATATCCATGATCGACATCTTTTGGTCGGCCGATTCCAGCGTGTACCAAAAGACCTGTCCCAGTCCAGAACTGTTGGGGCCGAGGGTAGGTTCACCATACCCTTGCGGAATGCGTTCTTTGGCCTCCTGCAGTTTTTCACCAACCAGGCGGCGGGCGAAATAGATATCGACATCGTCCTTGAAATTGACGCTGACATACGACAGGCCAAACAGGGATATTGAACGGATTTCTTGCACGCCTGCCAGCCCTGCCATGCTGGTTTCAACTGGCGCGGTCAACAGCTTTTCCACGTCTTCAGCAGCCAGTCCTGGGGACTCGGTGTAGATGTTCACCTGTACCGGTGTCACATCGGGAAAGGCGTCCACAGGCAACTCCCGCCAAGCCTTCGCCCCTGCGATCACAATGATGGCGAACGCCACCAATACCAGCAGCTTATAGCGCAATGAAATATCGATAATTTTTTCTAGCACGATGGCATTCCTTAATCCGTGTCGCCAATTTGCGACTTGAGCATCTTGGCTTTCAATGCGTACGCGCCGTGCGTGACAACCGTCTCGCCCGGCTTGATGCCGGACCTGATCACCACCTGGCCATGCAGCTTGTCCCCTAATTCGATGGGCCTTGCCTCGAACCCTTCGCCCTCCAGCACGAATGCGGTAGGCTGCCCTTGGATCAGCACGATGCCGTCCTCGGGAAGTAGTGGGGCCTTGGCAGAGCCCCCAGTAGCGATCGACGCCGTAGCGAACATGCCAAGCTTGAGCCGGCCATCCCGGTTGGAGATTTCCACGCGTGCCTTGATGGTACGAGAGTCCTTATCGATCACATTGCTGATATACGTGACCTTGCCTTGAAACATCTCACTGGGGTACGCCGCCAACGTGATGGTGGCCATGGAGCCCACGTTGACTTTGCTAAGGTCTTTTTCGTAGAGATTGGCATCGATCCAGACCGTGGAAACGTCCGCGACACTGAACAGCGAGCGATCTGGTTGCGCCAACTCACCCAGTACCGCAGCCTTTTCAATCACGGTTCCCGAAAATGGGGCAACCAATGGAAAAATGGATGCGCTACCGTCAGACGATGCATTGTCTCCGATACCGAGTGCCTGGCGCTTGTCCTGTGCCGCACGCAATACCGCTTTTGCCTTCTCGTAATCTGCCTTGGCCCGCAAATACTCTTTTTGCGGGATGATCTGGTCGGCAAACAGTTTTTCCGCCCGATCCAATGCTGCCTTGGCGAGCGCATGCTCGCTTAGTGACTGCGCATAGGCGGATTGCGCTTCACCGACCTCGATGCTGTCAATCAATGCCAAAGATTGACCAGATTTAACCTTGTCGCCGAGGTTGGCCATTACCCGAATCACCTTGCCAGCCACGCGTGGCGCGATGTGTGCGTATTTGTCCTGGTTGGGACCGATCGTCGCCGTCACTGCAATCTGTTCCTGAACGGCTCGCTCTTCTAGCGGAGCCGTCGTAATGCCAGCCGCTTGTTGCGCCTCAGCAGACAACACCAGTTTTCCAGCCTCATGCTCTTCTTTTTTTTCAGGTCGTTTTTCCTTGCCGGCAGCCGTGGAAGACGCGCCTGCCTTTTTTTGAGGCGACGACTGCTGCGCCGCATCCTTACCGCAAGCACTTAGCGCTGTTGCGAGTGCCACGACGGCGGCGGCACGCCAATGGGAGCGAAATAATGAAGTCATTTTTGTTAATACTGTTTCCATGTTAGGGATCCCTTAATGCGCTGCATTGGTATCGGGCCAGCCAGCAGCGAGGTCCAGGGCAATGCGGGTAGCACGCATCTCCGTAAGGGCGTCGATCAAGTCGCGCCGGCCATCCAGGACCTGTCGATTAACCAACAGGAGTTGAACCAAACTGATTTCGCCGGCCTGCAAACTCTTGGTAGATAGACGCTGGTTTTCTTCCAACGCCGGCAACACCGTCTGCTGCAGCGCGGCGATCCGTGCATTCAGACTTCGCATGCGCTGCCAAAGCGCCATGATGTCGGCGCGCGTATTGCGTTGCCCGGTTTGTTGCTCGATTTGCGCTTGGGTTAATTCGGTGCTTGCCCTTCCGATATTGCCGGCATTTTGTCGAAACAAGGGTAACGGTAACGAGACCGTTAGCCGTGTAAGGTGTTCAGGCGCTTCGGCGCTTCCCTCCTTGGCCCTTGCCAGCCCGAGCGTGATATCGGGATAGCGGGCTGCGCGCTCCAATGACAGGCGGTTTTGCGCCGCTTGCTCGCGAAGCGCGAGCGCGCGCAAAAAAGGGCGATTCGCCGAGGCAGCCAGTAGCTGTTCGAGCGTGTAGGGTGGCACCGTAACATCCAACGCGCCAACAACCTGAGGCAAAGAAGGGGGTGATAGCTGCAATGCCGCAGCCAACTCTGCTCGCGCCTGAATGAGTTGCTCGCCCAAAGCGGCAATTTGGTTTTGAGAACGTACCGCTTCCACCGTGGCCAGGTTTCCATCCAGTTTGCTGTCTTCGCCAGCGGCTACCCGCTTTGCCACTGCGCGTGCCGTATCCTCGATGATTTTCAGCGATTGGCGTTCAGTCGCGATACGCTCCTGCAAAGACAGCACTTGTACGAAACGCCGCTCGACATCAAAACGAACTTCACGCCGCGTATCTTCAATCGTGGCTTCCAGTGCTCGCATTTGTAGGTGTGCGGCTTGACGGCGATACCCCTGCTGGCCAGCGACTTCGAAAGTCTGCGAAACGCCGACTCCCCAATCACGCTGTGTTTCACCCGGAACGCCTGCTTGGGAAATCACTCGGCGGGCATGCTCCGCAGAGACTTCCGGGTTGTTCCATAACAGTCCACGGGTATCGTTGACATCCCCAGTCGCAGCAGCACGTTGTGCCAATACTCGTTGCAATTGTGGGTTCGCGGTCTCGGCCACGGCAAAAGCCTGGTCTAGTGTCAAAGGTCTTTCGGTTGCCAGGACACTTGGATTCTTATTGTCAGAAACGTCAGAAAAACGGTTGCCAATCTCCCCGGCCAGTGACCAGGAAGGGATGGCAACTAATGCCGCGACGAGCGGCAACAAAACGACTTGCATCGAATTCTCCGATAAAACAATGGAAACTTCGGCGAGAGGTCGTCGTACGCTTGTGCGCTAATGAAGAACGCTCCCGCCAGCTTAGCTGACGGTGCGCCATTTGGGCCGGGTTGGCCCATCGGGGATATGGGATTGGTAACGGATGGTGGGCGAAAGCCCTTTGCTCAGCACGCTGGTCAGCATTCCAACCGGCGCTAGCTTTTCCCTGGATAGCACAACTGGCAAATGGCACAAGCCGTGACAATGGCAACCAATCACCATCTTGCCATCCGGCTGTGAATCCTCCGAGAACACCTGGGCTGGCAAGTCGCTATGAGCGCTTTCTACATTTTCCTGCTGCCCGTACAAAAGGCTATCGATTGCCGCCCAGGATATCTGGCATGGCAACAGAAACAGCAGAAAAATGACCAGTAGACGTTTCATTAATAAATCATATCACCATAAGAACTTTGCAAATCGCGCTCCCGCAACACGGCTTTAGCGCTGTGCCTTCTTCTGCGTGCGCAGGTTCATTTTGACACTCACCAATATAACAACCAGCAACAGTGCTTGAGCGCTCAAGGTTTGTACCGAAGGATAAATGCCGAGCAAGTCGATCTTTGGCATAGCAACGGGAGTCATGTCAAAGACTCCAACTTTTTGCAGAGCCGCAACGCCCTTTCCAATTAACACGAATGCCAGGATGGCGACCAAGGCAGAACTGGCAGCAAAGAACTGGCTGATAGGCAAACGGGCGGAAGAACGCAGCAGGATGATGGCAATGCCCGCCAACGCAGCAATGCCGCAGGCCAGTCCGGCCAACATGTACACACCGTTGCCGCCAGTCCAAAGGGCAGCATAAAACAGGATAGTTTCAAACACTTCCCGATAGACCGTCACAAAGGAAAGCAAGAACAGCATCATTGCCGATTGCCGATTCAGTGCAGCGGACAGCTTTTCCTTGACATAGGCTTGCCAGCGTCCAGCCATACTTTTCTGGTGCATCCAGATACCGACGGCCAAGAGCACCACCGCTGCAAAGATGGCGGAAAAGCCCTCGGTCATTTCACGACTGGCTCCGCTGAGATCAACGAAATAAGTCGCAATGGCCCAGGTAACGCCACCACCTGCAAGAGCGGCTATCCAGCCGGCATGCACATACGGCAGCACGTCCTTACGTTCAGCTTTTTTCAGGAAAGCGACTATGGCAACGACCACCAGCAGCGCCTCCAGACCTTCACGCAGCAAAATGGTGAACGCTCCCAGAAAGGTGGATAACGGATCGTCGGTCGTGCTGCCTAGGACGGCTTGCGCTTCGGTCAGCATGGCTTGCAAGCGCTTTTCCATGTCACGGGCTTGGCTGAGATTCCCCTTTCCAACGATCGCACGGTACGTGCCCATGGACTTTTCAAGAGATTCAAATAATCTCTGGTCTTTGGCCGCCAAGGCTGGCTCGGCAATTTCGAAGCCATCCAGATACGCCGATAATGCCAGCCGGGATGCATCGGCAGTATTCCCCTGCTCCAGCGCCTTAAGGCTCTCGACTAGCCTGCTCTTGGCTAGCGCCAGGCTATCCGTATCCGAGGCTATCACGGCCTGCGGGTGGCTTCTCAAGTAAGCCAGCAGGGAGCGCGCTGTATTTGGCGGCATCTGTTTGGCCCACGTCACTTCGGTGGCTTGAGTTAACGCGCTCAAGTTCGGTATGGCCTTGTGCAAGGCGCTATCAGAATTCCACAAGGTCTGTCCGTCCTGGCGTTCTGCATCTGTATACGACAGCGTCGAGGCAAAGAAGGCAATCGCCCAGCGGTCCTCTTCCGATAAATTCGAAAAGGCTGGCATGCCAGTCCCCTGCACGCCATGGGTAATGATTTGTTGCAGCGAAAATACGCTGCGATTCTGCGCCCTCTCATGATCGCTCAGGGCAATCGGCGGCGGATTTAAACTCGCTGCCACCGGCCCATCGCCATGCCCCTGCGCCCCGTGACAGGATGCGCATTCTTGTTGGAACAGCTTGGCACCTTGGCGCAAGTCTGGCACTTTCGCGGGAGACAATGGAACCGGATAGGCGCTGAGTAAGCTGCTTGCCAACGTGTGTGCCTGATTGGCGACCTTGGCGAACTCTTCCTTATTTTCGATAAGTCGGCGCAACGTGCCGGCCTCCTGGAGTAAGTGCTGCTGCGCCGGAATAGGTGGAAGCTCGGCAAGCTGGCGTTCAGCATTTTGCGCAAACTCTTGCATTTCCCCATACTCATCCTTGCTGACGACCTGCCCGCCTTGCACTGCCTTGCCATAGTCGACAGCCAGATAATCGAGCACCTGCCAGATCTGTTTGGCTTTGTCTTGGGTCGCTGACTCCTGCGCCCTTACCGTTGCAGCAAGGAAAAGGGCCCAGAGCAACGCAATCAGGGTAACGTGGAAAGTTTTGGCAACGGGCCGCATAATGAAGAATGAAGCAACTGATAATGAGAATTATTATATTTTATAATCAAGCACAGAAGTTGTGCCCTGCACGCGCCGCATGGTGCGCTAGCAAGCAACTAAGCGCACCCGGCACTTCGACACCCACCCGGACACGGACACACTAATCACCTACCCATTTTGCGGTGAGACGCCTAGCGCGGGAGGCTTGAAGTTCGGCAGGTCTCCCGGAGGAACGCAATGTCCTCCGCAAGGCCGGTCATGCCATAGCGTTTTTCCATTCATTTGCGCGCTAACCGCAATCCGTTGAAGACCACGATCAGACTTGCTCCCATGTCGGCAAAGACTGCCATCCACATGGTCGCTTGGCCAGTGAAGGTCAGTACCAGGAAGACTGCCTTGATGCCAAGGGCAAGCACGATGTTTTCTTTGAGAATGGCCGCCGTGCGGCGCGAAAGACGCACAAACGATGCTACTTTACGCAGGTCATCATCCATCAGTGCCACATCGGCTGTTTCGATCGCCGTGTCTGTTCCGGCGGCACCCATGGCAAAGCCAATATCGGCCTGAGCCAGCGCCGGCGCATCGTTAATGCCGTCACCAACCATGCCAATAACTGCGCCATCCTTTGCAATTTGTTCAATAACTCGCAACTTATCTTCCGGAAGTTGATTGCCACGCGCATCATCAATATCGACCTCTTTTGCGATGGCCTGAGCCGTATGCTCGTTGTCCCCGGTAAGCATCATGGTTTTGACGCCAAGCCTGTGCAGTTCGGCGATGGCGTCTCGGCTCGTATCTCGCACCGTATCGGCCACGCCAAAGATGGCCAGGACCCGTTCCGACGTGCCAAGCATAACGACCGTGTTTCCTTGCCGCTCCAGTGCTTCGATCTCGGTCGTGATTTCCACGGTTAACTGGCCTCGCTCCTGTGCGAGTCGCCGATTGCCCAACCAGTAGGACTGTCCGGCAATTGTGCCTTCGGTCCCCCGTCCGAGTAGTGCTTGAAACTGCTCGACATCACCATGCCGTGCCCCCTGCGTCTCTGCATATACTGCTACGGCATGCGACACCGGATGATCGGACCGCCCAGCCAGACTTGCGGCAAGATCCAGCGGCGGAGTCACGCCCTGCGCGGAAGATGGCAGTGGCAGGTATTGCGTCACGCTAGGTCTGCCATAGGTGAGCGTCCCGGTCTTGTCCAGCGCCAGCCAGGTTAGTTTGCGTCCTTGTTCAAGATAGACACCACCCTTGACCAAGATCCCCTTGCGAGCCGCCGCCGCAAGGCCGCTCACAATCGTCACTGGCGTGGAAATGACCAGGGCGCATGGGCACGCTACAACCAACAAGACCAGTGCCTTGTAGATCCAGTCGTGCCACGCCTGCCCCAAGGCGATCGGCGGCACAACAGCCACCAGAAGCGCCGCCACAAAAACAGTGGGCGTGTAGTAGCGCGCAAACTGGTCCACGAACCGCTGTGTTGGCGCACGGGTACCCTGCGCTTCTTCAACCGCATGGATGATACGGGCCAGGGTCGTGTTACTGGCCAGTGCTGTCACCTCGAACTCGAAAGACCCGGCTTCATTGATTGTTCCGGCGAAAACCATATCGTTGATGGTTTTCTCAACCGGCACGCTCTCTCCTGTAATCGGTGCCTGATTAACGGTTGAATGCCCTGCTGCGACTTTGCCGTCCAGCGGAATCCTTTCTCCTGGCCTGACGCGAACGCGAGCGCCGACAGGCACTGCGCTCGCCGCCATGTCGCTCCAGGTACCGTCTGCTTGACGCACCGTGGCAGTTTCCGGGGCCATATCCATGAGCCCCCGGATGGCATGGCGAGCGCGGTCAAGCGACTTTTGCTCGATCAGTTCTGCCAGCGCAAACAAAAACATCACCATCGCGGCTTCTGGCCACTGACCGATGGCCATGGCCCCGGTCACGGCAATGGACATGAGCGCATTCATATTCAGGTTGCCATGCCTGAGCGCAATCCACCCCTTTTTATAGGTCTCCAGGCCGCCAGTCGCGATCGCCAACACGGCAAGGGCAATGACTGGAAACGACATCTCATTACCCGTGCCGAATGCAATCGCTTCGGAAAGAACCGAAGACATGCCTGCGATCGCCATGAGCCACCATCGCGACCGCGATACCGCCGGCCGCTTTGCCTCATCTTCCTGGGCTACCTGCTGCGCATCCCGCACGGCATGCATACCGATGGCGCTCAGTGCTGTCTCGATGGTCGTCGCGTCCGGCAGGGTGTGGCTAACGGCTAGTCGGCGCTGCATCAAATTGAAATCCAACTTGGTTACGCCAGGCAAATTCAGCAGCTTGTTACGGATCAGAGCTTCTTCCGTCGGACAATCCATGTTCTCGATATGGAATACCGTCTGACGCTCGATACCAATGTCAGGTGCGCCCTCGATCACCGGTTGCATGTTCAGCGAACTAATGGCGGCAACGATTGGTTCTGAATCCGGCAACGTGTGTTTCACCGTTAGCCGGCGCTGCATCAGGTTGAACGCCAGATCCTGAACTCCCGGCATGGATGCCAGCTTATGCCGAATCAGCGTCTCTTCTGTCGGACAATCCATCTTGTCGATACGCAGCGTCAGTACCGTCCCGGATCGGTGATCCTTTACGGCTGGGATCACTACTGACGAACCTCCGCTGCAGCCGCAACCATTGTTTTTTGAGCAAGAGTCCATGATGACTTGATAAAAGCTTGAAAGGGGTTTCGATATCTGCTATTAAAAACCCTGAAGCCACTAGAGGGTCAAGTGAAAAATTAAAATTTGGAGAAAATATGCAAGAAACCTTAAAAATTGGTGAACTGGCCAAGCGGACAGATTGCCCTGTCGAAACTATTCGATTTTATGAACAAGAAAACTTGCTGCCAGCACCAGCAAGGACCGCGTCCAACTATCGCGTATATGGCGATGCCCATGTAGAGCAACTGATATTTATTCGACATTGTCGGGCACTGGATATGACACTCGACGAGATTCGACGCTTATTACACATCCGAAATGCCCCCAATGATAATTGTGATGAAGTCAACATGTTGCTCGACCGGCATATCAGGCAAATAGCAGAGCGAATTTCGGAACTGCAGTCTTTACAGAAGCAGATAGGGAAATTGCGTAGTATGTGCAATTCATTTCGCACATCAAAAGACTGTGGGATCCTCCAGTCCTTGGCCACCACCATGGAGGTATACAGCGAGAAACCTTTTGAGCAGTAAGGCCCATAAAGTTAAAGCTGTGGTCATAACATATGGTCGCTAACACCTGAATACCCATGCCTAAGAGGAAAAACAGGGAGCATTCGTTTGTGTTGCGTCTTCAAGTATTGCGCGACAATCAGTTTTTCGTACTCTACAGGTATATCCATTCCTTCTAGATAATCGTCAATTACGTCATACGTGACGCCATAAGCTTTTTCGTCAGGTTTTCCCGGATCAAGATCTTCAAGGTCCGCAGTTGGCACTTTCATGACCAGCACTTCTGGTATTCCCATGTAGCGAGCCAATTCGCGAACCTGACGCTTGTTTAGACCGGACAACGGAGCAACATCACAGGCACCATCGCCGAACTTCGTAAAAAAACCCATCAAAGCTTCCGCTGCGTGATCAGTACCAAGAACTAAGCCATTGGACTCCCCTGCAATTGCATATTGCACGACCATCCGCTGGCGTGCCTTAATATTACCCTTTACAAAGTCAATCGTAGCCGCAATTTCCGCTGCCCACCCGGAAGGTGGCGTGGGCCCGAACTGCTCGGAAATAATCGCATCAGTCGCCGTGGCAATATTAGCAGTACGCATTTCATCCGGCTGAATAGTGGTTAATGCGAACTGAGCTTCTCTCTCATCCCTTTGTTGACCATAAGGCAAACGCATAGCAATGAATCGGCAATCGTAACCTTCACTGCGCAACGCCGTGCATGCCCGCTGCGCCAGCATTCCGCAGGTAGTCGAATCAACGCCACCGCTAATGCCGAGTACATAACTATTACAGCCAGATTTTTTTAAATAATCCGCCAGAAAAATAACGCGGCGCGCGACCTCAGTCTTTGCATCGAATGCCTCTGCCATGCCGAGTGCATGTCGCACACCATTCTGAAAACTTTTGTCCATAAACAGCCTCCCGTCGTTGTCAATATTTCCAATAAAAGCCGCTATTTTCAAATTCAATTTTTCAAAGCCATTAAGTCTATTTTAACAAAATAGGGAAGTCTTGCAGGCTGGGGCAAACGATAGGGAAAAGTGAAACGGCTCCCAGCGACGAAGCCTAGTCGCGACCAATATGCGCTGTTTAGAACTCCTTGGCGAACGTACCATGGGTGCGCAACTTCGAACACCAAGTAGCTTAGTTACATATACGCGCTGCCATATTGAACTGCTGTACGCGTCTCGGCCCTCCTACTAAAGCTCCTGTGCTATGTGTATAGAGAGGCAAATTCTGTTTTCGCCTTATTTTTGCAAAAATCCCTCCATATACGAAAAAGAAAGCAAAATACCACTTTAATAAGCTAAGGCAAAAAGAAAATTTGTAACCTGAATAGGTTGGATTCAAAATAATATCGTAAAACATATCAAACTCTTTCTGCTGGTGGTACAGCTCGCCATCGTCTCCTTTAGTGTTTTTGCACATAGAGAAGCGTTAGACAGTAGCGGTTGCCACACCAAACCAAACGTGAAACTGGCGAGCATTACTGTAACAGGGATAGTAGTTTTACAGAAAATACCCAGTCTCGTGCAACCAACGAAGGCCGCCGACTGGCTTCGACCCTTTCCCTAGTGCGATCCTACGATGACATGTGCCAAGTTAGACCTGGCGGTGGACGCTATCGAATCATTGACGGGCGGAAAAGATATGGCTGCCAATGCCCATAACAGAATCAAGTGCGATGAGGTAACCAACAGGAAATTTAGTGAACAATGGACAACGGGTTGTTCTTATATAACGCCGAACGCTACATTTTCGAGACGGCATTCGAGGCACGTGATGCCATTGAGGGTGAAATTGAGTAAATTGGTTGCAAAACTTACCTTTGCCCCATAGCGGATGAGGACCGGACACAGCGCAAGCTTGTTATCCCTTTCGGCCGAAATACCGGTTACGTTTTGTTGTTTTCCTTTAAAAGCAAAACGCCAAACCATGTAACCGCTCCTCGCCATCAAATGCAGGACGATTTTCTTCGCGGGAATACGGCCTTGCCATAACTTATAGCCTGACATTCGGTTATAAATTTTTAAGTATCGAGGCTGGATATGTAATCAACGTCCTCTTGGGAGAAATTGGCCAGCGAAGGCATAGATGTCCCGAGTTTTCGGTCACTACGAAATAAAATAAAGATTCAATGCAAATTTCGACTTAAAACATTATATCGTCGACCGGGACATTATAATTACCGCAACCGCTTCTTTTTGCGGCTCCAGCACTTTTTGCTTTCCTAAGCCTTTAAAGCTTTTTCCTATCTATGCTACTCCTCACGAGACAGTATGTGCAGTAGCCACCTATATTAATACGACTGCTATTGCAGCCAATTCCATGAACGAACACCACTCGGTCGGTCTGTCTCACATATCAGTCAAATCCGCATGATTTCTCATTGCACTGACAATAGAATTTGCCTAGCCAGGTGCAGGTTGACTTGATCACTGAGTAAAGGCTCTATTCATTTTTAAGATGAAGCGATGGGTTCGCAATGAATAGTCACGGGCAAAATCATTGGCGACACTTCCAAGTTTGATTACTAACGTTTTGAACTTAGAAGAATATCTCGCAAAACTGTCAAAGCGCCAATCTTTTCATTTATTGAATTTAATGTCGCTTCCAGTTCCCGAACGTCTTCCTTGGTTTGGGCGTCCCGCGATGCACGAAGCTTTATGAGCTTTTGGATTTCAGGTAACGAAAATCCAAGACTTTTTGCCACCCGTATGAAGCGGATCGCGTCAACTGCCTCATAAGGAAAATGACGAAATCCGCTTGATCCACGAGGGGGCTTTGAAATCAAGCCCTGCCGCTCGTAAAACCGTATCGTCTCTACGTTGACCGACGCTAAACGGGCCAATTGAGAGATGGTCAGGGTTTGATCCATGATGGAAGCGGCAAGGCTTATTGGTTAGTTGGCGGTTTCCAACTTCGTCACAGCCAAAGCACCATCAACCTTCTCAGCCATGAAGTTGATCTTGTCGCCCGCTTTCACCTGCTCCAACATGGAAGCATCCTTGACCCTAAAAACCATGGTCATGCCAGGCATGTCCAGGTTGACAAGAGGACCATGCTTGATGGTGATTTTGCCGGCGTCCTTATCGACTTTCTTCACTTCACCAGCAGCCAACGATTGTGCATCGCTGCTGGATTTGGATGCTGCTTGCATGTTGCCGTGCGCAGAATGATCCTCTGCTGCACTTGCAACCAGCGGGAATGGGAGAGCAAGAGCCATCAATACTGCTGCGACGTTTGATTTGATTTTCATGATCTATCCTCAGTAAATTTAGATTACTTGACTGCTACTTGGCCTTTCATACCTGCCTCATAGTGGCCTGGCTGAAGGCATGCAAAATCAACCTTCCCAGACTTGGTGAACTGCCAAATGATCTCGCCGGACTTGCCTGGGTCAACGGTGACCGCATTTTCATCGGCGTGCTCCATTTCCGGCATCTTGCGCATCATCGCCGCGTGTTCCTGAAGCTCTGCAATCGAACCGATGACCATTTCGTGTTTTAGCTTGCCGGAATTCTTCACAATGAAACGAACGGTTTCGCCCTGCTTTACCGAAATGGACTCTGGGTTGAATCGCATTGCATCAACCATATCCACCGTGACGGTGCGCGATGCCTTTGCAGCATCACCGGGTTTGCCAGCAGCGGAGTCGTGCCCGCCTTTTTGTCCTTCAGTATGCGCATGGCTACCGTGACCTTCTTTGTCATGTCCCGGTCCGGCATAGGCTGCCCCACCAAAAGCCAGCACAGCAAACGAGCACGCTACGAGTAAAGCTGATTTCATATTTATTACCTCTTCATGTTGTTGTAAGTAGACCTACACACGGTATTTCCCGTGCACGACTTCAGTGACCGCGATGGCCATTTCCTTTTCTTACTTGCAGAACCGTTTCACCTGGCTTCGCTGCCGATCGCTTGGTTTCCGGTGCGGAGGGTGCCTCCGGCATAGTTGAGGCATCGCCCTTCCATTCATAGGCGACCGTTCCCGCTGGATGCTTGTACCAACCTGGGTCCTTGTAGTCATTCCGAGCAAGTCCGCTTCGCACCTTCACGGTCGTGAACATGCCGCCCATTTCCAGTCCGCCGAATGGGCCGGTACCTGTCATCATCGGCAATGTGTTATCGGGTAGCGGCATCTCCATTTCGCCCATCGAACCACCACGTTCTCCCATCACCATGTAGTCAGGAACCAGCTTATTAATTTTGCTTAAAACATTTCGCTGATCCACCCCAATCATCGTCGGAACGTCATGTCCCATGGCGTTCATGGTGTGATGAGACTTATGGCAGTGGAATGCCCAATCACCAAGGTCAGTTGCATCGAATTCAATTGCGCGCATTTGCCCAACCGCGATATCAGCAGTAACTTCTGGCCAGCGTGATGCCGGAGGCGTCCATCCACCGTCTGTGCCCGTCACAACGAATTCATGACCGTGCAAATGAATTGGGTGGTTAGTCATCGTCAGATTTCCAACCCGAATACGGACACGATCATTTAATCCTACGACCATCGGATCAATTCCAGGGAATACACGGCTGTTAAATGTCCAAAGATTGAAGTCCAGCATCGTGGCGGTCTTGGGAGTGAAGCTGCCTGGCTCGATATCAAACGCACTCAAGAGGAAACAAAAGTCGCGGTCCACGCGGTGCTGGCTGATATCTTTCGGATGCGTTACCCAAAACCCCATCATCCCCATTGCCATTTGCGTCATTTCATCAGCATGCGGGTGGTACATGAATGTGCCCGGCCGCTTTGCGATGAATTCATAGACAAACGTCTTACCGGGTGGAATACCAGGCTGGTTCAAGCCTGTTACACCGTCCATGCCGTTCGGCAGACGCTGGCCATGCCAATGGACGCTGGTATGCTCGGGGAGCTTGTTGGTGACGAAGATACGTACACGGTCGCCCTCGACAACCTCAATGGTGGGACCGGGCGACTGGCCGTTGTAGCCCCATAGATTCGCTTTCATTCCCGGCGCGAATTCACGTACGATTGGCTCAGCGACCAAGTGAAACTCTTTCACGCCATTGTTCATCCGCCACGGCAGAGTCCAACCATTCAGCGTTACAACGGGGTTGTAAGGACGACCATTTGGCGGCGCAAGCGGAGCCTGGGTAGTTGCCTTATCCATCAATGGTGCTTCAGGCAAGGAAGCAGCACCGACGCGGCTCACTACGCCAGCGCCAACAAGCGCAGCCCCTGCTCCAAAAAAATCTCTGCGTGAGACCATCTTGTTACTCTCTTTCATTCAAAATTAGTTCAGTCAGCAGTGGCAGACGCCGATTTGCTTTCACCCATAGTGGCCCCCTCGACAGAGCGACCTGTCTGAGCCATTTGGAGTGCAGAATCAGAAATCCAAAAATCGCGTAAAGCATCGATCGAGGCATTGACGCTTCGGACCTGCGACCGCGCATCAGCTAAGAGCGTGAATACGCTGGTCAGCATTCCGTTGTAGCGCAGCATTTGTTCATCTGAAATTCGCTTCTTGAGCGGAACGACTTCATCCCGATAGTGCCTTGCAACGTCATAGGAAGTGCGATAGGCGGCATATGCTGTACGCACTTCAGACTGCGCATCAATAGCTAATGCACTTGCACGGTTGACCGCCTGCATGTACATCGCTTCAGCACGCGCAATACGCGCACCTCCAAAATCGAACAGCGGAATGAGCAGTTCGATTTCGTAACCAGTTTCTCGCGGTCCGCCATCGCTAAAGGAGTTGCGCAGATAACCCACATCAAGTACGTTGACGAACCTTGTTGCTTTAGTGAGGCTCAAAGAATCTGCCAATCCGCTGAGTTCCCGCCGAGCCATCAGCACATCCAATCGGTTCTGCAGGGCTTGTGCTTCTATATCACCCCCGCTCTTCACCTCTTTAGGCAAAGCTGGCAGACGATCTGGAAGCTGAAACTTGGCTTGCGGTCCGGACAGGCCCATCAGGCGTGTGAGCTTCTCACGTTCGATTACATGCGTCTGCGTTGCGCGGGCGAGGTCGGTCGTAACATCGGCGTAAAACGCTTGCTCCCTGGCCAAGTCGAGCCGACTCCAGTTTCCGACTTCAACCATCTTTCGTGCCAAGTCAACAGTGGCCTCTGCAGACAGCTTTACCTGCTGCATATACTTGACGGTTTCCTGCGCCGCAATGGCTGAAAAATATGCCCGCCTAGTGTCATCGGCTATCTGAAGTACATCTCCGGCTGTTCGCAGTTGAGCCTGCTCGAAGCGCCGACGCTCAATACGGGTCGCTATGGGCATCGTGAGCAGACTGACTACGGGAACCATAAGGCGGCGTTCAATTTCGATTTCGTCGCCACGCTTTAAGCGACCGAATGAAAACCCTGGATTCGGTAACCGTCCTGCTTGTACCAAGTCAGCTTCTGCAATACCAAGGTCAGCATATGCGGCCTGCAAATTCTTATTATTTAGGAGTGCAATAGTTACAGCATCATCAACGGTCAGTTGCTTAGCAAGGATCGGCCTTATGGTAGTGTCAACAGCGCCTTCCGGCGAATTCGCGTTTGGTCGCTGGACCTCTTTCCCGATCCGTTCCTTGGTCAATGTGCTGACGTTCGAGAAACCGCCGTCCTGAGAAAATGAAGCACAACCTCCAAGAAACACCACGGATGCTGCCAATGCAATCGGCCTTACGCTCTTACTAAACATTTTCATTGATTTTCCTTCCCTTGCATGTTGTGCATGCCTTTCATGTCACCGTGATTCATCCCGCTCATGCTGCGCATTGCGCTGCCTTCTTTGCTCGACTCCCCGGCCGTTGGCGTGCGCGTTTTCGGCTCCTCTTTTTTCATCGTGCTCATGTCGTGGCCGGGCATGCTCGACATATCGTGGCCAGCATGTCCTGACGTCTCTGCAACTTGTTCGTTGGCCTTCTTCCATGAAGTCAGTTCGAAATCTTGATAGCCTTTGTAGTCGGAAAACACCGATTGGTACTGAACAGACGGAACTGTTACTTGTGTCGTAGGCAGATCACTTCGCCCCTCCTGAGCCGATGCAGAAAAAGACATGGCGGCCAGCCACGCAAAGGCTGCGCAACTCATAACGCGAGTTGAAAACATAATGACTCCAGAAATCGTATTAATTAAGCTGGCAAGATCCGAACGGATAAGCGAGCGTTACATCAGGTGAAATCAGCGGCGCAATTGCGCTGCAAGGCCCAGCGTGGATGCTGGACTCAGAGGAGGGAGAACAACGGCGGTCGTTGGGGCGTGCCTGGTATATGGCCAGTAAACTGAGATGGATAGAACGAACCAACTGTCAGCCCTGGTGGCTCAAGCGTTGGCATTTCATTCAAGGGTTCTGGTACTACTGCCATACCAAAACAGGAAGCCGCACAGTGGCTGCACTTGGCAGTTTTGTCTACCTTCGCACCAGGAGAATGCCCCATTTCTACGCTCGCGCCACCAGTGGCACTGTCATGATGAAGGGCGGTGGACTGCACTTTCACGACCACATGATCCGCCCCAATGTCGAGTGCTTTGGCGACCCGTGCACTCGAATGATGCGTTTGATTAAGGGCAGACATCATTTGATTCGACCCGCAGCAAAGCATGGTCGCCGCAGCAAAGCCTTGGACAGGCAGTGCCAGCGCGATGAACCACACTAATGCATATTTGAGGAATCGAGTCATGTTGCTTAGTATAAATCAGCTTTCCCGGTTAATTTCCGTAATGAAGCAAGTTGCGTTGCTTTTTCAATTTTTCTTAGTATAAATCTTCGCGAATGACGGTCCATTAACGTTCACATTACAAATTTGTAATGAATCGACCCTGGCAAACCCGCGAGAATAACAACTAGGCAAGGTCAACTGGACAAAGCAACGTAAAGGAACCGATTATGGATGAGTCGAAGAAAAACGTTCAAGACCAAGAGAGCTTGAATGCTGATCGAGTCCTTCACAGCGCCTCCTCGGTCGAAAAGGGAATCGGACATACGCACCACGCTACCCCATCGGCAAATTCAGCTTCTAACACTAGTTATCCCCACCATTCGGATGCACAGTCAGCTAGCCAGAGTATGTCGGTGCTGGCGAAAGATCCCGTATGTGGAATGCCCGTTGCTCCTTCATCTGAAAAGCAAGCAGATCATCAAGGGCAAGCTTATTATTTTTGTAGTGCCCGTTGTTTGTCCCGGTTTCAATCGAACCCTGCTGCTTATGTTGAAGGCAAACCCGGTATAGCAGCGCACAAGGGGCATGACCATCACGTTGTGCATTCAACCACAGTAGAGAAGCCATATACCGACCCGGTTTGTGGAATGAAGGTGGCCGCAAACCCAGCAAGAATGATCGGCCATGAACTTGAACATTACTATTTCTGTAGTGAACGGTGCATGGAAAAATTCCGAGCGAATCCGGCACAATATCTCACTGATAAGACTCCTGCCGCACCTGCTGAGCGGCGATCTGATGTTCGCAAGGTTCTCTATACCTGCCCGATGCACCCTCAGATTCAGCAGATCGGTCCTGGCACCTGCCCTATATGCGGCATGGCGCTGGAACCAATGGACGCAACGGCTGAAGAGGATACGAGTGAACTGGAGGATATGACCAGTCGGTTTTGGATTAGCCTTGCTCTGACCGTGCCGCTGCTTCTCGTAACGATGAGCGAATTTATTCCGGGAGCAAACGTGCCGGGACGTATTGGCGTCGACCGCTATAACTGGCTACAGGCCATACTGGCAACGCCGGTCGTGCTATGGGGCGGATGGCCTTTTTTTGTCCGGGGCTGGGCCTCTTTCAAAACATGGAATCTCAACATGTTCAGCTTGATCGCCTTGGGTACCGGCGCTGCGTTCGTATTCAGTGTGTTTGCGCTATTGTTTCCATCCGCGCTTCCCGAAGCATTCAAGATGCATGGCGTGGTTCCGCTTTACTTCGAGGCAGCCGCCGTTATTGTCACCTTGGTTTTGATGGGCCAAGTTCTTGAACTGCGAGCAAGGTCAAGGACCAACAGTGCGGTCAAATCGCTACTGGAACTGGCTCCCAACACAGCACTTCGCGTCAGGCCGGATGGGACAGAAGAAGATGTCCATCTCGACAAAGTGATATTGGGAGACATTCTGCGGGTAAAACCTGGTGGAAAAATTCCGGTAGACGGAGAGATCACTGACGGCCATTCCAACGTCGATGAGTCCATGATCAGCGGTGAACCAGTGCCTGTTGAGAAGCGACCTGGGGATAAGGTGACGGCCGGCACAGTCAATCAAACTGGCACGTTCCTCATGAAAGCGCAAAAGATTGGCTCCGACACATTGCTTTCTCGCATTATTCAGATGGTCAACGAGGCAGGCCGATCCCGAGCCCCTATACAGAAGCTCGCCGACCAAGTTTCTGGGTGGTTTGTACCGGCCGTAATTGCGATCGCCGTAGTCGCGTTCATTGTGTGGGCTGTCTACGGTCCATCGCCGGCACTCGCCCATGGTTTGGTTGCCGCCGTTTCCGTATTGATCATTGCCTGCCCCTGCGCCCTTGGATTGGCGACCCCTATTTCCATCATGGTTGGTGTCGGCCGGGGTGCTACGGAAGGCGTTCTGATCAAAGATGCAGAAGCACTTGAGCTTATGGAGAAGGTCGATACTTTGGTGGTTGACAAGACGGGCACGCTTACTGAGGGAAAACCAAAGGTTCAGAAAGTCATAGCAACCGCCAATTTCAATGAAACAGACGTGTTGAGTTATGCAGCGAGCTTAGATGCATTGAGTGAACATCCTCTGGCGGTAGCAATCGTGCTCCACGCAAAAGAGCTAGCTACCACTATCAAGGCGGTGGAAGAATTTGAGTCCGTCACGGGCAAAGGGGTACAGGGCAAAATCGACGGACGACGCGTTCTTCTTGGCAATGCCAAAATGATGGCGGCCGAGGGAATCGATGTGGGTCCAGTCGACATGCAAGTTCAGCAACTGAGGGAATTGGCTCAGACGGTGGTGTTTCTAGGGATTGACGGCCAGCTTGCCGGACTTGTAAGTGTTGCAGATCCCATCAAGGCGACAACGCGCGAAGCGATTGAGCGACTACATCGTGCTGGGTTGCGAATCGTTGTCCTCACTGGTGACAATGCGACCACAGCAGCCGCTGTTGCCAAGCAGCTTGGGTTGGATGATTTTAAAGCCGATGTATTGCCAGAAGACAAACTGAACTATTTGAAAGCTCTGCAGCAGGAGGGACGAATTGTTGCGATGGCTGGCGACGGCGTGAATGATGCACCTGCACTGGCCCAAGCGAACGTAGGCATTGCAATGGGCACTGGCACCGATGTGGCTATGAACAGTGCCAGAATTGTGCTTGTGAAGGGCGACCTGCGCGGCATTGCGAACGCAAGGCTGCTCAGCCAGGACACCATGAAAAACATTCGGCAAAACCTGTTCTTTGCCTTTGTTTACAACTTCCTCGGCGTACCGGTTGCAGCAGGGATTTTGTATCCGTGGTTTGGGATACTGCTGAGTCCGATGATCGCTAGCGCTGCCATGGCACTCAGTTCGGTGTCGGTCATCGGGAACGCATTACGTCTCAGGAACCGCGTCGTCTAGTGGTAATGAAAACGCCTCTGTAGTGTTGCTGCAAAGTACAATTCATGCCCATGTACACGCCTGGCGGGACAGGGGGTACTATTGAGTTCATCAAGCGCTCGAAACGCCTTGATGGAGCTAACTATGTCCATGCATTCACTGCTCGATCCTTGCAACCGCCCTCTTGGTGGCGGCTACGAAGAGGCCATTCGTCAAGGGAAACTACTTGTGCAGCAACTTTGGTCAGGCCGTGAGATGCTCACCACTGAAGAAGCGGCAAAACTGCTCGGGGTCACGAAGCAGACAATCTATCGACGTAAGAACGCAAGAAAGTTACTTGGCTTAGCTGCAGATACGACGGCATACCGTTATCCAAGTTGGCAATTTGATTCAGATGTTATGCCTTGCGTTCCTGATGTTATAAAAAAATTAAAATCCTACAGCGCTTGGGGTGTCTATTTGTTTTTTACGCAAAAAGAACCACTTCTTGGAGGTGAATCTCCTCTACAAGCCATTAAACGCAAAAAATGTGACGAAGTAATAAGAGTCGCCGAAATCCTGGGAAAGGAAAATGAGTGAAATTGCGTTTCGCAACTTATAAAGCAGTTTCCCACAATGCGCCAGCCAACCCAATTACCCCGTCTTTACTTCCCGAAAAGCCTCGCCTATTTATCGGCCGACACTTGATTAAGCATCCCTATGAAAGACAGGTCGAAGGGTATCAAAGGATTTTTAAAAATGCCAATTTTTTATTTAACACGGCCATTTTAACTGTGCAAGACATTGACGTAATCACCGATTATTTTTGCTTCAGTTAAAAAAGTAACATATATTGCCATATATGAATTTTTCACAAAATTTTTTGACACAACACCAAAGTCCCAAACAGCGACATTTGCATCAAACTATTGCGCAGATGTTTTAACTCAATATGGCATGAACGATATATTTACGCTGCGACCCTGTGCGAATCAAGTGCAGATGATATTGCAATCACACCCTTTAAACCGCTCCCAAATCGACCGATTGCTTCTCTATTTGATTTGAGATTATCGTAGCCAAGATACCGTACATCGAGATCGGCGACCCGTGAAAACGCGGGCCTAGCGAACTGAGCACGAACATCTTTCTCTCTGGCGTCAGGAGCAACAAGGAAGAATGAAGCATTTCCATGTTCTGGGAAGCCGAGCGCTAAATCGAGCATCCGAACAATGCCTGAATAGATACTGGTGCTGTGCTCAACCTCAAAGGCGGCTGCAATCTTGCCTTCTTCTTTAGATAACCAAAGAACATCGATCAACGAAATGAGACTGGCACCCTGGTTCTGTTGCAATGCCAACGGCAACTCGGCCAAACAGCCCTGACCAAGGCGCTCACCCTGATAGGTCCTGCCTTTGTCGTTGTTAGCAATCCAGACGTCATAGCCAAGATTCATCCCCAAGTCCCTTAACCATCCCTGAATCTCGGTGTG
>Ga0308160_10001806_pt1 | contig 28163 bp, 24 predicted proteins | sample PhyFR1_FD_201036 | JGI IMG/M metagenome (GOLD analysis project Ga0308160, IMG submission 201036) | Phyllosphere microbial communities from UC Gill Tract Community Farm, Albany, California, United States - DLSLF.R1 | ecosystem: Host-associated > Plants > Phyllosphere > Unclassified | place: USA... | reverse complement strand
GATAAAAATACTTGGCGGTGAGCTGCTTGAACCAGGTTTCGCCGTCGCGCTTGGTGCGCACGCCGTAGACGACGTCGTAGCCTTCGCGCCAGCCCTCGAGCATGGCCGGGATCAGTTCCGGCGGGTCCTGCAGGTCGGCGTCGAGGATCACCACGACTTCGCCGCGGGTGTGGTCGAGGCCGGCGCTGAGGGCGATCTCCTTGCCGAAGTTGCGCGACAAATCGACCACGGCAACGTGCGGATCGCGCGCGCGCAGGGCATGCATCAGGGCCAGGGTGTGGTCGCGGCTGCCGTCGTTGACGAGCACGATCTCGTAGTCGCAGCCGAGTTTGACCAGCACCTCGCTCACGCGGCGATGGAATTCTCCCAGCACTTCCTGCTCGTTGTAGGCCGGCGCCACCACCGAGATGCTGGGCATGCGCGCGGCGGGGCGCGGATGCAGGGCGGGGTTCAGGGCCTGCGGGGCGGTTGCCTGCTGCGCGTCCGGGGCCGCGGACGGCTGGGCCAACGCATTCATTCTTGGCTTGGGAATATCCATTTTTTGCTCATGACGTAATTCAGGACCAGGACCAGCAGCGTCGCGCAGACCTGCGCTGCCATGAAATGCAGGCCGAGCCGCGCCAGGGCGCCGACGATCAGGCCGTTCAACAGCGCGCCGAACAGGGCCATCGCGGCAAAGCGCGGCAAGGCCTCGGCATGGCGCCGTTCGCTGCGGAAGATGAGGTTGCGGTTCAGCCAGTAGTTCACCACCGCGCCGACCAGGGCGCCGCAGGCTGCCGCCGGGCCGGGTGCGACGCCGGCGCCGGCACTCAGGGCCAGCAAGACCAGGTAGTGGCAGGCGGTACCCAGCGCCCCGGCCGCGGCGAAGCGCAGGAACTGGTGGTTCAGCTGGCGCAGCAGGGAGGGCATTCGTGTGCGGGCATGGTGTTCGATCATGGATGACGGCCCGGCTATACGGGAAAGCAAGGTCAGGTGTATTGACGCATGCTAGCACCCGTCATGAATAATTGTTAGCTTCTCGACTACTTGTTGTTCAAATTATACAAGAGTCAATACAAGGAGTTGATTTTGTGAAATTCAATCGTGCTGCGGTGCGGCATGGGACTGGCCCAGGCCAGGCTCGCCAACCTGAGGTGCAGTAGTTCTCAGGGGAAGGTATAGCGAAGCCATTCCGGCTGCGTTTGTTAACTGAACGGCGGAAGCACGCATCGTCGTTCAAAATAGACGCATGGGGTGGTGGGCAGGCTGATCGCAGGCAATCCACCTGGCGCTGTCGCGTCGTTAGATAATCAATCTTCTGGAGTCCTATTTGTCCAAAGAGTTTATTTTCGCAACAGGTATCGAAAACAGTAACCCCACGATCGACGGTGGGCGCGTGCGCATCGACCAGATGGAGAAGTGCGGTCACTACAAACATTGGCGCAAGGATTTCGAGCTGGTCAAGGAACTGGGCATCCGGGCGCTGCGCTACGGCGTGCCGCTGCACCGCACATGGCTCGGTCCGGACAAGTATGACTGGTCGTTCGCGGACGAGGCATTTGCCGAGCTGCGCCGGCTGAACATCATCCCCATCGTCGACCTGTGCCACTTTGGCGTGCCGGACTGGATCGGTAATTTCCAGAATCCCGACTTTGCACTTGAATTCCCCAAGTACGCACGCGCCTTTGCACAGCGTTATCCCTGGATCCAGGTCTACACGCCCATCAATGAGATGCACATCTGCGCCGTGTTCTCGGCACTGTACGGTTGGTGGAACGAGCAGATGACGAGCGACCGGGCGTTCGTCACGGCGCTCAAGCACATCGTCAAGGCGAATGTCCTGGCCATGCATGAGATCCTGGGGGTGCGGCCGAATGCATTGTTCGTGCAGAGCGAATCATCCGAGTACTACCACGCCGAGAATCCGGCCGCGATCGGCCCGGCCGAGATCAACAATGCGCGCCGCTTCCTGTCGCTGGATTTGAACTACGGCCGCCGCGTCGATTCCGGGATGTACGAGTACCTGATGGACAACGGAATGACGCGCGAGGAATACCACTTCTTCCTCCACAATAACCTCAGGCACCACTGCATCATGGGTAACGATTATTACCCGACAAACGAGCATTACGTCAGTGCCGACGGCATGACGCATGCGTCGGGAGAGATCTTCGGCTATGCGGTCATCACCCACCAGTACTACGACCGCTATCGCCTGCCCGTCATGCACACGGAGACCAATCTGCTCGAGGGGCCGAACGGCGACGAGGCCGTGCACTGGCTGCGCAAGCAATGGGCCAACGTGCTGCGGGTGCGAAACTCCGGCGTGCCGGTCATCGGCTTCACCTGGTATTCGCTGACCGACCAGGTCGACTGGGACATCGCGCTGCGCGAAGAGCGAGGCACGGTCAATCCGCTGGGACTGTTCGATTTGGACCGCAACATCCGTCCCGTCGGCGAAGCCTATCGTAAGCTGATCCGCGATTGGGGCGCCGTGCTGCCGACGAAGAGCATGTGCCTGCACGTGCCCATCCTGATGCCCGACGAAACCTGTTGCGCCGAAGCGAACGCCCCGGCGCGCACCGACGGCAGCGATGCCGCGCGAGCCGGCGCCGGCTCTTTCGCGTCAACCGAAACGACTGAATAGGTAAAGCACGTATGAAACTGGACAATCGGATCGCCATCGTCACCGGCGCCGCGGGCGGTATCGGCCTTGCCGCTGCGCGCCGGCTGCTGCAGGACGGCGCATGCGTCATGCTGGTCGGGCGTCACCAGGACAAGCTCGACACCGCCATGGCCGACCTGGAGACGGAAGCTGCGGGCCGCGTGGCCACTGCCTTGTGCGACGTGTCGCGCGAAGACATGGTCGCGGCGGCAGTCGACGCCACGATAGCGAAGTTCGGCAATTGGGACATCGTCGTCAACAACGCCGGCCTCATGGGCTTCAAACGGATCGAGGAGCAGACCGCGGACGATTGGCGCGGCACGCTCGACGTCGACCTGCTTGGCGCGTTCTATTTCATCAAGCAGGCTTTCCTGAAGATGCGCCGCGGCGGCGCGGTCGTCAACGTGTCGAGTATCCACGCAGTGGAGACGCAGCCACTGGTGGCGCCCTATGCGGCGGCCAAGGCGGCGCTGCTGTCGCTGACGCGCTCGGCGTCGATCGAGGGCAGGGACAAGGGTATCCGCGTGAATGCGGTGTTGCCGGGCGCCGTAGACACGCCGATGCTGTGGGATAACCCGAACGTGAAATCCGGCGCCGAGGTGATCGACAAGGCGGAGGTGGGCAAGCCGGAAGATGTGGCGGCGACGATTGCATTCCTGGCGAGCGACGACGCGGCATTCGTGAACGGGGCGACGCTGAACGTGGATGGGGGGCGATTGGCGCGGTTGTGAATTTTCCAGGCCCGGCACAGCATTCGCTGGGCCGGGCTTTCTCACGTTTGCCGGATGGTGTGCGCTAGCGCGGGTGCTGCTGCGCCGCCACTTCCGCCAGCCGGTCCGACAATTCCACCGTGTTCACCGGCTTGACCATGTAGTGGTCGAAGCCGGCCGCCATCGCCGCTTCGCGGTCCTGCTGGCGGCCGTAGCCGGTCATGGCGATCAGGGTGGCGCCGGTCGACTGCGGCATGCGGCGCAGGCGGCGCGCCAGCTCGTTGCCGTCGAAGTCGGGCAGGCCGATGTCGAGCAGGCAGACGTCGGGCTCGAACACGCGCGCCACGTCGACCGCGTCGGCGCCGCAATAGGCTACTTCCACCGTATGCCCGCCCGCGCCGAGGAACAGCTGCAGGGTGTGGGCGGCGTCGAGGTTGTCGTCGACCAGCAGCACCTTCAGGGGCGTGGCGGCGGTGGCCTGGCCGCGGCTCTGGGCGATCGACACCGGCAGGTCTTGCGTGTGGCGCGGCAGGCGCACCGTGAAGCTGCTGCCCTTGCCCAGGCCCGGGCTGTCCGCGCTGACGCTGCCGCCATGCAGCTCGACCAGGCTCTTGGCCAGCGCCAGGCCCAGGCCCAGGCCGCCCTGGGAGCGGTCCGGGGTGCGCTCGGCCTGGCTGAACAAATCGAACACGCGCGCCACCAGCGCCGGCTCCATGCCGATGCCGTCGTCGCTGACGCTCAAGACGTAGTCGCCGTCGTCCTGGCGCAGGCGCAGTTCGATGCGGCCGCCCTCGGGCGTGTACTTGTTGGCGTTGTTCAGCAGGTTGGCCACCACCTGCACCAGGCGCTTGTGGTCGCCCTTGACGGTGGCGGCTTCCAGCGGCAGGTCGAGCACCACGGTGTGGCGGCGCGTGGCGATCAGGGGCCGGATCTGCTCGGCCGCGTCGTCGACCACCTTGCGCAGGTCGAGTACCTGGGTCGACAGCGAGACCAGGCCGCGCGTCACGCGCGACACGTCCAGCAAATCGTCGACCAGGCCGGTCATGTGCTCGACCTGGCGCGCGATGATGGCGCAGGTCTGCGTGATCTGGGCGTTATCCGAGTGCAGCAGCTTGAGCAGGTGCGCCCCGGTGCTGATCGGCGCCAGCGGGTTGCGCAGCTCGTGCGCCAGCATCGCCAGGAACTCGTCCTTGCGCTGGTCGGCGGCGCGCAGCTCGCGTTCGGCCAGGCCGCGCGCGGCTTCCTTCTTCTGCAGGATGGAAGCCATGCCGTCCAGCGCCTCGGCCAGCTGGCCGATTTCTTCGCGCTCGTAGCCGATGCCCGAGCGCGCATCGAGCTCGCCGGCGGCGATGCGGGTGGCGGTGTCCTTCAGCTTGCGCACGCGCTGCACGATCAGCACGTCGCCGGCCAGCCAGGCGGCCAGCAGGGCCAGCATGGTGGTGGCGGCCAGGCCGACCAGCGACATCAGCTGGGCGCGGCGCGCGCCGGCGGTGACGATCTCGGTCGGGATCCCGATCGTCACGGTATAGTCGGTCAGGGTCGGGGCGCCGACGCGGGCAAAGGTATGCAGGCGCTCGACGCCGTCCTCGTCCTGGATCACCAGGGCGCGGCGGCCCGCGCTCTGCATCGCCTCGCGCAGGCGGGCCGGCACGCGCGAGCCGAACCAGCGTTCCGGGTCGGGACGGCGCGAGATGATGGTGCCGTTGGCGTCGGCCGTCACCAGCACCGAGCCGGGCGGCAAATTGATGTCGTTCACGAAGGTGTCGAGGCCGGCCAGGTCCATGGCCGCGAACACCACCGCCGCCACGTTGCCGGCGCGGTCGATCACCGGGTAGGTGAGGTTGATCGTGTGGCGCCGGATCACGCGGCCGAATACATAGTCGCCGGCGATGAAGCGGCGTTCCGAGATGGCGCGCTTGAAGTGGCTGCGGTCGCCCAGGTTCACCGGGTGCAGCATCGGCACCGCGCTGCAGCTGACGTCGCCGTTCAGCTGGATCAGGCCGAAGTTCACGTAGCCTTCGTTGCGGTCGAGGACGTCGGCCAGCAGGGCGTTGCAGCCGGATGTCGAGCCAAGCAGGTCGGGCACGCTGGACAAATCGACCAGGATCTGGCGCGCGCGCTCGATCGACTGGGCCTCGTTGGCCGCGGCCAGGTTGGTCAGGCGGCGCAGGTTTTCCTCGGAGGCCTGGACCGCCTGCTCGCGCTCGCGCATGCCGCCGACCACGGTCATCACCGCCAGCGGCAGGATCGCCAGCGCGACCAGCAGCATCAGCCGGCTGCGCAGGCTGCTCAGTTTCAGGAAAGGAGCGGACGGCTTCATTGGAGCGCGGCCCGGCGGTCGCCAAAGGCGATCACGCGGCGCACGCCTTCGAGCAGCGTGGCGACGTCGTCCGAGATGTAGCCGATCCGGATATGGCCCGGCACGCCGAGGGCATCGCCCGGCATGATCGCGACCTGCTCTTCCTCGATCAGGGCTTCGGCAAAGGCCACCGTGTCGTGGGTGAGGGCGCGCACGTCGCCCCACAGGTAGGGGCCGGAATCCGGGCTGTGCATGGCGATCCAGGGCACCTCGCCGAAGCGCCGGACCACCATGTCGCGCCGCTCGCGGTAGTCGTCGATCATGTGGCGCTGCACGCCGGCATCAAAGGCAGCAGCCGTGGCCACCTGGCTCAGGTGGCCGGCGGCGGCGGTGATCGGCCCCTGCAGGGTCTGCATCGCACTCACCAGCGGCGCCGCCGCCAGCGCGAAGCCGACGCGCCAGCCCATCATGGCGTAGCTCTGCGAAGCCGAGAAGATGGTCACGACGCCGAGCGCTCGCCAGTCGTACAGGGAAGCGAAACTGGTGTGCGCCGGGCCGAACGACAGGTGCTCGTAGCTTTCGTCGACGATCACCTGGGCGCCGTTTGCCTGCACCCAGTCGCGGATGGCTTCGAGCTCGGCGCGGCTGTACACCTTGCCGGTCGGGTTGTGCGGGTTGTTGATGATGACGATGCGCGCCGGCTCGCAGGCCGCCAGGTACGCCGGGGTGATTTCCCCGGGCAGGTCGGCCAGCACCGGGCGCAGGCCGAGCAGCTGGCAGGTGGCCACATAGGCCGGCCAGTGCGGCTTGAAGATCAGGACGCTGTCGCCCGGGTCGCTCATCGCATACAGGGCTTCGTACAGGGCCTGCTTGGCGCCGTTGGTGACGATGACTTCGTCGACGCCGGCGGCGATGCCGTTCTCGCGCGCCAGTTTGCCGCACAGGCGCTCGCGCACCTCGACGGCGCCAACCACGCTGGTGTAGGGCATGGTGCGCACGTTGTCGACGGCGGCGCCGACAGCGTCGAGCACGGCGGCCGGCGCCGGGAAATGCGAGATCGCGATCGAGAAATCGATGACTTCCTCGCCTGCGTGGCGCATGCTTTCGACGCGGCCGTGCATGGCGGTGGTGGCCAAGGGGCGGGAGTGGGCAATCCTTTGTGAGATCTTCATCGTTCTTATAAGAGGAAAAGGCGATTTCAAATGTGTCTCAGTGTGCTGGCCGGCACAACATTTCCTGATTGTACTAAATTCCCGACCGATCAAGGCGTCCAATCGAAAAGCAGCGCTGGCTCATCGAACTATTTGACATCTAAACTAATTGCTCATCTAATATGCGGCAGGATCGATAACCGGAGCTGCAATGAAGATCGTGTGCGTGGGAGGTGGACCGGCCGGCCTGTACGCTGCGCTGCTGCTCAAGCAGGACGATCCGGCGCACGAGGTGACCGTGGTCGAGCGCAACGGCCGCGCCGACAGCTTCGGCTGGGGCGTGGTGTTCTCGGACCAGACCCTGGGCAAGCTGCAGGCCGCCGATGCCGCCAGCGCCGACGCCATCCTTGGCGCCTTCAACCGCTGGGACGACATCGCCATCCACTTCAAGGGCCGCACCGTGACTTCCGGCGGCCATGGCTTCTGCGGCATCGCCCGCCGGCGCCTGCTGGCCATCCTGCAGGCGCGCTGCGAGGAAGTGGGCGTGCGCCTGCTGTTCGATACCCCGGTGGACGACGAGCTGGCCCTGGCGCGCCAGTACGATGCCGACTTGCTGCTCGCCGGCGACGGCATCCACAGCCGCATCCGTACGCGCCATGCGGCCACCTTCCAGCCGCAAATCGACCAGCGCCATTGCCGCTACGTCTGGCTCGGCACCACCAAGCGTTTCGATGCCTTTACCTTCGCGTTCGAGCATACCGAAGAAGGCTGGTTCCAGGCGCACGCCTATCGCTACGACGGCACGACCTCGACCTTCATCGTCGAGACGCCGGAAAGCGTCTGGCGCGCCGCCGGCCTGGAGGGGCTGGACGTGGGGCAGACGCTGGCCTTTTGCGAGCGCCTGTTCGCCCGCCACCTGGATGGGCACCCGCTGCTGGCTGCCGGCGGCCAGGACCGCCTCGACAGCCGCGGCGCGGCCATGTGGGCGCGCTTTCCGCGCCTGGTATGCCGCGAGTGGGTGCACTGGGAAGACGTCGATGGCCGCCGCCTGCCGATCGTGCTGCTCGGCGACGCCGCCCACAGCGCCCACTTCTCGATCGGCTCGGGCACCAGGCTGGCGCTGGAAGACGCGATCGAGCTGGCCGTGCGCTGCCGCGGACGCACGGCGCCCGAGCTGCCCGCCGTGCTCGATGGCTACCGCGCCGCGCGTTCGGTCGAGGTGCTCAAATTGCAGAGCGCGGCCCGCAATTCGATGGAATGGTTCGAGAACGTGGCGCGCTACAGCGCCATGGAAGCCGAGCAGTTCGCCTATTCGCTGCTCACGCGCAGCCAGCGCCTGTCGCACGAAAACCTGCGCCTGCGCGACCCGGCCTACGTGGCCGGCTTCGAGCGCTGGCTGGCGCGGCGCGCCTGCGAGCAGGCCGGGCAGCCGCCGCGCTGCGACACACTGGGCGAGGCGCTGGACCATGATCCTGCGCCCCCGCCGATGTTCACGCCGTACCGGGTGCGCGGCGTGGTGCTGAAGAACCGCATCGTGGTTTCGCCCATGGCCCAGTATTCGGCCGTGGACGGGCTGGTGGGCGACTACCACCTGATGCACCTGGGCGCGCGCGCCATGGGCGGTGCGGCGCTGGTGATGGCCGAGATGACCTGCGTGTCTAGCGACGCCCGCATCACGCCGGGGTGCCCGGGTTTATACGCGCCGGCGCACACGGCGGCCTGGCGCCGCATCATCGACTTCGTGCACCTGAACTCGGATGCGAAGATCGGCGTGCAGCTCGGCCATGCCGGCGCCAAGGGCTCGACCCGGCCAGCCTGGGAAGGCATCGACCAGCCGCTGGCCACCGGCAACTGGCCGCTGCTGGCGGCATCAAGTCAGCAGTACATCGCCGGCGTGTCGCAATGGGCGGCGCAGGCCAGCCGGGCCGACATGGTGCGCATCCGCGCCGACTTCGTGCGCGCGGCGCTGGCGGCGCGCGAGGCCGGCTTCGACTGGCTGGAGCTGCACTGCGCGCACGGCTACCTGCTGTCCAGCTTCATTTCGCCGCTGACCAACCGCCGCGACGACGACTACGGCGGCAGCCTGGAAAACCGCTGCCGCTTCCCGCTCGAGGTGTTCGCGGCCCTGCGCGCCGTCTGGCCGCAGGAGCTGCCGATCAGCGTGCGCATCTCGGCCCACGACTGGGTCGAAGGCGGCATCACGCCGGACGACGCGGTGGCGATCGCGCGCCTGTTCCGCGATGCCGGGGCCGACATGATCGACTGTTCCTCGGGCCAGGTCAGCCGCCTCGAGGAAGTACAGTACGGGCGCATGTTCCAGACCCCGTTCGCCGACCGCATCCGCAACGAGGCGGGCATCCCGACGATTGCCGTGGGCTCGATCTTCGAGGCCGACCACGCCAACGGCATCATCGCCTCGGGCCGCGCCGACTTGTGCGCGGTGGCGCGGCCGCACCTGGCCAATCCGGCCTGGACCCTGACCGAAGCGGCGCGCATCGGCTATACCGGCGCGGCCTGGCCGAAGCAGTACCGGGCCGGCAAGCTGCAGCTGGAGCGCAATCTCGAACGCGAACGGCAGCAGGTAGCCGTGCCGCCGGCGCGGCCTTCCGACACATGAATGAGGAGCACACCATGCGTTACCTGAGGGGCGAGCCGCACGCGCTGCCCGGCCACCGCGGCAGCCTGGCCGGCTATCCGGCCCAGCATTTCCTGTTCGAGGTGGAGGAGGGCGTGGCCACGCTCACCCTGGACCGGCCCGATCGCAAGAACCCGCTCACCTTCGATTCCTATGCCGAGCTGCGCGCGCTGTTCCGCGCGCTGGCGCTGGCCGACGACGTGCGCGCCGTGGTGCTGGCCGGCAGCGGCGGGAATTTCTGCTCGGGCGGCGACGTGCACGAGATCATCGGGCCGCTCACCGAACTCGACATGCCCGGCCTGCTGGCCTTTACCCGCATGACCGGCGACGTGGTGAAAGCCATGCGCGCCTGCCCGCAGCCGATCGTTGCCGCCATCGACGGCGTCTGCGCCGGCGCCGGCGCCATGCTGGCCCTGGGCTCGGACATCCGCTACGGCACCGCGCGCAGCAAGACCGCCTTCCTGTTCGCGCGAGTCGGCCTGGCCGGCTGCGACATGGGCGCCTGCGCGCTGCTGCCGCGCGTGATCGGGCAGGGGCGGGCCGCCGAACTGCTCTACACCGGGCGCACTCTGCGAGGCGAAGAAGCCGAGCGCTGGGGCTTCCTGAACCGCCTGGTCGAGCCGGATGAGCTGCTGGGCGAGGCCCGCGCCTTTGCTGCCGCGCTGGCCGCCGGCCCCACCTTTGCCCACGCAATGACCAAGAAAATGCTGCAGCAGGAATGGAACATGGGCGTGGACGAAGCCATCGAGGCCGAGGCCCAGTCGCAGGCGATCTGCATGGCCACCAACGATTTCCACCGTGCCTACCACGCGTTCGTGGCGCGCGAGACGCCGCGCTTTGAAGGCGATTAAGGGGATGAAATGACGGACACGAGCTATCTCGACTGGCCCTTTTTCGAGCCGCGCCATGCCGCGCTGGCGCGCGAGCTCGATGCCTGGGCTGGTACACACCTGAGCATGGCGCACGGCCACGACGTCGACGCCGCTTGCCGCACGCTGGTGGCCGAACTGGGCGCAGCGGGCTGGCTGCGCCATGCGGTCGGCGGGCGCGATTACGGCGGGGCACAGGACGCCATCGACACGCGCAGCATTTGCCTGATCCGCGAAACCCTGGCGCGCCATGCCGGCCTGGCCGACTTTGCATTTGCCATGCAGGGCCTGGGCAGCGGCGCCATCGCGCTGTTCGGCAGCGAGGAGCAAAAGGCGCGCTACCTGCCGCGCGTGGCCGCCGGTTCCGCGATTGCGGCGTTTGCCCTGTCCGAGCCTGAGGCTGGATCGGACGTTGCCGCCATGGCCTGCGCCGCGCGGCGCAATGGCGACGATTATGTGCTCGATGGCGAAAAGACCTGGATCTCGAACGGCGGCATCGCCGATTTCTATGTGGTGTTCGCGCGCACGGGCGAGGCCGAGGGCGCGCGCGGCATTTCCGCCTTTATCGTCGACGCCGATACGCCCGGCTTCACGGTTGCCGAACGCATCGAGGTGAGCGCGCCGCATCCGCTGGCGCGCTTGCGTTTCGAGGATTGCCGGATTCCTGCAACGCAGCGCATCGGCGCGGGCGGGCAGGGTTTCAAGGTGGCGATGGCCACGCTCGACGTGTTCCGCACCTCGGTGGCCGCCGCCGCCCTCGGCTTCGCCCGGCGCGCCTTCGACGAAGCCCTGGCGCGGGCCAGGTCGCGCCGCATGTTCGGCAAGACCCTGTCCGACTTCCAGCTAACCCAGGCCAGGCTGGCCGACATGGCGACGAAAATCGACGCCGCCGCGCTGCTGACCTACCGCGCCGCGTGGGAGCGCGACCGCGGACAGCGGGTGACCAAGGCCGCGGCCATGGCCAAGCTGACCGCCACCGAGCACGCGCAGGCCGTGATCGACGCCGCCGTGCAGTTGTTCGGCGGGCTCGGTGTGGTCAGCGGCCAGCCGGTGGAGATGCTGTACCGCGAAATCCGCGCGCTGCGCATCTATGAAGGTGCGAGCGAAGTGCAGCAGCTGATCATCGCGCGCGAGCTGCTCAGTGAAGCCTTGGGCAGGAGCGCCGCATGAGCGCGTTGCTGACAATCCTGCAGCCGCCGGGCTGGCCGCGCCCGAAAGGCTATGCCAACGGCGTCGCCGCGCGCGGCGTGCAGGTGCACGTCAGCGGCATGGTCGGCTGGGATGCCGAGGGACGCTTCCAGACCGATGATTTCGTCGGCCAGGCGCGCCAGGCGCTGGCGAACATCCTGGCGGTGCTGGCCGAGGCCGGGGCCGGGCCGCAGCACATCGTGCGCATGACCTGGTATGTGCTCGACAAGCGCGAATACCTGGACGCCGGCGCGGCGCTGGGTGCGGCCTATCGCGAGGTCATCGGGCGCCACTACCCGGCGATGAGCGCGGTGCAGGTGGCGGCCTTGATGGAAGACCGGGCGCGGGTCGAGATCGAGGTGACCGCAGTGATCCCGGACTGAGCGCCGCCGGCTCCGTGATTCTGTTACGGTTGTTTTAACCGTAACAATGGAGCAGCCATGAACCAGATCGTACGTGTAGTGGAAACTGTCGAAGAAGCCGAGCGCGCACGCCAGGCGCTGCTGGGCGAAGGATTCGATGCCGACGGCATCGAGATCAGCCATACCGGCGACGAAGCCGGCCCCTCGGAAGCGAATTTCACGGTGGGCGATTCGCCCGAGGTGAAGGGCGGCACCGATTACAAGGATGTGTACACGCCGGGGCTGGAGATCGGCAAGTGCATCATTACCGTCACCACCGCGGATGCGGCGCAGGCGGCGCGCGCGGCGCAGATCATCGAATACCACGGCGGGAAGGACAACGATCCGGCGCACGCCGCAGCCCAGCGCAATGGATCGTCGTTGGCGTAGGGCGATTGACGTCGCTCCATGTGTGTCCGGTCGGTTTCCGTATGAAACCACCGGAACAAACGCCAATCAGCTCCAGCTCAAATCCGTCTTGCTGAGCGGCAGTTCACGCACCCGCTTGCCGGTCGCCGCAAAAATCGCATTGCACACGGCCGGCGCCAGCGGCGGCAGCACCGGTTCGCCCAGGCCCGTTACCGGATAATCCGTTTTCAGGAAGTGGATGTCGATTTTGGTCGGCGTATCCGGCATGCGCAGCAGGTTGTAGTCGTGGAAGTTGCTCTGCACGACGCGGCCCTTCTCGATGTTCAGCTCCGGATACATCAAGGTCGACAAGCCGTCGATTACCGAACCCTGCACCTGGTTCTCGGCGCCGCTCAGGTTGACGATCTGGGCGCCGATGTCGGTCACCACCACCACGCGGTCGACCCGCAGCTGGCCGGTCTTCGACACCGTGACCTCGGCCACTTCCGCCACATAGCCACGGTGGCTGAAGTGGAAGGCCACACCCGCGCCTTGCCCCTTGGCGAAGGTCTTCTTGCCCCAGCCCGACTTGTCCGCCACCTCCTTCAGCACATTGCGCATGCGCGACACGCTGTAAGGCTGGCCGCGCTCGCCGGTGCCCGCGATGATGTCCCTGTCGCCCAGCAGCTCCAGGCGGAACGCCACCGGATCGCGCCCGGCCGCATGGGCCAGTTCATCGATGAAGCTGTGGAAGACCCAGGAAAACACGCTGCTGCCCGGCGCGCGCCACGGGCCCATCGGAATCCGGCACTCAAGCGCGGTTTGTTCCAGCAGGCAGTTAGCCAGCCAACGGCCCGGGAACTCATCGCCCGACAGACTGCCGCCGCTGCCCGGCTGCAGGATGCTCTTGCCTTCGCGCTCGACGCGGTTGGCAAAGGTGACGAAGTGATTCTGCCAGCCGACCAGCTTGCCGTTGGCGTCGACGCCGCCGCGCAGGTGGTGGAAGCCGCCTGGGCGGAAATGGTCGTGCTGCAAGTCGTCTTCGCGGGTCCAGGTCAGCTTCACCGGCGCCTTGACCTTTTGCGCAATGGCCGTTGCCTCGACGATGAAGTCCGAGCTCAGGCGCCGGCCAAAGCCGCCGCCGCTGCGGATGATGTGCAGGGTGATCTTTTCCTTTGGAATCCCGAAGGTCGTGGTCACCAGGGCCTGGCCGGAACCGGGGTTCTGGGTCGGCGCCCACAGTTCCAGCGTGCCGTCCGCCGGCTTGAACCAGGCGGTGCAGTTTTGCGGCTCCATGCTGGCGTGCGAGATGAAGGGGTAGCGATAGCTGGCTTCCACCATCTTTGCAGCGCCGGCAAAGGCGGCGGCAACGTCGCCGTCCTTGCGCAGGGTGGTCGTGCCCGGCTTGCCGGCGGCGGCCTGGGCCTGGGCGGCGAAATCGGCCCAGCTGTGGTCGGCGCCCACGCCTTCATCCCACTTCACTTCCAGCGCGCGCCGCGCCTTGAAGGCGGCCCAGGTCGAGCTAGCGACGATGGCGACCCCTGGACGCAGGCCGTTCAGATTGTCGGTGCCGTCGATGATGAAGGCATCCTTCACGCCCGGCATGGCCTTGATCGCGTCCAGATTCGCGCTCACCGGCTTGCCGCCGAACACCGGGCACTTGGCGTACACCGCGTACAACATGCCGGGCAACTGGATGTCGATGCCGAACAGCGGCTTGCCGCTGACGATCGCCGCGTTGTCGACGCCGCCGATGCGCGTGCCCAGCAGCGTGTAGCTGGCCGGGTCCTTCAGCTGCACCTGCGCCGCTTCCGGCACCGGCAGGGTCGCGGCCAGGGGCACCAGGGCGCCGTAGCCGAGCTTGCGTTTGGTCGGACCGTGGACGACGGCGCCATGGGCGGCGCTGCATTCGGCAACCGGAACTTTCCAGGTCTGGGCCGCGGCCTGCACCAGGACGGTGCGTGCCGCCGCGCCCAGGCGATGGAAGTTTTCGTAGTTGGTCGGCGTCGAGGTCGAGCCACCGGCGCCCTGGCTACCGTAGGCCGGATTCAAATCCCCTTGGACGATGCGCACGTCCTTCCAGTCGATTTCCAGTTCCTCGGCGATCACCATCGGCAGCGAGGTCTTGATGCCCTGGCCGATTTCCGGCTGCTTCGACAGCAGGGTGACGATGCCCTTGCGGTCGATGGAAATGAAGGCGTTCGGGGCGAAGGTGGTCGGGCCCGATGCGTCAGGCGCGGCCAGCGCGCCGGTCGGGCCGAAGCCGATGACCAGGGCGCCGGCGCCGATGGCGCTCGTGCCGAGGAAGCGGCGGCGTGAAGGGTTCAAGGGCGCGTTCATGCCTTGCCCTTTCCATTTTGCGCGATCTCGGCGGCGCGGTGGATGCCGGCGCGGATGCGGGTATAGGTGGCGCAGCGGCACAGGTTGCCGGCCATGGCTTCGTCGATCTGGGCGTCGCTCGGCTTCGGGTGCTGCTTCAGCAGGGCGCAGGCCGTCATGATCTGGCCCGATTGGCAGTAGCCGCATTGCGGCACGTCGAGTTCCTGCCAGGCTTGCTGCAGCGGATGCTGGTGGTGCTTATCCAGGCCCTCGATGGTGGTGATCTTTTGCGTGGTCAGGCTGGAAACAGGCATCAGGCAGGAACGGGTGGGTACGCCGTCGATATGGACGGTGCAGGCGCCGCACATGCCGGCGCCGCAGCCATACTTGGCGCCGACCAATCCGAGCGTATCGCGCAGGGCCCAGAGCAGCGGGGTATCGGGTTCGACATCGACTTGCTGGCGCTTGCCGTTGATATTCAGCGTAAATGTACTCATGAACCGTTCCTTGCCGGATGATAAACCCGAGCATGCTACCAAAAGCCGGCAGGAAAAAAATACACCGAGGTGAGTTTATTGTTAGCAAATTGTTGCATTCACGACGGTAGCGGCGGTACGTGGCGGACATACGACGCCCCATTGCCAGGCTCAGCTGAAAGCTGCTGTTTTTTTGCTAAGTGGATATAATCGGCTTCTCCCTGTACAGACAAGCGGCCACTGATATGTCGGAAATGCAGTTCTCAAACAATTACCGTGACCTGAGCGATTCGCAAGGCGTGGATGCCGGATTCCAGTTCGAGTTTTATTGTGAGCGCTGCAGCGACCGCTGGCGCACGCACTTCAAGCCTTACCGCAGCGCCCAGGCCTCGGGCTGGCTGCAAAAAGGCGCGAGCATGTTCGGTGGCATGCTGGGCAATGCCAGCAGCGTGCTGTCGGGGATGGCACAGGCCGGCTGGCACAGTGCACGCGATGAAGCGTTTACGGAAGCCATTGCGGCCGGCAAGGCCCACTTCAACCGCTGCGGCAATTGCCACGATTATGTATGCGCCAGCTGCTTCGACGGCCAGAACGGCCTGTGCTACAACTGCGCGCCCAACGTCAACGTCAAGATTTCACAGGCACGGGCCCAGGGCGAAGTCAGTGCTGCATCGGAGATTGCGAACGACGAAGGCAAGGTGCGCGGGGCGCGGCGTGATGTGACCCAGGCGATGCAGCTGGTTTGCCCGCAATGCCGGGCCGAGACCCATGGCGCCAAGTTTTGTCCGGAATGCGGGTTCAAGATGGCGCAGCAGGTGTCGTGCATCAGTTGCCCGACAATGCTGCAGCCGGGGACCAAGTTTTGTACGGAGTGTGGGACGCGGCAGAGCTGATGCCAACGCAGGAAAACGGGAGGATGAACGAATGAAGAAAATTAGCGATTACAACTTCAGTGATTCGTGGACGGTAAAGGAACTTAACCTGAAGCCGAACCCCGAGTATCTTGTATTAGAGAATGTGGGTGACTTGAAAAAGGACCAATTGGTGAAATTCGTCGGGTTTGATGACGTCGATAATCACTACGGGATCTTTGTGTTTGTCGATGCAGACGGCAAGGTGCTGGAGGTTTCTGGAGACTTTTCCGGCGCAACGCATTCGAGCATGGTCAATTTGAAGCGGGCATTGTCGACAGCACGCTGAATGCTGGCTGGTATTGAAAGGCGATTGGGATATGTATCTGGGTCGGCTGAGATGCGGTGAGCGAGCAGAACGGATACCCGATTGATTGTCGTGGCCATGGCATGCATCGCGAGCGACAATTTTCTGACAGGGGTGCAGGATAAGTACGTACCGCGTGGGCACGAGTGCCCACCCTACGAGGTTGTGAAAAAATCGCCATGGCGGCGTTGCCTCGTCTCGCCGTACGCTCGTACTGTCTTCGACTCGGCGCCTTGCCCTGACAATTTTTTCATAACCTCTACGTGTCATCGTCAACATTAAAAACGCGGCGCAATCTCCCCGGCAATAGTGTCCGACCATGAGTACGCATTAGTTCTTCGCGTAGTTGATTTTCAAATTCCTTCGGGGTAGGTCTCCGGCGGTTCCCCGGAATGCCAGCCACTCGTCGCATCCAGCGGCACCAGCGCTTCGGTGCGGTCGATGTGGATCACGGCGTCGAACTGCTGGGCCATCTGGGCGTTGAAGTAGTGGCTCTGGCGTTCGGTGCGGGGCAGGTAGAGCACGCCGATTGCGCGTTCCAGGCGGCGCTCCATCATGATGCGCCGTACCGGCGTGTCGTCGCGCAGGTTCAGCCAGTAGCGCGGCAGGCCGACGTGGTGCAGCAATTCCTCGTAGCTGCCGTGCAGGGCGGGGCGCACGCGCTTGCGTTCGGCCGGGCCATCCCATGCGGAGGCCGCGGTCACATGGCCATCGTAGGTGGAAAAGCCGATCAGGCAGGTCTGCCCGGGGTAGGCTTTGCGCGCCAGCTCGCCGACGTTCCACTCGCCCAGGCCGCCGACGTCGGTGGCGCGGGCGTCGCCGATGTGGGAATTGTGTTCCCAGACCACGATCTTGGCCGGCTCGCCGTCGCGCGACAGATGGCGCGTGAGCGCGTCCAGGGTTTCGGCCATGTGGCTGTCGCGCAGGTTCCAGGACGATACGCGGCCACGGAACATGGTGCGGTAGTATTCCTCGGCGTTCTTGACCAGGCGCGCGTTCTGCTGGGCGTAGAAGAACGCGTCCTCGCTGGATGCGCCATCGGCCTGCATGTAGTCGAAGGCGCGTCCCTGCAGTTCTTGCAGTTGCTTCAGCACGCCTTGCTGGCAGGATTCGGACAGGCCGACACCGGTGGCGTAGCCGTAGTGCTGGCTGTCTTCCTCGTAATGGTCGAAGCAGGCGTAGCGCCGCCTGGCTTCGGCGGCGGCGGTCGGGTCGACCTTGTCGAGGTAGTCCAGCACTTCGCGCACCGAGGTGAACAGGCTGTACAGGTCGAGTCCATAGAAGCCAACCCTGGGACCGGCGCGCAGGCCCTCGTTGTGCGTGCGCAGCCAGTCGACAAAGGACGTGACATCGGTATTGCGCCACATCCAGGCAGGAAAGCGCTCGAAGCCGGACAGCGCTTCGTCCGCATTCCTGTCGTTTCCTTCACCGCGCACGTAACGGTTGACACGGTAGGCGTCTGGCCAGTCGGCTTCCACCGCCACCGCCGTGAAACCCTTCTCGCGGATCAGGCGCTGGGTGATGCGCGCCCGTTCCTCGTAGAACTCGTGGGTGCCGTGCGTCGCTTCGCCGATCAGCACGAAGCGGGCGTCGCCCACGAGCTTGAGCAGGGCGTCATAGTCGCCTGGCCCGCCGTCCAGCGGGTGGGCGGCGTCGGCCAGGGCGGCCGCGCCGATGGCGGTTGCCGTTACCATGCGCTCGCGCTCGTTAATGCAGGAAGCGGCTGCCCGATTTGTCCCGCGACGGATCGTTGGCCTGCGCATCGCGCGGGATCACGCCGCGCTCGACGAAGTGCTTCATGCGCGCAAGGTCGTCGTCCATCTGCCGTTTCGGGTCGGAACCGAGCAGCACCGCCAGGCCGTGGCCGACGATACCGGCCGGCGGCGTGTACGACAGGCGCACCGTGACCAGGGTGCCGCCGCGGTGCGGCTCGAAGGTGATCGAGCCTTCGTTGGCGATCTGCGCGCCGGGTTCGCTGCGCCAGGCCAGGCGCTTGCCTTTCGATTGCTCGGTCAGCACCGCATCCCACTCGAACTGGCTGCCGGCCGGACCCTGCACCACCCAGTGCGAGCGGCGGCGGCCGGTGTCGCGCACCTCGACCACGTGCGACATGAAGCGCGGGAAGTTTTCGTAGTTGCTCCACAGTTCATACACGTCTTCCGGCGAGGCGTCGATGCGGATGGTTTTTTCCAGGTTGACGCTCCGGCCGCGGCTGCGGCGGCCGCCCATCAGGTTCGAGAGCAGACCGTTGCCGGTTTCATGGCCGGCGCCTGGACTGCCAACGCTGCGCGCCGCCAGGGCCAGGCCGGCCAGGCCCAGCACGCCGATCAGCGGCGAGCGGCGCATCAGGCCGAAGATGCCGAGCAGGCCGCCGCTGACGACGGCAGGATTGCGCAGCAGCGAGGCGAGGTCGTCGCGGTTGTCCAGGTGCAGGGCGCCCATCACGCTGCTGCCGGCCTGGGTTGCGAGGCGGACCAGGCGCGAGGTGGCGGCGTCGAGGTCGGAACCGGTCGAGCTGGCCATGCGCGAGACGCTGTCGACGGTGTTGTCCCAGGCGCGGTGGGCGGCGCCGTCGGGCTTGGCCGCTTCGAGTGCGCGGCTGGCGCGCGCACTGGCGGTGTCGGCCAGATCCTTGGCGCTGCTGCCGGCCTTGTCATACCAGTCGCTGGCGTTGCTGCCGGCCTTGTCGTACAGGTCGCTGGCGCTGTCGGCTGCGCTGTGGGCGAGCGAGCCGATGCGTTCGCTGACGCCGTGCCAGGCATTGCCGAGCGCGCTGCCGGTACGCGAGCCGGCGTTGCGCAGGGCCGCGGTGGAGGTCGAGCGGCGGGCGCCGCCGCGGTCGGGGTCGAGCATATACATCAGGAGGGCGCCGGCGGCGGCGCCGCCCAGCAGCTTGGCGAGGTCGCCTGCTTCGTATCCGGTCTCGGTGCGGGTATGTTTCATGTCTTGTCCTTTTCGTTGGGTTGCTCGTCAAAGGGGCGAGGCCTGTTTGCTCCAGGCCAGCGCCAGCAAATCCTGCACTTCTTCGTCGCTCGTCTGGTCGAACACGTCGTACCACTGGCTCACCGCGCGAAAGCGCAGCGGCGACAGCAAGCAGACCAGCTCGTCCACGTCGGGTTCGAGCCGGTCCAGCGTATCGGGCGGCGCCACCGGCACCGCCACGATCACGCGCGCCGCCTGGCGCTGGCGCGCAATCTGTACTGCCGCTTCCATCGTCGAGCCGGTTGCGATGCCGTCGTCGACGATGATCACCGGGCGCTGCGCCAGTTGCGGCTCGGGCCGCCCGCCTCGGTACAGACGCGCGCAGCGTTCGATTTCCGCCAGTTCGCGCGCAGTAATCGCGTCGATCTCTTCCTGCGTCACGCCCATCAGGCCCGGGACGCCCAGTTGCAGCACCTGCACGCCGCCGCTGCCGACCGCGCCGATGGCGAACTCGGGCTGGTAGGGCAGGCCGAGCTTGCGAACCAGCAGCAAATCGAGCTCCAGGCCGAGCGCCGTTGCCACCGCAAAGGCGACCGGCACACCACCGCGCGGCAAGGCCAGCACGATGGCGCCCGGTGCGTGCGGGTCTTGCCGCTGCGCGTACCGCGCCATCCGTTTCGCCAACTGCCTGCCGGCCTGGGCGCGGTTCTTGAAACGCTCTTGGTCTGCCACGGTGCGTCGCTCCAGGCGAATCGGGTCGTGTTCAGCCAGACGAACTGCGCTCGCGCAGCTTGCCTATCCAAGTTTCAGAATACACCACGTTTTCGGGCACATGCGCCCGTTTGCCTGCTGGCATTTTTAGCTGCGGCGGGGCAGCGGACGGCTGTGTTCGCGGGCAATGGCAGAGATGCAAAAGGACGCGTTCCGGATGGCGATGCCGCCTGGCCGGAACGCGGGAAGAATCAGCCGAGCTGGCGGCCGTGGAAGCGCAGGTGGTCTTCGACGAAGGTCGAGATGAAGTAGTAGCCGTGGTCGTAGCCTTCATGGCGGCGCAGTTCCAGCGGCTGGCCGGCGGTGCGGCAGGCGGCCTCGAAGGCGTCCGGGTTCAGCTGGTCGGGCAGGAACTTGTCGGCCAGGCCCTGGTCGACCAGGATGCCCTGCGGGAAGCGCACCGGGCCGCCGGCCACCAGTTCGGTGGCGTCGTAGGCCTTCCAGGCTTCGCGGTCGGCGCCGAGGTAGCCGCCGAAGGCTTTCTCGCCCCAGGGGCAGCGGGTCGGCGCAGCGATCGGGGCAAAGGCCGAGACCGAGCGGAACAGGCCAGGGTTGCGCAGGGCCAGCATCAGGGCGCCGTGGCCGCCCATCGAGTGGCCAAAGATGCCGCAGCGGGCCGGGTCGGCGCCGAATTCCGCCATCACCAGTTCGCGCAGTTCCAGGATGTAGCTGTACATGCGGTAGTGGCGCGACCAGGGTTCGGCGGTGGCGTCGACATAGAAGCCGGCGCCGACGCCGAAGTCCCAGCTGTCGGTTTCACCGGGCACGCCGGCGCCGCGCGGGCTGGTGTCGGGGGCGACCAGGATGATGCCGAGCTCGGCAGCCACGCGCTGGGCGCCGGCCTTGGTCATGAAGGTTTCTTCGGTGCAGGTGAGGCCGGCCAGATAGAACAGCACAGGCAATTGCTTGCCTTCGTGGCCGGGCGGCAGGTAGACCGAAAATTTCATCGGCAGGCCGATGGCCTGGGCGTCGTGCTGGTAGAAACGCTGGACGCCGCCGAAGCAGGCGTGTTCGTTCAGGAGTTGGGGCATGGTGGTGTGTCCGTCATGTGATCGATGGTGCAAGTATGCCAGTTTGGCATGGGGCGGTGGTGGGGTGTTGTTTGCCGGTTTGCGTGCGGGGATGTTTGTGGGTGTTCGACCGGCACGCGTTGTACCGCGTGGGCACAAGTGCCTGCGCGGCCCGGCCCACCCTACGTCCCAATGCATGCGCGACCGTTTCGGTCAACGAAGCCGCTTTTGTAGGGTGGGCTCTTGAGCCCACGCGGTACAACATCCGATCAATCGATCAGTAAGCAAAAACCAGACAACGCCCAGCGCCCGAGCAAGCCCCCCGCACCCAGACCCAGAGCAAATGCAGCCTGGAACGCCAGATCACCATGCGGCGCCAGCCTCAACCGCCGCCAATCCCATGGATCACCTTGCCACTGCCCCCACACTCAGGGCAGGGCTTGCCGTCGCCCAGCTTGCCGCTGCCGGAGCAGGCGTCGCAAATGTCTTCGCCAGTGCCGGGCGTGCCGGGAGCGGCGTCGTCGCCGGGGTTCAAGTCCGGTTGCGGTGTCGTGTTCATCGCTGCCTCGCTGGTAGTGGAATGGGAGATCAACGCAACTATTCTAGGCACGCTCCGCAAACAGCGGCGCTACGCTGCCTCCCGGCATGCCTACACAACTTTATTCAATTCAATACGAGAATGACATTGACATTGGCCATGAGTGCACAATACTCGTTACGCATGCAACTTACCGATGATCAGCCACGACAGCCCCGGGGGAACGATGAAGCAGGCACCAGCCATCTTGCGCAGCATGGTCGCAGAAGAACGGACCGATATGCACCAGCGCGCCATCGTGGACGACGGCATCGCCGTGCAGTTCAGCGCCAATACCATGTCTGCCCTTGAATACCTCCGTTCGCGCAATATTGGGCGCACGGTCATCGAGCGCGTACTGCTGGAACCGGGCCAGCGCCGTTCTCGCCAGTAAAGTTGCTCTATAGTTTGGATTTCGATTAACAAGAAAGCAATTTTGTGAATTTCGGGTAAGCTCCCTTATACACAAAAATTTCTTTTTCGTAATTCCAACAGGTTTTCTATTCAAGTCGCGCAAATGCATGCAAGTCATTGATTTTACTTGTATTCGGCTGTGCCTCCGGTTTGGGCATTTTGTTGAAAGCCGCATTCCGACACGCTTTCGCGATGTCAAGCCCCGCCTTGTCCACAAAGTTATTCACAAAGTTTGTGGATATCCGGAAAACCTGTTTGTTTCCGGAGACTTAGCGCACATTCCTCGCAAGCCGTTTGAACTGGGTGAAAAGCGAGCGCAGCCTTTTTACGACAGCTTGGTCGGGTGCACACCGAAAATGAACTTGCGACGCTTACTGGACAGATATACAGTTGCGATGGTTCATTATTGCCATCGCTTCCATGACTGCCGCCGCCACCGATCCCTCCCTTGACGCCACCGTCGACGACCCGTTTGCCAGCCTGAACCCCGACCAGCGCGCCGCAGTCGAGCACGACATCGGTGCAGCCGCGACGCGCCCCTTGCTGGTGGTGGCGGGCGCCGGTTCCGGCAAGACGAACACGCTGGCGCACCGGGTCGCGCGCCTGATCATGGGCGGCGCCGACCCGCAGCGCATCCTGCTGCTGACCTTTTCGCGGCGCGCCGCCAACGAAATGAGCCAGCGCGCGGGCAATGTGCTGCAGCTGATCATGGGCGGCAGCAACGGGACCCTGACGCTGCCGTGGGCCGGCACCTTCCACGGCATCGGCGCACGCCTGCTGCGCGAATTTGCCAGGCGCATCGGCCTGGACGAATCCTTCACCATCCACGACCGCGGCGATTCCGAAGACCTGATGGGCATGGTGCGCCACGAGATCGGACTCACCGGCACCCAGAAGCGCTTTCCGCTGAAGGGTACCTGCCTGGCGATCTATTCGCGGGTGGTGAATTCGCGCGAGCCGCTCGACCTGGTCCTGCAAAGCATGTTCCCCTGGTGTGCGGAATGGGAAGGCGACCTGAAGCGCCTGTTCGGCGCCTATGTCGACGCCAAGCAGGAACAGAACGTGCTCGACTACGACGATTTGCTGCTGTTCTGGGCGGAAATGGCGTCCGACCCGGAACTGGGGCCGGAACTCGGCGCGCTGTTCGACCACATCCTGGTCGACGAGTACCAGGACACCAACCGCCTGCAGTCAGCCATCATCACCGGCATGAAGCCGGACGGGCAGGGCGTGATGGTGGTGGGCGACGATGCGCAATCGATCTATTCCTTCCGCGGCGCCACGGTGCGTAACATCCTCGACTTTCCGAAGCAGTTCTCGCAGCCCGCCGAAGTGATCACGCTGGAGCGCAACTACCGCTCCACGCAGCCGATCCTGGACGCGTCGAATGCCGTGATTGCCGCCGCGCTCGAGCGCCACGCCAAGACGCTGTGGACCGACAAGGTCGCCAGCGCCTTGCCGCAATTGATCCTGATCCCGGACGAGGCCGAGCAGGCGCGCTGGGTCTGCAACCGTATCCTCGAGCACCGCGAAGCCGGCATCAAGCTTACGCACCAGGCCGTGCTGTTCCGCGCCGCCAGCCACAGCGCGGCGCTGGAACTCGAACTCATGCGCCGGAATATCCCCTTCGTCAAATTTGGCGGCCTGAAGTTTTTGGAGGCCTCGCACATCAAGGACGTATTGGCGGTGCTGCGCTTTGCCCAGAACCCGAACGGACGGATGGCCGGCTTCCGAGTGGCGCAATTGATCCCCGGCATAGGCCCGGCCACCGCCACGCGCCTGCTCGACGCGGTGGCCACAGCGCCGGAAGCGCTGGCCGCGGTAGAAGCCTTCGAAGTGCCGGCCAAGGCCCAGGGCGACTGGCAGACGTTTGTCGAACTCTACCGGCGCCTGCGTACGCCCGGCCTGCGCTGGCCGGCCGACATCGAACTGGCCAAGGACTGGTACCAGCCGCACCTGGAGCGCCTGCACGACGATGCGCCGGTGCGCGCCGCCGACCTCGACCAGCTGGCGCAACTCGCAGGCGGTTATGGCAACCGCGAAAGTTTCCTGGCCGAGATCACGCTCGATCCGCCGGAAGCCACCAGCGACCGCGCCGGCCCGCCGCTGCTGGACGAGGATTACGTGATCCTGTCGACCATCCATTCGGCCAAGGGCCAGGAGTGGAAATCGGTACACGTGCTGAACGTGGTCGACGGCTGCATTCCCTCGGACATGAGCACCGGCAGCGCCGACGAGATCGAGGAAGAGCGGCGCCTTCTGTACGTGGCCATGACGCGCGCCAAGGAACACCTGCACCTGGTGGTGCCGAACCGTTTTTATGTGAAGCAGCAGGCGCAGATGGGCGACCGCCACATGTACGCGGCGCGCACGCGCTTCGTGACGCCGGCCATGCTCAAGCATTTCGAGGAATGCGTGTGGATGACGGCCGACGTCGCGCAGTCGCGCAAGCCCATGCCGGACAGCGTGCGCATGCTGGTGCGCGACCGCGCGCGCAATGCGTGGAAATAAGTGTGAAGATGGGCTTGCCGAACTGGCAAAAATGAGGATCAAGAGAAGCTGATTTGATGACTTATCCCCTGCGCAGCTGCTCTGTAGGAATTTTCTGATAAGGCTACGCAACGACGAAAGCGCGTTTGTGCAGGTCCTTGATTTTAAAGGGACTTATTTTTGCCTCCGGAACGGGCATTTTGTTGAAACCCGCATCAATACTGCGCTTGCGGCTTGTCAAGGGATGCTTTTCCACACACTTATCCACATTTCTTGTGGATATCGGTGTAATCTCAATAAAATCAAGGATTTAGAGGCGGGTCGTTGATCTACAGCAAAAGATTGATGGCGAGGCCCGCACACCTCATTGGATCGCCGTTACGTCAGCGCGCTCCTGATCCATTCCAGCGCATCGCGGGCGCCCAGCGCCAGGCCGACGCCGCTGGCGCCATCGAGCTGCGGCGCGCGCGGATTAATGCGCACCAGCGGCGCGCGCTGGCGCTCGCTCATGCGGCGTACCGAAGGAATGTCGACGCCGGCCCCGAGCTCGACCACCACCAGCCGCTCCACGCCGGCGCGCCAGGTGTCCAGGCGGGCGTACTGGGCGTCGGTGCGGGTGTCGATCCAGGCGCTGTCGTTGAACATCAGGATGTTCGGCCGTGCCAGTGCGCCGCAATGCGGGCAGCGCGGCGGCGCGCCGTGCAGGCGGCAGGCGGCTGCGTCGACTTCGGGCTGGAAGGCGCTGGCGGGCCAGATCGCATCGCTGCAGGGCTGGCTGCATTGCAGGTGGTGGATCGAACCGTGGCACTCGACAATCTGGTCTTCGCGGAAGCCGGCGCGCCCGAACTGGCCGTCGACGTTGCTGGTAAAGACAAACGCGCCTTGCGGCATGGCGCGCGCCAGCGCGAGCAGGATGCCGAAGCCGGCGTGCGGGACGGTGTCGCGGTACAGGGCCAGGCGGTGGCCATAGAAACCCCAGGCCAGCGCCGGGTCGACGCGGAAGCTGGCCGGATTGGCGATCTCGTGGAAGGGCGTGCGCGCCGCGCCGAGCGCCGGGTAGGCTTGCCAGAAACCGGCGTCGCCGCGGAAGTCGGGCAAGCCGGAGTCGACGCCCATGCCGGCGCCGGCGCAAATGAGCAGGGCGTCGGCCTTGGCGATCAGCGCGGCGGCGCGGGCGATGTCCGCTTCAGGCATGCTCGCCCTCGCCGATCAGCCGGGTCAGGCGGTCGAGCTCGGCCAGGAAGCGTTCGCAGGCCAGGGCCGGCGGCCAGGGTTCCCAGGGCTGGCCGCCATACACCGCCGCCAGCGGATCGTCCTGCAGCACGGCGGCGCGGATCTTCAGGGTACGCCGCACCTCCTCGCGCGACCAGCCGGCCACGTGCACTGCCTCGCTGGCGGCGGCCAGGCGGTCGGCACGCTTGTGGCGGGCGTGCTCGTTTTCGGTCCAGGAGGGCAGGCGGTAGCGCAGGAACACCGCGTGTTCCAGGCGCTTGGTCAGCGCGCGGAAGCCCTCTCCCAGGAAAGGTTTGATGACCGACAGCGCATCGAAGCCGAGCAGGCCTTCTTCGGCATCGTGCAGCAATTCGCGCAGTTCCAGCAGCGGGGCTATGCGTCCGCCCAGCGCGGCGCGCTGCAGCAGCATGACCGTGATCGAATGCTGGGCTACCGATAGCGGCAGCGGCCAGGCCGAATGGCCGCCCCAGCGGTAGGTGCGGGCCAGGCCCAGGGCCAGGTCGGCGTCGTCCCAGTCGAAAGGGGTGGGGTTCAGCAAATCCAGGCGTTTGCCCGAAGGCATGCGCACCCAGGCGCGTTGTTGCTCCATCAGCACCCGGGCTCCCACATGTGTTGTTGCGTGCATCTCATCATCATGCTGCGATTCTACACATCGGCAAGCCAAGCCGCCGCGATTGATCTGTGCGAACATGGGGCAGGGCGGCAGCCCTACACTGGACCGGTTGCGTTTTCGGAGCACCGCATGAACCACATCGATTGCGACCTGCTGATCGTCGGCGGCGGCATCAATGGCACGGCCATCGCGCGCGACGCCGCCGGGCGCGGCCTGCGCGTCGTGCTGTGCGAAAAAGACGACCTGGCCCAGCATACCTCGTCGGCTTCGAGCAAGCTGATCCACGGCGGCCTGCGCTACCTCGAGCACTACGAATTCGGGCTGGTGCGCAAGGCCCTGGCCGAGCGCGAGGTGCTGCTGCGCAGCGCGCCCCACATCATGCGGCCGCTGCGCTTCGTGATGCCGCACGACCGCGATGGCGGCCAGCGCCCGGCCTGGCTGATCCGCGCCGGGCTGTTCCTGTACGACCGCCTGGCGCGGCGCGAAATCCTGCCGGGCTCGCAGGCGGTCGACCTGCGCGCGCATCCGGCCGGCGCGGCGCTGCAGCCGCACTACACCCGCGGCTTCGTGTATTCCGACGGCTGGGTCGACGATGCGCGCCTGGTGGTGCTGAACGCGGTGGACGCGCGCGAACGCGGCGCCACCATCCTCACGCGCACGCGCTGCCTGGCGCCGCAACGCCATGCCGCACACTGGAGCGCGACCCTGGCGCAGGGCGAGGCCAGGCTGCAGGTGCGGGCGCGCTGCCTGGTGAACGCGGCCGGGCCGTGGGCGGCGCGCTTCCTCGACGGCTTGCCGGATTTTCCCGCGCGCGGCGCGCTGCGCCTGATCAAGGGCAGCCACATCCTGGTGCCGCGTTTGTTCGAGCATGAGCAGGCCTATATCTTCCAGCATCCGGACGGGCGGATCGTGTTCGCGCTGCCGTACGAGGGGGCGTTCACGCTGATCGGGACCACCGACGTCGACTACACGGGAGACCTGGACCGGGTGGCGATCGGAGCCGAGGAAATCGGCTACCTGTGCCAGCTGGCGAACCGCTACTTCGTGCGCGCGGTGACGCCGGGCGACGTGGTGTGGAGTTATGCGGGGGTGCGGCCGCTGGTGCAGGATGGCACTGGCGATGCTGCGGCGGTGACGCGCGACTTCCGGCTGGATACCGATACCGACGGGGCGCCGCTGCTGTCTGTATTCGGCGGCAAGATCACGACCAGCCGCAAGCTGGCGGAGGGGGCGGTGGACTGGATTGCGCCGGCGCTCGGCCAGCGCGCGCCGGCCTGGACGGCGGGGGCTTGCCTGCCGGGCGGGGACCTGCATGGGCGTGGGCCGGACAAGCGCGGCGTGCTCGAGTTCGGGACCTGGGAGGCGACCCAGGCGGTGAAGTACCCGTGGGTGCCGCCGGCGCTGCTGCGCCGCTGGGTGCGGGCGTACGGGACGCGGATCGATGCGCTGCTGGCGCGCAGGAATGCGTTGGCGGATCTGGGTGACGAGGTGGCGCCGGGATTGTATGCGGCGGAGGTGGCGTATCTGGTGGAGAACGAATGGGCGTGCAGTGCGGCGGATATTCTTTGGCGGCGCAGCAAGCTGGGGTTGCATGTGGCGCCGGGGTGTGCGGGGGAGTTGGATGCGTGGCTGGAGGCGTGGAGGGTGGGGGCGCGGGTGGAGGTTGATTGAAGGCGGTATGCGGGCGTTATTGGGGCTGTTGCCTGTGACGTTATTGGGTGTGTTGAATCCGCGTGGGCACGAGCGCCCACCCTACGGGACACGCTGCGTATCCGGGTCTCGTATGCCCTCGCCGATAACGGTGACCGTACGGTGGGCACCCCGTGCCCACGCGGATCATGCACACCAATCAAGCCTCACGCAACAGCGCCACGA
>Ga0308160_10001805_pt1 | contig 28172 bp, 31 predicted proteins | sample PhyFR1_FD_201036 | JGI IMG/M metagenome (GOLD analysis project Ga0308160, IMG submission 201036) | Phyllosphere microbial communities from UC Gill Tract Community Farm, Albany, California, United States - DLSLF.R1 | ecosystem: Host-associated > Plants > Phyllosphere > Unclassified | place: USA... | reverse complement strand
CTTTCAGCGAAAAAAAACTGACCACGACAAGAGCACCGGACGCCAGTGTCAATCTTTCTTGAGCTTCGTCCAACTTGTTCATCCGTCCCCGGAGATTTGCTGATCTAGTAGCTGTCCGAGCTATTAGAGCAGACGACCTGACGGCTTTCGCGACTACATCGGCGTAGGCAAAATAATATTTAGCGTCCGCAGCCGACCCACGCTGGGCATACGCATTAGCCAACTCGAGATAGGCATCTATCAAAATCTACACATCAGTCTCATCTTACCGATCATTAAAGAAATGTACCTCGGCGCCTTTCCAATGTATACCAGCTGTATACTTATTCGTAAATGGATGAACCGATGTGGATTTAGCAGCGATAGTAGCTTCTTTGGAGGGCTCATTCGCTCCAGTCTTTTCAGGTGGTGGAGGGGCGACAGTAAATGGATTATCATCCTCCTTCTTGGTTTCCAGATTCGGTTTGTTCATAGCTATAGACGCTGTACTGGTGATACTTGCCGACAGGAGTACGATGATTGCTTTACGATGTCGGATCGCACCGGTAGCGTCATCCTGGGATAATCTGATAGTAGCGAGGGCACGGTGGGCAAGGGCGAGTCGATGGAGTCCTGCATTTTTGTCTGCTAGTCGATCTCGATACGAGCCAGTCGTCATTGGAGTTAGGGTGAGGAAAACCTCTTCTGCAGAAGCGTATGCTGTAAGACTAGATCATCAGCTCAGACCTGCAAATAGTAAAGGACGTACGCCTGGGCTTCTTCGCCGGATGAAGCAAGGTGATCACAATGACGAAGATGTAGAACGACAAGAGTAGCAGGAGCGACGAGCTTGGGGTTGTCGGTAGCTGTTCGAAGAGCTTGCGTAAAGACGTTGGTGGCTCTGGTGTGTTTACCAAGTTTCGAGTAGAGGGATGCTAGCTCTCCAGAATGCATCACGTAGTCTGGACATCAGTATTAGTCGTTTGATGACGGACGACGTACCATTGAGCATGTCCTCACGATAGCGAAGTAGCGCTCGGAGGACCTTGATCCCATCGACCTGTGCCATGATATCGCCAAGAAGACCGAGGAGGGACACAAGCGAGCCTGAGTGTCAGCTGGGTACTATGAGAAGTGGGGAAAGACACACTGAGCATTGTAGCAAGTAGTATGATATCGTCGAATTCCGTAATAGGGATAACACTAGACCGTCGTTTCTTGGGAACCACGACTACTCATCAGCCACATCCTTGAAGACGACATACCTTTAGCAGCAGCCTTAGGATGCCCCGATACAGAAACAGATCTACTCGATACGGGTTCATGCCCTTTCTTGGGTATCCTAACACTTCCAGAGGAGGCAGCGGTCTTCTTGATGTTCGGCGAAGAAGGGGCAGATGATCTGGTAGGTGGGATCAGAAGTCGGCGGAGTTCATGGATAACTTCAGTAGCTAGCGAGATAACATCCTGAGCGGCTTCCTCTTTGATTTGATAAGTCTGGAAAGCTTGAAGCATCAGTACCACTGCATGATACTCGGCATTCAGGACCGAATTGGCATCTGACCGGGATCGCTGTTGGTCAGCTATAGCTCATACTTCCAGGAGAAGACAGCTTACAAGAATGTCGATCTCTGACCTGGCCTTCTTGACCAGTTGGTCGAAATCCGCTTGCCTCGTCCCAAACGAGCTGGTCAGAAGCATCAATCGCGACAGGATCCTATACATCAGCTGAGTCCCCATCCATGTGCATGTGCACTGACCGAAGCCGTCGAATAGCCTGACTATCCTTATCCAGCATCTTCAATATCTCCTCCCCAATGACATAAGCAAGTTCCATATGTTCAGCCTTGAAACCTCTTGAGATTATCGATTCAAATATCCTCTCCGCAATCAACGAGACTACTTTGGTCGTGTAGTTCGTCCCCTTCTTGAGTTCTTGTAAAATCGTCGCGACTCGCTTGACAATGGCATCGGTACCAATAGGTTCGAGTTCGCTACAGAGCGCGAAAGAGAGTCTTTCAAAGTTGAGAGAATCTAGATCTTTGAAGATGACTTTGGCAGTCTGTCGTTCATCGGCCGCATCGAGCTGTTCGACCATACGAGGTGAAGCACTCGCGAGCATCTGAGCGCCAGCATTGATAGCGCCCTGATTTCATCAACTTCATTCCGCTTCACCAAAGTCGAGCTTACCTCACGATCGCCAGTAGCAAGCAGGGATACACATAAAGTGTCGAACGCTCTCCTTCGACTTCTATGCATCTCTTGATATTGTGTCGGATCCGATTTCTCCCCTTGATTATAAGAATCGAGAGCAGCGGCTGTAATATCGATACCCTGCCTGCCAACTATCGTAGCAGTCTGTGGTAGACTGTATTTGTATTGAAAAGTATGAGCCAGAGATATGGCCGCATTCCCAAGAGCGATGAGGCAAGACCATCGATCATCCGGGCCCCTGGACAACCAGGATATTCTCTTCCCTCGTTCAATGATGGCGACAATCTCCGATTCGCTCGTCGAAGAAGGTAGTCTGACGAGGGCGTGGTCAATCGCTGCGATGGCGCTATTGATGAAGGAAGTAAATAAACTCGTATCCACCTGGATGTCAGCTGGGCCTTATGTAGCCGGCTCACCAAGGTAGTACGTGTAAGAGCTTGTTCAACGGCAGAAGCGCCTTCAAGCAGGAATGTCCGACTTGGACCTCGTACAGACTCGTCCATAGAGTTATGTAACTTGACGACTAAGGCCCTCATCCTCGTATACATTCGGTAGGCTTTCGCGAACTGCTCGGTCTCGGTTTTCGTATTGCCCAGATCGCCTACAGCGAGTCCAAATACGTCCCACTGGAGAGCCTGTAAAGCAGCATCGATTTCCTGTTGCTCTGACTTTGCTAATCTGCTCAGCTGTCTGCAAGGACCAAGGTATGATTGAACTCACAATCCTCCGCGAGAAGAGTCTCGATTAAGGCCGATTGGCCAAACAGTTTGGTAAGAGCAGCATCACGCTCAGCCGGAGACATGCTCGATTTCATGTCGACATCCATAGACGAGGTTGGGCCCAGCGAAGTCGATCCGGACATCAGAGATAGTGCCCGTGCCACATACGCTGAATTCTGGCTCTGCAAATTAGCACAATCAGGCCAGAAGCGCTCACCTTTCTTGAAATATCGATCCAAAAGTCTACTAGATCCATGAACGCTTTTCCGGAGAACCAACCTTGTCGATCCTCCTTTCTCGAGTCTATAACTTCCTCCGCCCATTCCAAGACATCAGAAACCATCCGAGCAGCAGCTTCAATCCGTCTGCTTGCAACCTCAACATCGGTATGATTGATATAAGCAACCAACCACTTTTTGAGTGTTTCCCAAAGCTGAGACGGGGGTCGTAGGGATTGTAAACCAGGTGAGGTAGTCTCGCCCTCGGTCACCATCACGATGTAACCGCTGAGGAGTACGGTAAAGACGTGTGCCCAGTGAGGGGCGCTCATTGGGATATGTTGGAATCGCTTGGTCAATGCAAGCATGGAGACGCAGTGCATTCTTGGCGGATCGGGGCGAGCAATTTGGAGAGGGTGAAGCCATCCATCGGGCGCAGTGGGAAGGGGCATGAGCTCCTTGAAGGGCTACAATTCAGCGATGCATCACATGTGAGGGTGGACATACTGGTAGATCGTAACCGTATCCTTCTACTCCTATCAAGCACGACCAGGCAGATGCAATCTGTTGAACAAAGACTGCACGCAATTGATCAGGTATCTTGGGTTCTTGAGGGCAGGGTAGCCAGCAGCATTCCAGCCATTTCGGATTGAGACAGTTTGTGTTTTCGGAAGCTACCGGACTAGAGGTTTTCGGTGTAGGGGCATCCGAATGTTTGTACTGCCGCAAGATCCCTTTACGAGCCGCCACGAGCTGATCAAATGCGCGCCGTGGCTGGACGTCAGTCAACATCTCATGACCTCAAGGGAAAGACTTACCATGCCAAGAGTGATACTTCTACCAATAATGGCTTGACCCGCTTTCTCAACTTCCAGCCCTTTACTACCCAATTCTCCTTTCTCATCCATCCGCCGCAGAACTCCCAATGCAGCATCACATATCGCAAGCTCCTTGTCCACCCTCTCCCCAGTCCGATCATCTTTACTGCTCCCATACTGGTATCCAGCTTTATAAGCGGCACCTAAAGTCAATATGGAAGCTTTTATAGCTGCCATGGCATCTGAGGCATATTGCGAGCGCGAAGTGGTAGGGTCCATCCATGGGTACTCTGACAGCGATAGTTCTTGGATGACCATCTCTTTCTCCTTTCCCTTGAGCGATATCTTGGGACGTGTGAGCGCAGACGATCTTGATACTGACGGTGCCGTTTGAGTCGGGGCAGGCGCAGCTAAGCGAGATGACGAAGCGACTGGCTGTCTTGCGGGAGCAGCCGATGAAGTCTTGATAGTGGAAGAGCTGGCGGCCGGTCTGGAAGAAGTGGATGTCATCGGGACGGCTGGCTTGGTGCTAGGGACCTTGGCTGTGGCGGGTGTAGTGGTGGGTACCCTTGAACTCGATGATCCGCTCGTGGATGGCTTTTCAGTGAAGGTGGTCGTGCGAGGCTTCACCACGGCGGTGGTACTTGATGTGCGCGGCTTCACGTCGTCCGGTACAGCACCTGTCGTCGGCTTGATAGCCTTAGAGATCGATTCGGAGGGACGGGAGGTTCCAGCAGCTTTCGCAATCGTACTACGGGACGACGTGGCTACTGTTTTTCTTTCAGGTGGTGTCGAAGTCTGGCTGGTTGATGTTAGCTTTGTCGCCGTGGAGCTAGTAGTCCTTCGAGATCCCACAGCTGGCTCAGCGACTTCCGATACTGCGGTCGTCCGGACGGTAGCCTTTCGAGCTGTAGTGGTGGTCGATGTGGAGGCGGCAGGCGCTTTGACCGTCGTCCGACTAGTAGCTGGTACTGTTTTCTTGATTGGCGCCTCTTCCACATCCTTAGCTTTCCCCTTACCAGCCACAGCTGCAGCACTTCTACCCTTCGTAGCCTTAGCCTGCGGTTCCGGCTCCGATACCTTCAAGATCCGCTCCATCTCTTTAGCTAACATCTCATCCTCATCTCCAGCTACTTCCGCCTTTTTGCCTCTCGTCACCGTAGCTCTCGACATTGTCCGGGTTGTTCGAGGTGTAACATCTTCCGGTTTCGATGCCGAGCGAGTGGCTAGACGGGTAGGCATCTCTGTTACCCCCTCTGCCTTTGTTTAGTTTATGAGATCAATCAGATATCAAGTGGAGGAACGAAAAGAAGTCGCGACTAAGCGCGTCTCATGTATTTCATGACGTGGTATATTGATGTTATGTGCCTGGTAAGAGTGATAAGGGTTAATAGAGATTTCAACGAGACTACTTGCTCTGTCAACGAGTAACAAGCTATAGATCACTTTAGCATATCAATATGGTAAGTATCACCAGCTGAAGTAATAGCAGAAGAAAGCTGACATCCAGATCATCCCAGTCAGGTGTTTCTCGTGCGGAAAGGTTGTCGGGAACTTGTGGGAGAGTTGGCTTGAGCTACTAGCTTCCGGAGTGGATGAAGGGTGAGTACATCCTAATCAAGCTGGGATCAGGCTGACGAGATGTAGAGATGCGCTAGACAGACTACAACTGTGAGCACGAAGAATTGAGGGACATGGCGGAAATGCTGACTAGTGTAGGAAACGATATTGTTGTCGAAGAATGGTCTTGACACATGGTAAGTCAAATCCTCAACAATTGAATAAGGCTGACCAAGCAGTCGACCTCATCGAAAAGCTCCTTCTATATAACCGTACGCATGGACTTCGTTACACAGGGGTATCGCTGACCGGCAGCTCACGAGGCACCCGAAAGCCGCAGATAGCATCCCCTTTCCAGATTCAGGTTCCATTTCCACTTTGTACTACAAGGACATGTACAATGCATCGTCATCATAACGCATCAATATCAGCTTCTAATATCGTCTGATGCCGCCTTCACCACCAGCGCACCACACACTCCCATTACCTTCGGTCCAGCATTCTACACCTGTCGCCTCCCATCCTGCGTATTCATCCTTGACTTCTAGTGATATTGTCTCGTCGTCAATTCCCACGCCTATGCGACAAGGCAGACCAGCTGATGTGCCGATGAGGAGGTCGGAAGAGGCGAAGGAGAGGGAGTAGATGGGCGATTCACTCCGGCGGAACAGCTTTGTTGGGCCTAGTGGACCGTTGGGAGGGAGGGATGCGAGGGAACGTAAATGGATGATACCATCACTATGGCCAGTAGCGAATAGCTGATGACTTGACGAATAGGCCATCGAGAGTTGATGTCCGACCTCCTCAGGTTTGGCAACGAACCATCCAGGTTTCGTCCATGGGACAACAGCCACTCCATCCTTGGTTGATGCCAGCATGATCCTCTCCTCTCCCTCCATGCCCATGCTAGCGAGCACGACCGGATCTTCCAATACAACCAATCCCTCAATAGCTCGTTTCCTCTCAACGCTCCACTTTTGGATCTCCTTGCCTTCTCCAACATTCCATAACCTGATCGTTCCATCTTTACTCGCCGATAGGACTTCCTTGCCAACTCCAATAATGTGGGTCGAGGTGATGGCGCGCGTGTGGCCCTTCAATGTGCGTGGATTCAGACCATCTGCAGCTGCAAAGATTCGTATCGTAAAGTCCGAGGATGCTGTCAGGATCACCTATATATCAGCATATAGCAATACCTATGCTCGTTGCCAAGGGCGTACCTTGCCGGATGGAAACCATTTACAATCCAATACATCCCCTACATGTCCTTTCAGCAATACACCATCTCCATCCGTAGAGCTCGAAGTAGCGGGTACAACAGCACAGAACCCATCAGGTCCACCGACGACTAAACGATCATGTTGGGGAGATAGAGCTATCGAGTTGATATGTAATGGTGCCTTCTCATCAGCTCGGTTTGCACATTTGGCATGTATACTTACAGAAGTAGGCTTCTCCTTCTGATACGGGGGCCGGATGATCTGACGGGGGAACTTGATACTCCTCTTCTTGATCCCTAAGTCGGGTATATCGACTTCGAAGGTAGTCTGTCATCAGTTAATTGACCCTTCACAGACTATCTACCCACCTTCGAGGTCCTTGTCACATTGACGCCTCCGCGGGACTTCATACTAGATCCACCCCCCTCCTGAAACTCCAAACGGACTTTACCATGGACACTAGATGATCCAGCTTTGTACTGATCTCATCAGCCGCGCACGAGCTGACAGAGCTGGACTTACTCCCGAAACCCAAATATCTTCATGACCGACTACACCTTGCTCGACATCATCAATGACGGTCAGAGCATCATGCTGAATCCATCAGCCGTCTTCGAGAGGGGAAGGCTTGTACTTACCTGTATATCCACATAAGCTAGTCCTTCGATATCCATGATTTTATGTCTGTGACAACACGAAAGCTTCTTCGGCCAGACCGGTTAGTGACGGTGAACAGCTCAGGCACAGTACGAGGGTTAAAATCAACTGGAACCCGAAACACTTCAAGGGCGGCGGTACGCTTTGCTATAATCGTAAAATATATGCATCAACCGACTACGACGATAGCGAACTGAGGTACTTTCAGGCCTGCTTGAATGGCTTGCCGCGGCGCCTCAGCCAGGCGTCGGTGGAGCGTGAAGAGGGGGCTCGCTTGGTAGACTTGGAAGACTCGGCCGGGTCGACTGAAGGGGTTTGGTCGGGAAATGGGGCTTGAGATTGGTCTTGATTGGTAGATGGAGTGCGGGATTGGGCCGCCTCATCGAGTCGTGACTGGGCCGTCGCATCAAGATGTGACTGAGCCACACTCACTCTGGAAGGTCAGCATCAAAGAAGTGATCGCCGATGAAGCCAGAATGATTGACGTGACTTACTCTCCATGAATCTCATTCCAGTTTCTCTCCAAGACCTCCGAGCATTGGGAGATGTTGAATTTGGGTTGCATCGCAAGGAAAGACACGGCCGTTTTGGCCTTTTCACCAGTCTCGACAATGCTAGCCGCGAGTTGTGCGGACAGCTTGGAATTTTCGTAAACGATCCCACCCCGTTGTCGAACAGATTCGACCACCGACGGGTTGAGGATGTTCGCCGCATTCACCAACTTTTCGAATCGACCGACGACTCGGCTCACGTCATCGATTGCGCTGCCGAACGTCTTCTCCTTATCACAAAGCTGAAGTGTTTGGCAGTCTGTCGCAAGATGTTGAAATGACATTTCGGCTGTGTTGGGGAATTGTTGTATTGTCAAGCTGTTAAATGATAGAGGAATGATTTGGATAAGTGAAGAGTACCATTGTTTCCCGCTATTTATACTCGATACCGACCGTACATGAAAGGGCTGCTTCCCTTCAAGCCTGACCGAGGGAAACCGTTCACCTCATTGAGGGTGACGCCCTGACAAAAATGTGATATACATAATGAAAGGTCGTCAAGTGTACAGCTTCCGAGTAGGCGTCTCATATCAGCAATGCTGTACAGGTGCATGCAAGGAGGTATTGTAGAGGGGTCATCAAAGAAGGGAAGGCGGTGGAGCGCAAACATAGTGACGACACACGGGGGCGGGGTGGAGCACAGCTAGAAGGTATCAGTGAAGGGATGCTGGGACATGAGAGGTTTGTGAAGGACAGCTAGGAGGTTACAACCAAAGGATATCAAAACATGGCAGGGGTGCGGAGCGCAGATAGAGGTAATTGACGAAGGAGGGAACAGGAGAAGAGGGGTGGTGGAGTGTAGCAAGGATCGATACTGAAGGGCCGGATGAAAAAAGTGTGGAGCGAAAATGAGATCGAGTACCATCACGGAAAGAATTCTCGCGCGACCACCATCACATCCGTCTGATCACTTTCGAGGCCTCCTCTGACGTGCCAAAGTCTCTAAGCTTTGACGTGAATCGTTACAGAGCTCCCAAGCTCTCTCGCGGCTCTGAATTATTTTGATTGCTGCCTGCGGTAGTGCGCTTATGGCTCATGGTGCCATCTCGCGCTTCAACAGGATGAAATAGATGATGGTATGATAATCGGTGCCGTGGTGAGTCTGCGTTGACTGAATGTGAGTTCAAAGAGGCGCCAACCATCCAGACGGTCATAGTACGCTACTTCGGTGGGTTGGCAGGTCGACGAGCATTGCACGGAGTCATGGAATGATACAATGGCCAGACACTGGGAGCAGCAACCTCAGCTGTCAGGCTCTTGCATCCCCCTCTCAGCTTGCACGCGAGTGTTTTGCGGCTCTTCTGGCTGTCAAGTGCGGATAGCTTCACGAGTGAAGGTCATTTTATGCCAGAGCGGAGCGCCGAGGTCAAACGACGATCATTTTTATTGACTGCGCCCACGTCGGCCTAAGCGTCAGCCGAATGGCACTCACCGCAGCGATTCCAGAAGGCCTGCTGGTGTATGACATCGTCAACCTCGATGTACCGCGTCAAGACTGACAGGCTAAAACTGACATCCCTGCAGCTGCACTGCAAAATTGCTGATCCACCGTCCGGCAAAGTCATGTGAATTAGTGGCTGTATGTTCATCGCCAGCTGTACAATACATGTCAGCGCTCTCTCGGACTGAGCTCAGTCTGGGATAAACGCTGGGGAAAGGAGATTGCGCTTCGGCATAAGCCGACTGACCTTTCTGCGGAGAGGGATGCAAAGAAACAGTAATCCCATCACGCATTACATGTGCGTACCCAACTAATCTGCCGATACCTCATAAAGCAAGAACGCTTAAGCTCTCATAAAGCCACTCACTCCTCCTCTTCATCACTTTCACGTACTGGGATGAATGACTGTAGAGTCCTAGTCCGTTAGGGATGCCTTCCTGCAACTATCAAACAAGCCAGCACTCACGTAGCACTGACCATTTGCGTGATATCCTTGAGCAGCTTTTTGGTTTTCGCATTGGCACTGAAAACAGGGCGACTCTGAAGGCCGGCGATGCTGGCGGTTGCGGCCTCGCTCGCTACGTCCAGTTCGTACAATAAGTCCCTGAACATACTGCGGCCTCGATCCTGTATCTCCGCCACTGTAGCCAGAGACTTTCCGAGCTTTGTCACGGCGCTCCGTCGCTCCGCGTCCTTGCCTGCGACAATAAACAAGTCCTTCAGGTAGTCTTGGTCGGATGTCGAGAGAGGCATTGTTGTAAAGTATGAGTCGTTTGGGATGGATCGAGCCGGAACTATGGGCGTATAAGGCGAGTATGTGTAAGATATGAGACTGTGAGAAAGCAGGAAAGACACCGCTGAGCGACTTTTTATACTTGGCAAATCCCGGCTACCTTTGTCCCTTCGCAAGTCCTCTAAATGACGTGACGAGACCAAAACCAACTTTGGGTTCCATTGATGAAGCGTGGGCCGACTTCTGGCTGCCCTCTGAGGCTCTCAAAAGCTCCTGTGTCATATGTCGGAACATGACCGTCGAGCCTCTCTTGATCCATTCATCCAGCTGCGCCTATTTCGTGTGAATGTGAAAAAGACCCATGAAAGGTCAGTGCACACCAATCAGTATCCTTTCATCTTGACTCGGGTGGATTCGGAAAACCCCTCTCAACATTGGCAATACTGCGCACTCGCCATGTAACAAGGTCTCAATGAAGGGAAGTCAATACAAAAGGAAGTTGGCGGATTATAGACATGCTGACAAACGCCCGGCCGGATCATGTCCCTCGGGACTTTGAGGTCGATACGAAGGCCGACTCCTCGAGTCGCCCTGTATGATCCAGGTGCCTAAGGTGAACATCACTCATTAGCATGCATATCCATTACCGAAACCCTCATTCTCGATTACGATCTAATCCTAACCTATATTCATCTAAATTAAAACAAGCAAACACTATCATCAGCTCAATCCTACGCGTAAGGGGCTACTCACAAATTACTAGGGAAATCAGTACGTCCAGGTAATCTCCTTGCTTCATCAAGTAATTCACCGGACCACCATCCATCTTCTGGTGTGGAGGTTACTGCAATGATATCACCCGATTGGAAATCGAACTCAGCAGATGATTGGGCTGCGTAGTCGTACAACGCCTTGACGTCTATTCATTAGCTTGCATCACGAGTGGGAGGGGGAACGTACAGAACAATACGGGTAAGCCAGTAGTGGACCATTGACCGGTGGGAGCAGTATTTGGTGGTGGCTGATTAGGTTGAGGACTTGGACTTCGACCAGCGACATGTCCAAATGCACCAGGTTGAGGAGATGGTGTACGGTTGTAAGCTTGTTGCTGTACTTGAGGCTGAGGCGAAGGTGCTCGATAACCATACTGCTGCTGCTGAGGGGCGGGCGAGGCAGAACGACCATATCCACCATGTTGAGGCTGAGGAGCGGGAGAAGCAGCTCGAGCAAAGTTCTGCGTTTGCGACTGAGGTGCTGGAGAAGCGGATCTACCGTATCCCTGCGCTTGTGGTGCGGGCGATGCTGATCGTCCATACGATTGCTGCTGGGGCGGCGCAGCGTATGGTGGTTGTTGGGGGTATCCGCCCGGCGAAGGCGCGTAGCTCGGCTGCTGTGGTGGAGGTTGCTGACCCTGGTACGACGGATGCGTCTGGTAAGAAGGTTGAGGAGGCGGTTGTTGGAATTGCTGATATTGCGGCTGCTGCTGAGGTGGAGGCGGTGAGGTGAATTGCTGAGGTGGAGGAGCTTGTTGACCGTATTGACCCTGTGGTAGACCCCCATAGCCAGATGTAGGTCGCTGAGTAGCATTGGGCATACCACCGAAAGAAGCAGCACTAGATGACCGAGGTGGTTGGTTGTTGTTGTACTGCGAGACAGGCCTCTGTTGCTGTTCCTCCTGGTACTGACGCCTGTACGCCTCTGCCATTGAGTCGTGCGCGACACCTCCAGACTTGTCGAGGGCGATCCCAAGAGATTGAGGTCCAAGAGCACCAGTGTTGTTGACAGGACTTCGGGCGGGTGGACCAGGGCTAGGCGATCGTCCACCTCCAGCACCAATACCGACAAACCCAGCTCGAGGAGAGGCGGGGGCACCTTGCAGTTGAGATGGAGGAGCGTTGAACACGGATCCAGGTCGGGATCCAGTAGCTGAAATAACAGAGCCAGCTCGGGATCGGGTCCGTTCCCTCTCTCTCCTCTCACCAGGGAAGGACTGGTGATACTGCGAAAGTACCTCATCGGCGATATGGGTGGCGGGTTGAGTAGGAGCTTGCATCATGGCCGGCGATGGAGATCGATTACCGGATGGCGAAATGGGTCCAGGCGAGTTTGGTCGAGAAGAAGGATGAGCACCGACAACATCGTCTGCGTAGTTGGCGTAGTTGACACTGCCTCGCTTGTCGGCAGCTCGAGACGCGGATCGCTGGAAATCGTCCATGGATCGAGCGAGTTGAGCAGCAGTGTGACCAGGAGCAGGAGGTGAGAGTGTCATGTCAACAGATTGTTGCCTTGCAGCTCCGCCATGTCCTTGAGCAGGAGGAGCTTGCTGATACGACATCCTCTGTTGACCAGGAGCAGGTGACATCGAGGGGTTGATTCCACCTCGCATAGACCCTCCAGCGGCAGAGTCCGGACGTCGATGAGATGCGCCTCGTCGAATACTGCCCGGTCCTGGAGGTTCTCGACGTAGCTCAGCGAGCGCTCGAGCCATTGGATCGGTTTCGTCGTTGACGTCTCGTGAAGAAGGCGATGGTGGGCCCTGTCGAGAGGGAACACGAGGTTCGGGCATAGTCATGGTGGGAGGAACAGGTGGTGGGCCCATTGAGCTGACTCGATCTGGCAGAACCGAAGCAATCGCAGTTCCAGGAGGAGCACCGGCAGCAGCGCCAGACATACCAGGCAGAGCGACCCCACCGAACGGCTGTCGAGTAATCTCCGGCTGGGATTGCTGATCCTGTTGAGGTGACTGGATCTGCTGAGGTGGCATAGGAGGCTGATCCTGTAGGTTCATCTTCTGCATATCGTTGGTTATACCGTTTGGTCGAGCATCATTTTGGGCGACAGGTTCTGGAATATGTTCCTCTTCCTGTTGTTCCCCATGATCGACTGAGCGAGACACAGCGGATAACGGTGGTTTGGCAGAAAGTCGCTGGAATCGAGCAGGATGCGAAGATGGTTGTTGGGGATATTCACCTGCCGAGTAGTTGATGAATTTTGGTGGATCTGGGATCTGGTCGCCCGTACCCCACCCTCGCACGAAGGCAATCATGTCGTTGGCAGGTTCGAAGGTTTCGAGCTTCTCTCTGATTCGCTCGCATGACTACTTGTCAGCTGGATACCGATTCAGGGACTCGTAGCTTACTCCATCATCCTCGACGCAGACTTGCGATACGGCATTTGCGAATGCCCACATGATATCCTTCATCATTACCATCCTATCCTCTTCCAGATCCTGTACATGCTAGCAAGTCAGCTTGAACCGAGCTCGGGCGCGAGAAGCTCACATCACAGAAACCTCTCCATTCCGATTCCCACTTCTGGGTGGTTCCCTCCAAGACCTTGACAAACTGCCTGAAATCTTGCTCATTCCCTCCAATGGTCTGGCGGACCCTCTCGAGCTTGGCTTGGACCTTCTCTAGTTCCTTGCCTTGAGAAAGAGCAGCGTTGGCGGTGTAAGAGTTCAACTTGAGGCAATCGGATTCATATTTCTCCTTGGCCTTTATTATTAGCTATACTCCACGGCTCGATGGGGTCCAGCTTACTTTCTGCACATGCCCCTCCTGCAGCCCTTTGTTCCTATACGACTTTTCCACACTACTCTGCAAACCCTTCTTGAGATTCGTGAGTCTTGTCTGAAACTCGGCAGTAGGCTGCTCGACCGTCTGCTTGATCTCTGTTGATAGCGATTGATGATAGGTCGCCTGCTGCGCCGTCTCAAGTAGCACATTCTGTAGCGAAGCCGCCGTGTCTCCAATTTCGTCTCTTCCTAACGTCGTCTTTGATAGTTTCGTCAAGCGTTTAGCGTAATCTTCCTCAATAGCAGCTCTGGAAATCAGCTCCTTCCCCACCTTATCTTGATCTCGAGGGAACGGACCTTTCTTTCCAGAATGATCTCAATTCTTCGGTCGTCCTCGCTGCACCTCTTAGCCTGGCCATGACCACCTCGAACCCCTTATCCCCCTGGCCCCAGAACGCATTACAATAATCCAATCCTGGATCACTAAGCTCCTGGTCTCGGTGTCCTCCATTTGTTGATCCATTATATAGTCGTGAAAGAGATGTAGTCGATTGAGAGCGCTGTGGCTCTGGTGGACGTTCCATAATTGCGGTTTGTTCCTCGACTGGCAATGTCTTGAGAGTCTTGTTAAGCAGTCGTCTTATCAACCTCTCTTTGAAGATGAAACTTGTCCGTGACGTAGGAGGAGGGTTGTTATTAGATATTACACCGCCGCGCGTGACACCTAATTCTAAATGAGGGGTACATTTAAACTACTGTTACGTGCCTGAGAACGGACCTGATAGCCGGCGCACCGAATTTATGGAGATGGGGCAGCAGTCATCGACTCGAGACCATAGCGAAGAGTTCATTCCGACTATATACGATTAGTACACCAGCTCTCCGGCGGGCAGCACTCGACTGGATATGCCTCTCTTGTTTCCGAATGTGCGCATTTCGCAGGTCTTTGGCGGTAGGCAACTCCTTCCGATCGTCCGACGAGGAACTGATGAATAGCCAATACCGAAGTCGGGAAGACGCTCCTCACCACAGCCCTAATCCGGGCGACAGCTTCCAAATATGCTGCCGAGTCTTCAACTTCTGGAGCCAGTGGTTCCAGTAGCAAGCGGGTCTTCTATCTGAAGCCCGTGAGCACTGGACCAGATTCCGAGTCGGATGTCAGGTATGTATTCGATCGCGACTGAGCTGATGTCTCAGCTATGTCGATCGGAATGTAGGGCGACACGGCGAGATCGTGTCGACAAAGAATCTGTATCAGTACCGAGAGCCTATGTCACCCCATCTGGCTGCGAAACTGGCTCCCAACTTAGTGAGTCGCTACGCAAGATGTCTGCTGACTGTTTAGCCGTTTCCCGAATCCAACGACGAGCTCGTGCACTCGATATCAGCTTACACTCGGGAAGTGGTGTCATCCCTGGGTGGAATTAAAGGCGCCCTATACGTTGAGACAGCAGGAGGTTAGTTATGACCATAAGGAGGCTGACTTGCAGGCGTACATTCCCCCGCTCTCCATCCACCACATACGCAATCCACTTTCCTCCGCTCTCTCCGCTTACCAGCTATCCTCATCGCATCCCCACACCTCGGTGGTATATCAACCACGATATCATCATACGAGTCCCTATTGCTTCGAGGATACTCCGTCTCTGCCGTCCTCTGCCTTCATCAACCATATTACCAAAACCACGACTTCCTATCCAGCTATTTCGCAGAAAGGGGTATACCCCTATACACCATCAACGCCCCTCCCGAAAAATATGGAACGGTCGAAGAGGATCGTGTGAGGTTGTGGAAGTGGTACGAGGAAGTGGAAGCTACGAGTGAGGGTGGAGTCGCTGGGACTGTTGATTGGCTGGAAAGGGAGCACGAGGAACGTATAAAGAGCTTGGATGGCATGGCGGAGCGAACGCTGGAGAGTGTCTGGTGGCCATTCACTCAGCATGGTCTAGTGAGCATCATCGTCGACTGCAGAGTAAAGAGCTGACTTGCAGGTCAACAAGAAGGAAGATGTCATGGTTGTGGATTCCGCTTACGGCGATCAATTCGATGCTCACTACGCCCAATCCAGCCCAGCACCAACAGGCGAAAGTCTGCTCAAACCCTACTTTGACGGATCAGCCAGCTGGTTCACGTAAGTTTCGCCATCGAATGACGCTGAATGTAGTCAATCACATGGACACGGTGCCGAGCCCCTTACATTGGCAGCTGCAAAGGCAGCAGGGCGGTACGGGCACGTCCTATTTCCCTCTGGAACAAACGAGCCCGCTTTAGAGCTTGCCGAAAAGCTCAAGGAAACTGTCGGACAGGGATGGGCGGATAGAGTGTTCTTCTCGGATAATGGAAGTACGGGTATTGAGGTGGCTTTGAAGATGGCTCTTCGAGCGACTGGACGTAGATATGGGTGGGAGGGAGAAGTTGGATCTGATGTCGGGGTCATCGGCCTGAGAGGTGGATATCATGGCGATACCGTAAGTCCATCACTCGTAAATGAGCTGACTGCAGATTGGCTCAATGGACGCTTCCGAGGCTAGTACATTCAACAAAGCTGTCGATTGGTATAAAGGGCGAGGACACTGGTTCTCCCCACCCATGATCCAATATACAAACGGCACACCAACGGTCCACACCACAGGTCCCGACCTCTGGCCTCATCTTCCCCCATCTATCGCATCAAACGCAACAACAGTCGGAGACGGGTGGTCAATCCCCTTCGACTCTCTACAGTCCATCTACACACTTCAAGACCGGCTGCAAACCGATCTCGCCAAATATTACCGTTTCCATATACGATCACATCTACTTCGATTGGTGAGGGAAGGTGGTCGTCGCTTTGGTGCGCTGGTGATTGAGCCTGTATGCCTAGGGGCGGGAGGGATGGTATTTGTCGATCCACTCTTTCAAGCTTGTATGATTGAGGTGACCAGGGCCAGTGGGGACCTTTTCGGTGGAAAGGGATGGGACGGGAGCAGCTACGAGACGGAACTGCTTCGACTATCTTCGAGGGATCCTGGAGCATGGCAAGGTCTACCGATCATCTACGATGAAGGTAAGTCACCAGCATAGCCAGAGCTGATAGTCAGTCTTCTCCGGTCTGCACCGATTCGGATATCACTCTGCCGCTTCCGTCCTAAATCATACCCCCGATATTGCAGTCTACGCCAAGATCCTTACGGGTGGCTTGCTACCCATGTCAACCACTCTAGCATCTTCATCAATCTTCAACGCTTTCCTATCAGACAGAAAGGTCGACGCTCTCCTTCATGGCCACAGCTACACTGCAAACCCCATCGGAACCTCAGTCGCCCTGGAATCGATCAGAATGGTAGAAAGACATCTCGCTGGCCGGGGTTTCGAGGCGGAGAGGCAGTCATGGAATGTCGGCCACCTAGGCGAAGAGGGTCGATGGTCATTCTGGTCTCCCGACTTCATTGAGCGTGTCTCGAAATATGCCACCATCAAGGGATCGATGGCTATGGGAACTGTCCTTGCTATTGAACTGGAAGACACCAATGCCGATTATGGGTCACTCGTCGGCAGAGACTTTTTGGACGCGTTAAAGAAGGAGACGGTGACGGTGGCAGGTGGGGAAGAATTCAAAATCCACTCAAGGCCACTCGGGAATGTCATCTACGTCATGACTAGTTTATTCACCAAACCTGCTATAGTGAGGGCGATGGAGGAGGTCATAGAAAAGAGGATAAAGGTAGCAGAAGGGGTGCAGCAGTAGCACGAGTCAGCATATGCATAGATAACGGCAATCGTCGGATATCGCCGGTTACTAAGCACGTCACATTACAAAGCATCTCCAGTCCTCCCCCATCACTTACACTTGTCGCATGTTACGCGCCAGGAGCTTCTTACAACTCCGCCCAGCACAGCCATTATTCTCTGCCCCGACCGACCTTAATTATTACCTGTCAGCTCGCGCAATGTCTAGCCAAATTCCCAAAACAATGAAAGCTATCCGGGTGAGTCGTTCTCGGCGTACCGGGGATATGACTGACCTGTAGGTCGAGAAGACCGGTGGGCCAGAGGTCAACACTTTGCAGGAGATTCCTGTACCTACTCCCAAAGATGATGAGGTCTTGATCAAGGTCCAATGGACGTAAGTCTGCCCCGATGCTTGGCCGGCTGTAACTGATGGATAGGGGAACAAACTACATTGACAATTGTTCGTTACCCACCTTTCCCATATGGTGTGACTGACGCCCTAGACCAAAGAGGTGGTTTATACAAAATGAACCTCCCTTTCACCCCTGGACAGGACATCGTCGGTACAATTGTACAACTTCCAAGATCCAAAACCACCTCAACCGCCCTACCCGCCCTTGAGCTCGGTCAAACGGTCATGTCGCCCATCAACAATGCATTCGCCGAATACGCAGTAGCTCCATGGTGGAAAGTTGCCCCTATCCCCAAAGGTGTCGAACCAAAGTATGGGGTTCCAGCCACGACCACAGCGCTCACTATGGCGTACCTAGTGAAGGAAAGTTATGAAGTCAAGAAAGGGGATTGGGTTTTGGTCAGGGCAGCAGCTGGTGGTGTTGGTCTTCTCTTGTGTCAGGTAAGTCACTCCTCTTTTGATCATAATGGGAGAAGTACTGATGATAGATCTGTAATTACAAAGGCGCCAACGTCATTGCTACCACTTCCAACCCCGAAAAAGCAGAATTAGCAAAACAGAATGGAGCGCACCATGTCCTCCTCACTACAGACTCGTCTGCGGACAACGTCAAGAAAATCCTCGATTTGACGGATGGAAAGGGAGTCCATGCAGTGTACGACGGTGTAGGAAAAGATACATTCGATGAAGACTTTGAGGTGGTCAGGTCAAGAGGTACTTTGGTCATGTACGGTAACGCTTCTGTATGTCTTCCTTTTTCCCGTCATCTACACGATCTCCCAAGAGAAGGACACAAGCTGACGGACAGGGAGCACCCGCCGAGTTCTCGGTTTTACGACTATCTCCAAAGAGTCTGAAAATCACCCGACCAACCCTTGGGGCATTCATCAGTACCCCAGAAGATTTCGCTTCGTACGCGAAAGAAGTCCTAGATTGGATCAAGGATGGACATCTTAAAGTCAGTCACCTATTACGTCGAGAGGGGAAGCACTAATGTACAGTTCACCATTGGTAAAGAGTACCCATTCACTGCTGAGGGGGTTTCGCAATCCCAAATCGATATTTCGTCTAGGGGTACCGTTGGAAAGCTGCTCATCAAAGTCTCGGAATAATGGGTGTTGAAGGAGAAGTTACAAATGGGTTAAAGTGCACACAATGAATACATGCTTCCGTATCATAAGAGGACGCAGGCATATACAAGTGGGATGTCCACACGCAATGCTTTCCAACCATCTCTAGCTATCTATGTCCCTCCTCTCCCCCTCTTTCAAATCAAGTTTTGAATATATCTCCCTCTGCTTCCCAAAATCCTCCTGCAGTACCTCGGTTTCGATCTTGTCGACATGTTTTGCTGATAAATTTTGAGGCTTCAGTAGGCGAAGAACGCAGAGATTGGATCGACTATAGCTTGGCTGAAACTCCGGCTCCCCGTGTCGTACTCTGTTTACTCCCCTTGTGTCCTCTCAAAATACTGACCTGACTCATCCTCGCAAACTCGACCCCATCTTCCGTAAACATCCGTCCAACACTGAATGTCCGTCCATCCGCTGCCCGCTCAGTATTCTGTTCTAACAGTAACCAATCTTCTTCCAATTTGACCGGGGGAGGAGTGAAGAAGCGCAGGGAGAAGTCTAGTGATGATACCACGCTGGCTGATGTGAGAGGTAAGTTCGAAAGCGATAGGGGGAGGAATGATAATGTCGAATCGAGGATAAAGCTTTATTTTCAGCGCTGAGCTATACACGCCTTGTAGAACTTACCCAAGAGCGGCACATCGTTCGCCATATGTATCCAGAGGTTCTCGGGTTCTGATCCAGGTAGCATTCGTCCGCTTGACCAAATTCAGATCATCCTGAGTTGTCCCTTTATCCAAAAAGCCCAAAGCATTCTGGGCTCCGCCTGACGAAGGTACCGGCCGCTGTTCGAATAATCGCAAGAGCAATCCGAACTGCTTCGACATCTCCTCGTGGACTTTTGGAGGTAAGATCTTCTTTGTGCGCTCAACGGTTTCGAGTAGCGAGGACGGAGAAGCGTATGTACCAGGATACATTGGCTCGCGAGAGTAACTGAGCATTGGTTCTTCGGAAGCGTGAAAGTCCAGTATGACTACAAATGTCTTTCGGCGAATTGTAGCGCCAGTACCTTTGGGATCTATGTCCTGCGATGCGGTGACGAGTCTGGTGATCATTGAGCGAGTCGTCCTTAGGTCTACAGTTTCGAAATAGGTGGGTACCTCGGTCGATGATGGAGCGAGGTAGCTTCCCTGAACCGAGAAGAGGTGATGAGGCAAGGATGGGTCGATAGACATGAATGCAGCGGTGATAGATTGACCAAGCACCATACCTCCATATCTGGGAGATCAGCATCTAATCTATCTTCGCCCCCGCCAGTCTGCCCAGATATGCTCAATTCACTCACGCTATAGGATGGGGATTCCCCGACCGAGCACGATCAAAGTACGGCTCAGCTTTGAAGGTATTCGGACCGAGGCGCTGTAGGGCCAGAGTAGCTTTCAGTGTATCGGCCATTATGCGATGCAATAATGAGGAAAACAAAAAGGGGGATGGTGATTTTGGTAAAGTCGGAACTCCCGGTTAGTCGTCTTACCGGCGGTGTTCACAGTTGACTGTTGATACATGGATCAGATACGTTGCCAAATTGACGGACTTGGGATGATTCTATGCATCGTCTCAATGGCTGCAGCCTGACTATCCAATGCATGACCCTGGTACTATATCGACAAATTCCCCCGGCGGAAGTCGGTATAGCAGCGGCCGCTCAGGCATCAAGAACCCTGTCTGCCATGCTCAGCAATATGCCTCTCTTCTACTATGTCATGCATCTGGATATCGGTCTCGCGATTATGATAACTCCCTCACTCCATCGAGTGCGCTCAAGACGTCCCACTGTCTGATGCAACAGCTGTGAAAACGCCGAGGAAAAAGAGGATCATCACTCCGGCGCGTGGGAATCGCGTGACACGGCTCCGGGTGCTTCGGCGATCTCCTAAGGATAAGACTAACCTTTGTCGTTGCCATCCGTCATATACCAACGTACAACAATGTTAGCACGGCCCTCATAGCATCGCGCAACCCTAGTATCAATAGCGGAACGACAAGGAACGATCACATGACGCAATGTTCTCTCTTCCCGAATTCCTCACGTTCCCATTCTCGTTACCTTCATTACCATCCATCTCGTTGCCTACCAATATCCAGCGGCGGTTCCTCTCATATGTCCTCAAACGAGCTCTTGGGCGGTTCTTCCGAAGTGGATTAGATGTTGATGAGATACAAAGTCAAATGGGGGAGGGGAGAGTGGAACTTGAAGGTCTGGTGATCAATGAGGAGGTATGATCCCTCGACAGTGGAGTAGACAGGGCAAGGCTGACAATACAGGAGATCAACAGCTTGATACCATCCTCTATACCTCTTGTTTTGACTTCCGGATCGGTGGATAAAGTCTTTGCGCAAATCCCTTTCCCGAACTTATGGTCCGCCCCACTCGCCTTATCGCTCGAAACCCTCACTCTGGACTTTACGCTTACGCCCCCAACGCCTTCGAGCTCGCAGAAAGGAAAGTCACCGGATACCTCATCACAAACTCCAATGGCCAAGGGGAAATCACGCTCCCATGACCTTGCCGCATCCGTCGACCTAGCCGCGTCAGTCACTTCCGCAGCTGACGAGTTCTTACACGATGAACTGGACGCGTATGAAGAAGCAGAATTGGATCGATCAATACGACAATCCCTAATACTGAGTCGATCCGATCCATTCGTCCAGGATACAGTTCCAGGTGCTTTCCCCTCGAGCTCGAATGATGGGGATGGAGAGCCATTACCAGCGACGGTGGAGAGTACAACGGTACTAGCTGGGCTGGTGGAACGGATCTTGGCGAGGTTAGAATTCGAGATCAACACTGTGCGGATAAGGATTTGGCACCAGAACAGGGAAGGAGGAAGTGTGGTGGAGCTACGTATTGGGCAGATCAAATATGCGGATGAAACAAGCCAGGAGGATACGAATGCGACAACTCGGACAGTCAGGATATCCGATATCTCAATATACATGCTCGACCAGCCACCACCAAGTGCTCGACCAGGATACACACCGTCGAGATCATCATCCACCTCTTCCGCCTCGTCTTCGGATTTCGACGGGAACATGGAGAACATGATGTCTTCAGCGATTGCGGATTTACGACAAAGTACGATATCAGAAGTCGACTCGGAAGCCAGTGTATATCAGAGCGCAATGAGCGAGCGGTCGGCGCATGGCACACACGAGGATATCCCAGTTGCAGCTGACTCTGGGGCTTCGACGCCGAAAGTGGAGCAGGATAAAGGGGTGATGATCTTGAGTTTTGGGAATGAGGAAGTAGTACTGCGGATGAAGACTACTCAACCTCCGATATCAGGTCAAACCCCGACTCCGCCCACTGGAAGTCGATCTGTCTCCCATCGAGCTCCTTCGTCTTTTGCTGGATCGATGCTACCCAGTATCGACTTCGATGTTTCGATCGGTACCATCGCTATAATGCTGCTGCCCTCACAAATGGCTGCTATCTTAGCCATGTCCCGCGATATAAGCACGCCTGGCGCAAAAGATCCCTCCGCACCGCCAGTTGCTGTCACCGACAAGCCGCTACCGAAGATGGATGGAAAGGTGCGGGTCAAGGGGATATACGTTTCCGCAGTCTACGATATGGCTGCACCATCCGCTTCAAACTTCTCGGAATCAGTTGCGACCTACTGGAACCGACCGGCATCATTCTATCTTCCCATCGGCCACCTCAAGTTGAAATTGGAAGGATTAGAAGCGAGCTATTCCACAACGGGATATACCCCTCGTCTCCAGTCTGCACATACACCTGCTCGTCCCCTCCCCCGTCGATCATCAACAACTTCAACAGTTCGTTTCGGTCCACGTCCGCCAGTCGTCACCCTCCGAATATCTGATCTCTCAATATTCGAATATATCGCGACGGACACTATAGCCGCATCTGACGAGCCTGAAGATTCGATCCCAGGTGGCGCTTACCCCGTCTTACTGTTCGATGCTGGATTGGCTAAACAATATGATATTACCCCACCTGGTAGTAAACATACATATGGTCCTGGGGTCAACACGTTTCCAGAGTTCGATGCTGTCGATTGGCGGAACTCGGGTCTACACAAGAAATGTGGAGGAGAGAAAGCTTGGAAGGTCAGGCCGAAGGGCAAGGGGGCTATGAAAGCGGTCTCAGGAGCCGAGGGAGACTCTAGCCCAGTCCTGCTTCTTCAGAAGGAGCTAGCTGCTGCTTCACGTGAGTTCTCAAACCTGGCTGAACGTCGGACTGACGGGTAGCTGCTGTAGTGGAGTCACAGCCAATTCATGTCTTCCTCGATCTCTCTCTGGTGGAGAGATTACTACCAGTCCTACGACATATTACACCGTCCCTCAACCAAGCCAGATCAGATCGAGACTCCACCCCTCATCAAACACCCCCAAGATCAGCCCAACACCTCCCAACTCATTTCGTACTCGACGATCTCGATGCGCAAGCCAGTTCAATTTCGACCTTACAGCCAACCTTCGTCGGGGCTGATATACTTGTATTCAGATGTCCAATGGTCCGCCTCGATATCCGGTGTCCTGCGCCTCCGAACCGAAGGGGGAGCTGGGGAGATGGCGCTCATTTGAGAAGTGGGATCGTTACTCTTGATATACACGGTCTTTGCGCTTCTGTCAAGCAGCCTGGAGAAGTTGTTGTACCAAGAAGGGGTGTTGGGCAGAGTAGTGCGGAGCCCAAGGCTAGTGTAGAATGGCAGAAAATGCTGCTTTTCTTCTGCCGTGTTCCTGGTAAGTTCACTCTACCGCTTCAATCAGCCAGGAGAGAACTGAGGTGGTAGACAAGAGAGCAGCAGCATTTATCGTGATTGGCCCATTGTCACCCGATCCAACCGATACATCTGTCCTACTACCCATCGTAGAGGTCCGGTCCGCCACCAATCCTAGTAGTCTGATCAAGACCTCCACTATAACCTGCCGAATCCCTTCCGTCCAAGCCAAGATCCGCCAACGAACGATAGAAGGTCTCCAATTCTTTGCGGATGATATCACCCATTGGCTCGATGGGGCTTTCGGAGATGGATCAGCTCCGAAGCCAAGGGACGATCTGAAGATGATTGGATCTCGATTCTTTGGTTCCAAAGGATCTTCATCAGCTTCAAGCTCTGCCGAAGAGGAGGAAGAAGATGATACCACCGCAACAGTCTTACGGGTATGTGTGACTGAAGCAGATATCGCTTTGCATGTCCCCACTACAGACGTTGCGGTTGAGGGAACAGATCGGGTCTTATCGCTACGAGGCTCGGATATCGATGTCAAGCTCGAATCAAATACCACAGGTCGTCAAGAAACTGCTTTAAGCCTCGTCCTGCTCGATGCGGAATTTGCCGATCGTACCAATCCAACAGCTCCCAATCGTATACTGGCACGAACAACCCCGCTGTCCCTGACAGGGAACCACCTTCCAGTGCTCAATCTTCGATTCTCATCCCTCACCCATCCCCAGTCTGGTCTGAAGGAAACGGGAATCAAGGTCGTTCTCTCCTCTTCGACCTTCTTCCTTCACCAAAACTTTTCATGGGCCAAAGACTTGGCTCTATTCGCAAAAACCCCAGAAGGGGTATTTGAGGATGTGGTCCCGTCTGAAGTTACGCGTATTGGAGTTTCGTTGGTGGATTGTTCACTTCACGCCAAGAGCCCTACGTTGGGTGGTGCGATTGTTCTGGTAATCGGGACTCTGGAGGGCAAGGCAGATACCGAGAGTGGTGCTGAAAAGAGGGGTGCAGAGGTGGGGTTGGGGAGTGTGGCAGTGCTTGCTGTGGATGATTTGGCAACGACTACAGAACTGTATGGTGGACACAGGACGTCGGCTGAAGCGTATCAGGTATGCGACCTCTTTCAGAATAAAATACGTGGCTGATTAGCAGCGTGCTGGGTATGCTCAATTGTTGGATCTAATCACTTTAGACCTGCAAGTCATGCAGGATCTGAGTGGATCTGCGGAGCTTGCAGTGAGTTCCTCGGGTCATTAACGATCGAGGCTGATGACTAGGTCGATGTCATCCAAGCTCAACTTCGGGTCACAGCTTGTGCTGATTCGCTGGCGACGCTGGGCGCTTTGGTAGGCGATGTAGTCTCGGGTATGACTGGACCCAAACCGTACGTGGTACTCGCATCTCACCATAACACCTCACTGATCGACAGACCCCCAGCTGAACCGGTTCAGTCACCTACGGCCCTTGACCATAGCGTCGATGTCTTTGGTATGTCCACTCTCGGTTCGTCACTGATGTCAGGTTCTATCGAAGAAGACGCATTCAGGCAGATCCCCGATATCTCCTCCGGCGCCGATTGGATTGAGGACGATTTACCGACCAATCTCGATTACCTCGATACAGCCACCCGACCACGGCAGGGCATTGCGACTGACCGGACAACGGGGGAATCACTTCGATCATGGCAGGCTACGCATGATGATGGTTCTGCGGATGTCGGCGAAACCGTCAAGGTCCTGATGGAGCATTTCGAGGTGGATGAGAACTACTGGGATAACCTCCCAGATCTGGAACCTGGTTATGGTAATGAGTATGTATTTGTCTTGGCTATTAGTACTTGGGCTGACGGGTAGAACACGCCTTGGTAATCTACGAGTCAGGGTACATGATGCTAGTATCTCTATCCAGCTTCATGAAGGGTACGATTGGATCCGTACCCGCCGAGCTATCGAGGAGGAAATCAAAGCTGTCCGAAGACGACTCGCCAAGATCCGACAACTCCTCGCCTCGGGTCAGAAAGCGGATGAATCGCTCGATAGAAGTGAAACGGGATCCACGCTATTCAACTCCGTCTACATTGGCCTCGATCAGAACCACGATAGTCTAGATGATCCAGCTGCTTTACTAGCTGCCATCGATGATGAACTCGAGGACGGGACGGAGATGAATACTCAAAGTAGTTGGCAGACGCTTCCGGGTGGTCCTGCAGGTACCGAGAGGAAGAAGGTTTCAACCTCTCGATTGAATGGGAAACGATTAACTCGATCTAAAAAGGCTCAAATCGAAATCAATTTGACTGGGATTAAAGCCGATTACGATATCTACGACCCAACCCATGATATTGCAAGTCGGGTACATACTACCATCCAGTCGTTGGAGATACTGGATCATATCAAAACTAGTACCTGGAAGAAATTCTTGACTGAAATGAAGTCTGATGCAAGGGGGAATGTGAGGGAGACAGATGCCGATATGGTCCGGATCGAGTTAGTCTCGGTTAGACCATCCCCGCCTTCTTCGACAGAGGAGAGCAGGCTCAAGGTAAGCTCTCAGTGCCCGGTCGTAGCTGATGATAGGCAAAAATACTACCTCTAAGGCTTCATGTCGATCAAGACGCCCTTGATTTCTTGAAACGGTTCTTTAGTTTCTCGCTCCCCTTACCCTCTGGCGAAGCACCTACACCAAAGAAAGCGCCGTCCACAGACCCCTTCTTTCGTAAGCTCTTATGCCCTGTCGCGGAGCCGCAAAAGCTGATTAGTAGAACATGTCGAAATCTACCCGGTAGAACTGAAGCTGGATTATAAACCCAAACGAGTTGATTTCGCTGCTCTTCGTGAAGGCAAGACGATGGAGCTTATGAATTTCTTTCATTTCGATGGAGCTGAAATGACCTTGAGGCATATTGTCCTTTCTGGCGTAAGGTGTCTTTTACTCTCCGCGATGGACCAGAGCTGACGTTCAGGTGACCGGCTGGGACCGCCTGTCAAGTAGTCTTCAAGATACTTGGACGCCTGACGTGAAAGCCAACCAAATCGCCGATATCGTTTCTGGAGTTTCACCTATCCGATCACTCGTAAACGTCGGATCTGGCGTTGCGGATTTGATCTTACTCCCCATCGAACAATATCGTAAAGACGGCAGAATCGGCAGAGGCGTCCAGAAGGGAACCAACTCATTCGTCAAATCCACAGCAATGGAAATGATGAAGCTCGGAGCAAGGTTGGCTACTGGTACCCAAGTCGTACTTGAAAAGGCAGAGGGTGTTATAGCTGGTCGAGTCGAGACTACAGTCGGTGGGGAGGATAGTGATACTGAATTGGGGGTTGATGGGGAGGTATTGAGTCGGTATGCGAATCAACCTGGAAATACAAGGGAGGGGATACAAGCTGGTTATACCTCTTTATCGAGGAATATCAATTCCGCAGCTCAGACTATATTGGCAGTACCGATGGAAGTGTACGAGAGGTCAGGTGATAACGTGAGTCAACCACTGCCGATAAAATATGGATGAAGCTGATGAATAGGGCCCACTGAGAGCGGTAGTAAGAGCAGTCCCTATTGCTGTCTTGAAACCGATGATTGGGGCTAGTGAGGCTGTTTCTAAGACTCTTTTGGGGATGAGAAATGGTCTGGATCCGCAAGGGAGGAAAGAGCAGGGAGATAAGTATAAGTAGCGCGTCGATGCGAGTGAGGTTGTAGCTTTAGGTATTGGTGTGGTTGTATATAGGATAGTATTTATTGTTGTTGTATTAGCATTTTATGCACTCATCTCTTATGTCCAATGTGAGAAATCCATCTTCTTCGCCTGCTGACTAAGGTCCCTCTGGGTTGGATATGGCTTCACTGTCAAGATTCTTGAGACGACATGACAGTCAAACACATTGGCCAATGGTAATCTATTCATGCATACATGGATCCAGTCCTGAGCCATGCTATATACCAACCTTTATACAAACAACAAATAGTATATCCCGTACTGAATCGCCATAATCTAATTACTGAGTATCCATATTAACATCCGCCCTCTTGCTCCTCTCAGCAACAAGCCCAACAACAGCTCCCCAAGCATCCCTCATCCCCATCCAAATCTTGATATCTCCAATACCGAGATAACAGCAGTTCTTCCATACACCCTGAATCACCGCTAATTTCTTCATCAATTCCCTAGTATCCAATTTATGGAGTTCGGAAACGTCCATCCCTAGGATATTTTGAAGTGGGGAGAAAGTGGATGGTGCTGGGGAATGGGTGAAATGGAGGAGGTTGTGGATGTAGGAATATGTTTCTGGGGATGGAAGGGGTAAAGATTGGATTGGGAGGTGTACGACTGGTGGTGATGTCCTTTCTGATGAGTGATCTTCGGATGATACAGTCGGAGAAGTTGGTGGAGTTGGGATTATGGTTGATGAAGATCCGACTGAATCGGAATCGCTATCGACCTCGGTTCCTTGAGTGGAAGAACCCGACAGGTCCTCGGATTCCTCTTCTTGATCTTCTTGAATACTGCCCAGCTCGGGCGAGGGTGATACTTCGAAAGTAGGGGTTGGGGTCTGTGCGGGCGTAGCGAGTAAAGCAATCAATCTCGGCCAGTGGAAACA
>Ga0308160_10001804_pt1 | contig 28178 bp, 36 predicted proteins | sample PhyFR1_FD_201036 | JGI IMG/M metagenome (GOLD analysis project Ga0308160, IMG submission 201036) | Phyllosphere microbial communities from UC Gill Tract Community Farm, Albany, California, United States - DLSLF.R1 | ecosystem: Host-associated > Plants > Phyllosphere > Unclassified | place: USA... | reverse complement strand
AGGGGGCGCAGGGCTGGACCGTCCTCGCCTTCGTGCAGCTGGGCGCGCATGCCTTAGAGAGCCGAGCGCTCACGGGCGAGAGCGGCGAGGGAGCGGGCGCGGGTCCTCGAGGGGCCGGGCGACTCGGACCCAAGACGGGGGGGAGGAGAAGGAATGCGGCGGACCCCCCCTCCTCCTTCCTCTCTCTCTCTCGCACACCGTCGCTGGCCTTTAGGCTCGAGAGGCATCAGCAGCATTCCCCCCCCCCCACAATCAACCACAATCAAACATAACGGTCTGACGCTCCCCTTCCCATTTCGCCCCGCCGGTCTCCGACCTCATCCAGATCAAGCAGCTCATGGGCCACACCCGGACGACAAAGTACATTGTCGTGGCCGTCGTCCTGCTCCAGCTCTCGCTCGCCTGCCTGCTCGCCGCGTTCGAGGTCCACCCGCTCTCGCCCCTCTTCCTCGGGACCGCCTACCTGATCGGCGGGACGGCCAACCAGAACACCTTTCTCGCGATCCACGAGATCAGCCACAACATGGCGTTCAAGGGCGTCCTGCCGAACCGGCTGCTGGCGATGGTCGCCAACTTGGCGATCGGCGTGCCCTACTCGGTCGTGTTCAAGGTGCGAAACGCCTCCTTTCCGGCTGGAGGGGGTCGGCTGGCCGCCGCCGGTCGGTCAACGACGACGACCCTCCTTCCGTCAAAACCGTCTCGAACCTCCCCTGATTCTCCCCCCCCCCCCCCTCTCCGGCTCTTTAAACCTCCATGGAACCGTAGAAGTACCACCTCGAGCACCACAAGCGCATGGGCGAAGACGGCGTCGACACCGACATACCTTGCAAGTTTGAGGCCCTCTTCCTGAACAATGTCGCCGGAAAGACGTTCTTTGCGTGCGTCCCCCCCCCCCCCCTCCCCCTCCTTCCGCGCGCGCTCTCGAGCTTGGTCGACCGTTTCTTGCCCCCCCCGCCCGCTCCCTTCGGCCCCCTGCCGCCGACCTCATCGCCGGCGTGGCCTGTTGCGCTTGATCCGCTTCATCTGGGCTCGTCAGCCCGAGGGTGGGAGGGGGGGGAGGAAGGGGTTGGCCCGCCTCAAGGGGGTGGGGGGGGGAAAGGGGTGCCCATCAAGAAGTCGGTCTTGAAACAGAGCTGCTGCTGACCTCCCCGCCTCCCCGCTCGCCTACGCCTCCCTTTGCGCGCGAACAGCATCTTTCAAATCTTCTTCTACGCCCTCCGGCCGACCTTTGTCCGCTCGGCCGGCGCCTTCACCCGCTGGCACGCCCTCAACTTTGCCGTCGTCCTCGGGCTCGACGCCGGCCTGACGGTCACCTTTGGCTGGACACCGGTCCTCTACCTGCTCCTGTCGAGCTTCTTCGCCGGTAGCTTGCACCCTCTCGCCGGGCATTTCATCGGTACGTCCTCCCCTTCGTCGTCGTCGTCGTCGTCGTCCTCGATCGTGCCCACTGACGTCCGCCCCTCGGTCCGCCCCCCCCCTCCTCACACGCCTCAGCCGAGCACTATGCCTTCAAAGAGGGCGACGAGCAAGAGACCTACTCGTACTACGGTCCGCTCAACCTGCTCGCTTACAACGTCGGCTACCACAACGAGCACCACGACTTCCCCAACGTCCCCTGGACCCGGCTGCCCTCGATCAAGGCGCTCGCCCCAGAGTGGTATGCCGACGACCAGCTCAAGAGCCACGAGAGCTGGCCGCTCGTCACCTGGCGGTTCATCACCGACGAGAACGTCGGCATGTTTTCGCGCATCAAGCGCGAGAACCTGAGGGGCGACTGAAGGCCTGGCCGACGGCGTCGTCCTCCTCCCCTTTTCTCGCCCCGCCACTCCTTCTTCTCGCTCGCCACCGCTCCCTTTGAGCATTCGCTCGACGCAACACGACGTTTCCAAACGATCGACCGACACTCGCTCCTTCCTTCTCTGGTTGCTCTGAACCCCCACCTAGGCTCTCACAGACTCACACGCTCGCTCTCTTGCATTCCCCACCTCCCCTCACACCGCCCGACCCCGCCTGGCGCGGATGAGGCCACCCGGCGTTCTCCCTCTGAGCACGGGATCGCATGCTGCCTTTCTAGCCCCTCCTTTGCCCTCGACCACGAACGAAGGGGCCGCTTTCTCCGTTCGAGCTCGCCCATGGCGCTGCCCCGCCCGGCCCTCTTTATTCCTTGAAAATGCCTTGGGGAAAGTGCCTGCTCCAGATCGTCCTTGGGCCAGCTTTGGTCGAAGGAGGGCCGGGGCCCGGGGGCGGGGGGGGTCTAAGCTACACCTCGTCGCCCTCCTCCTCGACGACGTCCTCGAGGAGCGCTCTCGCCTGCTCCTCGTCGTCGACCGACGAAGCGGCCGGCAGCGGCGGGTCGTGTGCGCCGAGCCGCTCCTGCGCCTTCGCCACCTCGCGCTCCCAGTCGGCCCGCGCGACGAGCCCGACGGCGCCGATCGCGCTGTAGAGGAGGGCGAGCGAGAGGCCGATCCAGAGCCCCTCGAGGCCGAGCTCGCGGCGGAACGTCAGGTAGAAGCCAATCGGGAGGCCAAAGACGTAGTAGGCGCTCAGGTTGAGCAGGGCGCCGACCGACTGGCGGCCGAGGACGCGGAGGATGCCGTTGGCGACGCCGGTCAGGCCGTCCGAGAGCTGGAAGAAGGCGAGCCAGGGGAGGAGCTCGGCCACTCGGCGGACGACGTCCGGATCGTTGTTGAAGATGCGCGCCCAGTTGTGCCGGACGGCGAGGAGGATGGCACTGGGGGAAGGCGGTCCCCACAAAAGAACAGAAAATGTTCAGCAGACTTTCAGGTCGGCTTGTGCGATCGCTGGCAGGGGGCCGAGGGAGGGCGACGAGGCAGGCGACGGGGGAGCGCACCTGTTGGACCCGGCGATGAGGACGGCGAGGCCGAGGGCGACGCGCGAGGCCATCTTGGCCTCCCAGGCCCGGCCGGCGCCGAGGAGGTTGCCTGCCCGGACGCTCGTTGCCACGCTGAGCGAGAAGGGCAGCTGGTAGGCGACGGAGCACGTCAGGAGCAGGACGGCCTGGGCGGCGAGTGCGGTCGCTGCAGGCGGGCGGTCAAGGAGCGGAGGATCCCGTCAGCCTGAGCCCTTCCGCAGCTCCCGCTCCTGCTGGGGCGATTCGGGAGGAGGGGGGGAAGGGGGGGGGGGGACGCACGACCGAGGAGCGAGGCCGCAAGCGTGACAAATTCCCACGACCACCACTCGGAGGCCGTCATGCCGATGCCCGCCATGCTGAGCGTAAAGCACGTGCCGAGCTTGCTGAACGTCTGGCTGAGCGAGAAGCCAGGCCAGGCGCGCTTGTCGGTCGACAGGCAGGCGTACGCGATGAAGAGGACCGCCTGCGAGCAAGGGAAAGCCTATCAGTCGACCGGCACTGGCTACGACCGAGACAACGGAGATGCACCTCGAGGTTGTACGAGCAGGCCGTCGCGAGCGGGGCGCCGGTGAAGCCGAGCCTAAGCGCCGGGAACGGGCCCCAGACAAGAAGCCAGTTGAGGAGGATGTTGAACGGCGCCACGATCAGGACGGCGACGGTCGGCACGTTGTACTTGCCCTGGGCTTGGAAGTACTTCTTGAGGACGCAGTTGGCGGCATAGCCCGGCAGGCCGACGCTGAGCGAGCGGAGGTAGACGGCCGCCTTGTGGGCGACCTCGGGCTCCTGCTTGAGGAAGATGAGGATGGCCTCGGCGTTGAACCAGACACTGCAGATCATGGGCATCGCCCCGAGCGCGATGACCGACACACGCTGAGTCCAGAGACCGACCCGCGACGGGTCGGACGACGTCCAGGCGGCCGGAAGGAGCGTGTCGAGCGACGAGGCGATGCCTTGGAGGATCGAGAAGGCCGAGACCGAGGCCGTCATGCTCGCGAGCGACGAGGCGGCCAGGTCGATCGGCCCGACCGACAAGTGACCGATCGAGATGACCGAGACGATGATGAGCGAGTATTCGGCCAGCTGGGTGAGCATGATCGGCAGGACCGAGAGGGTGAGGATCCGCGCCTCGGTCTTGACGGCCTCGCGCCAGTCACGCTCGGCGCCGTCGGCCTCGCCGCCATGGTCGCCACCGCCGGGATGGCCGAGTAGCCGCTCCTCTTCCTCGAGCGCCGTCTCACCGCCCTGCTCGGCCGTCAGCACCTGCGGGTCGAGCAGCGGCAGCTTGCCCTCGACAGGGATGTGCCCCTCGCGAGCAACCGACAGTCGCTGGCCCCGCCGCGACGAGCTGCTCGACAGCCTGCGTCCGCCGCCGCCAGTGACCGTCGCACCGTAGCCGGTCCCGTTTGCTGCGAGGGCTGGCGGCGGCAGCAGGCTGGCCTCCTCATCGAGATCGTCGAGCACATCGGCCCCCGGCCGGTCGCCACCGCCGCCGCCTCCTCCACCGCCAGGAGACGTCGCCGCCGCCGTCGACCGCTTCGGTGATCGTGCGGGGCGAGGGGTCGGGTGCGTGCGCGCGCGCGAGATGACCTGGTCGAGGGTCGAGCCCGCGCGAAGCGTCGAGGACGTGGGCGAGGTCCCGAGGAGGGAGGTGTAGTGCGGATAGGAGCTGGACATGGGAGGGGTGCGCCGGGCGGCCCGGGGGGTCGGGGGGGTGGGGGGGTGGGGGGGGTAGGTTGGAGGGTGAAAGGGTTGGGTTTACAGCAGCAGCAGCAGCGTCCGCTCTCGTTCTCGTTCGTCTGGTCGTCCGTCACTCGCCCTTCTCCGGGCCGTCGCTCGTAGCCGTTTCGTCTGCGTCCGTCTCGTGGCCGTCTCGTTCGTGCTCGTTAGGGGGTTTCTCGTCGTCGTCGTCGTCGAAGGGCGCGGTCTTCGCCGGCGGTCGACCCCAGAGTCTCCCATGGCATGGGCTGCGTCGGGGCTTCTTCGGGGCAAACGACGGCCCGGCCTAGGGCTCGTCCGGAGGCCGGCACGAGAGATGGTCGGCCTCGTCCTCCTCCAGCTCCGCCTACTAACTCAGTCATGACAGCCCCTGTAAGTGTGGCCCACCGTCTGGAGGGCAACAGTCGCAGCGGGCTGACCACAACCGTGCTCCGGCAGCTCTCTACTCCAGGGCGCCGGCTTCTGCCTGCGCTGGCTCGGAGGGCTGTTGCGCCCTCCTCCTCTTCCTCCCCCCCCGCTGCCACGGTCATCGCTCGCCGGCCGCTCTCGCATCACACAGCTGCGAGCACGTCTGCTCGGCGCTCAGGCCCTATGCTGTCGAATATCGCGTCGAGCTCTCGCCAGGCCAGTCGCCCGCCTGGTCGGACCTACGCCAACTCGTCGACCTCGACCGCAACGGCCGGCGTCGACCGCTCGTCAATGGGGTCCTCACAACCTCAATTCGTCAACGGCCGCATCCTCGTTCAAGGTCTGAGCTTGTGCGTACTGCGGGACTCTGTCACTTCACCTGTCGTGAGCTCGCAAGGCTGATCAGGAGCGCGCCCGACAGCTCACCCATCCATCTCCGCGATCACTGCCGCGCGGCCGATGCCTTCCACCCGGCGACGCACCAACGCCTGCTCGACACCTTCGCTGTGGGTCGCCGCCCGTCTCCACAATCTCTCAACACGCATCAGGCTGATCGGCTGGCTTGCTCTAGCTCCCGGACGACCTGCACCCGACGGCGCTCAAGCTGGAGGGCGAGACCCTGCACGTCACGTGTGAGCATCAGAGCCGCTCCTCGACGCCGCCTGATCAGCCAGCCAGCCTGCGACTGATATGATCTTCTCTGGACCTCTATCGAAACTCCAGGGTCGCACGATGGCCACCAGTCGGCCTATCCGCTGGACTATCTCCGGTCGATCGCCCCAGCGGCGAGGGTCGCGCCGCTAGAGGATGTCGTCCCCGAGGAGTACGTCGGCCAGTCAGTAAGACCCGAAGGAGTGCCCCCACTCTGACTCCTCACCGCCCTCGGCTCTCACCAGTAAGCACCTCTGGATGGATCCGGCGCCTTACGCCGCTCGGCAGCCGAGTGTGTCTTACGCCTCTCTAGCCTCCGGCGAGGCCTCTCCGTCCGGTCTCTTGCCCGCGCTCGAGCTGCTCGCAGCGCACGGCGTCGTCTTCATCGACGGCGTCCCGCCAACAACAGAAGCGACCGAGTCGCTCTGCCGGACGCTCGTCGGCGGCCGTCCGCTTCGCGAGACGCACTACGGCCAATTTTGGGACTTTACGGCCGACATGAGCCGGGGCGATCTGGCGTACTCGAACCAGGCGCTCGGCGCCCACACCGACGGCTCGTACTTTGTCGACCCGGCCGGACTGCAGATCTTCCACCTGCTCGCCCACCCGCCGCCGGGCACAGGCGGCGAGAGCCTGCTCGTCGACGGCTTCACTTGCGCAGCCGTGTTCCGGGCCGAGCACCCGGCCGACTTCGCCGTCCTCAGCAGACTCAAGACGCCCGCCGTCGCGGCCGGCTCAAAGGGCTTCCTCTACCACACGTCCGAGGGCCACCCGGTCTTCGCACATGACCAGCGCGGTCGGCTCGTCGGCATCCGCTGGAACAACGAGGACCGGGCGAGGATGGGTGGCGCGGCCGAGGGCTGGGCAGTCGAAGACGTCGACGCTTGGTATGTCGCCGCAAGACGGTGGGAGGCCGTCGTCCGGCGTCCGGAACACCAGGTTTGGGTCAAGCTCCAACCGGGAACGACGGTCGGTGCGTCGTCGTCTTGCGCCGCAACGTGCTCGTAGCGACCTCAAGCTGATGACCGGCTCCTTCGTCGCGCTTCCGCCAGTCATTGACAACCACCGCGTCATGCACGGCCGGGCGGCCTTCACCGGCTACCGGCGCATGTGCGGCGCCTACATCTCCAAAGACGAGTGGCGCAGCCAGCTCGCCGTCCTTCGGACCGAGCAAGGCCGCTCGGCGGCTGCAGGAGCGACTTCGTCGCCGTACTCGCTCGCTTATTGATGGCGTCGACAGCCGCATGCCGCTCAGCTTTCGATCAGTCACACGCGTGGTCATCACAGGGGTCGTCAAGATCGTCAAGCTCCAGAGAGGCGCGAGCGCAGGTGGGGCCGTCACGGTGGGGCCTATGGGACGTCCGTCGGATGAGCGAGACCGCTCACGACACTGAGCAGTGAGTGAGAGGGTCAGCATCTCATTCCACATTAGCGGAGCGAGGCGGGGGGGGGCACGACAAGACGGAGGGGACGTACGCGAGCAAGTTGTCAACCTCATCCGGACCGACCCACCACGCTTCGCCAACGTCGCGCTCAGCGCCGGTGACGTAGCTGCTCTCGGCGCCGAGAATCATGACGCCCTCACCCGCTTGGAGGCCGGCAGTTCGGAGCGTTGACCACTGTGCTGGGCTGATGGGCGGTCCAGAAGAGGGCACAGGGAGGAACAAGGTCGGGTGCTTGAAGCTGGCCGAGCCTTTGTCGTCAGGCCTAGGCGCAAACTGCGGCGGTGGCAGCTCGGCAAGCCGTGAGTGAAGGAAGAACTGCCTGAGCGAGGCGCCCGAGGCGGCGATGTCGAGGTCCTTCCAGCGTAGACAGTCGAGAACGTAGAGGACGCCGGTCGTCTTCCAGTCGGTTGGCAGCAAGCAGTCGAGCACGGTCCCGCCTGGCAAAGGGGCGACCCACCTGAGCAGGACGCGCGCCGAAACCCGTGTATGCAGCGTTGTAGGCGCATTGGTCCCTCCTGCCGAGCGGGTGGATAGGAGCGGCAGAGCAGAGAAGGCGATCAGTGTCGGTGCACGGAAGAGGGCGGCTGCGCGCGAACGAGCGTCAGGACAGGGGCACGCACGGCTCGGGCCAGTGACGAGCAGGCAGCGCTTGCCGTTGGGGATCGGGCCGAGAGCAAGGTAGCCGTCGACAAGCTCGGCCGATGTTGGCAGCGGCGGCGAGGCGATTGTTGACGAGAGCGTGAAGAGGTGGGCGTAGGTGAGCCTGCCAACCGGGACAAAGCAGGGGGGACGATCAGCTCGAGCTCGCCGGCTTGCGTGCGGGCACACGTCGGAAAGACTGGGTAGATAGCACGCACACTTCTTGGAGAGCCTCTCTACTCTTGCTCTTTCTCCCCTTGCCGACCTTGCGAGCGCTGCCGTTGCCGACACCAGAGGCGGAAGCAGAGGAGGAGGCCTCGACATCCATCGGCGCGTCGGCTAGGAGCTGCTGGCGGCCGGGACGAGCGTCGCTGCCTGGCGGTGCTTGCCTCGGCTCCCTGACGCCGTCGTCTTCATCGCTCTCGTCGACGTCGTCCTCGCCGTCGATGGCCGCTCCGCCTTCAGCGAGCAGACGCGTGATGCCCTCGAGCCGGCGGGCGAGCACCCTGCCGTCGCGAGCCCTCTTCTGGCCGGCGAGCGCCTCGGCTCGGGCGGCGTTGCGCGCGCGCTCGGCCCGCTCGGTGGCCGACGTCTGCTGGAGACCTAGCGAGCTCGCCGCTGCACGGGTGAGGGAGGTTGCAGCAGACGCAGGGGATGGCGAGGAGGACGAGGAGGGCATGGTCGGAGGAGAGCAGCTCAGAGCCTTGGCTTGAACGGGGGTCGACGTCGTCGAGGCCGGCTGGTGACGCGCGCAGCAGGCAGGCCAGGTGGTCGTCGTCGCCGCCGGTGCACACTAGTAGTCGCCGCCTCTCTTTGGCGCAGGAGTTGAACGACACATGTTGTTGTCGGGCCAGGGAGACATTCAAGCCGGGCCAGGTTATACGAGAGCATAGACGAGTCGTGGCGGAAGGTGAGTCGTGGAGCAGGCAGGCGTCAGACGAAAGAAAGCGAAAAGTGGACGGGTCGCGGGCCGAGCCGGGTCGAGCCGCGGCAGGGCGTAGCCTACTCAAGGCGCGGGGAACTTCATATTTGACGGCGGTCGGGAACTGTTCGGTGGCGACTCTTCTTCGCTGGTGATCTCGCTGGAAACGGGATCGGGGGCTGTGTACCTGGCCCGGACCTCGCGCGCTAGGCGCTTCTTGACCCGGGGAGGGTTGCTCTCAAGGTCAGCTGGACCGGAGCTCGCAATCACCTTCTTCTTGCGAGGCTTGGGCCGAGGTCCGGCCGAAGTCAGGATCGGAGGCGGTCTCGAGCTCAGGTAGACGAGCCTCCCTTTAAGGGTCTGCGACGGAAACGACGGTCACGCCGGCATGCGGGTCAGAGCAAACGACTGTCGACGGTGGGCAGCGCCCCCTCCGTCGAATGGATGTTCGGACGTACAACGCTGAAAGGCTGAGGTACCGAAGGCCGTTCGGGCCCGACGGATAGGAGCTCCGTCTGCGGCAGCTTGGAGGCGAAGCTGTCGGACGTCGTGGACACGCCGCCCGCGGGCTCTAGACCAGCTGGTCGAGTCGTGGCGTTGCGTCACTCGGTCAAGAATGAGCTTGGAGACCGCATCACCAGAATCGTGACGTACCGGCCGCCCTGGTCTGGACGGGCGGGTCGCCTGCCTTGGCTTGAGCGTCGACGCGATGCTGCTCACCGGACGGGCAAGTAGCAGGCACCTCCACGCTTGCTTTGTTAGACTTGAGCGAAGGCAGGGTTGATAGCGACGGGAGCAAGGAGACCGGCGACGAGAGAGTCCGAGTACTTCGGAAGGCCCACTTGCCGGGACCTTTGGCTCACAGCCGGGCCTGCGAGCGCGTGCCCGCCGCCCAAAGGCCCCAACAGGGTAAGAGCGGAGTGAGCGGGAACCCTTGCGAAAGGCCGGGACCGGCCGTCTGGGAGACGATCGACAGCCTCGAGCGAGATTGGCGAGATACGCACGTCCATCGTCCCCTTCGGTGAGGTCCTCCTTGACGGTGTCGCTTCCGCAGGAAGAAGGCTGGTCGGGTCGGGTCGGAGGACTAGCGCCGCCGCGATGGCGACGATGATCGGCCGACGAGATGAGGTTCTGCGGTGAGGGGCGGACGCGTCGCGCAGGTAGATGGCGTCGGGCAGGTAAATGTGTGTCGAGCGGCACAGCATGGGCTTTGAGGCAACCGCCCGCCTCCCTGGGCCGGGTTTCGCACCTGAGCAAGGAAGGTACGCCGAGTCCGGGTGGGGGTCGAGGCACGGACGCGTGCTGCGGGCCGATGCGGGCGGCGTCAAGTGTCGTTGGCAACGACGAGGAGCTTGGAGGTAAAGGCTGGCGAGCAGGTTGAGTCGTCAAGAGCTCTGAAGCGTGACGGCGACCTTGTCAGGACGACACTTGTGCGAGGAGGGCGGGGGCTGGTGAGGGCCAGGCGAGTCGACGTCGATCGTCAGGGGCCCGAGCGGCTCGAGGACCGCCGTAAAGGGGTTTGAACGTCGTGCCCCCGCGGTCTGGGTCATCCGGGGTTGCTCTGGGCTGCGGGTCGAAACGTCGTCGTCGACACGACGACCTCCCAGCTCTCTCCGACCCGACGCTCGCCTCCTTCCTTCGCCTCGACGCTCGCAGCTTGTTCGCCGGCCGCTCAAAAAGGTGCGTCTGCTGGCAATCGCCGGTTGACAATCCGAAAGAGCTGATCCGCCGAGCTGCCTGCCGCCCCTCCCTTCCACTTCCGCCCTCCTGTGCCCGCTGCCCTTCAGCCCGCCAGCACCCGACTTCGGTCCTCCTCCCGGTCCGGCCCAGCGACTTCGCACTCGCTAGGAGAGCAGCAGCTACTCTCCTTCGAGCGACCTCCAGGCGTCCGACGATTCCGCTCCTCGGTTCGCTCCCGACCGCCGCCGCTGCCGCCGCCGTCGCTTGTCGGCCCCTGCGCGTCTTTGGCCGCCGCCGACCGCAGCAGCAGGCCTCCCTCGCCCAGAGAGGCATCTCGTGGGCGCCGCCCCCGTCGTCGACCGCCGCCGCCGGCAGCCTCAGCAGCAAGAAGAAGCCGTTTGGAGATTCACCAGCCGGAGCTCCTGCGCCCTCCACAGCCGCCTCGCCGGCACCGCTCTCCTTCCCCCCGGCCCTTGCCTTTCCCCCGCTCAGGTCGAGGCGCGCCAGCCCCAGCCCAACTTCCTCGTCCGACGACGCTGCCGCAGACGCAACTGCCAGGTCCCTCGGCCGCTACCGCTCGCTCCTTCCAGGCCCAGACCGACCGTACCGGCCCCTGTCCCACGCGCTCGTCGCCTCGAGCAGCAGCCTCCTGGTCACCCCCGATCCGCCCGCGCACCTCGTCCGCACGCCCAACATCCTCAGGTCACCCTTGCTCAAGCCAGACGGGATGACCTACTCGCTCCAGTCGCTGTCATCGGCGACCGTCGACTCGACGGCCTGCCTGCATGTCAGCGTCAACACCGAGCGCTACCAATTTGACGCGCCCGAGGGCGCCCAGCGGACAATCGTCCAGGGCAAGGCCCGGCTACGGAACCTCAACACCATCTTTCTGACGAGCCTCCGGCCAGAGGACATGGGCGGCCTGAGCGGCATGATCTTCACGCTCGCCGACCGCGGGTCACGCAAGATTACGATCATCGGGCCCGAGAACACCGGGGCGCTCATTGCAACGATGCGCCACTTCCTCACCCGGTGCGTCGATTCTAGGTCTGGCCGGCGCTTGCATGCCGATACCCGCACTAATGCCCGAACACATCGCATCGCCTACCTGACGCTCGCCCGACCGCTCAGCGACGAGATAGAGCTCGTCGTCATCGAGCGCTCGATGGTCCCCGGCTACAACGAGAGCAAGCCGATCTTCAAAAACGACACCATCCAGGTCTGGTCGGTCGCTGCCGTGCCCACCTCTGCCTCATCGTCTGCCACGGACGGTCAGGTAGGCGGCTCGGAGGCTGCCGTTGCGCAGACAGTAGGCTCGGCGACCGAAGGCGCGGCCGAAGCAGCGCCGACTGTCGCCGCGGCCGAAGCTGCTTCGGTCGAGGCCGAGTCGGAGGCAGCGGCCGGCAAGGATGCGACGGCGCTGTTGACGCTTGACGAGCCCGAGCTGTCTTCCTCCTCTACGGGGAGCGACGACAAGAAGCGCAAGCGATCGCCCTCGCCGCCACCAACCTTTGCCGGGCCGGCCGACCTCCCACTCTTCCGTCCGCAGGGTCCGCCGACGCCGACCGAAGCGGCTCAGCCGTACTACAGGCTCCACCCGGCCCATTCGGCAAACGGCACGCGGGCCCTTCTCCTGAACATGTTCAAGTCGGTCACGATCACCGCTATGCGGCCACCCGAGCTTCCGCTCCTCGGCGCAGGCACGGTCGCCCATGCCTACAGCCCGACCGATGTCATGCCCGCCCTAGCGCGGGCCGATAACGACGTCCGGCTGTCCTACATCCTGCTCGGGCCCGAGAAGCGCGGTCATGTCGATGTCTCAAAGTCGGACGCGCTCGGTGTCCCCCGCAAGCGGCTGGCCGAACTCACGTCGGGCAAGAAGATCCACGTGACGGACCCAACGACCGGGGCCGAGATCGAGGTCCGACCCGAGCAGATCCTCGGCTCGGGCATCAAGCCGAGCGCGACCGTCGTCGTCCACTGCCCCTCTGAGGCCTACATCGACTCGCTCGTCGAGACGGCCATGTGGCGCCGCTGGTATGGCAACGACGACGACGAGGTTCGACCGGTCCACGTCATGTGGCACAAGGCCGGCGTCTGGCCCGACGCCCGCTACCAGGCCTGGATGGCCAAGTTCGGCAGGGACGTCGTCGTGCGTCGCCTTGCTGCAGGCACCGCTGTGTCGACGCCCGACGAGCGTTTGCTGACTGCTCGCTCTGCTCCCCCAATCATACAGCACCTGTCTGGCGACCCCGAACTCGCCAACAACCATCTGAACACGCTGTCGTCGGCCATCTCGACGACTTCGCTCTCGCTCATCGACCCGACCGTCTTCAAGCGCATGCATTGCGGCTCGCAGGCGCCGCACAAACCGACCGGCGACGTCGTCAAGGTCTGGCCGATCGTGCCGCTCCAGAAGATCGACATCCTGCCTGGTCCGCGCCGATTGCCGGTCGTCGGGCCGATGGCATTTTCCGGCGGCTTCCGTGACGCGCTCGGTCTGGGCATCGAGCAGATCGCCGGTCTCTCGGAGCAGGAGCTTTTTGACCGCTTGGACAAGACGATCCCGACCTTCACCGCAGAGGTCCGCAAGGCCCGGGCCAAAGTGGCCGAGCTCGCGCAAACGAAGGGCGAGCGCCAGCCGGGCGACGATGTCGTTGTGACCGCACTCGGCACGGGCAGCAGCATGCCGTCAAAATACCGCAACGGTGAGCCCGATCGCCGGCTCCTCCGACAGAGCCCCACTCGGCGCTCCGGCTGATTCTTTGTACATCGGCTCTCCTAATCTGCAGTGAGCGCGACCCACATCGAGATCCCCGGTCACGGCGGCGTCCTCCTCGACGCCGGGGAGAGCACGCTCGGCCAGCTCTCGCGGCTCTACGGTCCGACCGGCGCCGTCGACCTCATCCGCAACCTCAAGGTCATCTTCATCTCGCATCTGCATGCCGACCACCACTCGGGCGTGGTCAACGTCCTTCGCTTCCGGACTCAGGTACGTCGCCCGCACACCTCTGTTGCAAAAGCAAGCGACGAGTGGATCACAAACGCTGAGCTCGGCGCCGGCTTCGCGTAGCACACGACGGCCGACAACCAGGTGACCCTCGTCGGTTCGCACCGGCTGCTGACCCAGCTGCGCGAGGTCGCCGATTTTGGCGACGTCGGCCTCGACCGGCTCCGCTTCGTCGACAACTGGGACGTCATGCAGCCGCCCAAGCCGGGGCGGGTGCCGTCCGACAGCCTGCTCGAAAACCTCGCGTGGATCGAGCAGGCGACCGGCCTCGAGCGGTTCGATACCTGCCAGGTCGATCACCGCGGCCACTCGTGCTTCGGCGGCATCCTTAGCCACCGCGATGGCTGGAAGATTGTGTGCGTGCTTGTCCGTCTGGAAGGCTGATGTCGGAGATCTTCCGAGCTGAACATCCTCGCCCCCGCAGCTACTCGGGCGACACCAAGCCCTGCCAGTCGCTCGTCCAAGCCGGCCAGGGCGCGACGCTCCTCATCCACGAGGCGACGCTCGCCGACGACACGCCCGAGAGCCTCGCCCTGCTCGAGGCTGAGCGTCGGCGGGCGCGTGCGAATGGCAGCAAGAGGCCGCCCCAGAAGTCGTGCTTCGAGCTCGCGCGAGACAAGGGCCACAGCACCTTCTCTCAAGCGGTCAACGTCGGCCGGCGGTGCGTCTGCCTCCTCGCTTCCATCTGTGGGAAGCTGCTGACGTAAACAGCCTGGCCCTCCAACCAATTTCGAGCAGGATGCGCTCGCGTCACACGCTCCTGACCCACTTTTCGCAGCGCTACCCGAAGAACCCGCTCTCGACCGTCGCGCCGCTTGAGTCCTGGCTCTCGGAAGAGGACAAGGCCTTTGCCAAAACCCAGGTCGTCGCGCTCGCGTCTGACTTTGTCTCGGTGGCAATCGGCGACTTGTGGAAGTTGCCGCTTTACACGGACGCCATCGCCGCCCTCTTTGAGGAGCAGAAGGACGACGACGAGTCCGACACCGAGTCGGTCTCGGGCAAGAGCGTCGCTAGCGGTGCTGGCAAGGGCAAGCCCAATAAGAAGGCCGCAAAGAAGGCGGCCAACGCCGCTGCCCATCCCTCGACGACCGCCAGCTACACGCTGCATGCGGCGGCCGAGAAGCTGCAGCCGCCGCAGGCAAAAAAGGCCAAATCTCACGACCAGTCGCCGCGCGAGCCGAGTCCGCGCGGGATCGGCGCAGCGGGCGTCAGCCCTCCGGCCAAGGCGGCCGTCGACTTTGGCCTGAGGGTTGACGTCGAATCGCCGCCACCCGCGGCTGCAGAGTCGGCCGCCGCCGCGGGCGCAAGCAAAGCGACGCCGGGAGACGCCGCTGTTGATCAGGGCCCACTCTAGATGACTGCTTGCAGCGACTCGCGGCTCGTCGGGAGGCTGCGGTAGAAGTTCGTCTGAAAGAGGCGCATGTGAGAGAAACGGTCTAGGGCACGCAGACGGCAACTAGGGCCGGCCTCTCTAGAGCTGGGCGGCGATCAGGTCGACGTAGCGCCCGGCCTTGCGCATCAGCTCGTCGTGCGAGCCAATCTCGACGATGCGCCCATCGTCGACGACGGCGATCCGATCGGCGTTCCGGATCGTCGAGAGCTGGAGGGACGACGGTGTCAGCGTAGATCCTCTCGACTCCTTGAGGACGCAAGGCCGCGCGACTTACTCGGTGGGCGATGACGACCGTCGTCCGGCCGACGGCGGCGCGGTCGAGCGCCTCCTGGACGAGCGATTCGCTCTCATTGTCGAGCGCACTCGTCGCCTCGTCGAGCAGAAGAATTTTGGCCTCGCGCATGAGGGCACGCGCGATGCAGAGCCGCTGTCGCAGACGGTTTCAGGCTCTGGTCAGCGAGAGCACAGATGGCGGGGTCAACTCGGCGTGACGAACCTGCCGCTGGCCACCACTCAGGTTGAGGCCCTTGAGCCCAAGCTCGGTGTCGACGCCGTTATCGAGCGTCTGGATGAAGTCCCAGATCCGGGCCTGCTCGCATGCGCGTCGGATCTGCGAGTCGGTCGCCTCGTAGGGCAGCCCGAGCGTCAGATTGAAGCGGACCTGAGCACCGCAGGAAACGAGAGTACAAGCCATCAGCTGTGGGCCGCGTCTGTGTCTAGACCAGGGGAGGGAGACGTGCCGTGCCGCCATACAGCGAGGCGTCCTGCGCGACAAGCGCGATGCTGCCCCAGTGGTCGTCGAGCGATAGCGAGCGGACGTCGATGCCGTCGACCTTGACGGTGCCCGACGTCGGCTCGTAGAAGCGGGCGATGCATGCCAGGACGGAGCTCTTGCCGCCGCCCGAAGGGCCGCAGAGCGCCAGCTTCTCGCCCGCGCGGATCGTCAGCGACAGGTCGGCGATCGCCAGCTTGCCGGGTCGGCTCGGGTAAGCAAACGTCAGGTTCTCGATCTCGATCGTCGCTGGGCCGTTGCTGAGTGCAGGCAGCCGGGCGTCGGCCTTGAGATCGAGGGTCGCGAATGCCGGCGTGCGCTCCTTCCAAGCGGAGAAGCTCTTGAAGCCGTGCACGGCGCGCGAAAAGTCGCCAGAGAAACTGAAGACGCGCGAAAGGGCTGCATGAAGGGAAAGGAGGCGCGTCAGGGTTGGCTGCTGGGACGACGAGATTGCCTGCGAGCGAGATGACACTCACAGAAGGCGCCAATGAGTGCAGCCTGGAGCAAAGAGGATCTATCAGCTCACAGTCGGCTATGCTGCGGGTAGAAGCGAAGACGGACCTCAAAACATCCGTAGATCTGGGCGAGCCATATGAGACGCAGGAGAAAAGCACGAGATCAGCGACGGGCCGAACGCTCGTGAGACCGGTCAAGGAGTCTACGCACGGTGGCGAGGTCGCTCGTCCCGTCGGCGTACCGCTTGCCGCCGTAAAAGTACAGCAGTGCGACGATCACGCATGGGATCGCTTGCGAGAGGCCGAAGAAGAGCGAGGCAGCAAAGGCGAGCATGTTGCGCCGCTTGTGGTCGGGCTCCGACAGCTTGGTTAGGGTGCGTAGGATCTGGAGCTCCTGCCCGAAGGCTGCGACTGTCTTGATCGAGTCGACGGCCTCCGAGCCAAAGGATGCAGCCCGGTCGACCGGCTTGCCCGCCTCCTCCTCGAACATTGCGCCGAAATTGATCTCATCTGCCAAGAGGAGAGCGATTGCCAGGGTCAGCTCTGAGCGCTGTGAAAGGGGGTCCGACGGTCGAGGGACAAACAGTAGGCGATCGGGGCGAGCAGCAGCAGCGGCGCGAAACCGACGAGGATGATCGCCCAGCTGAGCACAAAACCGAGGATGAGCGATCCGAGGAAGTTGGCCGACGAGGTGATGGCCTGGCCGCCGACCATGCCGAGCGGTACCGAAGCCTCTGACGGGTTCTTGCCGATGGCTGCAAGAAGGAGCCACAAATCAGTCGCTAAGCCTGCGTAAGGTAAGGATCTATATAGGAGCTCTCAAGCGCACCGGCAGTGAGAGCGCCTGCACCCTGATCGGGGCCCTCAAACCAGGCGATGTCCTGCAAGCCGAAGATCGGTCCGGCAGGGGTCAGGCTTTTGATCTGGATATCACGAGATCGGCCGAAGCGTACGCACCTGGCGCAGGACGGCATTGGCTCCCTCTCTCCGGAGCTCGCGCGTGACCCGCTGAGCGCCGTTGACCAGGCACCAGGCCTCCGCCAGAGAGAACACAGCGGTGCCGATGGCCATGACGGTAAACATGAGGGCGTAGAAGCGCGTCCTGCTCGAGACGTCGTTCGGGTCGGGCAGGTCAAAGGCATGGATGACCTCGCCGAGGAGCCAGCCTGCAGCAGACCGAGAGAGCGACGATCAGTCGGAGACAGTGAGAAGGCACCTGTGGCCAGGCGTCAACGCACCAGAGAGGGGGAAAGTCCCTCCAATGCACAGCGCGCTCAGGATGCCAGGGATCAGCCAGCGGCGGCGCCGGAGCGGGTACGAGAGGAAGCTCTTGAAGCGCGACGGCCGTTTCTGGTCATCGGTCGGCATGCCGATCTCAGCCTCCTCGGCCTCGGGCGACCGAGCAGCAGCGTTGATCGGGACCGGGGTGGCGTCCTTGTCGATGACACCGGCCTCGTTGGAAAGAGAAGCGGTGACCGACGTGCGCAGCGAGACAGTGTCCGAAGAGACAGGGGCCGTGACCGACTCCTCCTCATCAGGCAGGATGCCGTGGCTCAGCTCTGCAACGAGCGTCAAAGGCGGGGATCTAGCGGTCAGCTGCTTGGATGAGTCGCAGAGCCGCTCGACAAGCAGGAGAAGGACGAACGGAGCATCTTCCAATACTCGCCGTGGGCGGCCTCGAGCGACTGATGAGTGCCCTGCTCGAGGACGTGCCCTTTGCCCATGACAATGATCTTGTCGGCGCTGCGGACGGTCGAAAGTCGGTGAGCGATCAGGATGACCGTCATGCCGAGCTCCCGCTGCTCTTCGGCGATGCGCTCCATGAGAAGGGCCTCGGAAGACGAGTCGAGCGCAGACGTGCCCTCGTCGATGACAAGGACCGAAGCCTGGCGGACGCTGTGTAAGAGAGGAAAGTCAGCGACCGAACAACAGGCCAAAAGCTGTGGGAGACCGGCCGACTTACAGGGCACGGGCGACGGCCAGGCGCTGCCTTTGGCCGCCAGAGAGAACGCCGGTCCGAGCACCACTGACGACCGAGTCAATGCCGTCCGGCAAGCGCGAAACAAAGTCCCAGGCCTGAGCCTTCTCGAGCGCGCTCTGGCAGAGTCGGCGGACCTCAGCGTCGTTGCTCCCGTCAAGCAGACGCTCATACGGCGTGCCGGTCAGGCCAGTGGCGACATTGTCGAGAACGGTGCCGGTTGAGAGCATCGGGTCCTGGGAGACCATGGCAATCTGCTGCCGAAGGAAGGAAGTGCGGAGCGTCGAGATTGGCACGCCGTCCATAAAGATGTTGCTGGACGTCGAGGCGGGCTCGGCGAGATCGTACTGGCGCAGAAGCAGAGCGGTGACGGTCGACTTGCCCGAGCCAGAGTCTGAGAGCCAGGGAAGAATAGGAGCAAAGCAGTCTCAGCACGGTGCGCGAACCGAAAGCAGCGACTGCGCGAAAAAAGAAGACGCACGTCCGACAAGGGCAGTGACCTTGCCGCGCTCGATGATGAGCGAGACGTCGTCGAGCGCCTTCTTGCCCGGACGCGACGGGAATTCAAACGTGACGTTGCGGACCTCGATCTGGCGGCCTATGCCGTCGACCTTCTCACCGGCGTTCACTTGGAAGGTGGTCAGGCCCTCCTCGCTGCGAGGGTCGATCGACGACAGGCGCTCGATCTCGGCTTTGATGCGGCCCTGAGCTTGGATGGCCTCGCTCAGCGTGAGAAGATGCGGCAACAGATTGACAGTGGCGAAGAGCGCGTTGAAGATCGAGAAGAAGGAGGCTGAAGAGGGAGAGCACGATCGGGTCAGGAATCCTGCTTCAATGTCGACGCTACATGGGTCGTCAGGCGTACGCACTGACGAGTTTTCCGGCGTCCTGGCCATGAAACGCGACGCGCTGGCCGCCGTACCAGAAGGCAAGGGCGTAGGCCGAAAAGATGCCCAGATAAGCCACGCCGTATGTGACGCCCTCGGACACGGCGAGGAACGTGCCGTCCTTCTCGATCTGCGGGTGCGTGAGGTCGCGTCAGCGCCTCGAAGGGGAGGGGGGTAAAAGATGGATCGGCCGACGCACTGCCTCGAGGTAGTTGTCGTAGACGGCGACGAGCGTGTCTTTAGCCTTGAGGACCTTGACCGTCCGGCACGAGCTCAGGACCTGCTCGAGGAAGGTCGCGGCATTGCCCTCGGCCTTCGAGATGCGGGCCGAGGCGGCCGACGAGAGCCAGCCGGCCAGGCCGAAGCTGAGAACGCAGAAGGGCAGGATCGAGAAGAGCACGCCGCCGATCTTGGGGGCCGCGTAGAGCGAGACGATGATGCCCGTCATGATTGCACCGACCGACCAGCAAGCGAAGCCGAGCTTCTCGCCGACGCCGGTCGAGACGAGGACGATATCGCGCGACATGCGGCTCGCGACCTCGCCGCTGCCGACCGTCTCGAAGTAGGTCGCCGGCTGGCTCAGGACGGCGGACAGGTAGGCGTAGCGCATGCGAGCAGTCACTCGGGCCGACGCGAGGCCGAAGCAGAAGTAAAAGGTGCCGGCAAAGATGAGCATGCCGAGCGTCGTGCCGATCGAGATGAGGGCGACCTGCTGCGAGACTGCCCGGATGTTCTCAGGGGTTGCTTCACCGACCCGGGGGACGAGGGCAGACGTCCAATGCCCATAGGTCAGCTACAGACAAGCGAGGAAGGTCAGTTCAGATCGTGAGGAGAGACAATAGCCGAGTGCCCAGGACGTACGTCGATGCTGACGAAGGGCAGCGCCGTGCACAGCGCAGCCACCGTGCCGACGGCATAGATGAAGAGGTCGCTGGCCGTCGCAAAAGACAGGAAGCTGCCAGGTACCAAGCGAGATCATGGGTGTCAGCCGATCGGAACGTCAGGTAGAAGGGAGGGTAGACGAGAAAGCAGCGGTGCCGGGGGAAGGGCTCTGGGCGGAGAGGGCGAGGTCCCATGCGCGCGTGCGCGCCCTTCGAGCTACCAGCCAGCCCGATAGACGGCGAGGTCTGGTCGCCGTCCCAGAGCAAGGCAAGCGCCGAGAGAGGTACGACGCACTAGAGAGGACCAGGAAATACGCGGGCCGTCTTGAGGTCGGGGTGGAGCGTCGCTGAACGGGCAGCTCTGGCCGCGGCGAATCGAGCAGAGGGCTTCGGAGGGGCGTCGGCGGCGGCGGCGGCGCTGAGGCCTGCCGTCGGCTTAAGCTCGCCTGGACTGGAGGTCATCTTGGTCGGAGCAGGAGAGAGAGGATGGGTGTGGGACGTGACTCGACGGGCATCCCCTCGAGGTAGAAGAAGCGTGGGCAGGTGGCGGCTGGCAGGACGAGCGAGGCCGAGCGAGGTACGGCTAGTAGTCGGCTCCTTAGCGACGCTTGAGCGAGCCCGCTCCGCCGCTCCTCGCCGCTCACCCATCGGCGCTCCCTCGATGAGCATCGATGAGAAGGGAACCCAGGCAGACGAGGTAGTCAAAGACAAGAGATGCTACGCCTCGCAGGTCTCGTTGTGCAGCCATAGATCTGCAGCTACGTCGTCGTCGCCGTCGTCGTCCGACCCTGCCAGCCTGAGGATCCGCGTGGTCTCGCTCGATCGCTCGCCGGTCGGATCCGATGGGGGCGCAGCAGCGCGCGCACCCGCAGGCTCGCCGTCGAACGCTGACTCAGAGGTGGACGATGGTGGACGCGATCCCGCTCGCTGTCAGGGCCAGGCTTTGGAGTGTGCCTCGATTCGAAGGCAGCAAGCGAGGGCAGCAGCGACTCCTTTGGGCGGACGCCAAGCCCGGCTGCCGTCGCGTCGCCTCGCAAGCGATCCAAAGTCAAGCATCATCACTAGGCAGCGAGTCGATCGAGGCCCTCACCTCGCATCCGCTCGGGTCGTCGACGCAGCAGCCCTCGCCTGCGCGTGAGCCGTCCAGATCCGGTCGGCTTCCTCCGCGCGCCACTCGCACGACTCGCGAAGCTCGCACGAGTTGCACTTGAAGGTCTCGTCGAGCGGGACGCCGATCGGCTCGCGCTCGCCGAGCCAGAACGCGAGGACGTGGTCGAGGTGCGCACCGAGCTCGGCCGCCTCGTACCGGAACGTCTTGACGCCGATGATGTCGTCGTCGGCCGTCGAGCGCAGCGGGCTAACCGACAGTGGCGGCAGACGGGCTGAGCTGGCAGCGGTGTTGACGTTGGAGCGTTTGGCTCGCTTCTCCGCCGGTCGCATCTCGGCCGGCCCACTCGAGGTCTCCTTAAGCTTAAGTCGCTCGGCTCGAGCCTTGTAGATGCGATCGGCGAGGACGTTCTTGGCCCCCCAGTCGGGCTGACCCTCCTTACGCGCGAGGACCTTCAGTTCAAACAGCTTGAGCCGCATGAGCTCAGCGGTCTGCTCCTTTTTGGTGGCCGAGACCGTCAGCGCGGGAGGGGCGGCGAGCATGTCCTCAACGACGGCGACACTCAAGCTCGCCGTGAGCGGCGCAGGCCAGGCGGTCGGCGGAGCAGAGCCAAGGACGAGCGGTGCCGGCGACGGATCGAAAGCACCCTCGGGCACCTCGACTGGGCCGTCGTCAATCCGTTCGATGGACGACTCTGCTTGGACCGCACGGGTCGCACCGGGCTGTGGTGACCGAGCCGTTGCGGCAGAGCCGGCTGGGTTGGCGAGAGGTGAGGCTGGTTCTGATTCGGGCTGCGCGATGGGCGCCGGTGAAGCGGAAGGGCCACTGTCGACGGCGGCGAGCGACATCTTGATCGCGAGCTGCAGCTGATCGTCGTTCAAGTCGTCGGCGGAGACTGGCGACGAGACTCCGACAGGCGCTCTCAATGACGTATCTTTGCCACCTGGCTCGTCGGCAAGCGACGCCTGGGTGGCGAGCTGGAGTTGCCGATCCTCCTCCGACTGGGCCGGTGTCAAGGGAACGGTCGACTCCTTGCCCCGCCGAGCCTTTCGCTTACCCTTCCCCTTGCCGGAGCCAGTGGGCTTACTGACCGGGCTCTGGTAGCGATAGACGAGCTGAAGCTCGTCATCGACGCCTCGGCGCCGGTCGATGCCGAGTCGGTCGACTGAGGCATCCCAGCAGCGGGCCAACGCGTCGAGCGTCAAAGCGCGGCCGTTGCTCCAGTCGACCTTGATTGCGTTGCCGTCGATGAGCGCCTGGGCTTGAGCGCAAAAGCCGTCCGAGAGAGGTGCAGTTGGGTCGAGATCAAATTGCGCAAAGACGAGGGAGAGCGTCGAGGTCGCGAGCTCGGCCGGCAGCTGACTGGACGGCGATGTCGACGGCGAGCGAACCGGGGCGAGCAGATTGTCGAGCAACAGCTTGTATAGCTGGCACTGCAGACGACCTTAGGAAGGGTCCGAGCGTTTGAGATGTCAGCCGAGCCAACGGGTCTCGAGGAGCGCTGCTAGAGTCAGACTGACCGGACAGAGAGGCGTCATCTCGCGGGAGGCTGTACGACCGGCGCGTCTTCGAGTCGCTGACGAAGAGGCCGTGTGTTGGCTTCAAGGACGGCGTTGAGATGGCTTGAGAAGCGGCCGGAAAACCAGACGACTGGGCGCTGATGGATGCGGTGGCCGGGCTGGATGCTGGGGCGACAATCACGCCGGCAGCAGTATATGCGGGAGCGCTCGGCGATGGACCCGCAGACAGCTCGATTACCGCCGCAACCTTGTCTTCTTCGTCATTGAGGACGATTGGTCCGACGTCTTTCGGTCGGAAGAAGTTGGTGATGGGCGTCGGCTTCGGCGCGACTGAGGCAGTCCGAGCTGGCTTCTTGCGCGGAGACGATCGGGCTGAACTCCGCGTCGCTTCCGCCTGCGAGCCAACGACCGGTAGGCTGACGATCGTAGCCTGGGAGCTAACCGTGTCAGGGACGGTCGCGACCCGCAGGTCCGTCAGCGGGACAGCAAGCGGCCTCCACTGAATCTCGTCCTAAAGGCAGTAAGTCGGAGAGAGAGCGGTCAGCCTCACTTGCGAAAACCAGGCCGCGAACGCTGATCCATGCTGCGAATATTCGACGCACAACGACTCCGACGACGAACTGGCCCTTGATGAAGCCCATGACTGGCATCTCGCGCTGCGCGCACCAACAGCCAAGGGCCGGTCGTCAGTCTGGGTCGGTCTAGCTCGACAGCGATTGAAGGGACCAGGCACGCACGCAGATTCCGAGCTCGAGCAGGGCCTCGACGGCGGCGAGCATGTTGAGCAGCCTGAGCGCCCAGCGTTCCTCGCGCGTCGTCACATCGACCTTGACCTCGACCGGGTGGATCTCCTTCTCGAGCCGGTGGTGGATGACACTCCCGGCGTCCATGATCTTGGCGTTGACCTTGGCCTGCTCGACGTCGGGCGTAATCGTCTGGCCTCGCGCCGAGAGGAACGTCGTTGGACGCTCGGCGACGGGCAGGAAGCGCTTACCGCGGAGGCCATAGTCGTACTGAACCTGGGACGGGCGTCGCGCGACGTCGGGCAGAAGGGTTCAGCATGAGCCTTCAAGAGGTCGCTCACAAGAGGCTGAGAGGACGCACCTCGCACCAGACGGGCGCACAGAGGTCGGTGACGGAGAAGTAGCCCCGTCGCGAGCGGAAGAGCTGGAAGAGCGACCTGGGTCGCTTGGGCGGCGTGCTGCGCGGCGGGTCGGGCCGACAGGGGGTAGCGGCAGGGCGGGCCGGCGGATCAGCGGCCTCCTCGCCGCCCTTACAGACGCAAAAGCTAGGGACAGAAGACCCACCTTGTTGACTCGCCTGTAGCGACGACGTCGACGACCATCTCGTCGCCCGCCAGCTGCTCGAGAGGCTGGTTGATGGCGCCTCCAATCGGCTGCGCGTCCGCCTCGTTCTCGGCGAGCTCGATCTCGACGTGCTTGACCGGCGGACGCTGCTCTACCGCACCGGCCGAAAGCGTGGCGACCTGAGACGACTTGACGGAGGCCGGCGGTCCGCTTGGCCCAGCAGGTCGTTCTGCTGCTGCTGTCGCCGTCGAGGTCGGTGGGACGGGCGGTGCTGCGGGTGTCGCCGACGGCTGGGCGAGCATCGTCACGATGGCGTCGACGAAGCCATCGTCCCAGTCGTCGCCGTATGGGTCGGGCGAGGAGCGCGAGGTGTCACCGCCGCCGCTGGCTGCCGACGGCTGCTGCTGCTGCTGGTCTACCATGTCGGTCCCGAGGCGAGAAGGGAGTAGGTTGGGCTCGGGTCGTCTTCGGGGGTGGCGGCCAAGGGGGGTGGGTGAGTTTGGTCGGCCTCGCTGCTGATTTCGTCGGCCAGGCTGGCCGCCCAGACCATCTCCTCCCCTGCTCGACCGCCCTCCCTCCCTCTGGCTCCTCTCTGACCGGACCCAGACGAACACGAGGCAAACCTGCGAGCGGCAGCCCCGACGTCCACCAACGAGCCAGCCCCGGCCTATCCCCTTCTCGCTCTCGTCGGTCCAGCCAGCTCAGCAGCCCCGCCGACCGGAGCTCTCGCCTCGCCCTCGACGTGCGTCGCCCGTCTGCCCAGAAAATTCCCTTGCTTCGCCGGCCGACCTCGTCGCCCTTCCTCTCGCCCAGCTCGTGAGCAGGACGGCTTGCTGACGAGTTCGCCTGCCTGCTCTACCTATCTGCCCTGCAGCTTCGCCGGTCGCTGCCGTCGCCGGACGCCTCTGGAGGCCTCTCCCTCCCTCCGCGGCCAGACCCGTCTGTCCTCCCAGCTCCCAGCCTGCACCCGCGCGCGCGCCTGGCTTTCCTCCCTCGGCCTCTTTGCTGCCGGCCAAATCCGCTCGCTCGCTCGTGTGCTTCCGTTCGTTCTCTTCTCTATCCCTCCCTCCCAAGCTCCCTCTTCTTTGGTCGGCCAAGCGCCGTCTTGCTCTCGTTCTCTCGTCGCCTGTCGTCCGGAAGCGCTCAGAGCGCGGCAGCCCAAGATCGTGAGCCCTTCGTCCGCCCGCGAGCCCCGGCGACTTAGCTCAGCCGGGGGCGGCAGGTCTCGCCGCCACGCGCTCGAGGGCGCTCTTGCTTGGTTAGGAAGGGCAAAAGTGGGGACCACCCCGAACGCCCCCCTTCCTCCGTCCAAAGCCAGCCACGCCATCGCTCCTTCTCGCTTGCGCGCCCTGCCCGCCGAGCAGGTAGAGGCCGAGTGGGAAGCTGACCATCGCTGGCCCGCTGCCTTCCTCACAGGCTGCGCTGCGCATCGTCTGCAGTCGCTCCAGGCCCCCCTCATTCGTCCGTCGTCGTCTTTGCCTTGAGGCGTCCTCGATAGCCAGAGGCTGACCTTGCCCTCGGCTTTGCGATTTCACTCTCGCAGGATGTCCTGGTCGGCCGACACGAACGGCATCCCTGACCCGACGCGTCCGCCGCCGCACCCCTCGGCCGAGCACGTCGCTCAGTCCATGCAAGGCCTCGGCATCCATGTGCGTCGTAGCAGCTCCCCCATCGCTGGCCTGTGTTGACGCTGACAGATGCCCCTGCCTTGCGCTCTAGTCGCCTCAGCCCGGCACCGGATACTGCTACTCGCCTGCCCCTCCGCCAGGCAACGGAGGGGGCTCTGCGCCGGCGCAGATGCAGAATACAGGCGCCTACCCGCCGACGTCGCAGTCGCCGCTCGTCCAGTGCTATCCTAAAGGCGCCCACCCTCATCAGGCGCCGCCGCCGCACCTCGCGCGGACGCGCCAGCAACTCCACGCTCAGACAGTCCAGTTCAGCCCGGGCGACAGCGTCTATCTGCCGTCGCCGCTTGAGTCGCCCTCCTATCGGGTCGAGGGCTCGCTCGGCGGCCAGCACTCGCCCGCGGTGAGCGTTGGCTACTCGGGCGGGACGACGAGCTCGGTCGAGCTGTCGCCCTACCCGTCGTTCGATGGCGGTGACAACGGCGGCGGCTTTGGCCAGCCCGGTGGCGGTCAGCAGAACGACCTTTACCCGTTCAACAGCCGGCCGCCCGACATGTCGACCTCGCTGTCGTCGGCGTGGTCCTACCCGATCACTACGCCGCCCTCGTCGGCCGCTTCATCCTTCAGGCACTGCATCTCGCGCTCGACCTCGCCCTCGGCCGTCTCGGTCATCTCGGCCTACTCGTCTGCCGCGAGCACGGCCTCGGCCCCGCAGGGCTACCACGCCATGCCGTCGACTCGTGCTGCCCGGTCCTCGCCCTACCACTTCCGAAATCGGGCGACCTCGACGCCCTCGCTCACCGTCTCTGCCGGCGGCTCTGCCGGACCGTCGTCCTCGGCCGCCGCCAAGGTGCCGACCCCGCGGAGCGGCAAGATCTCGAGCAAGCTCGTCTTTGCCGGCGACCGGTCCGCCGCTCAACGCAACAAAGCCAAACTGACCGACGCCCAGAAGAAGGAGATCTGCACGCTCAAGCTTGAGACGCCCAATCTCCGGCAGGACGACCTCGCAGCTCGATTTGGCGTCGAGCGGAGCACCGTCAGCAAGATTCTCAAGGACACGGCGCGATGGATGAACCCGGCCGCCTGGCTCCCCGAGCGGCGCAAGGAGTCGGCCGCTTCCACAAGCATCCCGTACGTCCCAAGGAGCCGATATGACACTGATTGCCCCGTACCATGCTAACAGAGCCTCTTCTGCCGCCCACAGGATCACGCGCTTCGTCGAGCTCGAAGGGCCGCTGACAGTCTGGCTGCACGGCCTGACGGCCGAGGGGAGCGCCCATCCGTCCGACCAGACGATTAAGGAGCGGGCGCTCGATATTGCTGGCTCGCTCGGCTGGCCGTCAGAGAAGTTCAAGGCCTCGTCGGGCTGGCTCGACGGCTTCAAGGCCCGTCACGACCTCTTCAAGCACAGCAGTCAGTCAGGCGGCCAGTACAGCGGCTCGGACGGCACGCCCTCAGCGCCAAACTCCCGCCGGTCGTCGCCTGTGAAGCGGCCGTTTCCGACGACAGCAGGCTCGTCGTCGGCTTCATCCGCTGCGCCTTCGACGGCCAACTCGCCCGCGCCCTCTCCTGTCACCGGCTCGGCGCCGACGCTCAAGGAAGGCTTCGAATACACCGCTCGCAAGCGGTCGTCGTCCTCTGTCAGCCTGCGCGGCGGCGTTCCCAACTTGCCGACCGTCCTCGAGGACTCGCACTACATTGCCCAACCGCTCCCTCGCCGGTCCGGTCAGCTCGGTCGCTCAGAGTCGCTCGCGATGATGACGAGCATGGAGAACGTGTCGCTCGCCCCGACGCCGGCCAAGATGACGCCGAACCGCCCGGGCCTCAGCCCGTTGACGCCGTCGTCCTCGGCCGGACACCGAGCGTTGCCTCAACGATCCATCTCGTTCCCGGTCGGCTCCATCTCGGGCCCGGCGACGCCGGCTTCGGCCGAAGGCTCGCTTGGGATCACAACGACCTCGTTCGTCTCGGCCTCACCGAGCGAACCGCCGCCCCCGGCCGCGCCGTTCGAGGCCCGACGCCACCACCAGCGCTTGCACAGCCAGTCTGGCCTCAACTCGCCGTCGACCTACCAGCACGAGGCCTTCTCCGACAACGCCTGGTTCTCGCACGCTCCGGTCGCCAACCAGCAGGTCCAGCACGGACAGCAGCCGTACTACGCCGACCATCACCCCCAGCATTCGTACCCACCTCCGCCGCCGCAGCGGCCTGGCTTCGCGACGCATGCCCAGGTGGAAGCAGGCCACGTGCTCGCTGCTGATGGTTCGGTCCACTACGCTGACGCCTACGGCGGCTACCAGCACGAAGGCGCCGCCGGCGAGCTTCCACTTGACCTCGAGCACCCGACCTTCGTCCTCAACAGCGCCGCAGCTCCTGACTCAGCCGCCGACTACCACTCTGGCGCGCTGTCGGCGTCGCCGAGCCAGTCCGCTGTCCCCTCCCGTCTAGCCTCACCGGCCGGGGGCGTGACCGGCGGAGCCGGCTTCCCGAGGACGCGGTCGTACACGGGCTCGTCGCTCGCCATGACCTCGACCTACGACGCGGCCGACTACTCGGGCGCCCACCCGCACGCGGTCCATTACCACGCAGGCTCGGGCTCGCATTCGCCGGCCATCGCGTACGACGAGCCCGTCGCCGAGCAGACCGAGGTCTGCTTCGAGTGGGGCGACCTTTAGGGCGCTACTCGGCCCTATGCCTGACCTGACCCGGCCTTCCCTCAATTTCTCCCCTTGCATTGCTTCACGCACCCCGTTCTGATACACCCACACATTTGCATCCTTCCTTACCCACGCACTCGCCTCCATCGTCCTCTTGCCCGATCAAAACTTCGTCTCGCACCTGCATCTTCCAATCTCTTACCCTCTCCTCCTATGCTTCTGCACCCCCTCTTGTCTCTCGCCACCCCACCC
>Ga0308160_10001803_pt1 | contig 28181 bp, 35 predicted proteins | sample PhyFR1_FD_201036 | JGI IMG/M metagenome (GOLD analysis project Ga0308160, IMG submission 201036) | Phyllosphere microbial communities from UC Gill Tract Community Farm, Albany, California, United States - DLSLF.R1 | ecosystem: Host-associated > Plants > Phyllosphere > Unclassified | place: USA... | reverse complement strand
AACAACCTCAAACACCTCCCCCCCACCCATCCTCATCCCAGGCCTGACCAAAACCTCGCTCCAAAACTTCATCAACCCTTTCCATTCGTCCTCGTTTGAAGGCATTCGGATATCTTGGCCTTTATCGTGTGTCGAGGCTGAGCGGGGGGAGAATGAGGCGGGGATGGTTTGCGGGTTGGAGAAGATTCGAGCGAGGAGGTTTGGGTGGGATGATGTGGTGGTGGTTGTGGTTGTGGTAGGGCGAGGGCGGTGGAAGAAGAGAACAGGGGTAGGGTAATTTGTTGGGTTTGATCCGACGGGTGGGGTGGAATAAATCTCCCCGGAGATGGAGACGATCGATCCTAATTTTCTCCCTGTGACCCCTCCTCCTAGCTCGATCGGATCGGATCCGACGTTCTTGCCCAATTCTAGACCGATCGTCCCGCCTTCTCCCCAACCGAACAGATGGATGCTTTCGAGAGGATAGCCGCATTCCACAGAGAGGTAAGTGAGGAGGTTTCGGAGGAGAGGGATGAGTTGGGTATGGAGGGTAAATAGTTGTTCGGTGGTGGGTGTTGCGGGGGGTTCGGGGGAGAGGTAGTGGAGGGGTGAGATGGGGAGGTAGGAGAATGAGGGGCCGTCCATCAGTGGGACCCTGTGGGTGAGAGCGGGTGAGGTTTGGCCTATGAGAGATTGTAGGCCAATCGCAAAGCGACGGTACGTGGACTCACTGGTATGGTCCTCTTAGTGAGAGGATGGATGTATTGGGTAACGACCATCGTCGAGCCAATTCGAAGAAAGGTTGTTCCGTATCGCCTGCCATCATGATCGAGTAACCATGAGCCTTTCACTCGATCCAACTCAATATTGGTCTAACGCCGTCTCGTCTGACCCGGTCACCTCGACAACGTACTTGAGAGAGAAAACGGACGGGCCTCGTCGGCGAGAAGATCACCTACCTGTACCATGTAGCATGATCATTATGTTCCTAGGATCACCATCTTTACTCTGTGCGAATTTGAACTCGGGTTTGAGTCCACCTTTGGCTGTGGGTTTGACGTTGCGAGGAATAGGTGTTTGTTTGGGTGTCGACGAGGACGAAGACGAGGACGAGTCCGGGTTGTTGATGGGTCGCAAGTTGAGCGGTTGAGATGGATCTGGAAGCATGGTGTTGGGGTGGATGTTTAAGGGGGTAAGGATGGGTTGAGAGTAGATATCATGATAGATAGTCAGTCAGTTCTACTCTTTGACAAGGTCCCAACAACTTGTTTCTCTTTCCCCCTCCGTCGCCCGAATTGGCTTTCGCTCGTCCTCCGGGTGGTTGGAAGAAATGACGCACGCCCAGTTCAAAAATACAAAATCATTCAATGACAATTCAGATATCAAACACACACCACTCAACCTCATTCATCGAGATAGTAAACCGTCCAAGGATGCCATTCCCACACCAATACTAGTCGGACAAACGAAGAACACGCACTTAAAACCGACCAAAATCGATCCTTCTTTTCGTTGAAACAGCGCAAAGGGGATAAAACTCCCCCCGATTGTCATGTCATCGACGACCCCACCGTCATTGACGTATATTCAAGTGTAAGCCTCTTCACCAGGGATCCCCCTTGTCTCTCCAAGACCCGAAAAATTGATGCTGATTCTGCTTTGGGGATATGCTGTGTGTTCAGACATTTGTATTACATCATCCCACCCATTCTTTTACTGGGATACCTCTACAAGCCGTTGTTTGGACGAAGAGATGCGATCAAGGTCGGTTGGTTGATGTTCATGGTGAGTATGCTGGCAAACAGACTATGGGGATACAGTCGTCCTCATCCGGGCCGACACATTGGAGACCATCAGGCTGAGAAATCATCTTCCTGGGCTTTTCTGATCGTAGGCGACATGCTGGACCACTCCATGGGACAACGTACGTCGATTCACCTCTCACCCGTCCATGTCCAAAACCAAACCCATCAACCCGGATCTGACCTACCCTCACTTTCCTCCCCTCCCTACCGCCCGTCTTACAACCAGTGGATCATCTCCCGCTCAGCCTGGTCGTACCCCCCACAATCGATCCTCTTCAAGATCAACCACGTTCCCTTCGAAGAACACCTCTTCTTCATCTTTCAACCGATCCTTTTGGTGCTCATCCAAGCGCTCGTTGGATTACCCAGAGCGATCCCGTTTGAATGGAAGGATAAGCCGAGGGTCGGGGAGGTCGTGGTCGGAGGCAAGGAACGGAAGGGGAAGCGGGAGGAGGAAGTCATGGTCCAGACGTTACCGAGGAGACCTTGGATAGGGTTGGGATGGATGAGTTTGTGCTTGGTCGGAGCGGTGGGGTTGTTTTTCTCCCCCGCTACCACCACCACCACCACCACCATCCGGGGGATCATATCGAACCCTTCCCTCATCTCATCCCCTACGACCTGGAATTGGACGATCAACGAAGGACCCTACTTCTACCTCTCTTCCATTCTCATCTGGATCTCACCCGTTCTCGCACTCCTGACCACCCTAGGCGCTAAAGTCGAGATCAAGCAAGATTGGTACGCTTGGGCTTTGGGCACGGGGTATTTATGGATGGTGGATTCTATTGCGATCAGGGCGGGGGCTTGGGCGATCGATGAGCAGAGGACGATGGGTTGGGTCGTTTGGAAAGGGTTACCGGTTGAGTGAGTCGCGTGTAGGGTGGTGGTTGAGTTGTGTGGTCGAGGGGTGGGGGGAGCTGATATAGGTTGTTTGATTTGCGCGTGGGATAGGGAGGCGTTTTTCTTCGCTGTCGTTTCGTACCTCTTGGTGCTCGCTTCTTCACTCATCAATCATCTTCATTTCCTTCTCCTCCTGGCGCCACCACCACCACCACCACCACCTCGTCGATCTACCTCGACGTCGCCGTCACATACCACCCCAAGATGCCCGCCTGCCAACCCTCTATCCCATATCGTTCTCCTCACTCGACTCGCCCTCGATCCCCCTCTCATACCCCACAGACTCTTGCTTTCCCTCGAGACGAGCGAAATGACGTTGAGACAAGGAAGCAAGAGTTTCAGCGTGGCCAAGCTAGGATGGAGTAGGGAGATGAGGTGTGGTTTGATCGTGGTCTACGGATGGTGTAGGGTGACGGACGATTTGATCGATGATGATCATGTGGATGATGTGGGGCAGGATAAGGGGGATGTGGTGGGCAAGCGGAAGGAGAGGTTGGCCATGATGCGGAGGTTTTTGGATCTCGTTTATGCTGGGCGGGATGGGGCGGAGATGGATGAGTTCTTGGAGAACGAGGTTCCCATGAGAGCGCATTCGGCATTCTACTTGTTCAGTCGGATCATCGTGGACTTGGTCCCTAGGACGCCGTTCGATGATCTCTTGGATGGGTACCAGATGGACTTGGATTTCCCGGATCAAGAGGCGCTCAAGCGGGCGGTCGAGAAGCTCGACGACGAGGACGAGGTGCGGTGGGACCAGGTCTCGCCGATTCAAAGTCAGGCGGATCTTATACTCTACGCCGATCGGGTGGCTGGATCGGTCGCGGATATGATCTTGCATCTCACGTGGAACATCCTTACGTCGGAACCTGTCACGCGGGAGACACAATGGGCATTGTCCCGGGAGCGCAAGGAGACGTTGAGGCAGGGGAGGAAGATGGGACAGGCTTTGCAGCTCGTCAATATCGCTAGAGATGTGAGGACGGACGCCGAATCCATAGGTCGGATATATATCCCCATGGAGTGGTTCAAAACACGAGGTCGGTCAGGGAAGCATCAGCTGCGCTCGTTGGCAAACAACAAGGAAACTGCAGACGAGCCGTTTGAGGCGCCTCGATATACCCTCCCATTGCTTCACATTGCCGACGGACTGAGAGCGGGCTCGGCGAATGCTATCGAGACGTTACCACGGACAGCTCGTGCGGGAACACGGGCGATGGTGGTTTCGTATTTCGAGATCGGTCAAGAGGTCAGACGACGCGGCGGCCAGGCTGCGACGCTCAAAGAGGGCAGGTTGAGGGTTAGCAAACGACGGAGGTTGCTGGCGGTGTTGTGGAGCATTTGGGGATGTTGATCGTCGACGACGCAGACAATGAGTCGTCTGTATAGATTTTGCATGCTTCTTCGGGGTTTTACATAGATAATATGCATGGAAACAGTAACGGCCGTGGGCGCGTCAAGAGGGTCTCTCGCAGACTCGAGGGGAATGGTCTGGTTCTACTTCGCTCTCCGAGAGCATCCGAAGGTGCTGAACATCCATTAGTCGATCATATATCCGAACAGAATTGCAGTCGCTCGGAGTGTCAAAATGAGCTGATCGAACAAGATCGGAAACGGCCTCATACTCATATCGGCCTTCCAGCTACCTGTCGGCGATCGATCATGCCGCTTGGATCTTCCCACTAGGTCCCGCGTGGCAGGTCACCAGACTCTTGAATCCGAGATCGCGGTCTCGGTTGAACAGGACCAAGGCTGCTCCCGCTGCCAGCGGACATCGATCCGGTGGAAAAGTGTAACACGTAGCATAAGAATGCTTGGACGAGTCATGACTCGTTTGTGTGCTTAGACGACGCCGGAATCTTGCCCTGGACCATTTCAGAGAGGCTCACACCGATTCTGGTGTAGAGTCAGAAGAACAACGCACAACATAGGCACTGTAGCGAGGGTGGACTAGGATTCATTTCATTGGCGATTCTAGTGTCTCATTGATTCCCTTGTACAACAGCTTTCGACCGAGCTACTCATAATTTGGCCTTGGGCTCTTCGTCCTTGGTCTCCTTATCCGCTTCCTTGCATTTGGCCGCGAGTCTTCCAAACAGATCAAAGAACGTACTGTCCACCTGTGCCGAGGCGGATGACGCTTGACCCAATGCTGCTCTCGCCGAGATTCCTTGCGAAATGATTGCAACTGAGGAGAGGTCAACAATAGATCAGTATCAGCGGTACGGTTGCCACGTGTAAGATGACTGCTCACGTCTCCATAGCATCCAACTTCTGACCCAACCCAATCCCTTGATTGGGTAATCCCATCGACTTTTGCCATGAGGTCGAACGGGTGTCGATTCGGTTCGTTTCCCCCCTTCCCTTTCCCATACGCGCATGACCTTGTCATTCCAGTCTTCTCCACGTTTCATGCACTCCACCCAGTAAGCCTCGAGTTCAGACACATTTGGCACACAGAGGATGTCTCTGGGTATGTTATTGAGTCCCTTCAGAAGGTTGGCAGTTCCGGGAAGCTTGCTGTCGCTTGCAGAGGGGGTCTCTTTCTTTCGAAGACGTTCAAATGAAATCGAGTTGGGCATGAATTCACGTGGCACGTCATGCGGGTCGATCGAGTGCGGCAATGTGAGATTTGCCAAGTCCGAGAGCTACCGTATCGAGTTCAAGGTCAAGGCGAGACTCGAATGTATTATTGAAGGAATTCTGTACTCACTGGCGACCCCAGCGTACACAGCTCCCAATCGAGTACTCCTATGACTCGCCATTTACCATCCTTCTTGCTTCGACCAAAGATCAAATTATCGATCTTATAATCCCCGTGGACGAGACTCCACGTTCCTTGTGCTTTTTCCTCTTGACCCAGCTGCTTCGCGCCTCTTGCGAGATAGGGGACCAGGACCTGTTCACCCTCGATCGCTCCGGTCTTTTCTCGGTTATAAGGTCGACCTCGCATATCTTTTCGACGTTCGGGAGGAATAGAGGTGGATCCTTGAGCTTGGCTAACACGGAGGAGACCACGGACTTGACGCTCGTAGAATGGGACAGGGATATGAGGGGGTGGTCCGAAAGAGGTCGGGAGGCCGAGTACATCAAGAGGCAGGGTGGAGAGGATCGTAAGGGTTCGGATGGCCAGCTTCCAACTAAGATGATGTATAAAGTCAGTCCTCGTTATTTCGCTGATTACGATTCCTCGTCAGCTTCGACTTACCATTCTTCCTTTTCCTTCTCATCATCCAGCTCGGGGAACTCGCAATCCTCAAATACGTTTCCCTCCTTGAACTCCATCACGTAGAATTCCGGCATCCCAACCTCTGGCTGACCCTCCGGTCTCTTCTCGTCTCCTGGATAATAGCCATATGTTCGTGGAACAGGGACTAACCAGTCCTCGACCGCAGATTCTCCAAGAGAGGAGCGGTGGGAGTTGAGATATTGGTTGTACGAGTTGAGGCTGGATAGGACAGTGAATTCTCGGTGCAAGTTGTGAGCGGTGGTAGAGATCAGGCGACCCGAAGGACGAGCTCGCAAGACAAGGTGATTGTTTCTGTAGGGGTCATGGTCGAACGATCAGTCAAGAAGAGAGTCTAGTAGGGCAGACTCGTACCCGAACTTACTTTACATCAACCAAGAGGTACGTGGGATTCGACTGTACATTACGAGTAACGATGAGGGATGTCAGAACTGCTACTCTGCGGCAACCTCAGATCGACTGCTGCTCGAATCACTCACTTGACCGAACTAAATGAGCAGGACAGCCGAAACGTCAGCATATGATGTCCTCCCCTCAGACTTGGTCCGACTACACACGTCGACTCACACTAAATTGTTTGACCTTTTGAATTTCATTCCATCCGACCTGTTTGCTTGCAGAGGCATCGCTGGATCCCGTAGGTTCGAACTCGGTCTTGGCGAGCGATTTGACGAGGTAAGCTTGAAGCGTCTCGAGCGGGAGATGGTGGCGTGTTTGGACGTCAGGCGACATGGCGAGGTGGAGCGGGGTTCGAAGATAAGATACGGAGTACATTATGTATCTTCAACTGCGAGTACGTTGAGAGTTGTCCCCTTTCAATGTCAACCTATCCTAGTCTGCATTCTACTTGATCATGTTCTCAACGTCAATTCGAGTTGTCATAACCGGTTACTTGCAAAGCGGCCACCCACCATCGCTTCGGTTATCGTTCGCCGGATACTAATTTTACATCCGGCGCAACGGACATCGGTTTGCTGCGAAACCCGTGTCCGCTTAATTGGGCGGCATTCAAATGGTGGTGGTGGTTCGGTCCTCGTCTGTACATTGTGACACGGTGGGGCAGTAAATGACGAGTTCTATGAGACATGGCATGAAAGACGTCCCAGGGAACCGTAGATGCGCTTCTCTTGGCTCATACTAGTATGCTGGGTCATCTATAGCATGACAGCCTGAACGTCAATCGCGGTCTCGCGCTCATTCGAGCAGATCCTTGAAACCCCAATGGCTGACATAAGTCGATCAATCGACTGACCTTCTCCATACGCACGTCCGTAATCAATCAAAGTACATGAGAATTTCCCTGGGGGAATCGCCAGTACGAATCGATCCAGCCGTCTTTGTCGTATGGGTAAGATGTGGCGACGTGTATGTACTCGTCGGAATCTGAAACGCGAAGCGCTGCTACAACACCTCGATCGATTTCTACCACGATGGGGACTACAAGCGACTTCTTGCCTGTGCCCGTGGACTGGACGATACAGTGTTCTTCATTGTCCGTTTTATATTCAACGATCCATCAGACCATTCGCAGAAAGTATTCACTCTGCGCCGAAACAAGATCTTTCTCACGCGTGTGATGACGTAGATGCCGGTTCACTTGCAGCATCATTCTCTTTTATTCGCTCTTGTTTCTCACAACGCATGAGGGAAGTATGTCAGATCCTGGTAACATTATCAATATTCGTTCTCGATTGATATCTATCCTCCGTAACAATCAGCTCAGAGACGAGCATCTCGCACTAAGTCAACAGATCCACAGCACAAGACTTTGGAGTCCCCTGCTCGCGCAACTCCGAGATCCATACTGTAGCAACCAAAGATACCCACAAGATCTTTGCTGTCCTCTGATCCAATTATCTTCCCTCAGCGAAGCCGATGTCTTCCGAGTCGAACCCCAAGATTAGGGATTGGATGCAGTAAAACGAGATAAAGGCGACGTAGGACCAGCTAATCGATATGTCAGTATCCCCCGCTGCTTCGGAGTGATTACTGCTCCTGGTCGATGCTCATCACCTATGAAACTCGCCGTCATGATGCGAGAGTCGGGACGGAGATCGTCAGAGTCGGTTGTACTGAAGGGCTTAGGCGCCGATTTGGGCCTGATACGTCGTCCTGTCCTGGAGTTCGTGGACCCGGTTCTTGAAAGTCGGCCAAAAGCGAAAAGAGGTGGCTCTCTGGAACTTTGACCAGAACAGCGCTCGAGCGTCGAAATTCGCAGCTCCCGCTCGTCTCATGAACCAGATCACATACTTGCTCGATACTAATTCTTCATCCTGTCGAGCCAAGGGTCCAGCACGTCAACCATCTTCTTGCTGGTCATCCCCAAAAGACCGGTCGAAAGAGACCTCGACCCAGATTTCTGTCATCGGTGTTCGTCTATCTCATATCGGCGATGAAGCCCATCGTCCCAGTCCTTTCGACTTGTGCAATTTCACCGTCCCCCGTCGAGTTGAACCGGCTGACTTGTAGATCCCTCTTTGAGTTCGGTTGGGCGGCGAAATCAAGGGCTGATCGGTTTCCTTGACATGTGGTTGTTTGGGATGTCAACACGTCGAAGGGGGGGCAGATTCGCCGTCTTCCTTCTCGCTTCCGTGATGAAGTGTCGGGTCCGAGTTTGCTGAGTCTTGGTGAGGATCTTGGTCGAGGTGTTTGGAGGTTGACAAGGCGATTAGTGATCGAGAATTCGTGATCGACCAATATGCCTGATCCATGACGGGGAAACCAACCAGATGATCCTAGCGACCAGTTGGCCTTGACCGATATCGACTCGACATGATGTCGCCACCTACCTTACCTCTACGGCGTTGTCTTGCTCGATCGTCGATGCATCAGCCCCCTCGATATCCACCTCCCGAGCATCTCGCGTAGTCATCATATGAGATGACAGCTGATAGGGACTGGGGGGAGTGGTCGAGAGAAGGTGGATCACAGCGAGGGGGAGATGCGACGAATCCGCCGATGCCGAACCCAGAATGCTCACGCACGATCATGAAGATTCGGGCTGGGAATCCGTATTGCGCGATATCCGAAGGGTACGAGAGGAGAGGAGATGCGATCGATCATCGAGCAAGGAAGGGAGGACGCCCATGGTAATCAGCTGCATCAGCTGAGAGGGTTGCCGGTTACTGCCGAACAAAAGGAGCAAAGGACGAGAAATGCGGATACCGAGCATGTTGACCGAGGCGAAAACACGTACACCGTACACCACGAGTGGGCTACCACCTCTTCTCAGCTGATAGAATGGGAATGGGATATGCGTGCCAAGGAGAAGCAAGGAGCAGGGCGCAGGCGTGCAGGTGACCTTTCTTGGGTTTCGCTTCGTATCCTCGTGAGCGGGCGTACCTTGGGAAAGTGCCTTTGTTATCCACCGAGCAAGTCACGCCCGAACAAACACTCGAATAGCCAGCCAGCCAGCCAGCCAGCCAGCCGGGCAGGTCGGGGTTCCCCGCGTTCGCTGTTGTACGACGCATGGCAGAAGTGTTTCTCTTCCCCTGAGAATTGCATGGCATGGTCGAGTTTCGGGCGTGGTCCCCGTCAGCTCTCCCCTCGACTTTCGCCCGTTGAGCCCCACGTAATGCTCCGAAATGGGAACGGTGGCGTCGCCCTTCTTCCCCCTCGTCTTCCCCTCCCACCTCGATCGATCTGCATCCATATAATTCTAGCGCGTCACGGGACGAGATCCGGGCCGGTGAAACTGGTGCGGGATCAGTCTGAGCACATGTTGGTGCCCCCCCCGCCCCTTCTCTTCCTCATGGCCTTGCCCCCCTAAGCCATCGCTCCGCATCCTCCAAATTTAGTATATTCGACTCGACGAATACGAGGTAGGTCCTCTGCCGATCCCGCCTGGATATACCGAGCGTTTTACCGAGCAATTCGTCGTGATTATCCTCCTTGAATAACCAGCGTTATGTTAGTGCGACCAGGGTAGCAGGGTGGATCAATCGGAAAAACGAACGCCGACTGGGGCAACACGCGGGGGTCCACGGACGAATCGATTCGAAGGCGTGGGGGAGGTGAGAATATATAACGACGATCAGACCTGGGTAGACTCTGGAGTAGGTATCGATAGGTCACGTTCAGCTCTTGCTTCTCAAACTCGACAAGGTCTTCTCTCTCCCCGGGATCAACTTTTCAACATGACGGAACACGCCATCCACTTTAACCAGGCAAACACCAACCTCGACTCCCTGCTCAGCGGGCGAGATATCCGATGGTACCGAGGTCGTCAGCTCGTGCTCACCTTGATCATCGTGAGTTTGAGGATTCGAACCGTCTGACCTCGACTGGTACTGATGACGAATCGTATTCTTCGCTCTTAGGGTTTGGTCTTGTTGACTTCCATGACTAACGGATACGATGGATCCATGATGAACGGTCTTCAAACCGTCGAGAACTGGCAAATCTACTTTGGTCGACCTACTGGTTCTTTGCTCGGAATCTTCAACGCCATTCAGTCCATTGGTGGAATCGCTGCGTGAGTGATCCGCATTGCCGCGAAACGTCCCTGCGACTGGAGAAAACTGACGAGTCCGGCTCGATTCGCGTGTCTAGCCTTCCTTTCTCCGCCTTTGTCGCCGACAAGTGGGGTCGACGATTCGCCATCTTCTTCGGTAGTTGTCTCATGTTGTGCGGTGTCGCCATCCAGACCGCTTCCCAGAACATTGGAATGTTCATCGGTGCTCGATTGTGAGTAGGGCGAGGTGATTTTCTGCTTCCGCCCGCGCATCATGCTCATGCCCAGCTGCCTTCTTCCCACAGCCTTATCGGTTTCGGTCTTACCTTTGCCTGTACCGCCGCTCCTCTTTTGATCACCGAGTTGGCTTTCCCCACTTACCGAGGACCTCTCACCTCGCTCTACAACTCGTCTTGGTACCTCGGATCCATCGTCGCTGCTTGGGCCACCTACGGTACTTTCCGAATCGACAACACCTGGTCATGGCGTGTACCCTCGCTTCTCCAGGGACTTCCCTCGATCTTGCAGGTCATCTTGATCTGGTTTATCCCCGAATCCCCCCGATGGTGTATCGACAACGGCAGGGAAGAACAAGCCATGGCTTTCTTCGTCAAGTACCACTGTTCCGATGATCACGAGGACCCTCTGGCTCAATTCGAGTTTGACGAGTGCAAGGCCGCTATTCAGGTCGAGCGTGAGGCCAAGGGAGGTTCTACCTGGTTGTCGCTCTTCCGAGGAAAGGGAAACCAGAAGCGAATGAGGGTCATTCTCGCCATCGCCTTCTTCTCTCAATGGTCTGGTAACGGTCTCGTTTCTTACTACCTCAACGATGTGAGTCGGCTATGGTTTCCGGCTGGATCCAGCGAGGGCTTTCCCACTGACTCCGAGTCGTTCTCGATCATCAGGTCTTGAAGAGTGTCGGTGTCGGTAAGGCCGAGACTAGGACTTTGATCAACGGAATCTTGCAAATCTTCAACTACGCCACTGCCATCTTCGGTGCCCTCATGGTCGACCGACTTGGACGAAGGTTCTTGTTCTTGCTCAGTACCTGCGGAATGACCTTGTTCTTCACTCGTGAGTTCGAGTGGTCGTATCGGTTGGACTTGGGGACGAGTACTGATTCTCGTACTCCTGTTTACAGTCTGTACCGTCTGTGCTGGTGTTTACAACACTTCGGACGTCCTCTACACCGACCCTGAAGGTACCGAGATCAGGTCTGCCACCGCCGCCGGTCGTGCTTTCATCGCCATGATCTTCCTCTACTACGCCTCGTACAACGTCGCCATGTCTCCCTTGCTCGTCTCCTACACCGTCGAGATCTTGCCCTTCAAGATCCGAGCCAAGGGTTTGGTCATGATGAACTTGGCTGTCAACTGTTCTTTGGTGTTCAACCAGTACGCCAACCCGGTAGCGCTCAAGGCTATTGGATGGAAGGTGAGTCAGGTTGGCACATTCTCGGCGGCATTCAGAAGCTGACGATATCGCCTGCTCTTTCTGCAACTCTATAGTACTACATTGTTTACGCCGTCTGGTTGGCTGTAAGTTGCTTTCACCTCGAGATTTCCTCATTCTACACCAACTGACCCTCTTTCTGCCATCATACAGTTCGAAACCGTCTTCTGCTACTTCTTCATCGTCGAGACTTTCCGACAGCCGTCTTTGGAGGCCATCGCTGCCATCTTTGACGGTGACGAGAAGGTCGCCGAGCTCCACGAGAGGACTGTCAACGAGCTCGCCTTGGACAGCGAGAAGAAGGGTGCCGAGGATGTCGACCACCTCGAGCACAAGGGATCGAACGTTGCCTAAGCGTAGGAAGAGTGAGGTTGTTAATGAAGTGGTTACGACGGTCAGAAAGGATCATAATCAGAGGCATTAGAAGTCTTTTTCGAATCGGACTGCTCGATCGGCTGGATCATGGGCCGATAGGGTAAATCATCTGTAGTGGGGTTTGCTGAAATCAATATGCGCGATTGTCAGCTTTGTAATGGAGACGAGGCTTAGCCTGATCCATCTATATGTAATACAATACGAATTTCTGCTTCGCTCATCTCGTACTTCACTGCCGATTCGAACAAGGCGTGCCTGCCGGATTCGCTGGCTGCTAGTTCCGCGATTCTGAATGCCGCTCGCTTGTTCGAAGACAAGTCTGAATTACTATGAACGATTGGTTGTCCCTTGTTGTAACGAACATACGCCATTGCGATACAACGTAGCCTTAAAGCCGGAAACATCACTGACTTGCAGGTGAACGTGAGGTTTTGGTGGTCCACTTTCATACACACGATCCGCGCTCGATCGTGCCGTTCTGCCAGCTGGTAGTCACCACCTCATCTTGCGCGCAAACGCCTGGTGAAACTCGCTCCACCCGCGTTTTCCTCTCCCCTTTGATCGGGTTTGACCAAAGTGATCTGCTAGCTGCTAGCTTGTCCTCGCCTTGATGGAATAACGTAGGGACTGTCCGGTGGAATCTGTTCAAGACCTCCTTCTCGTTGTAGAAACCGATCGAAGATACGCATCTCATACGGGAAGCTGGGCGAACCTATAGCTGGCAATCGTCACTCTCGGTCAAGACCGACGAAACGTCCGCGACTTCTACGCCTACTCCACAGCCAAATCAGATCAGAAGACAGATTTAGATCATCTAACCAGCTCTTGACGAGTATCGGGTCAATCAATCAGAATTCCATCACCGATAGTCTAGAGGAGGCTTCTGAACGTCGTGACATCAAACATCATGTCACCTCTCGTCAGTGCGAGTGACATACCACAGATGTCGGGCCATACGGGCAGCAAGGTAGTGGGGCAGAAGCTACTATATAGCGTGTCGATCTTTCTCTCGATTGGGGTATGGCTGTTTGGGTTTGACCAGTGAGTCTGTCTTGCCACGACAGTTTAGGTTTTGTAGCTCATCATGGAGATGCCACGCTGTATAGGGGTGTAATGTCCGGGCTACTCACGAATCCGTACTTCAAGAAGTTCTGTGAGTTTCCTTGAGCTAGAATCATAATAACGATGTGCTGGTTCTTATCCGCAAAATTGTCTTAGTCAACAACCCATCATCATCAGAACTGGGGCATATGGTAGCCATTCTCGAGATTGGAGCTTTTAGTGAGACCGTTTGGCGCAGCAAAACACCCCGTTCTTCGTACTAACCCTTGACCGATCTCGCAGTAACCTCCCTGCTATCTGCCCAACTATCCGATTCGAAAGGACGCCGCTTTACCTTGTTCACCGGAGCATGCATCTTTACCGTAGGAGGTGCCATTCAAACCCTGACAGTATCGTATGCCATGATGTTGGTCGGCCGAATCATCTCGGGATGCGGAGTGGGATTGTTGAGCTCGGTCGTCCCAATGTACCAGAGCGAGATCTCTCCGGCAGATCATGTAAGTCGAGACGTTTTCGGAGAAGGTCAATTTATCCCTTGGATCAAGCTTACATGTTTGAATGGACAGCGGGGGAAATTGGCTTGTATCGAGTTCACCCTTAACGTGAGTTTCGCAGACTCGGGATGCTGCGGTCGTCCGACCAGTCGACTGACGAAGCATCTTGCTTGTAGATCGTTGGTTATGCCTCGTCGATCGTGAGTTGTTATGACAGTTTCTTAAAGTTTAAGTACTCAAAGTCCGCACAACCTACAGTGGATCGACTACGCATGCAGCTACATCGAATCGGACGCCGCCTGGAGGATTCCCCTTTCCATCCAATGTATTGGCGGTGCGATCCTCGCAGTTGGCGCCCTCGCTCTCCCCGAGTCACCCCGATATGCAATCAACAAGGATCGAGATGAAGAAGGCATGAAGATTCTAGCCGACTTCCATAATGGGGATCTGGATGACCCAATCACCAAGGAAGAGTTCAGGATCATCAAGGAGGCGGTCATCAAAGATCGGTTGGAGCCTGATACCAGCTACAAGGCGCTGTGGACACGATACCGATCCAGAGTCTTGATCGCCATGAGCAGTCAGGCTATGGCGCAGATGGTGATTCGCGCGATCACTGAAGCCTATTTTCAAACCTATCTTGGAAGCTGATCCTTTATCGCATCAGGCCGGTATCAACGTGGTTTCCTACTATGCACCTCTGGTCTTCGAGCGTGAGTCAAGTTTGCGGCCCTGATACAGAGCCTCCTTTTGATTCAGCTTGTCAACCTGATATAGAGGCCGGATGGATTGGAAGAGATGCGATCTTGATGACCGGTATCAACGCATTGTTTTACACGGCTTCTTCTATCGTTCCGTGAGTTGGCTCATGACTTCGGCTCGTGACTTCGGCTCGTGACTCGGCGAGAATGGCTGACCGAGTACTCCATTTTAGTTGGTTTATCGTCGACTCGGCTGGCCGAAGACCGATTCTGCTCACCGGAGCTGTCATTGTGAGTGGCTGCGGGCCTTCCTATGCATATGTGCTATTGCTAATCATCGTTCAATCAAAGATGGCCATCGCCTTGACTGCAACGGGATGGTGGATCTACATCGACCAGGATATAACACCCAAAGCAGGTAAGAAGTACGCGGTCGAGATACCGCTGGCGTCTAAGCTGATAGCGTGTTGCAGTTGTGATTTGCATCGTTATCTACAATGCTGCATTTGGCATGTCATGGGGACCTATCCCTTGGTTGTACCCACCCGAGGTGAGTATCCAAGCATTTGACGTCCCATGATCTCGTTTTCCAAGCTGATTTTGTTTCGCACAGATCATGCCTTTGCCTTTCCGAGCCAAAGGAGTATCGCTCTCCACCGCTACAGTAAGTACGAACGTGGATTTCGCGTTTGGTTTCAGCAGCTGAGTCATATTTGCAGAATTGGTTCTTCAACTATATCGTTGGAGTGATGACTCCGGTGCTACAAGAAGTCATCACGTGGAGGTTGTACCCATACCACGCTGGCTGGTGCGCTTTGAGTTTCGTCATAGGTAAGCGTTCACCCTAATCGCTGCGAGCGGCAGCCATTGCTGATTATTCCAGTCCATAGTCTACTTCTTCTTCCCTGAGACCAGCGGCGTTCCTTTGGAGGAGATCTATACGTTATTCAACGAAGGCGAGAAAGACGGCGACGATTCGGACTCGGATTCGGGCGATGACGATGGGGACGAGGAATCATCTCTGTATTCGGGTACGCCGAACAGCAGCCGACCTGGCAGTCGAGCTGGATCGAGGACGAGGACCACGCGTCAGAACTCGTCGAGCAAGTTGCTCGACAACGGTAACAATATCGGGATGATGCGCAAGATGTTCGATGCTATGCTCGGCAAAAGCAATCAATCCTACACTGAACTCGGTAGTGGTCGACAATAGGAATTTGCGGGTATGTTTGGCCATGGCCGTAGAAGACTCTACGCCGATGCTGATCCCTCTTTCCCACTCCCTTGCATCCCTTTCGATCAGGCTTGACAACGATAGCGGAACGGACTTCGGAGGAAGAAATCCCACTACAAAGGATGCAAAGCATTCCAGACCGCCCATGACTAGGTTGACGACACAGAGACCGCATAGAGCCATAGAGCACCTCCGAAGTTGTATAGTCATTTTGCTGTTCTGTCAGGCTCGCACCATCAATGTCATTTGTGCAATCGACCGCCTACCAGCTTGTGAATCTCGACCCCTCCATCGCGACTGAGCTCGTTCCCGCAAAGACCCCTCCAATGACTTTGGCCCAGTCCTTCACTGCCTGTGGGGCGGCGGATTCGAGGTCCAAGGCGACAAAGTATTTGGCGATGTAGTATGGCGTCGATTTGTACTTCTTGATCACGAGAGGCAACGGCTCTTGCAGAACGCCTTCCTTGGCCGCGCCTCTAATCTTGCCAGCATAGCCCTTCATGGCAGGAGACGGGAGGATCCTGCACCCAACCACGTATTCGAGGGTTGGATGATGCAGTGCCAAAAGGCGGTTTTTCTCCTCGGCTGGCCCTTGGAGTGTGAGGTAAGGACTACTGTGCTCACTAAGCCGAGATGGGAGCAACTTCATTATTAGCAACACTGCTCGCAGCACAGGGTCGGTCTTGCTAAGGAAAGCGTTGGATATGGAGTAGGCTGCGTGCTTGGTAGATGTATGAGTACATTGTGTTCCTAGTCATACGATCGATACAACCGTTCTAACTCCATTACTTCATACAACCATTATCAACGATAGATCCGGATTAAGCATTCGCACTTGCTCGAAGACTGTTGAGTGCGCTCCCCTGCTTGAACCTGTATAGAGGAGGAACATCAACGGACTGGCTGTTTGACATCTAATTGCATGACTTACCATCCAACTTCCCGCTCTGTCAACGTGTGCTCCACCTGAATTTCCAATGCGTTCCCATCGACGCCTCGTACCGTGATTACATGCTTTGAACCAGGTGCGAGCCCGGAAAGCCCTTCAAGGGTGATTTCCGAAGCTGAAATGTGATAGGATCTGGTGAGCGAGGAACATTCTGCTCATGTCTCGCTCAAACAGCTTACCACTTGGATCAGCGGAGATGCGCTCGTAGTCTCCCTTGTTGACGAAGAATAATGGGAGCATTCCTTGCTTCTTGAGATTCTGTTAAGCGCATACAGCATGTAAGAATGCTGTAGCGCGCACAAGGTCGTCAACAAGAACTTACCGTCTCGTGAATCCTCGCCATGCTCTTTGCCACAACTGCGAAGCCGCCCATATATCGTGGCGACATCGCGGCGACTTCTCGTGAACTCCCTTCGCCGTAGTTGTCGCCCGCCACAATGATCCACTTGTTGCCCTTTTCTCGGTAGGTTCTAGAAGAAGCGAACCCAGCGGCGGTGAGCGGTTGAAGTCATGCTGACTCTTCATAACTGGCTCACTTGGCTGTCCGGGGTACTGTGTCGAATTCTCCCGTTAAAGAGTTTTTGATGCAGTTTGTTTTGCCATTCTCAGCGTTGACAGCACCGATGAGTAGGTTCTCTGTGGGTGATTCCTCTGTCAGAACCCGCCGCACTAACGAAGATTCTTACAGTCGCTACTTGCCTGAAATGTTCTGTAGATGACCTCTGTACTTGTACCATGGTCCAGCAGCGGAGATATGATCGGTAGCTAAGAAGCCAGCGAATCAGTAAGAGCGGGGTTTCGACGAATGAAAGTACTCACTGCATTTCCCTTGAACCTTCATGAGCATCTTCAGGTCGACATTATCGGCGCCATCCCAGGGCTTGAATGGCTCTACCAATTGTATCCGGTCTGATGCTGGGTCGACGTTCACCTGAAGACCATCTCGATCACTTGGTGGTGGAGCGTAGAGGGAGAGACTGCGGACGTATTCTTTTGGAGGCAGGATGGAGCCCTTGGGTGAGGAGAAGCGGAATGTATCTCCAGACGGAGTTGTGATAGCCTCGGTGGTCGGATCAAAGTCAAGTCGTCCAGAGAATGCCATAGCAGTCACGAGCTGCGGTACGACACCGGATCGCATCAGTCATCAGAGGTTCTCCTCGTGGACTCATGTGAGCTCACCTCGGGACCAGCAACGAACGAATGCGTCTGAGGATTCCCATCCTGTCTTCCGACGAAATTCCGGTTAAAGGACGAGACGATCGAGTTCGGCGTGCCCTTTTTCATATCCGGTCGTTCCCATTGTCCTACACATGCCCCACACGCATTGGCGAGGATCTTGCCCCCCGCTTGTCGAAACTTTTCGAGGATCCCATCTCTCTCTAATGTGGCGCGAATCTCCTCAGATCCTGGAGCGACAAGGAGTTGGGTCTTTAGAGGCACGTCGGATCGACGAGCTTGATCGAGGATGGAGGCAGCGCGGGAAAAGTCTTCGTAGGACGAGTTTGTGCAGGACCCGATCAGGGCTGCCGAGATTTCGATCGGCCAAGAAGGATTGGTCTTGACTTGTTCTGGGAACCCTCGGATAGGGGAGGACAAGTCTGGGGTAAAAGGTCCGTTGATATGAGGTTCGAGCTCGGAGAGGTTCTGAACGATCGTTGATGGGTCGAGCTAAGCGCGAGCCGAGGTAATCATGCACGGCACTCGGATGACTCACGATCTCGATATGCCTATCATACTCTGACCCCTCATCCCGACTCAGATAGCCTAGAGCCCCCTCAGCGGCCCTCGCAATCCCCTCTCTCTCGGTATGCCTCAGATAATCCCCCATACTCTGCGTGTAGGGGAAAATACTACTCGTCGCCCCGACTTCCGCGCCCATATTCCCGATCGTTGCCATCCCTGTGCAACTGATACTCGATGTTCCAGGACCGTAGTACTCGATCACGTGGCCCGTGCCGCCCTTGACGCTGAGGATGGAAGCGACTTTGAGGATGATATCTACAGATCCACAGGTCAGAGTCAGGACGAGACCTCATCTATGAGATGAACGAATCCTTGCTCTCCTCTCACCTTTGGGAGAAGCCCACCCCTTTAATTGACCGGTAAGACGAATTCCGATCACTTTGGGATGTTTGACCTCGTACGTCGATCCCGCCATGACGTCGACCCCTTCCATCCCGCCTACCCCGATGGCGAGCATTCCCATGCCTGCGGCGTTAGGGGTGTGTGAGTCGGTACCGATCATGAATCCTCCTGGGTAGGCGTATTGTTCGCTAAGGGAGGTGCGTGAAATATCGATCATCAGTCAGCGTGTGATAAGTTTTGGAGGAATTGGATCAGTATAGCGACTCACAAGATGATCTGATGAAGGATTCCTGAACCTGGTCTCCAGAAAGCGATCCCATACTATTCAACCCTATACCCCATCAGTCTCATCCCCCAGCCCACCGCACCACCACCTCCTAACCGACCGACCTTGGCACAAGCACTCTCCAAGAACGCATACACTTCTTTATTCACCCTCTCGGCTTCGGCGAGATCGAGCTTGTCACCGTGTTTTGCTGTGATGAGGTGGTCCGAGTGTACAGAGGTGGGGACTTGGACGGTCTTGAGGCCGGCGGAGATGAATTGTAAGAGGGCCATTTGGGCGTTGGCATCTAGGGTTGGGCGGTGATGTTGAATGATTAGGTCAGGAGGTCTGGGTGGTTTGGGAGAAGAGACTGGATGGAGGCTTACCATGGAGTGCAACTCGCTGTATGTGCTCAGAACCATGAGCATACGAGAATCACACGCGAAGAGGAACGTAAGAACGTACTTGAGGCTTGAGTTCTAGTTGAGATACACCCCGAATGAGATCTTGTTCAGGTCGTGCTAAATGAGCATACAAGATCTTTTCCGTGAGCGTCAATGGTTTGTCCAGTCTAGGTGAGGGGTCGGGTGGTCTCATCAGCGGAATGTACCATGCACAGGAACATCAAGCTTACCTCGTTTGGACTCGAGCGAGTCGCGCTTGCAAATCATGGTATGACGATCGAGTATTGGGTTCGAGAGGAGAGGTTGAGAACGAGTGAGGAATGGAAGAGACGTGGGCGTATGTTCGACGAGTGAGGGAGAGACGATGCGACGAGGTTCGTATTGAGATGATGCTTGGACGAGGAATCATGATGGTTCTGGTCATGATGATGTGCTTGTGAGAGAGAAGAGACTGATGGCATGGTTCGTGTACTGTACGTTGTCCCGCTGTCTCTATATATATATTGTGTAATGGGCCAACAAACATCGAACACAACAATTGGATGGGCCAACCCTGACGACCTGACCAACCTCGGTGATCGTCGAATATCGCCGACACCACGAGCCAGTCGATCCACCCAATGCGGGGAACGCGCGTTGATTGGGTGGAACAAAAAGGTGCAGTCACGTGACTCGTGCAACCCTTTGTCGGATTTCATCGGACACGCTCATTCATTGGTCGAGACGTCACGACAGAGCTCTTGGCAGGCACCCTGCCTCTGTGACCCACCTCGCATGAAATATGATCATTGGAACCCGTTGCAACAACTTGACATGCCCGCCCTGTTCGGTACCAGTCAATCGTCATACCATCTAAATAAGGGATTCCCCATACGCCCCCTTTCTCGCCATGCGCGCGCCCTCTCCCGTCCTCCGCCCCAATCACCACCTCAACCACTCTCCATACATGTTCGGCCTCTCTGACCGTAAATAAGCCTCAAACGTCCTCTTCAACACCGTACTCCAACTCAAATCCGCCTCGTCTTCCCCAGCATCATCCATCCCATCTTGATCGTCCACGTTGATTCGGACGTCGACCGAGGGTTGGGGAGGTTCGTCGGCCATGATCTTGGCGGCTCGGGCGGCTTGACGGAGCGTCTTTTCACCTGCGATGAATCGTTGGCCGAGATCGGGCCAGTTGCGTGAAGGGTCAAAGGGTAGCCACCTGAGGGGGGAGAACGAGCGGGACAGAAGGCCGGGTCAGTGGGGGTTATCGTTTGCATCGTCTTTACGCGCGCTAGTGTCTCACCAAAAGTTGTGGAAATGATACGAAAATGAACCGCGGAAGAACCCATCATAACCCAGAGGATGAGGCGCAGCCGCCTGGAACTTGTCATTCGAAAAGAAACCGCTAAAACTATGGGGCGCCGCTAATATTCAGCTTTGGTCCTTCGTCGGTCATCCTCGACCCCATCTCACAACTCACTCGGGGAAATAAGGGAACGGTGGTCGATCCCTCTGATACCCTTCAAAGTTCAACCAAGCGGCATCAAACAACGCATCCGGGATCCTAAACAAGAGCTTCTCCAATCCAGCTTCCTTGAGGTAAGTCGAGATGGTCATTGGGTGGAAATCTAGTCCGTTTTCGAGGGCGGCTTTGAATAGGAATTTACCCAGAGCCGAGCCTTTGTGGAGTTTGAGGACCGCCGTGTTGTACTTGTCGTGGAATGACCATCGATAAGCGAATTGTCCCTTCCAGTTCCATAGTTCTTCCCAGTCCCGGAGGAAGACCGTGTCGGCATCGAGGTAAATACCTCCGTATCGGTGGGTGAGGATGAACCGGGCGATATCCGAGAGAATGACGGACAGTCGATCATAATCGTTCTGAGAGGTCGAGCCGACTTTTTCGAAAAGACCGCCAGGTTTCTTCTTGACGATCGGGGCGGGGCTTGGCGTGGCTTGCATATCCTCGGGCTTGTCTTCGTCGAGCATGACCATGCCTTCGTTATCCCCGCTCAACGCTCGTTCGCCTGGCTCTTCGATGGATTCGGGTTCCGTGTCAGACGTTGCAGCAGCGGCAGCAGCAGCGGATTGGGTTGATACGGCTTCAGGTACGCCGTACGTGTTCCCCCCGGAATTGAAGATGGGCATCTGCCGCCAATGGTCCCTCAATTCCTCAATCCCGTCCATCTGCTCCGTCGTGTTCCACATCTTGAACTTGACCACGTCTCGGAACCGCTTGTGCAAGAAGGGCGCGCTCCATGGGTTGACGGCAAGGGAGTCGTACATTTCCTTTTTCGCAGATGGGTTAGGTACCGCCGCCGCAGGACCAGGGTTGATCCATACCCAGAACTGAGGTCGACATGCGTTGGTAGCTTCTGGCTTGGCCGAGAGTTGATCAAGGCCCAAGTTTTGGGTGAAAAGGAACGAGATGACGGCCATGTACGGTTTGTCGGTGAACGGGCCTGCCCAGAACATGTGAAAGATTCGAGGATACGCTGGGTCGCATGGTGACTTGGGATCGTATGCCGATAGGGACGGGTCTAGTGGCGTAGGCAACCGGAGTGGATCTCGAGAAAGTCCCTTTTCGACCCGGTCGATCGGGTTGCCTTCATCATCCAGCGTCTCGGTCGGCAGCATGATCCGCGAGAGAATGTCCGTGTTCAGATAACGTGCAGGTGGGGCAGTCGATTGGTCCTCAGTGTAGAGGTGTTCATAGTTGGTCAAGTTGGCTCTTCGAAGTCGTTTACCGTGATCGAGATTCCCGCCTATCCGCAGGTATTCCAAGCAATCTCGGACGTGCTACAGGGCGGCCGGTTAGTGAGCCCGACGACTCCTACTTTGTGCGCATAGAGTACTCACCTGATTCGTCTGAAAATCACATCTCTCCAAAACCTTGTCCAAATCGATTACACTGCCCGGAATTGGTCTCGGTGGGAACCCGAGTGCCAGCAACATCTCCTTCTTTCTCTTCTCCTCATCGTCCATCTCCTCTGCTTGCCATGGCGGGAGGGGATCTCGTACCGATAGGTAGTCTCGTTCATGTCCTCGACCGAGGATTTTGGGGTGAACACCGCTTTCCGTGATGGCATGAGGGTGTACATGTGGTGGAGTAGCAGGGTTACCAAAGTTTGCTGGCAAGGGTATCGATTCTGGTGCTACAAAGGAGTCAAAAAGGACCGTTAGCGTTCCATAGACGTTTCAAAGTTAGACTGAGGACCAAGGCACAGGCGGAGACACGACCCAAAGCCATGAAGCCCAGAGATCCGATTCGAGATCCTTATGTCATGCTCGTCACGTCTCCCTTTTCGAAACTCACCATCAGTCAAACTCGGGTGATGCCCGCTCAAAACCTCCCACTCCCATATTCTCGCTACTTCCTCCTTGGTCAACACCACACTCTCCCTCTCTTGTCTAAACACCTCTGTCCATCCTCCTCCGTCCCCTCGTTTCCCCTTCTTCAGCCCAGTAACGAGGAGGACGATGGTCACTACCACCGCTAATAACGTGATCAACCGGAGTGGTGTCGGATGGGAGAGAAATGGCACGCGGGATAACAGTGCGTGAGGGATAGGGAGGTAGATTTTGAGATGGCGTTTGGGTTGTTGAGGATATGCTGAGGAGGCTGATGAGGGGTAGTAGGAAGATGATGCGGGGGGGTGATACCCTCCATCGGCGGTTGGGCTCGATAGTCTGGAATCTGGCCCACTCCGTCGTCGCCCAAACATGGGCGGTACAGGGATGTATAGTACAGTCAACCATCCTGATGATGTACTAGCGGTCGCTAATGGCGAAGTCAACGAGCCTCGCCGACTGTGAGATCCGAATGATTTCCCATGGTCGTGCGTGTCATTCAGCGATAATGGCAGACCCGTCCTTCGACTGCCGCTGAGCTTGTTCGATGACATGGGTCGCTTGGATTGACCGAAAAGGGACATGGTGTGAAGGTGAGATGGAGAAAGCTGTAGCGGAAGGTGTTGATGTAGACAACCGCCGGTATGTAATCGGAATGTAGATGCTGCTGTGTTTGTAGGTCGTCTACCAGCTGCCCACTGCTCCCTGCTATCGCTCCGACGGCCTCGTAAGATCGACTAGGAGAGTTTATTGATCGTATCTTCTTTACGAGCTCCCTCCTCCTACTATCTGACGGTCGATGGTTCAATATGAAGGTGTGAATTCAGAAACTCATGGTCCGCTGACACCCCTGAAGTTGTTGTTTGTCACTCGCGAGAATACGCGAAAACGCTGAGGCCGTCGATCCGCAGATGGCCAGAATAAGTCTATGTAACAGTCCTCCTTGTCAAGCTTGCTAGCGAAGATTAGAGGTAGATGTCTGCATATGGCGGTATCGCTGGTTGTTGAGCAACATCACCCTATCTCAACAGATGGAATGGATACGAGAAGCGACTTTGTCATGGGTAAACCTTTGAAAAGGTCCGGCTGCCGCGTCGATTTTGGCTGGGCGTTTCTCACCTCGCAGCTACAGAGCCTCGCTAAAAGAGGGTATCGATCGTATCGATTCTATCAAGATACAGGGCCTCCTGCCAGTCCGACACCAAATGCTCGAGCGCCTGAAATTACAAGGACCACGAATTCTTTCCAATGATAGTCAATTTTGGCTGCGGGAACGATGAGCAGAGCGATACTGCCAGCGTCCAACCGGGTCTGCTCACCGACTCACCTGATTTCGCACTCTCACAGCCAGGTACCCAAGGGATGCAGACGGCACGAAATTGCCTGGGGGGAACCGATGACCTTATGGCTGCAGCCTCTGTGGCCGGAGTCGATGCGGGCGGAATCTTAAGACGTGGATTATCGGGATGGGTTGCCAGACGAGCTGCAACGAAATGCTCACTCGAGCGAATGAGTTGTTTCTATATATCCACAGGTTCATACAATATTATCAAGACTCCTCTACAACCTAAAACGATCTCCATTCCTGAACCTGCGTATCCTTCAATCTGTACAAATTTGCGGGTATCCCCTCCTGCGTTAGTGATATTTCTCTGAACTGCTCTTCCTTCCCCACTCGATCTGGCAGCACTTTCTCTTGCCAGGTTCCTTGCTGTGCTCCGCTTCATCGTGATCGTGCTTCTCTCCAACCTTCTCGTGACCATGAGTGTCCTTGTCGACCTCAAGAAGTTTCTTCTCCCCGTCGCTAAGCTTCTTCTGCCGATGGTCTCTTTCCGCAGCCGCTTTAAATTCCCGCTTAGCAGCCTCGATCGCTTTCTTCTCCCGCTCCAGTCTCTCAATTAGATCCGTCTTGATCTTGGTCTTTCTCTGCTCGGTGTCACGAACGGCGATATCGAAAGCAGCCAAGATCATCCGCCTTTCCTCTGTCGTACTGCGAACGAAGGCTTCTCGACTGGTATCGTGTCGAGGCTTGACGAGGGGGTCGTGCTGTTTCCGTCGAGATTTGTTTATGGCCACACTGACACCCTTCATCGGCTGTGCAACGAGAGCGAGAGCCCCGGCAGCGGGCTTGACGTGCATGTCGGCGACTCCACGCAACAATCCCTTTCCAGCACCGAGGAATCCCTACAAATATGGTGTTTGAGGTCAGCTATGAAGACCGAATTGAACGCAGGCGTAGAAAGGGAGAAACTCACGTCCTCGTATGCACCCATCACGGGTTTGTATACAAGACCGCCGATCCCATCGCCAAAGCCATACGCAAAGCTCGCCAAACCTTCGGTGAGCCCGGACAAGATGCCAGTGGGTTCACGGTGGCGGATCTCGCTTCCCCAGAACCTGGGCATAGTCTCGAGGCCTGTCATCGATGTAGAAGCTGTCAATATCCAGTCTCGATGCTAAGAGATAGTTGACGCGCTGAGCTCACTGTCGTGTAGACCGCCGACCATGTTGAACATCCCGGTCAACTGGAACGTAGTCAATTTCCAAATTCCACTGGTCTGTTATGCAAAGCCAATGCGAATTGTATTAGGATGTGTGTCTATACCGTCCATCTGCTCAAGCTAGCTTACCGGCTTGTAGAACATCTCTGCTACACCGATCGCTCTGAAGGACACCAGTTAGAGGGGTCAGCAAAGCAGGACATCGACGAAGTCTGGGGGAACCTGAAGCTTACCCAGTCGAAATGGTTCGAAGCAGCGCATTGACACCTTCAGCTAGCGGGAATAAGCCCATTCCCTTTGGCTGATACTCTCTCGCGCCTGCGGTCGAAAATTGTGAGTCAGTGCACCGTGACAACTTCGACGAGCTCATGACTTACGATGGGGCCGCAATGTGTCCCAAGAGAGCTTGCCAGCGGCTACTAGAGTATATGCCGCTAGTCCACTCATCTTCAGAGAAAGCTCCTTGCTCCTCCAAATAGCGACTCGATTTGGATCTAGATCGCATCGCATGTTGAGCAAGGGGAGATGCCTGTGAAACGAATGCGTTCCGGCCTCTTCTCCGTTCTGTGCATTGTCGATTGAACGTCAGCGGTTCCGATTGAGGGTGCCAGTGACGGTGGCGCAAACGTACCTCGCTTCGAATCTGTTCTCCAAAGCGGTTTGCGGCTTCCTTGATCTCGGGACCGAGAGCAGCCGCAATTGCATTTGACAAAGTCTCGACGTTCAGTTTTTTGAATGGGATCCTATAACGGAAGTCCGCGATTGTCAATATAGGCCTATCTGGGCTGAATGTAGCAAACTCACGGTTCAGGTCCCGCTCCTGCTTTCGCTACCATCGCTCCCTGTGTTTGATTCGATTTAGCTCATTGGTCTTTGTAAACCATCGTCTTCCTCTGCTCGTACTAACCTGGAATGGCTGATCGCCGAAGAAAGGAACCACGATGGTGGGGATACCGTTTTTAAGACCGATTGCGGTAGTCCCGGCTCCTCCGTGATGACACACAGCCGAAACGCGCCCCTCGGCGAAAAGCCAATCGTGAGGAACGTTACCTGCAAAGTCAAGTTCCGTCAGCGAAGCCTCTGAAAAACGCTAGACCCGTGACTCACCCAAAATGAAGATATTGTCCGGGATGTCATCACCTCCGATCTCACTCCATCCAGCACTAACAAGCGCTCGGACGCCGGTTTGCTTGACGGCCTCGAAGATCGTCTGTGTGAGGGCTGCCGGGTCGTCCACCACAATGGAGCCGAATCTGGAACGAAATTAGGGGAGAACATCAGTTCATATCCTTTCAAGCGAGATATAGGTGCGGTCACTCACCCTATGTAGATGGGAGGAGGTCCAGCTTTCAAGAACTTGTCAAGCTCTGGCTCCGGTTCGTATTCCCCATCTTGCAGGAAGAAGTAGCCGACAACGTCTACGTAATGGCATTCATTGTAAGCGAGAGTGAAATCAACGCATTCTTCGTCGACCAAACTTACCGATATGCTCCTTCCAGTCCTTGGGCTTGGGCACGATTGCGGGAGACCAACAGTACATATGAGGGATTTTTAGTCTATCGACAAGTCCAGGTCCATCTCCCGCACTCAGTTCGGGGAGCAGTAGCTCTTTGCGTCGGAATTTATTGATCACGCCTCCTAGACCCTGCCAGGTCATAAGTTCCGCTAATCCATAGGTCAAGTAATTGGTCAATCGGATATGAGCGTTGCTCTCCTTGATGTTGACAAGAGGGTGGTTGAATTCCGTAGTAGGCGACCATGGCATAGCTGCGAGCGACCGCAATGTCAGCCGGTGCCTTGATGTTCCGGACGCTACTCGATTAACTTACTGAAGGAGATCATCAGCGGAAGACCGGCCATTTCGGCGATATGCTCGTGCGCAAAGCTCGGGGGATTAGAGATGATGGCGTCGGCGGCAAAAGGACGACCGCTCAGCTGATCCGGGTAGTAGATCGAGTGCAGGAACTTGTGAAGCATCTGCGAGCAGGGTAGTCGGGTGAGATCCAGTGTCTGGGCGTTTTCCGGTTTGTGACTTACCTCCTTGATCATCTTCTTCTTCTTACCGATGTCCCCGTCTCGAATGGATTCGCAGCCAGGCAATAGCCCCGGATCTGAAGTCACATGAGATCAGCGCTTCAGCGCGGGGGCCCTTACTTTCGCCCTTAGTCAACTCACTCTTCACCATATAGGCCATCAATTCCTTCGGACTTCCGCCGACATCGAAGAACTCCAGCCTGTTCATCAGATCCGCCTCTTCATCTCCATCAAAGGGCTGCGGCGGGGCTGGCAACGGCGTCTCAGGTGTCGACGGGTAACTGTCCGGTTCGGTGTAAGGTGTGACCTTTTCCTCCCATTTCGAAGAGCTATAACTGCTCTGCCTGGAAGCTTGGAATCTCGGGCAGACTTTCCATGTTCCAGCTTGTTTCCTCTCATTGTAGCGCCGCTTGAGTACTCGTTTCCCCGTCTCCAAGACAAAGTCTTTGAAGTCCCCGTGGGTGCATATTCGAACGCGATGACGGCTTTCGCAGAGGATCAAATTGAGAGCGAGAGAGAGGTAGGGTTGGACGTCTCCTCGAGAACCGGTGATGAAGATGACGATGTTGAGGGATGGAACGGGTCGCGTGCAATCTGGGTCGCAGAGGTCGTCCTCCACGGAAATGGCGTAGTCGCTGGGAAGGTCGGGGAGCTTTTTCTTCAGGTTACTATGAAAGATGCGCGGTCAGAGGATGAGAGATAGCATCACATCGATCGGTCGCAAAGAATACAACAACTTACAGTCTCACATCGATTCTTCCATCGGCGGTGATATCAGCGCTCGTCTCGGCTCCTTCTCCTTCAACTGCGATCCTAGTGACATTCTTGTACAGGGGATCCTCTCGGTCCTCGGGATCCCCATCTTCCGATCCAGCTGGGGAGTCTACGAGTGTGGAACTAGCATGACT